>Ga0179593_1295608_pt1 | contig 10969 bp, 15 predicted proteins | sample CZODoug2_1_08_16_FD_185931 | JGI IMG/M metagenome (GOLD analysis project Ga0179593, IMG submission 185931) | Vadose zone soil fungal communities from Angelo Coast Range Reserve, California, USA - CZODoug2_1_08_16fungal (PacBio error correction) | ecosystem: Environmental > Terrestrial > Soil >...
CTTCTCAACGAGCCAGTCACCGCTCGCTCATGAAGGAAAAGGAGGAGTGGTGGGGGTCAGTTCCAACGCCAAATGCCGAAGAAATACACTCTCCTTGGGTCCGGGCAGGAAGACCGGGGACATGAGCCACGGCCAATCAACCATGAGCAGTGAGAAGGGAAAGGTACTTAATAGGATACACCGGCCTGGTGTTGGGCATCGCCCAAACAGAGCCTTACGCGAATGTTGGCAGTCGTACACGGGTTCGGGGGGCCTAGGCACCAAAAACCTAGACGGGTATCTGTCAAGGGGGCAAACGCACGAGAATGAAACGCGCGGGCTTTCCCGGGCTACACAGTCTGGATGGAGGGGGGAATGGACGCCAGTTAGTAGCGCGAAAAAAAGAAAAAAAGAAAGAAATTCAAAATCTGACGGACGGCGAAACAAAAGAAGAGGATATCAGAAAAATCATTGTCGCGGCGGGGACCGATTGAGATGGAAATCTCAAAACAAGAAAAAAACATTGGAGCCTAGAGACCGTGTCCTCCAACATAAGCTAGGAGAAAAAAAATTCTAGGGTTAAACACTTAGAACGACAACGAAAAAGGGGCGAGACAACGAAAAAGACTCACTAAAAGTTTCGGAAAAGAGTGACGCAGAGCCCAACCAAGAAACGAGAGTACATGCCGGCACCGAGTCCCCGCCCAACGTTACGGGGACCTTCTAGAGGCCTGAACAAACGGCTCAAACGACAGGGGGGGAAAAGGAAGGGGATTCCAAACATCAGCTGACAAAAAAAAAAAATGCGCTGCCTGGTGGGACGGAAGTCAGTAGAGACTGGGTTAAAAAAAAAACCCAAACGTCCTTGGGCGAGACAGCCGGGTCAAAACTGGAGGAGGGGGGGGTGACCTTGGGAGAAAGATCTGCGAGCGGAAAAAAGAGAAAAACGCACACAAAAACGGGAGTAAAAATAAGGAGGGAGAGCCAGTCAAGCAGGAAAAAAAAAGAAACGAAAGACACCCAGGCCCCTGAGATCCGTCAAAGGGAAAAAAGAGCAATCCTCGAAAAGGAATGGGAAAAGATCATAAAACATCAGTAGAGTCCCGGCAAAGAAAGGCAAGAGCCCCGCGATTCTCAAATGAAATGGTTGGAATAATCGTCGGGGGTAAACATGTCAATTGATGTGAACAAGGGGGTTAAGGCGGAAAAAGAAGTCGGGGGGAACAAAGAAGAGGGGAGAACACGAGCAGGGTGCCTCAAGTTCGTAAAAAAGACTGGTAGAAGGCAAAAACCCCAACACACAAGCAGGAGACCCAACAAAAATCGGGTGGAGGAAAAATGGTTGTTGGGAAAGTTTGGTCCGTGCGGCAGACACAGGTGCTCTTTCGAGAAGCACGCAGGGACAAACCGGCGCCGCTGAGGCAAGCCGAGGTTGGGGAACGGGACCCAGGCAGCGAAAAGGGGACGGGGTTGATGTAATGGGAAAAGAAAGACAAGAAGGGCGCCAACGAACAGCTTTTTCGGAGGATTCGAAACGGATCAAAAAGATGGATCGAAAAAGCAGCTGCGGAGTAAAATGGGAGGAAAAAGGGGAAAAACGATCAAGTGGGGGGACGGGGAAATCGTTCCTTCCCGGCACACACAGGGACCCCCGAAGGCAAAGGGAAAAGAGAACGGGCGTAAGGCAAGAGAGGGAAAGGAGAAAAGGGAGAAGAAGCGGGACCGGAAAGGGGGTTGTGGTCAGATGCCCCAAGGGACTGTAGAGAAGATGGAAGTATAAGCGACAAAACGGAGTCATCCAGGGCGTTGGGGGTGCAGATAGCGGGGAATTGGGGGTTACCCGAGCACACGCCAAGAGAATTCCTGATTTGGAAGCAAAGGTAAATGATAAACAAATCACACACAGGCAGGATGGGGAACATGAGAGAAAAAGAGTTTTAACTAGGGGAAAAAAAGAGAAAGAAAAGGGACCACATCGGGAACGGGGCCCTCTCATACAGTCTTCGTACAGACGCCAGGGCAACCTGGTCCGTTCCTGTGTTTAAGGGGCAATAAGATGAAGGAAAAAGTGTCAAAAAGATTCAGAAGATTGGGGGAGATCCAGGAGACGATCAGAAACGGACCGAGGCCTGGAACGAAGGAATGGGGAAGAGGCGGTGGCCAAAAACCCTCACGCAAAAAAGAACGCGAGCGACTAAAATTACACATCTCATAAGTCATCGGATCGAGGGAAAGAACAGGAAAAGGGCAAGCACCAGCATAGGGGGAGGAACAAGCAAGTAACAAGGAAGGAAGGGGGTCCCATCATGAAAAAGATCCAGAGCACAATCAAAGGAATTCCATCAAAACCAAGCACGAAACACGACAACCAAAAAAGAAGCAAAGCACCCTCTGGGTCTGGCCCTCAAAACAGAAAGGGCACGTCCCATGGTAAAACAAAAAGATGAAAGCATCAGTGGGGGTTACGAATGACCAAACTATCTGGGGAACCTGGCAAGATGGCAGGAACCGGGGGATACCTCCTGCGTGAGAAACCGGGAAAACGACAATGAAGGACGTGAAAAACAAGGTCTAGTGGGGCACGACCTCACTCTCGCTGGGAACGCCAAGCTCACCAAGAAATCAAGCCTACTGTACATACACCAGCAAAGGGGGGACGAAAGAAAGGGAAGCGATTGAAGGCGCAGCCATGGGGGGGGGGGGAGAGGGTTGTTGGAGATCGAAGCGAGCAGAAACCACCGGGCGGAAATTGAAAAACAAAAGAGGGACGGAATCACCATCATCCAACATGGGGAAGCGGAGGGGGTACGAGGTGGTGCAATCAACGAAAAATTCCACTAACTAAGAGAGGGGGCAAAAAAGTAGCCGAAGGGGGGTAATGTACCCAGAGCACAAAAAAACCGGGCACCTAAACTACACCAAGAAAGGAAGCTGCACAGGGGTCGTCAAGGGGCCACATTATATCAGAAATCAAGACATGAGGCAAAAAGACGCGAAAGACAAAAAAGGGCATTTGAAATTGTAAGGCCCTAACCCTGGAGGAACGGACTTTTGGGTTCGTCTCAATCCATGGGCCGTACGGGTTGCGGACGACCCCGGGACTTCTCGAAGAAAGACGAGCGAGAAAGAGCACCTCCAAGAAAGGACCACATCCCTACCTAATCCACTCACAAGGGAAGAAGCCAAGGCCAGAACGGGGGGGGGGGGGGTGGGGGAAAAACACTCCAGAGGATGGAGACAGAGGAGGAGCATCTCCGAAACACCAGAGCAGGGATTTACAACAGAAAGAACAAAGAGTCTGGAACGTTTAACGACAAATGAGGAAAGAAAAAACACTTTCCGGGCTCGCCCACCACCACACCAAAGAACTACGCCGTACTATGCGGGAAAAAAAAAACCAAGACGGAAAGGCAGCGGACCGTTTTGGAAAACGATAGAGAAAGCTAATACAGCTCTCAAAAAAAAAAACAACGGGAGGGAAAAGTAGAAAAAAGAAAAAAAAAAATAGTTCTGGAGAAAGTCCGTAAAAAATACGCTGAAGGAAAACTTCACTGGGGGGTGCGACAGGTCAGTCCTTAGTGAAGCAAGACGGCAAAATCTCTGGCCCCGAGCAGAAAGGATTCAACCTGAGGGAACGTTTGGAGAAAAAGGAGGGGAAAAGCAAGGAAAAGGGGGGGCGTTGCTGGTTCCGTAACGCTTGGGGGGGAGAATAGCAAAGGAAAAAAAACTCCCCCTCAGACAGTAAAAGAAAAAGAGGAGTGGGGACCAGAAGGATTACATACGAGTCAAATTGATCGGGGGAACTAAGTTGATTTTGTGGGGGAAGGAACTTAAGAGGGAAGAGGGTAGGTCACTGCGAATGCAGGGGGTGTTAGGCGGGGACCGGACAAGAAAGGGATTTTCAGAGCAGGAAAAACAACAGGAACACTGGCGAAACACAACGTACATTGGATGGAAGAGTCTGGAGAGGGCCAAGGGCTGCATTGATCGACGGGGAAGTGAAGAGACAACGAAGAAGGGAAAAAAACACAGGAGGGTCAGTGGAGTCTTTGGTCAGCAGGCACTGGGCATGAAAAAAGCTCGAAAAAAGATGTTTGTCTTTGAGGCATATGTGAAAAAGACGCCGGATCCAGACATAGATGTAACAATAAAATGGGGTTGTCTTGAGCAACAGACAGCCCACTGTAAAACAGCGGACAGAACCGGGTGGGGATGGGAGATAACGCCACAGGTAAAGAGATCACACTCAAACCACTTCATTTTGAAGAAGAAAAAGGCGAGCAAAAGGAGCGGGCGGCGGGGGGGGCACGTAAAAAACGCTGGTGCGGTCACCGGGCACAATCAAAGGGAAATCGCTGAATCCCCGCTGGGGCGAGCACCTAAGACCCGGGGGGTCTACCAAAAGGGGGAGTGAGAAGAAAACCGAAAGAAAAAAGACCAAGAGCAAAAAAAAAATCGAAACGGGACCTGGGCTGCTAAGAGGGACAACAAAAGAAGGGCGACACACTGGGGGGGGGGAGCGGGAATGAAGATCGGGGATCGTGTGTAGATGAGGCGAGACACAGGGGGCCCAGGGCCAGGTCTGGGGGGAAGGGCCCGCCAATCGACTGGGGGGGGAGAGGGAAGAAGGGGGGGTATGGGGAGTCGGTGAACTGTGAGCGTGATAGAGGGTGCAGGCGTCGCGAAAAACGGGAGACGAGGGGTGTTTCGAAAGTAACGAAAAAAGAGACAAGCAAAATATCATGACGGAAGAAAAAAAAATCACAAGACGACTGGGTTGAAAAAGAGACTCTAGGGGAGGGGGAAAGCGAAGCACGATGTCAATAAAGAACCTCGCGAAGGTAGCGCGGGGAAGGACCTCAGAGGTGGGTGGGGGAGGGAGGGGCCACGAAAAGCTGGCACAGGGGAGGAGTGTAAGGGGAATCGAGTGGGTCAAGAGTACAGAAGAAAAGAAAATTCACTACAAAAAAAGGACTCAGGAGGTAAGTCACGGGGTAAGAAGAGGCCACTGTGACCAGGAAAAGGAACGACCCCTTTCATTCAGCGTACAAAGAGGCCGCAAAAGAATCGAAACAGGAAAAAAAGATGGCAAAGCAAGAAACCCTCCTGGGACGACTATGAAAGTAAAAAAGAGCCTAAAAGCTTAGGGCTCATTCCCAAAAAAAAAAAGGGGGGAGAGGATGAGTCAAAAGGGCTGCAGGAACATGAATCTAAAAGGGGCAAGGGCAGACGGGGGAAGAGAACAGGGGACCTGAAAAAAAGGATCCTCACCCAAAGCACCGGGGAGGACGATTTAAGGCTAAGAGATCGAACGGTCGGTTACTGTGAAGCGACAAAACGGAAAGGGAGTGATTCGAAGTGGGGGGGGGGGGGAGCTTTCTCACCCGAAGGGACCGGGTTCCGGAGGAGGCCGACTAAAAAAAGACTTGTCTCGGGAAGAAGAAAATTAAAGGGGGGCAGAGTGAAGAAAGGGGAGAGTTCCAGGAAGAAAATGGGGAGCGACAAGCTAAGGAAAGTAGAACATCGGAAAGACCTCCTAAAGAAAAAATGGGGAGAAAATCTACCTAATAAAGCTTACTTCCGGAGAGGGGACAAGAGGAAAGCTCCCAACAAAAAAATGGGGGATCATCTCCAAGGGAGGCCAAAGGAGAGGGGGAGCTTAACAGGAAGGGGAAACCTGTCAAAGCGTTATGAAGCCCTAACATCCTGAAGAAGAGGAGCGAAGAGACAAAATTACTACTCAACGTACCAGATGATTTTCACGCGGAAAAAAAACAAACTATGGTGTAGTCAGGAAAGCTCTCGTCCAAGAGGAGGGGTAAAAAACCCGGACGAGGAGAAAGAAACCAGTTCAATAAAGGACATGTGACAGAAAAAGAGGAGACACATCATCACAAGGAGGAGAGGAGGAGTTGTCTTTTAAAAAATGGCATTGGGGGGGCGAGCTGTTCAAAAACTAAGAAGGGGAAAAAAGCGGGGGTGGGTTGTGGGGGGGTTATGGGGGGGGGGGTTAATCAAAAAAAAAACAAAAAAAAAAAAAAGAACGTAAATTCATGAGAAGGGGGGAAGAGGGGTGATTTCCAAGGAAACTTTATTCAAGGAAAAAAAAAAGGAGGAAGTAAACTCAAAAAAAAAACTATAAAAATTTATTAGAAGTTAAAATGGGTATTGAAAACGACGGACGTCAGGTAGTACACGGCAAGGCAAAGAGAAGAAGGAAAAAAGAACCGAGAGGGGAGAGGACCCTCCGAAGTGAAGATAGAAAAATACTGGGAAAACCGGAATCTGCCAAAAACCAAGAATTGCCGTATGCCACGCACGACCGGTAAAAGGGGGGGGGAGAGGGGGGGTGGGGGTGTGGGGGGGGGGTGCGTCGATGATAGTACCTGGAGACAGTGGGGCGGTTCAAAAAAAAAACGCGGAAAAAAGAATCGGGCGGAGAAGAGGTCTGGAGGTCGTCTCGGTGGGACAAACCAAACCTAGAAGGACACAATCCTACTAACCGTTGAAAGGGAGAATTTGATTGTCGGTACAGGACCATAGGGAAGAAAAAGTGTTCCTCAGGGGGGGGATGGTCGACGCGTAAGGAAAAGCGCCAAAGACGCCCTGGATGAATTCACGCCGCGACATTGGGTGGGGAAAACCACGTGAGGCTGGCATGAAAGGGCAGGGGTTATGGAAGAATTGTGACACCCAGCACGAGGGGGCAAAAAAGCAACATCTTATTAGAAGGGTCTAAGGCAAAAAAAGTCGTCAGCGCGAGGTACAGAATAAGATCAGGGAGAGGGGAAGGCCGCGGAGGAGGGAAAAAAAGCAAACAGGACGAAGAACAGGAGTCCTTAAGTAAAGACGGGGGGAAGTAGGGGGGGTAGTCCGGAGAACATAACGTGAAGGGGGGCGACCGCGTACGTAAAACAAGAGAGGATAACTTGTGGCCGGGGGGAGAGAAAGGGGACGCCCACAAAAACGAGTAAAATAAAAAAAAAGAAGCGGAATCACTGATTGGGTGGGAAAAAAAAAGCCCATACCAAGACGCGGTCCTAGCGAAGGGGAAGATTCACGCAACTCGGAAGGCCGGGACTTGGGTGGAGGAGGCGAAGGCCGGAAAGGTAAAGGAACTACGAATCAAAAAACAACGGAAAAAACACGAGAAAGGAGAGGCTTATGGGAGAGAAAAATTACTAAACCAGCAAGCAACTGTCACCTCTGTCGGTCCTGGGCATAGGGGACAGTCGATCAAGGGGAAAGGGGGTATTGGACCAATAGGGGGTACGAATAACAGTCGGTGAAAAAGTTAGGCCCCAGGGACGGTAATTGACCTTTCCTTGAAGCCGAAGAACCATTCGACAGTGGGGACCGTAGGGGGAAGGAAGAGGCTACAAAAAAAAAAAAGCTATTGCAGTAAAAGAAGAACTAAGATATTTGGAAAGGAAAAAGGAAACCCACGAAAAAAGCAGGCCAGGGGGAGAAAGGGGAGTGAGACGACCGCGTCACAAAACAAAAAAGCAGAGACGGAACCACCCACTCGGAAAAGCGCTATGTCTTCCAATGGACATCCTTATCCGCAGAGTCAGAAAAAGAAATCTCTCTCAAGACCAAGTACATAGCCTGGGATTCAGCACACGACTGGAAATTTTTTGAAGTCCCAAGGATCCGGGGTAAAGCAGTCGTAAAAGAAGAAGCAACAAATCGCGGTGCAACAAAAAGCAAAGCAGAGGAAAAATCAGGGAAGGAAAACACAAACGATCAGCACCCAAAAGCCGATTGGTCGTTTTCACCTAACCCAAAAGCAGGGTCCAAGGGAAAGGCAAGAGGGGACAATCAACGACTGAAAAGAATAGGCTAGACGGGAAAGTTTGTCGAAGGAAAAGGAGAAGCCCTAACATGACCCGAAACATTCCATGTGTGATAACGCATGAAGAAAATGATAAAAGGGGTGGATCCACAGACGGACTGGGAAAAACGCCACAAGCTCGACCCGGTTACACCCAAACGCGGTGTAGGGACAAGAACCCGGAAGGACAAGAAGTGACAATAGAGAGCAACTCAAGGGGGTGGAAGTCTGAAAGCGAAAGGGTTGAAGGATCACTCAGTGTAAGGGCAAGCTAAACCCAAAGCCACACGAATGATGAAAAAAAGCCGGGTCCTGTCCACAATTACGGAGATTTGCAGAAAACTTGCCGAAAGGGACGGAAAAACAAGAAGAACGGCTACAAAGCCAAGGATTAAGCAGACAGGAACGAGGGGGGAATGACCAAATAAGGAAAACAGCGGCATTCACAAATAGCCCAGTAAAATAAATTGCACCAGCGGGAGTCAAAATGGACGCGCACAAACGTCAACTGCCAAGGTAGCACATCCCGGTTGGGAAAAAGAAAAAGAAAAGGTAAGGTCAATGTCGTGGGGGCGGACGCGAGCAGGGCGACGTCGCGTTTGCGAATCCAAACAAAAGAAGAACACCCTTCGACCACAAAGAAAAAACAAAAAACAAAGTCAAAAAAAGGAAGAAGGAGATTTTCAGCGCGAACCCGGGAGGGACTACATAAGAGAAAAACACAAGGACCAACAAGACCAGGAACAGCAGAGTAGAAAAGACCTGAACGGAACACGACGAGTAATGTTCGCATATCTCTGTCAGCGGCCCTCGAAACACAACCACAGCAGTGATATGACAGCAAAAAGAAAGCCAGCATGGACACGTGGGATCAACGCAGTAAAGGGGAAAATAACTTAGGTACAACGAGCCCGCGGGGATTGGATATGCCTGAACGCCAGCAAGGCACTGGCCCTTCGAGGGGAACTAGGTCTCTAACGGGGAGAACTCTACACAACAAAGAAAAAGGAGAGAGATCGTTACGGGTCGCGACCTCCTCTGGAGAAAAGGGCCAATCGAGGGAAAACCCCAGGTGGTGGGGTTCAACACACTAAAGGATACGGGGGGAACTTCCTAGACAACCCCAACAAAATCCAAAAACGGATGGTCCGGGGGGGGGTAACGCAGGAGACAAAGTCGGCAGAAACTGGCAAGAAGTGGGTTCTTGTGAGCTGGTGGGGGAAAAAAAAAAAAAAAGAGCACCGGCCATGAGAAACGAGCCACGGGAGAACAGACGCGGCGTGGGGCGGAAGTCAAAAAAGACGCGCCATGAGCGGGGGGGGCTCAAGTTTGGGGATGATTCGTCGGGGGACGACGCAAGGTCAGGGGAGGACGGACAAAACGGGCTTTGGAGCGAACCGCAAAAGCCTACCCCTGGCGAGAAAAGACCACTTTGGGATACGGGGAAAAACAAAGAAAAGGGCCCAGTGGCGCTGAGATTAAAGCCGAAACACATGGCAGAATGTCATACTGGGCTTGGTAAAAAATTCAAGAAACTCTCGACTTCAGACTTATGACGTTCGGAGAGGGGTTCCAGAAGAGGCACAAGAGCAAAAGCTTTTATGGGGGGGGACAAAAACCTCAGGGGAATCGTCAAGCCGTGGTGCCGCTACCCAACGGGGGTGCATAATCTGACAAAAAAAGAAAGCTTACGAAAATGCGGGATAGGACGCCGGGAGGTCATTCGAAAGCGCTGGCCCACAAACGGGGGAAAAAAAAAGGGCGAGACTGGCGCGGCCAGAGTCCCAGGAGCACACCTGAAAAGGGGTCGAACAGGGCAGTAACAATGATCGTGAGGGGCACCAGGCTGATAGGGGAAAAAAAAACGGAAGGGGACAGACCGGGAATGACCGAGTTCAAGGCTGCGGAAGATGTGCGCGCAGAAAGGGGGCAAGGGGAAAAAACAACCAATAGAGGGGATGATCAACTGGGGGGTGCTTGAGGGGGGGGCCAAAAGGCTGCTCTTCTTTGTTTTCGAGTACGAAAACGAGACGTAGCCGGCGATAACGTCGGGGAAAGCGAGCATGGAACTTGTTTGGGGCGCACAAAAGGAAAAGTCACGGGGGGGCCCGGGGGAGCGAAGGCAAAAAAGGTGGGGGTGCGGGCAGGACCAGGCTACCGAAGGAGGAAGTTTCGGGAAAAGCTTTCTTAGCTCTGCACACGAAAGGGAGACGGCACAAGAAACAATCAGATTCATGGAACGCAAAAGAAGAGGGGACCCCGAAAAAAGCTCAAGGGCAAAGAAGGCCGCCACGGCCGCCGCATCCAAGACCTAGGAGACAACCCTCACCTCCCGCTAAAGGCCCCCAAGCGGGAAAAAAAAGGCATGACGACCAGGACACCACATACGATACGCCAGAGGTGGTTCACATAAAACGTAACTTCCGCAACTGGAAAGCGGGGTTGGGGGGGGGGGGGGGGTTTGGGGGTTGGGGGTTGGGGGGGGGGGGGGAGGGCAGGGGGAAAGTTGATAAACGATATCGACCCAGAGTAGGGGTGTTCATCTACCCAATAGGAAAGAGTCTTCAGAATGGAAAAAAGGCGTTGCTCTACACCAAAAACTCCGTATTCGTCCTGGGGAGAAGAGAAAAAAAAAGCCCGAAGTTGCAGGGACTAACTAACGACAGATACGAGCGGAAGCATTGGACGAAAAGTTCCAAAAATAGCCAAAAAAGCAGGAACTACTTACTAAGAAAGCAAGAAAGCATGGCGGACGACCTAAGAAAGCGTGAGCCGGGCCGGCCTCGTGCACTGGAAAATGGAAAAAAAAGACAGACCAACGCTAACACGGTCGCCAACCATAGCGAGACGGCTCGTTCAACACAAGAAGGAAGGAGACAACAAGGGCGAGAAAACCAGACACGGACAAATTCAGACCTCCCTTCAAGGGCGGGACGATCGCCTAGGGAAGGTGAACGCCTCGCCTCCAACAGCTGCCAAAGTTGGAACTAAAACCCGAAGAACGGGGGAAAAGAGGACCACAAAGAAAAAGGCGGAAGACCGGATGGTTCTTGAGCATTCGCCGGTTCCAAAAACGGATGGGCACGCTTTCAGCACCAGGAAAAGAAACGCTTGCTCAAAAAGGTAGAGTGAGTCAAAAAAAGTCTGAATCGGACC
>Ga0179593_1424372_pt1 | contig 10969 bp, 16 predicted proteins | sample CZODoug2_1_08_16_FD_185931 | JGI IMG/M metagenome (GOLD analysis project Ga0179593, IMG submission 185931) | Vadose zone soil fungal communities from Angelo Coast Range Reserve, California, USA - CZODoug2_1_08_16fungal (PacBio error correction) | ecosystem: Environmental > Terrestrial > Soil >...
AGGGAGGGGGGGGGGGGGGGTCGGGAAAGACTAAAAAGCCTGCGGAAGGCGCTGCTTGGACGGCAAAGGCAGGAGGGGGAGGGAGCATCGCAGCTGAACAGGTCGCGAGAGATTGTGCTGAGCGCATGCGTGGGGAGAAGGGAGAATCCTTGGCGCACGAATGGGGTGCGAAATGTAAATAGGAGAGGAATGAATTTAACCCGCTCTGAAGGTGCTGGGGTGGAACCTTGACAGGGGCGTATCGTCTGACATCGGGGGGGGAGGGCTGGGGGAAAATCTAAATGTAGTTGTTCAAAAGTGCTGTGGGCCTGACCAAGGGACCGGGTCGGGGTCATTGCTGTTCTTTGAACGCGGTCAGATGGGGACGCTTTAAAATTCCGCTGGTTTGGAGGGGGATTTAAACCATTGACATAAAATGCCTAAATGTTGTGGACTGGGAAAGGTGCTATTGGGCGATTCTGCTCGCGAATAGCGAAGGGGAGCAAGAATTCACGCAAAGAAGGGGTGGAATTGGAAGTGTTATTGGTGGTAGAAGGGGGGAGGATGCCAAGCAACGAGGGGGGGGCTCTCATTATTTGGCCCGTGGGGAAGGAGAGAAGGTCTGAACTCGATGGGAGGAAGGAGTAAGACCAAGAGGGGTACATTCGCACGTGATTTACTCGCAGCTTCTAAAAGGTCCGCAATCCGATGAATCTAGGGGTAGGGGGGGGGAGAGTTGGGGGCGCGCATCATTGTCTAAATTCAAAAGTAAGACACGACCATATCATATCGCGAAATCACGTACAACAATGCGGCAAGGAAATCTGATCGGGACAGGGGGATCAAGCCAATTGCGCGAAAGTGGCTAATTCATGGAGGGGAGGAACTGGGAGCAACAAAAGAGAGTTCCAACTGGGGGGGCTTCAAGGTCTGCACTGATAACGAAAGGACTCGCTTAGATAGGAGTAGAGAGAAAGGCTAGCAGGTAGGGGGGTTGCACTGGTCGGCTCAGCTCTCGGGTGATCGCGTAGTCAAGCGAGGGAAGGGGGGTTCTAATCCACAATGGAGGGACGCGGGCACCATTACGGAGATGGGGGGAGCGGAAAAGTCTCGATGAAGAAGAGATTCAGAATAGGGAAAAACTTATTTCCCGGGACGATTGGGTGGAAGGGGCCAACGGAGGAAGAGGAGAAGGGGGCCACAATATGTTCAGGCTAAAAACGAGGAGAAAGGAGTGGAAGATTCAGTTTAAAGCAGCGACAGTCAGTTGGCTTCCCGCGTTAAGAAAGGGGGTTTCGAGGGGAAAAGGGGACGAGAGGAAGAGTAGACGAAGGGTAGGGTGAAGAGATCCTAGGGGTATATAAATCGTATCACATCCAGTCTACTTGAGAAGAAAGGGGGGGGACAAGGGGGAAAATGTGGGGAGTGCAGTTGGTGGGCTCCGAAGGGAGTGAAGGTATGTGGTGATAGTTGGTGGAGGTCAGCGGTGAAAGCACACTCACCAATGTAATAAGAAGGAATTTCATCACAGAACCGGAGGAGAAGAGCCGAAGGGCACGCTTTGACGAGACTAACGTTGAAACCGCCCAGAAGGGAGAGAATAAACACCGCTTGGAAGGGGCTACAGAAGGGGAGAAGAAGGGTAGAGATAAGAACAAGCGGTAGGGCCATTCAGGGGTGCATGATTGGCAGAAGGTCGGACCAGCTCGGACAGGTCACTTTGGAGGGAAAGAAGTCTTCGCATTTTCTTGGGAGAAGGAAAGGGAATAACTTGAATTCCCATCTGACTTACGCCAGTGCATGAAAGAGGGGGGGAGGATCTCGATGGGGCTGATTCGCGGTAGAAAGGGACTGCGACAGGTTGGATCTCTCAATGTGTAGGAAGACAGAGAGGATGGTGTGCAGGGAGTGATCATTCCTATCTCGATCGCGCACCGGAGGGAAGGGGGAGGACTTCCAAAAAAGCTGGGACGAAGCAATCCCACATTTTTGTGTGGGGAACGATGTATTGTCATGCTCACAATTCAACGGCAGTCTCTCAACACCACGCAAGTAGAAGAGGGGGACAGCCCACGACCGCCCGTAACAGGAGAACGTGAGGCCCGTCGCCTCGGGTTCAGGAATTAGGAGAGGGCCACGAGGATTTTGGGTTGACAGCGGTTTTTGGAGCCGCTCCTGTAAAAGGGGCCTGGAGGTCAGGAGTTCATAGGGGGAAACAGAGGGAGAAGGTAATCCGTCCGGGTTCGCTCTCAGAGATGTCTTTCCAGGATGCCTATGAAAGATAAACAAACTGGTGGGAAAGAGGAGAAATGGGGGAAAAAGAGAAAAAACGAGAGGGGGGGGAGAGGGTCCGTTAGATCTGCATCTATAAAGAGGAAAAGTGCAAGCGCACCAGGGGGGTCTACATTATCCGACTGATGTGGAGGTACTTCAGTGGCCGGAGAGAGAAGTTCGTCTAAGGAACCAGAAAAAGGAGATCGAGGCTACAGGAGATGGGGACGTCTCGCTGAGGATGAGGAGCGGGGGGGGGGGGGGTGCTGCGACGGAGAATTGTTGCATGAATAAACTTGAACAAACCAACCGGGGGGGATGGGGGAGTAAGGAATAGAGGGAGCTGGATTGAGCAGATCACTGCGGCGCAGAGAGAAGAGGGAGGGGGGGAGGGTGATGAGCTTTTATGACTGATTTTGAGCGTCGAAGAAGATGGAGCATACATGAGGGAAGGGAAAGAAAGCACCACGGATCGCGACAAGGAAAGAGGCAAGGACGATCAGCGCTTTATTACTGGATAGGAAGGGGAGAACCATTCTACCGAAATGCAGGAACTAGACTATGGTTGAAGATTCATAGGGGGCACCTGTTATACGCGGTCCACTAAAGTGAAAGGGGGTTAGATAATGCCTGCGCCAATGATAGCCCCGCGGAGGGGGTCGGGCACGCGTGCGGTAGGAAGTTAGGTCGTGTCGCCGCGAGGGGGGAAGGCCGGGGAGGTGATTGAGGAGAGTGTCGGGAATTTGGTGAGAGGAAGACAGACACCATTGTTTTACTCAGAATACTAGCAGAGTCAGGCGGAAAACGGGGGCAGCCAAAGGGTGATGAAAGGGTAGGGAAAGACGGGGGGTGAAGGGAGTATATACACATTCAAGTCGAGCAGGATTAAGAGAAAGAGAGCGGGTGGTGAATGAACTTAGGCCTGAGCTGTCGGGGAAGGAGAGACAGAAACGCGGTAGCAACCGTTCTCCCGGGTGCTGCGGCACAGGGAGGGGAATATTCGGGGCTGAAGAAGGAGAAGCAGCCGACATCATTGGGAGGGAGAAGGAAGGAAGGTGCGCCTTTCACATCGTAGCGGGGGACGTCATGCGCGCGATCTTGAGCGAGGAGGGAAGGGAAGGAGGGGGATAACAGGAAAGCCATGGAAAGGGAAGAAGAAAGGAGGCACAGCTTGAAGATTTCGAATAACGAAGTTTCAGAACTCTCGGTAGGCCACAGAATATAGGGGAAGAGAGAAAGCGGATGAAAGCGGGTAGCGAAGGAGTTACAGAGAAGCTGTAGATTGGTTGAATAGAAGGATAGGAAGGTTCGGTGAAAAAAACGATAAAAGGCCGCCACTTTTCGAGCATGGTCTGACGAAGGGGCGCGTAAAGTCGAAGAAGATGTGCTCTTCAGCCAAGGGGGGAGAACGAGAAAACGAGCAGATGTCAGAAATGCTGTTTGAGTGCAGTTCGAGCGGGAGGGAGAGCGGACGGGTTTCTGCACAAAAAGAGGAAAGCGCCTACCGGTGCCACTCAGGTTAGCAGTAGCGAGCGCTTGCGGTGGAGGATGTCAACAAGAGGGAAAGGGGAAGGAAAAAAATTAAATTTCAACTGGTCGGCTGGAGGGGTGCGAAAAGAGGACGGCCTTAAGGAAAAGAAGAAGAACGCCAAGCCGCTCATGTGCGGGGGGAAGAGACTTCAAGGAAGAGAAAAGCCCAGTTAAGCCAGGCCAGAAATAACGCGTCCAGCAATAACAGGGAGTCGTCCAAAGTATGGGAGTCGCGATAACCTGACTAACGGCAAGTAACCACTGAAAGGGAAGGGAAGGTGCATCAAGAGCAAGAAACGCCGCTCCTGAAACAGGGTCAGGCCGGGAGCTAGCACAGACCGGGCAATCACATCATTAAGGTGTCATGAGCATTGTCGAGAATGAGGAAAATGTAGGTGGGAAAGCCGTCAACAAAAGATCCGTCCAGACGATATCTAAAGACGAGGGACAAAAAAGCATAAGCTCTCTGTCCCCAATGAGTATTGCCCCGGGGGGCGTCGATGGAGGAGGATAAAGTCGGTCGAAAATGAGGATTGTGAGAATATTCTCAAAGATTCTCGAGAGAATGAGGGCTGAGAGAAATCCGATACTATTATACAAATGGGAGCTTTTCCACTAATCGGATTTTTGAGGGGGGAGGGGGGCGGAAAAAGAAAAGATCTGTAAAAAAGGAGGAGGGGAGAGAATCATTCAAACCTGGGTGTTGACGGAGAGAAGGGATCCAAATCATCGGCCAGTGTCATTTTCCACTACGCACGGAGTGTTCGCGCATCGCGTCGAAGGGGACGAAGAAGGTCTTCGTAGAAATCGGGAGAAAGAGGAGCTCAACCGTGGGCAAGGTGGAAAGAAAAAAATTGGAAGGACTGTTACGCAGGCCCTACTCATTGAAACTACTCATTACGGAGAGGGAGAGGAGAGAGTTATGCTTGGGGGGGGGGAACGAGGAGAAAAGGGGGACGCACGGGGGACTGTACAAGGGAGCGGAATTGATAGGCGGTCCCCACCATCTACTTTGAAGAGAGAGAGGTGAGGAAGGCGGGAAAGAAGGGAATGCCGGAGGTGAGGTGGCTGCTGTGGCCGTCGACGAAAAGGAACCCCGGGGTCTCCATTATTAAAACTGTCGTTTGGCGGTAGAAGAGGGGCAAGGAAGAGGAAGATGACTGAAAGGAGTTTGATTAATAGCTCTACTACAGGGAGAATAAAATTGTTACGGGCAGGACCGCCGGGGGGATTTGGTGAGGGAGGTGTTCCCGATTCGCAGGTCGGGAAAACAGGGAAAGAGAGAGGAGAGGGCCTCAAGGTCATGGTTTTTCGACAGCTACTTAAGAGGGGAGGCAGGAAAGAAGAAAGAATGGGATAGGCAAAAAAAGGGGGGAAAGTACAAAATAATCGCGAAAATTCCCTCATCCGATGATGAGGAGGAGACATGCAGCATCATTGAAAGGAGAAGATCGCGACTGGCCACCAAATCTAAACAATCAACTCACGAATTCTGAACGAAGAGGATACTTGGGAAAAAGTTCTAAAGAACGCTTGCGGGAAGACAAGAAGGAGTGCAAAGATAGTTACCATCGGAGGGGGAAATGCTTTTGGGGCAAAGGGAGGGGGGGGAGTAATTAGATCAGACCTGAAAAGGATGCGAATCTCTTCGCCGAGGAGGGGAAAAACAACCACCCAGGTGCTGTGCACTGCTTCTAGGGCGAAGGGGAGGCGAGGGGTAACGGGAGGAGGCGAGGAAAAGACCAAAGCCGGAGGGAAGGGGGGCTGGAAGCCCTTCCAGTGCTGGGCTTAAATTCGTCGGGGGGGGCTAAATTTGAGGGAGAATAGAGCCCTGGGAAAGACGACAGTTTGGGTTGAAGAGAGGGATTTCCTGCCTGCACATGCCAAGGAAAATGGGCGGCTGAGCAAGGCTGGGCATCAAAGGGAGGAGGGGAGGAGGGCCTTTTGCAGCTACATAGTTAGGGGATTGTCAAAAGGCGTTCATCAAAGGGAGGGTTGTCGCGGTGAGAGAAGAGGGGCGAAAAAGTTCAAACCACGAGAAGGAGAGGGAGGACGCGTAATCGTGGAGCTACCACTGTAGATCGATCGGCTCACTGGGGGAGAAAGGGTGGAAGCGGGGGGGGGGTGGAGAGAGAAAAACGTCGGATATCTTAAAGAAAGGGGTTGGTGAGTAAAAAAACCCTCTTGATGCACCTCACCATAAGAAAAACTTGAGAAAAAGGGCAAACGGAAAAGGGAGGAAGGACTCAGCTCTACAATCTGCCCTACGTAAGAACAAGGCCACTAGGGCCGAAACCGCCCCTATTTGTCAGAGGCTCGCAGTACGAAAAAGTCTCGAAGGGCTCAATAGAAAGGTGGAGAACGACTTATAACGTTCAACCCAAAAAGAGGAATCTTTAACGCCGTGCTGGAGGAAGTGGGGACTCCTCTATCGACGTTTCCATCACGAATGTGAGAGAAAAGGGAAAAATGAAGGGACTATAGATATAGTTTGCGAAATAGAGGGACTAGATTCTTTCGCCAAGCTTCTTCACACGCTCTTCAATGGGACAAAGAAGAGGAGGGAAAGCATAGGGAGGGCGCCCGAATCGGGGAGGCAAGAAACGCCCTGAGGCCGAATGGTCCACACATTTTTGGTGGGTTTTTGAAACACGTGTTTGAGTACCAGACCACAATGGATACAGCGGTTCCGCGACAAAAAAGAAGAGGACGCCGGATTCCCAAGCACACTGAAGCGCCTTTGGGGTCCTCGAATCGGGACTTTGCCTAGTGGGGAAGATTCGCCGAAAGGCCCGCTTTGGCGAGGAAGTCACCGGGAAAGGGAGACAGGGGCTCCTGGCCGACTAAGGCGCTGCTGGGGGTGGGGTTAACAGCTATTATGATAACACCGCAGGATTCGCGCGGAAAGAGAAAAGGTGGGAAACAAAAAAGAGGGTGGAAAACGTAGGAAAAGCTCCACACAACGAGGGAAAGAGAAGAGGGGAAAGGATGGGTACACGATTAGGGGATGTCCCTTTAAAATGCGGAGGATGCAACTACTAGAGGGGAAACCTACGCTGGGTCGGACGACGGAGGGAGAAAGATGTGTGGAAACGTCAATTAGGAAAGAGGGGACCTGGGGACGAGATTCAAGAGATCGAAGCGGCAAGTGACGGCGTCTCTCTTTATACGGCCAGGAGGAGGCCTTTTGACCGCTGCCAGGGGGAGAGGCGGAAGAATGGCGGAAACAACAAAAAGTGTCACAGGTGCTGCCTTTCGAGAGGGTTACAACTGAGAAATCCTGAGGCTTTCTTCCTCGGATGAGGGGGGGGGAAACTGCCTGAGGGGAAGAGAGAGGGTGTTGAAGCCGGCTCTTTGACTGAGATGTACGACAGAAGAACTGGGAGGGGAAATCTATGAATGGCTAATCATGCAGGGGATCAGGATCTGGCCTAGCCATGCGAAGCAGAAAAGAAGTCGGAAAGGGAGGAAGGCTTTCGGGGTGTTGATGAACTGAATGAACGATTGGACCGGATGTATTTTAGATAAGAGGGCTAGATTAGCACATATATCTTAGTTTAACTAAGAGGGGAGGGGAGGGAGTAGATCTGTGGCGGGACGAGGAGGAGCAGTCCTAAAAAAAAAGAACAAAAGGCGGGGGGGGACGGGGGGTATGATACTTCTGGAGGGTCTTCGGTTTTTGTTGTGCAGGACGAAAGCGGAGGAAACTTGGTCAAATACTGCCGACGAGGAGGAACTGGGGACCCTTTCAAGACTTCTTTAGTAAGGGAGGGAGGGGGTGGTAGAGATAAAGACTTAAGGTCGAAGAGTAGAGGGAGGGGGTTTAATGAACTAGATTGGCGTCAGATTTTCCCCGAGGAAAAGAAGGGTATGTACAGGTGAGCCACTCTTCCTTTAGGTGGGGACCCAGAGAGATGATCAAGCATTGCGCAGAGTGAGGAGAGAAGAACAGGGGGGGGGTGATCACAAGGGAAGAGATGCGCAACGGGGCGGTGAGATCGAGGGGGGAAGGCACGCGCTGTCCTTAATTTAGTCGAGGGAAAGTTCGCGCAACAGGATGGACTGAGCAACGAGTCATCAGGCGAGGGTCGGGAAGGTTAAGCTACGATGCAAGCTGGCTCGATACAGTGCAGAACGAGGCAAAAAAAAAAGAGGATCTGTATCGAGAAGATTTATAATCGCAGGACGGTAGGACCCCCTGAAAAAAACTCCTTCCCAGTTGCGAGCATGGTCAGTAGGGGGAGCGTAAAAGACATGATGGAGAGAAATGAGCCCAGACGAGAAGAAGGGAAAAAAGCATCCGTGCATACCTTATTTTGATTGCGTCGCATCTGGGAGGAAGGGAGAGGCGTGGGGATGCATCTGATGCTCGCATGCAGGGGGAAGGGGAGCAAATCAATTGTCACGTCTGGTTTAGTCATTCCCAAGGGGAGGGGTTACGGGATAAAGGGCGGCGTGACTTGAGATACTAGATAGAAGATGGAAATTAACCGAAGTCCCATCCCAAACCCCTCGGAGGCGGGGGACAAGAGAACTGGAACTGGGGGATCGAAAAATTCGGCTTCGTCGGACAAATTTCCAATGGTAGCTTTATTCTCGAGCTATCGAAGAATCGACAGTAAGTGAGGGACGGAGGCTTAGGGGGAGGATTAAAAACGCAAGCAGGAAAACACACGTTCCAGAGTGGGGCGACGGAGGAGGGGCAAAGCAAATCACGGGCGGCGGGGTCGGCCCTTGGAGAGAAATAGGGAGGAGAGAATGGGCCCCGCACTGCCACTATCGATCCTTCCAGGATATCGAAGTGCGACGGAGAAGCGGAGAACACAATAGCTATCCGAAGAAGGGGGGGGGCGGGGGTAAAGGTATTCCACGGAGGGTGACCTCGGGGGGTCTAAAATGGGTTGGATTAGCACTTTTCTCAAGTTATTACGTAAGGAGGAAGTTGCTGAACTAATGGAGCAGGGAAGGAATGATAGGACACTTAGTAGGAACTAGGCATTGACGGATGGGGGTGGGGGGGAAGGGGGGGAATGTACGTCAATAGTGGAACGCTCAACAAAAAAGAGGAGGAAAAGATAAAAAATATTAAGAATATGGATTTTCAGACTAATAGTGAGCTGGTCTCGACAGAGCCCTTAAGGAATGCCTAGAGAGACAAGGCTCAGGTTCTCATCACGCTTAAGATACGCTCACATCTGAACATCTGGAAGAGGACGATTTGGGAATCGAGGGAGTGAGGGACAGGGAGCGTCTTGGGACACAGAGCTGAAGATGCTTTTCCTTATTCTGGGACGCCTGGGCGATGGGGGAGGAGAGTCGGGGCGAGTTTTGGGAAGGGAACCATTACAGGGACGTAGGTGCGGGGACCACCACACCGGCGGTTCTTTGGAGGGGGCCGCGCCCGTCGGTCACTCTGGAACCGGGCAGAGGAAGTTCTGGCGTCTTGGGTACGCCGGCACTCAAAAAGGCATTACTCTGAAACTGTTTGAGGGAGCTTCTTGAAGGACAATCTCAATTGGGGGTGAGGACCCGAGGCAGAGTCCTTCCCTCTTAGAGTGTTTCTTGGTTGATGATGCCCAGGAGGGGCGGCCCTGTGGGGAGACGTGGGAGAGAGGCGGTGGGTTTTTCCTCATTTCTATATGAGAAAGTCAACGACATGAAAATTTGAAGGGGGGAAGAACGGGGGAGTATCCAAAAACATGCCTAGATGGAAGACCATCCGATGATCTGAGGAGATCTCACAGGAATGGACGGGGCAAGAAGTTGAAGCAAAACTTAGAATCTCCACTCGATCGACCGGAACATACTCCGAATGCTGCAAAATTTGGACAAAGTATATGCTAAGACCAGTGGGGAAGGGGGGGACTTCAGCCCTTTCTAAAATCTTGGAAACGCTAAAGAGATGCTCTAACTGGGAAAAGGGGGATTTTGAGGGCGGGACAAGACCTGCGATCGGGAGGTACGAAGGAAGGGGCTTCTGAAAGCGCGGGGACCAACCACGATAGACTTAATCCATATTGGGGATCGCGGAGAGGGCGTACTGGAGATTAGAGGAACGATAAGGGACTATTGAACAGTAAATACAGGAGGCGGGCGAGGATGTCTATCAGGCAGGACGTGCAACCGAGGGGGGGAGTCCAAATCACGAATTCTCGGGAAGGAAAAGAGCCACAGGGTCTTAGAAGTGCGCAGTCACCGAAGTGTAACAGAGAGGCATCCGAGGTTTTGCTCGCGTTCAGACTTGTTTGAACATCGTACATGAGGCAAATCGGCAAAGAAGTTCTAACCACCGACCCCTCTATGACTCTCAGATGGCGGGGGCAGAGACAACAATATCATCCAGTCGAGCTTGCTCAAGGAAAAGGAAGACAAGGTGTTGCAAAGTTTGCTTTGTCCGACAAGGGCAGTTTCGGATTGAGAAAGGGGTGGGTTCGAGCGGGGAGGGGGCCGCAAAAGGGACAAAGGAAGAAAAGTGAAGGTCATCAAGGCCGTCCGTCGAAGAGACAAGCGTAATGGTACCGCTCCCGAGTACTGAAAACTCCCTAAATTCACACCTGGAGAAAGGGGATATGAGGGCTCCTCATTACGTACAGAAGTGTAATCATCTAAGAGTCTCAGGGGACGGGGGAACCAAAAAAAGGGGGTCTTTTCCGAGGCTTGGACTTTCAGCGGGGGGGGGGGACTCCCCAGGAGAGTTCCTCCTGATTCGTGAGAAAGGAAAGGTAAATGCACGGGCTGATGACTATTCCGAGGAGCGGACATGATAAAGAGCTGCGAAGAGAGGCTTAAAACTCAAGGAGAGACCTGTCTGAATAGGCTGTGACAGCGGAAGCGGAGAAAAGATGCGCAAGCTAGGAAGAGTCTGCGGTATCCTCCCCTCTAGCAGTCGAGAGTAAGAAATGGGGTGGGGTTTTTGGGACCGGGGTGGTAACGCCTCGAAAGTGAGAAGCAGGACGGGGTCTAACGAACAGATTACCTGGCCCGGATGTACCACTCGCGAACTGGCCAGGATGTAATGGGGGACTGGGGTCTCCTAAGCCCGCGCCTTTTGCAAGGGGAACTTGGCCGACATCATGATACGCATAAGGGGGACAAAGTGTGGGAAGGGGGGTAAAGCAGAAAGAATCCTTCCCTGGTTATCAAGCAGAGGAAAGGAAAAAGCAGGGTATGTTCCGCATTTTTGCATATT
>Ga0179593_1436500_pt1 | contig 10969 bp, 8 predicted proteins | sample CZODoug2_1_08_16_FD_185931 | JGI IMG/M metagenome (GOLD analysis project Ga0179593, IMG submission 185931) | Vadose zone soil fungal communities from Angelo Coast Range Reserve, California, USA - CZODoug2_1_08_16fungal (PacBio error correction) | ecosystem: Environmental > Terrestrial > Soil >...
TACAATCAGTCCCGCAACGAGTCAGAAGGGGGCGCTTGGCGGCGCTGACCAAAGATCAGCGAGATCGGGGTATCATGAACCAGACAAGTCGAGGGGCTGGACCGAAAGGCTAACAGGTACGGGGGACAAGGCGAAGGAAGAAGAATAGGGGGTCGCGAAGATGAAGGAACATGAAAAGGGAAAGTTCATCGAGGGACGGGCGGAGGAAGATAGGGCCCAGGCGTGGGGGAATAAAAGGGAGGGATTCTCAAGTTGGATTTGCGGTGTCCGGTCACAGTGGGAGAAAAGAGTTCGACCACCTCGTGGTCGAAAAGGGGGGGAGCCACACGATGAAATCTCGAAAGGAATTTGGAGGGCAGAGGCCCGTTCCCGGGCCCGCTTGCGGACCTTCGCAACTACTACCGGCGTGGGGCGAGCAGGAGTGAGTAGGGAGTGAGCGGTGTGGGGTGGAGGAGCAGGAGGTGCGCCTCAAAAAAGGGGGGGGGGGGGGCGGGGGGGGCATTAAAAGCAGTCAGGAACTTGTGTGTGGGGGGGAGCTGGGGGTGGTCCTGCCGGGCGGAGGAAGGTGTGTGTGCACAGTGTGGGCCGAAAATGAATCATGCCATCGACCTGGGGAAAACTCAGTAAAAAAACAAGGATCCCTACTCGGTGCGCGCTCAACAACGCCAAGTGTGTAGCATGCAAGAAGTCCTCTCGTAATTGGGTGGCAGACAATCACAACTACGGGCATCGCCAGAAGCAGCAAGTGAGTACCATGTTCTTGGGGAGAAACAAGCGGAAGGGCGTTCTTCCCCCCCAGACCCAGGTTGGTACCGAGCAGTTCGGAACTCTGGGGCTTGCTGTGCTGTAAAAATCGACCTCGAATATGCCTTCGAAGGAAATAGACAGAAGACAAGCGTCTGAGAATATCTCAGTGTCACTAAACAGTACGCGAAAGGGCTGCGGTCTCGCAAGGAACAGAAAATCCATTCCCCGGAGGCCCGCAGGGGGCTCTCTGGAGTGCAGCCAGCAATTCGGGGGATATTCATTTCTTCTAAACTAAACGATTGAATGCCTTGGCGGGCGCATCCAGACGTGCAAGTATCACCGGGGAAATCAGAAATCTATCTCCAGATCAAGTGCACGAAAAAGTGACGATGGGGGGGGGGCCGACAGACTGAAAGGGGGCGCCCAAACATTTTCTAACCAAATTTCTTTGTCGCAGGGGGGGATGGGGGAAGAAAAAGACGATCACACTTTTGAAAAACGAGAAGGAGAAGAATTCCGAAAAGCCCGTGGGTTAGAGGAGAAGGTGGCGTGAAGAATCGCGAAGCTGTTCGAAAGGGGGGACGGTCGCCGAAATTCGGCCGGGACAACATACGACCTGCTTGAGGAGTCTCTTCAAGTCAAGCCCGTGGAGAGAACTTAGAGTAAGGGTGAGTGAGGCAAGGTCCTCTCCTCCTACTCAACCAAATGAAAAGGGAGAGGTGTTAATCGATGTGGGTAACGCAAGCAGCCGTAGAGGAAGGAGGGCCTCGCCACAAGACACCGAAGAACAGCTAAGTGAAGGGAAGTATTAACAGTTGTTCAAAAAATGCTTTTGGTTGGTAACACAAGTAGTAAAAAACGAGGGGGGAGAAGCTAACGGGAGAACCTGTCGGGGCGAAGAAGAGGAAAGGGAAACATCAGGGGGGGAGTACAGGGAGCTTCTATTAGCCTCGGGCTGGATAGGGAAGTACAAAATCACACTAGAAGGGGGTCTAGAAAACCGGTTACCGTGAAAGAAAATTTGGGCAAGCCTAGGGAGCGCAAATAAGAAAAGGTCTGGTTCAACCGGGGTCGCCTTCACGAGAGAATACGCCAGGTTACGAAAAAGGATCAGAGAAGGAAACCTACTGGTAGGGAGTTGGGGGGATTACTATGAAACAACATGGTTATAAAAAAGGGTCGTCCACAGTATGGGGACGCTAATGTAAATACGGAAGCGTAACAAGAGACCCCCATTGTGGGAAAGCTTTGGAAAGATGGAAAGCTTGCTCAGGGGGGTTCGGGAAGGGAAACGTAAAAACACTGGAAGGAACTGTTGGGTTCAAAAACCGACGCGCTGAACCGTGGGATGAAACGATGCGGGATACAGAATTTCACATCGCAAGCTCAAAAGCCGAGGTTAAAAACGATTCCGTCAGCATAGGTCAGCAGGAGGGAACCGGGATTCGAAAGGGGTCTAATCAGTCCTAACAAAATGGCGTTGGGGGGGGGAAGGAAGGAGATACAAAGAAACTGAAAGGTCCAAAAACAACGAGGGGGGGGGGGGAAAAGAGAGTATTCTTGTTATAGGGAGAATCGCAGGCAACATCGAGAAATTCTTTCGAAGTCACAGGACAAGGAGATCCTCCCTTGGAAGCTGGGTGAATCATTGTACGGCAAGTTGGGGAAAAAAGGCGGCTTTAAAACAGGGGCTGCTTTTAACGACGGCTGCCGGTAAAAGCCGTGGAAGCCACGTCCTGAGTAAAGCAGGAGGGGAAAAGTAAAAAACCGTGTCAAAGGGGTTTTCCCGGCCCCCTTCAACGAGGAGCAGCTTAGGGGGATACAAAAAGGCACAATGTTTCGAACGCGCCTAGGGTAAACAAAGACGACCATTGACAAAAACATAAACCATGTTGGGGAAGTTTTCAGGCGGCCTGCAAGAAAATGGTCGGCGCGAGGTTTCAATCAGAATGGAAAGCCAAAAACGCGTCGGACGAAATGATCCGCGCGAAAAGGTGAACTGAACCGTTAAGGGTTGCCGCATCTAGGAAATGTGCTTGGGTTAACAAAATCAAGACCGGGAAAATAAAACTGCTCGTGTGGTTTAAGGGAAATCGAAAGTAAGAGGATCATCGATCGAGGCCACGGGGGCTGCAAAATTGATCTGGCGGCGCTTCAGGGGCCCGGCGTCGACCGACAGGTGGAGAGGAATCTGTTAGATTTGACCAGAAAGAAGGGGGCAACCAAACAACCGGGGTTTGACGCAGTTGCAATCCCAAAGGACCTGGAAGGAGTTGGTGCAGGTAGCGAGAAAACGCGGGAAAAAACCACGAACGAGCATCGGCGACCTGGTTCAGGTATGGGGGGCATTGCAAGAAAAGAATGACGATGAAACAGCATAAGAAGATAGGCCAGATGGAAGAGCCGCCATACAGTGGACAGGGGTCGTAGGAGGTCTTATACGACTTAGAAAAGCTCGATCACAGGAAGGTAAGAGGCGAAGGACGTCACGCACGGGGAGAGGAGACAGGAACTGAGATGAGAAATGGCCTGCCCTATAGACGGGGACAAAAGGGGGGGAGAATGGATTAGGATCGGAAGGGTGCCTCGAAAAAGGCTGGGAGAAAGACATTTTTTGGTCCGCTAAAAACGAGCCCTAGGGTGGACATCTGGGTCGGCGGATGGGTTGAACCCCCATATAAGGCAGAGGAAGGTCGTGAAAGCTTGAAGGATGGACTGATCATAAACAAAAGCGGCGAAAAGAAAAAGTTAGGGCAATCAGGGGGGTCCTGCCTCTCGCCAGATACCAAAAGTGGATTGTATCCCATATGCCCAGGCGTAAAATGAAACGTGGAGGGAAAACGAATGGATTAGAGTACTTGTCCAGAAGATCAAGGAAACTGCAAATCGACCGTAATGGGAATTAGAGTTTCCTGGGCACAATCTCGGCTGCATAGGTGAGCTGATAGGCCGTGCTCTCGCCAAGGAGGTCGAGACCAGAGCTTAAACAAACGAGAAAAAGTGCAAAAACATGTGATCAAGGGGGGCCGACAAAGATGGCTTCGAAACCGCCATTGGCAAGAAAGGGGTGAGGAGGCCGGTTGTGATGGAGAGGCAAACCCATATCCGTCGATAGGGACCGGCATGGAGCCGGAGGACTTTCGAGCGCAGGGCAAATTGCTTCCTGGCCTCCAATGGGGGACGGAGACAGTTAAGGGGATGGCTTCATGGTCGGGGACCCAACTGTATTGGCGGAATGCAGAAACAGGGATGGGAGGGGAAAAGGCTTAAAGGCGCCCGGGCTCGTGAGCACAGAAAATCTATCCGAAGAGATAGAATCATCATTACGTGCGATAGGGATCATTTCAAAAAATCTTGGCTTATGAGAGAGACGAGAGGGAAAATCGGCAGATTCCGGCGGGCAAAAACATCCGAAAAATAGGGGAAGGGTGTCGCGCAATATTAGAATGGACCCGACAAAACACCGTGCGTAATATCTTAGACAAGAGAACACCAGCCAAGAAAAAACTAAATTAGGCAAGCCAGGCCATCACGTCCAGTCTCAATGTTTACCTTAAAAAGTCCGGACGAAGAGTCAGGCGCGTGCATGGGGAGGGTCGGGCTTAACGAAGGAAAGCCAGTGTAAAGCCAAGAGAAGCGTGGCTATCGATGGATACTACCAACCCGACGCTGTGGTAAGCGGAGCACCCCACCCAGCTCAGCTCCAGTGATAAGCGCGGATCTCAAAAAAAAAGGAGGAGGGGGTTAAAGCGCGGAAAAAGGTCAAATTGGAATGGTGCAGCTGATAGGTCACGGTTCGGGCGTGCCCGAGTACGCGCGAATGATGCTACAGGTCCGGTCGTGAAAATTAAGGGGGTAAGTCATGGGACCTGCCGTTCTAAGGACGCTGAATGGAAAAAACATTTACATCGAAATGGCCGTAAAAATGAATGGCAATCGACCATTGGGCAGGGGAGGGAAATTTCCAATGAGAACGCATCGGACGAGTCCGGGTCACAGTTGGGGCAAGATTGCGGAAAAAGGGCTATTTTCTCTATGGACGCAAAAAAAAAGGAGATGAGTAAGAGGGCTTGAAATCACCGTGATCCTACGGGGAGGAACGAGTGCCTCCCAACACCAGGAATCGGCGGCATCTGGGGGGAGGAGTCAATTAGGGTGCGCCTCAGAAAGGGGCAATGCTGCCGAGAGTAGCAAGAACTGCGGCAGAAGGAAGTTGTGGGAAGACAAAATGCATTCCATTCACGAGGTGACGTAAAGGGTGAGAAGCGACTAGGCGTCAGATCAAACGAAGAACGGCGTCGAGTGGGGGGCCTATCGATTATAGGAAGCAATCAAAACACCAGCGCCCAAGAGCCACCTCCATTTTTGGACAAGGCGAGGTTCAGGACAATCACTTGAGCTCGCATCATGCTGCCCCACAAATAAGCATGGAATCGTCACAAATGGAGGCGGCGGTGAAGGTAAGGACCCTCAGGTCCCGAACCTGACTCAACTCGGCGCGCGGGGCCTTTTGCGCACGAACGGGGTGGCGAAGAGAGAGACTTCCAAAACTCTCGAGATGTGAAGCGTTCTCGCCGCGGGTAAAGAAAACATAGCATCCTGCCAAAGTCGGAGTTTTAGACGTCTTGATCTGGGAGATACGGGTCGAGGGGGTGCCACGGAAATCGGGTCCTAATGCAGTTCGACGCATTTTGCGAAAGATTTTTTAGATCCAGGAGAGGCATACGACTTCAATCCAAACAGCTCGGACGGACATAAGTCTATGGGGGAGAAGACCAGGTTTGTGGGGGTGGGGGGGGGGGGGGGGGTGGTATACATGCCAACGAGCCGGCTTTAAAGACGAACCAAAAAGGACTTTTACGCCACATTTTGGGGCTCACCTTGGGGATGGAGCACACCGCCGAGCGAAGAAATCTAAAAGTTGGGGGTCCACAAGGGAAGGAGAAGTTAGCAGCCTCGCGTTAACATATGGGTCTCCGGAGACGGGGACCGGGCGGGGAAGCGAAGCGGTCGGGAGAACGGGGGACGCCGACGGATAGAGGGAGTAATCCTACGCTACGCCATGCGTGCGGCAGGCGAACATCAGGCGCGGCGGGCAGCGAAGGAGGATCGATTTATGGGGGGGGGGAAGAGGAACTATCATGCAAAAGACGGAACCATCGCGCGGGGGGAGGACGAATGACTCGCGTGCCGAGCAGCGGAGCGGAAGGGAGAAGGGGAGCAAAAGACACTGAAATCTAAGAAAGGATTCAAGGAACGGGTCAAAAAAATGCTTGTGTCCGGTGAAAAAAGTGGGGGGGCAATCTGGAAAAACGAACCTGGGAGGGAAGTAAGAGAAGTGAAACTGAAGAGAAGATCAATGGGGGGGGGAAAATCGTCCGGATGATCCTCGCAGGTCGGTAGGGCGTCTTTCTACGGTTAAAACTTTACAATGTTGGAAACACAAAAAGAAAGGAGCTGTAGCGGCAAAACGTAACGGGGGGAAAAGCATGGGAGAGAGGACCATCATGAACCGAGAAAAGTTTTCCGAAGGCTAAGAAATGATTAAAAATCTGAGAACAAGGGTGAGGGGGGGGGGGGCATGGATCCAACATGTATTGAGTTCGTAAGGGTCTAAAGGTAGGGGGATCCGGCAAGACCATTCAGAAAAACGGGGGTCGGTGGGTGGAAAAGATGCAGCGGTGGAAGAGAAAAAAACACAAGGAAGACTAGGGGGTTTTTAAAAGCCAAACACTCTCTAGCAGTACCATCTAAATTAGCCAACACAGAAGAGGATTACTCGTTGCCAAAAGTGGAGTAGTACCAGCTTAGGTATATAGATTGGGGACTAAAAGTAGAGTAATAGGCTTATAAGGTAGGAATAGAATACAGTAAACAAAACAACAAGAAAAAGAGAGAGGAGGTTTGATCTTCTACCTACTCAATACTGAGAGTTTATGGAAAAGGGGGAAATGTTACGAACATTAGAAGAAGAAAACCTTTGGCAAAGGGTTCACTGACAGCTGTCGGGGAAGATTTTTGGGTAAAAAAAAGGCAAAGCGGCTGAGGGAGGTAGCCGTCAGGGAAAGGGGACCTCACTGTACCGAGTAACGAGGGGAGGCTGAATTTTTGGGTTTTGGGACGCCCTGGTTTCACGATGCAAAGGGAGGTCTAATCTTAAGGTAAAAAAACCCAAGGGGGGGGAAGAGGGGAAGAGAAGTAGAGAGCGACCATACGAAAAAAAAAGTGGCAGAAAAATTTTGTGTGGAAGGCAACGAAAAGTACGCCGAAGATATGGAACAATCCTAGATGCCAGAAACGAAAACGGAGCTGTAGTTTCATTAAGCGATTGAATGCGGAAAGTGCAAAAATTTAAAAACACCAGACGGTTCCGGGGGCAAGGTTGGAAGGGGGACAGGCAGAAAAGGGACAGGTTCCGAAAAGCGACTTGAAAGTTTTGTGGGATGACTCGGGATAAATCGAGATCGATCAAAGAGGGCTGCTTGACGAAGACCGTCCGGGACAGCTTCGCGTCCCTCAAGAGTGGTAGATTCCGATGGGTTGTTGGAAGTGGTTTAATACTTTCCTGCCGGTGCAAATGGTTTGGTTGCAGAAGCAAAGGAGAAAGGGTTCGGGTGATGGCGGAGGCGCGACGAGGAAGGAGGCGACAAAAAGACGCGAGGCTGGGTCACCCATAGAAAGTGTTTCAAGAGCAGGGGATGCGCGATGAACCCATCAGCCTCAAAAGTAGAGTAAGAGGAGCCAGACCGCGTCGGCAATGATTGGAATTAGAAGGAAAGAAAGGAGTAACGTCGGATCATGAAGATAGGGAGGGGAGGGACCCTCGGCCCATGAGAAGCACAGGAAATGAGGAACCACGATGGAAAAAAAGAGAAAGCATTCTCTGAAAACTCGACCTTCAGAAAGGAGGGAGTTCGATGGTCGAGAGCGGCGGTTGGATAAAGACCACGTGCAGCAAAAAACAATGGAGGGAAAGGGAATTGTGTTTGTGAGTCGAACAGCCGAGAACCTCGGTGCGGGGCAGGATATGAAAGGTGTTAAACAAGGCCGGAAAGGATTTTCGGAAAGATGGAAAGCTGGGGGAACGATATCATCTTAATCTCCGGTAAGCAAAAGAGGGCGCAAAATGACGCAAGAATATGGGCGAGTTCAGGGCCTCACAAAAACCATAGGAGCCAAATAAGAGCGGACAAGGAGTGTCTGGAATCACTGAAGGGATAGGCTGGAGCCACCGTCTAAAGAACGACATGCAGCTAGAGCAAGGGGAATGTTTAAAGTGGCAACTTGAATCTCGCTCTCGAAGCAGGAGGGGACGGAAGAGTGAGGATCGGTGAGCGCGGACGACAGTGAAAATTTCTACTGCAGTAAAACGATAAAGCATGAATAATGCTCGTTGGGAATTGTTGGGCCATGAGAAAAGGAACTAACTTCTGCACAGGGTTTAGGAGAAGGACTCCGAAGGGTTATCCAAATTTGCTTCGCGGGTTCCCCAAAGAATCAAGGAAAAGATGTGGGGAAAAGGGAGCAACCCCCGATCCGGCGATAGACGCCATCTCCTCATGACAAGAAGGAGAGATAGCGCACCCGAGTGAGGAGTGTACTCCACCCGTTTACTAGGTTCAGATTGACAAATCCTGGTCGGTTATTTACAAAGGGTGGGTCGAGGCTTAGTTCAACTAGACAAAGGAGCAGCCTCACGAGGTGAGTGATAGAACTAGGCTCTATCGGAAGCGGAGGGGCTGCCGCGGCAATATCTGGCTATAGGTTGGGGCGCAGGTCCGGGAGGGGAGCGATTTGATCCGGCTGAAAGGGGAGCCTAAAGAAAAGAAAGTCAGGCTTGGCTGGGGAGGAAACTCAGATCGATGGCGCGAAAGTAGATAAACCACGTGGGAACAAAAGAGGACTGGAAAGCTTCAAACTCCGCCAAGGAGGAACAAAAACCAAAAGAGAATAAAGAAGGTAATAAATGACGGGCCAGCGTGCCAAAGGTATGGGCCTGGGAAAATTGACATCTTCCTGAAACCCGGGGCCGCGTCAATGAAGGTGTCGCCTTGGAAAACGACCGGTAGCAAGGGATGCCAGCCCGAAAGGAGTCTGGGGTTACTAAAATCCGAGCTTATCAGGGGTGTAGTAGTAAAAGGGGGGGAGCACCAGGCTGATCTTGTGAGGAGCTCGAGGAAACAACAAGGAGGGGAGATATTAAGGCGCGGAATAAAGAGGGGGTCCGATGCTTGTGGATCTTGTCGGCGGATAAGAACAAAAGGAAGCGGTAAGGGATAAGAACAATTGCATGACTCAATATCGGGCCAAATATCTGAAAACGTCAGGGGGAGAAGAGAAAAAAGAAGAAAAATGGACATCGACTGGCCGTGCACCGCCATGGCAACTGACGAGACAGATATTAGTGTTCCGCAGTGGGGGGTCAAGAAAGCATAAAGGGGGCCGGGCACAGTGGAGAGAAGAGGAGATCAAACCTTCGTGGGGGGATGAGTTGCAAAGAAAAGACCGAGGGGGGGAGATCGTTGGTTGAAGACCCGTGGTCCCTACGGAGCCCCGAAATGAACACTACGTCAAAAGAGTGCCGATCGGGAGAATCAGGAAAAAGTAAGAAAGCGGTAGTGCTTCGCGAGAAGCTGCCAAGAGGTCGAGAGGGGAACTTGCCCGATAACCTATAGTTGGGGGAAAAAGGAGAATGTCCGCTACTGGTGGTTTTACAGCGTAAAAACGTAAACAGAAGCAGCTAGACCCAGGACCAGGGGGCCATGAGGGGTCCGGATCAAGGGGTGGGAAGAGCCTCACAAAGGACGGAATATCCTCGGGGGCAGAAACCATCCAGGGATGGCAATAGGAGGAAGTTGAAGAAAAGAAGGGGTTTTTGAGCCGACAAAAAAGGTAATTTATCTCCGCGAGCAGGAACGAAACACAGAGGCAGGTTTCATAAGCAGGACAGACTCTAGAACGGAAAAAATCTAGGAGACCGGAAGTCAGGCCGGACACGGAACCAAGGACGGCACGAGCAGGCGTTTCGCACCAGCCCAGGAGAATCAGGAACGTTTCGGGGGAAACCGAAAAATGTAACGTAGGGGGGGGTGTGATTAGGGAAAGGACCGAGAGGATGGAACTAGGAGGGCCAATATTCTTCGATTTTGCGAGACTCACCAGGAGCTCAGATCTATCGTAAAAGGGATAAAGACCTTCCATAAAACAGCAAATCAAAAACCGGCCAAGAGAGGGGGTTGTTCAAAGCAAAACCCGGGGGAGCGTCTTTTTCTACGAACAAAATGGGCGTTCCGCCATCAAGAAGGACTGGGCGAAAGCCAACAGCGGGAGCGACGAACCATCGAAATGTTTGGGGGAAACGGGGAAGAAAGAATTCTCGAAGCGAGGCCATCCGGGGATCAGACAGTTCGGGGGCATCATCTGGTCGCAGAGACGGCAAAAGGTCAAAAGGAAGAGAACATGCGGGGGCGGAGGGGGGAGAGAATCAATTCGCAACTCGCTGGCGCTACTGAGGAATTTCAGGCACCGCAAAAAAAAGCTAACGGTGTGCAAAATGCGTGTGTCCCAACCGTCCTCTCGTAGAAAAACAACGGAAAATGCGAGGAAATGGAGATTCAAATGAAGTGAAAAAAACTGCGGTGTTGGGAAACAGGAAGTAGGAGCAATCTGAAGGGAGAAAGGAATGTGAGGTAGGGGGGAAGAGAAAGAAAGATGGAAAGATCTCTCTCAGTGGAGGAAAGATAAGCTAGAAAATGATCAAAGAACGGCTGAGGACATTAAAAACGAAAGAGATGGGGGGGGGGGGTTTCTAATGAAAGCGGTACAAAGTTGAAAGGATTGGGGGCAAATCAAATCCTTGCGATTCTGAAAAACGTGACGGTATACAATCGATCGAAGTACACAGGGGGGGAAACTATCTTTACGCAAACAGGTTGATTGCAATCGGACTTATCCGCAACATGGTTGAAAGTTTGGGGGACGCGGGTATAAGTTCGAATACGAAACCGACCGAGTTGGTGCAAGCTGTGATCTCAGGAAGCAAAAAAGGGAAGAAGTTTTCCAAGCAAGGACGAATAAAATTAAATCGGTACTCTAACGGCGGCTACCGGAGTTCACATCCAAGGCGAAAAGGTTTCCAAAAAGAGGGCCGTAGGACTGAAATTCACATTCGATCAAAAGAGCGTATGCAAGGATTGATGTGTACTCACAGGGGGAAAAAGGT
>Ga0179593_1481062_pt1 | contig 10969 bp, 10 predicted proteins | sample CZODoug2_1_08_16_FD_185931 | JGI IMG/M metagenome (GOLD analysis project Ga0179593, IMG submission 185931) | Vadose zone soil fungal communities from Angelo Coast Range Reserve, California, USA - CZODoug2_1_08_16fungal (PacBio error correction) | ecosystem: Environmental > Terrestrial > Soil >...
CGGGGGTCTAAAAGGTCCAGAACTGACCGGTCCGAGAGTAACGTGGCACCGACTGGGGGTGGTTACAAGGGGGGAAAGAGAAGGGGGGGGGGAGAAGGAATCTACATTGTCCACATCACGAGGAAGCGGGCGTCGGGCTTCGCGGAGGGAAAGTGCGGGGGAGCTAAGAAACGGACAGGGGGAGGGGGAAAAAAGGACTGAAAAGAAAGAAAAGAGAAGACTTGGGAGGGTGCCGTAAGGACCAGGGAGACTGCTTGGAGATTGAGGCTTGTCCGGGCGATGCAGGGAAATCCGCATGCGATGAATGTAAGGATCTAGGTGAGGAAAGACAAGAAAAGGGAAAACCGACGAAAATGGGCGGAAAACATGTACCCGCCGAAAATACGCCTCGCCAATGCCCACTACCCACCTCGCCGTCTCGCGCTGGCAAGGTCTTCTGGAAAGAATAGGCTCAGGTCAAAGGAAGGAAATTTGGGGGGGGTCGAATCTTCACGCTGCATGCTGAATTTTACGTCAGGCTTTTGGTGAGATACGAAGAAGACAGAGGTAGTTTCAGAATCTATAAATAGCTGGGTCGGAGGGGGAAGTGCAAGAAACAATGTCACGACATAAATCTGAAACAGCTCATTTTTCTGCTGTCCATATTCTGTTGGAAAAGGTAAAGACAAGTCCCACGAACTCTAAAATAAGAGAAGGAAAAACTCGGAAGGTCCATTTACTACAATCTACCCTTCGACCGAAGCCGTTCGAGGTTCCGTGGGTTGCAAAGCCTTTGCTCGAAGACGTTTTGTTGGGGGCCAGTCTAAATATACATCCAAATCCGGGGTTTTGTTGGGGCGATTTGCCCGTAGAAAGCCAGCGGACGCATCAGGAGAGATTGCAGCCGCAGCAGTTTGCAAAAAGGGGGGGAGGAAAATTGACGGATCGGGTTTTCTAAACACTCTCAGCCGCCTCCAAGGCACCCTGCGGCCCCCGTAGGGAGGGGAGAAAACTGTGGAATGGATCTCGGTGGCCCCACTTTTCAGCGGGGAATTGCCCAACTTACCAGTTCCAACATACCTGCTTGAGATCAAACCGTGCCGCCATCCGCAGGAAATGCCGGGGGGCTCGGACAAGAGAAACAAAAAACAACTACAAGGAGATGGGGAGAGCCCCCGCTTGGATTAGAGATACTTTTTTATATTACGGAACCGGGACCTACTCAGGTCTTTTTTGGTCGGGGGACTGGGCCAATAAAAAAAGTCAGCGAACGGAACACTGGGAGGCACCGCTCTATGGGGCTGGGAAGGTGCCGGAAGAAGGGAAGGGCGTTTAGAGGTCTGCTGCTAATCTCTCAAGGACGGGGATAAAACATTCCAGATCACAAATTTCTCCAAAAGAAAAGAAGCGGATGTGTGGGGATCATCTCATACCGCGCCTCAGGGGAGCGCAAATCCAGCCACCCGGAAGGGTGATATTAATCCAAAACCCCACAAAGTCAAGAGGAAAGGGGGAACTAGGGGCTCTATAAAGACGACGGCTTCCAGGTCGAAGGTCGAGATGCCTCTCGCAATGCGGGAAACAGGACCCGATTTTTAAACTGTTGGAATATTAGGGGTTAAGGGGAAACCACGGGGCGACTCCAAAAAGGATCTTACCTAAAAAGGGATCTCGGTATTCCTGCTCGAAGGGGGATGGCATCACCATCCGACTTTGGGGGGGACGAATATCGAAGTCGTCAACACTAAACGTCTCAGGGTCGAAAGAAAAGAGGGAGAATGAAAAAAAAAAATAACAAGAGACAATGCGATGGACGGAAACCCAAAATCAACCTGCGGCGGAGACTAGTCAGTCCCCAAAGGAAAAACCCTGGGGCCTTCAAGAAAGGGGAAGCAATGATAGTCTGTGGATGAGAAGTCGGGCCGGGCTTGGTTCACTAAAATTTCCAGAGGGGGGAAAAAGGGGGGATCTCAAAAAAAATAAACGGGGAAACTCCGATCGAACCGGACTGAATGGTAACCCTGCAAGCGGAAAAAAACCAACTTGGATCCCAGTCAAATCGGGAGCCAGAAGGGTCAGAACACATATAGAAGAGAATAGGTTAGGTGGGGGATAGCTAAAAACGGTTTCCAATCTGGGGGGGGGCTTTAATGCCAACAAAAGGGGAGAAACACAAATAGAAATTGACATAGACCGGAGTCGCCTACTGGAAGAGTTCCCAAGAAACTGGGAGGGAGGGGGAACATTCCACAGGGGTTTTCGTATGCTAGAAGGCATTTCGTGGGTCAACGCGATCAGAAAGGCTCAGTTTACTCCAAGAGGAGGGGCTGTGCCGCTGAGGGGAAAATATAAGGGGGGAATAGTGAACCAAAGGAAAATACCGATCAGGAAGGGATGTTCGGAGGGAAACACTGAAGAGTCAAGCGGGAACATCTCTCTGGGGAAAAAGGTCAAGGGAGGGGGCGCGTAAAACCACAAAATATTATTCTGTCAGAGGGGAGGCAAAGAGGGAGTATATCGGCAGCCGGGCCAAAGAACGGATAAGTTATTTGGGACACATAGTTCTCAAGAATGCGATGAAGAGGCAGCTTGTCGAGCCCTCATGGCAGGGTCGTGTGACAGGACGAAAGAGAGTGGGTCGAGGAAATTCATCCAAAAAAGAGGATCAGGGAAAGAAATCAAAGATCAAAGACACACCGGAAGGGGGGCTGAATGCCAGACTAGGGGAGGTGAAGGAGGGGAATAAAAAAGGACTTTTGATAAAGTTCAGGAACTAACGGGCGATCATTTATAATATGTACCTGAAAGATTCGAATTTATGATTGGTTAAAGGGGCATACGGGAGAGAGAGAGAGCAGAAAAAACCCAAATTAGGGTGAGGGTAATAGAGATAGAATCTTATCGGACTAAAGGAGGCTTCAAAACAAAGAGAAAAAGCAGGGAATCTCATCTTCAAACCGATTTGAAGAGGTGAAAGGCAACTAGAGGAACTTAAGTCTACCGGAGGAACGGGTAGCAATTTAATGAATAGAGTCTGGTCGAAGGACTAAAGAAAAGGTTCTCAAAGAAGGGAAACTATATCGCTGCTAAAACTCAAGGGGGGGGGGACGGCCAGGGACATAACCGGTCACCACAGAGAACCTATTTCTAGGGCAAAAAGTTGGTGACAGAAAAGGAAAATTTCTCGGGGACGAAAAAATATCATGAGACAGTTAGGGGGGTGGGTGTAAAGGCGGTTCCTTTAGATATCCGCGACTCTAAGGGGGACACCAGTGCATACGAGTGTAAAGGAGATGAAGCGAAGGGCGGATCTGGAAGGGATGTCAGATAGGCAATAGGATCTGAATTTAAAAAGGTAAAGAAGGGGATGGTCGGGGACAAAAGAAGAAGGATTTCTTATTCAAGGGGAGGGAAAAAGGTTAGGGAGACAAATAAGGGGTATTCGTGGGCTACCTTCGAATATAGCTCGTGGGGAGAAAAAGGTCCAAGAAAACGAAAATAAAAGGACGTCAGGAAAAACATAGCACGGGAGAAAGGGTACGAGGGGGGGCTCCCTACTTAGAGATGGGGACCTCAAAAAACGAGTATCGGGCGACGAAAAAGCTCTGCGTTGTCGCCGGTTTCCCTTAATCAATCCAAAAAAGTAAGATCGCAAAAGAAACAAATGGACAGTCGTTCGATCTTACCGAAGGGGCGCGACGGAACAGGGGTGGAAGGAAGAGGGACGGGTTGAGTACCTGACGTCCGCATGCAGGGGAAGAGTAATGGAGGGGAACTGTTATTGGACGAGGAAACTATCAAGTCCATAGAAAAAAGGGGGAAATACAAATGAACCCCACCTCGAGAAAGATACCAAAGAAACTAGAAAAGGGTCGGGTTAATACCGCTATGTTCAAGTGAGGGTTGTTCACGAAGTCTTTCCCCCAGAGGGGGGGGGGGATAGAAGAGGGAAAGGGGAGGGGCGGGATGGAATACTTGGTTGGTCAGTCAGAAAAGAAAGGAGACGTGTAGGTCGATCTCGAAAGATCAGGGAGAGAAACCGGTCCCGAGGGGGAAAGAAGGACTAATGGAAGGGGAGGCCGGAAAGGATTAGGCTGCATAAGCAACAGAAATAGAAAAAAATCGCGAATTCAACAATAGGCGGGGGAAGCCTGGAAGTCGTTGGAAAGGAGGGAGGGACCAAGGGGAAGTTGTGGGCACCACGCTCCCAACCTTGCCGCGGGGTGGGTGGTGGACCGATCAATAAACCAATAAATGGTTTGAAGATACTCGTACGAGACTAAAGGAAAAAAAAAATCTAAGTAAAAGACGTATTGATTCGAAAGGGAAAAGAAAGTTGACCAAGAGCAGAAACTCATCCCAGCGGGTTTGGGCAGAAGAGAAAGAAGAGGAACCGGTAAGTCTCAAAAAAAAAGAAAAAATGGTTCCTCCAGGGGCAAATTGAATCGTTTGCGGGTGTGGGGAAAAAAATAATGACAACAACAACACTTCTTTACGGGACCCTACCAAAAGAAGGGGTAGAGGGAAGGAGAGAGCAAAACAACCAAATGGAAAATATATATTTACCCCACATTAATTGTGCTCTGGCAGGCATGGGAAGTGGGGCATCGGTAAACGCTCTTTGGGAGGGGGACAGTATTGGGAGGGGGGGAAGCAAAATACCTCAATAAAAACCAGGTCGTCACACCCTAGTATCGTCTCTCAGTCAAGTGGAAAAGGCGCTGGCACTATTAGAAATCGAGGAAGAGGGGGTGCTGAAAAAAAGAAGGGACCCTTTATAACTCTGTTAACGGTGTCTCAACGCTCGCTTTGAGGCAAAGGAGATGGACCGGTCTCTTTCTCGAGAATCCAAAAAAAGGAAGGGATTGGGGGGGAGAGGGAACACCCGAAAACTTAAAAACAGGGAGTAGCGGGCAATAACACCGGAAAAGAACCAAAAAAAAGAAAGGTATGGTCTGGGTCAAAGAAGGGGGGGGACAGAGGGGGGAAGGGTTTCAGGGGTTCTTTGTTTACACTCCGCCCAGATAGGATGAAGGGAAGAAATTAAAAACGGGCTCTGGGGGGAAGGGGGGAAGAGACCAAGAGTGGGCATCAAGAGGAAAAGGAGATCCCTACGGCTTGATATTCAAGTCTACGTAATTCAACATCAAATTTCCGCTTTCGACCCCAAGAACACCTGTTCGAGGGGGAAAGATAGGCTGTAAAAAAGAAACCTACGCTTTCTATTTAATCGAGGCGGGTAGATAATTGGCGCGGCTTTCATTTACCAGGGAAGGAGGGAGGTTAAGGAAAAGTTGCGAGAAATAGGGAGACTCCTTTTCTCCCAGACCAATACCGGACATGAAGATTTAGGATGCCTCTCGGAAGCATCTCTCACTCGAGAAAAACCAAAGGGCAAAGGGAATTGGAATGAGATCACGAAACATTTCTGAGTGATTGGAGTAGCTTAAAGGATGGCTGTACTTGAACCTGACGCAAAAGGGAAAAAGCGGGTATAGGGGGGGAAGGGAAGCAAAGCTAAGAGATGAAGGTCACAAGATGTTTTCGCCCATAGAGAGTGCGTCATCACTCGGGGGGGGAAAAAAAAAAAGAAAAAAGGCGTGAGAATAGGAGCAGTTCTGTTTACAGGGGAAGAAAATGTAGCCACGCTCGACGAAACTGTAAGGGTATAGGTGAGGGAAAAGGCGGGGGTGGAGCCGATTTTGAAAAGTTAATCCCAATACAATTCAAACTCCCCTTCCAAAAAAACCCCAGGGAATATCTGGGGGGAGGGGGGGGCCTAGGTCAAAAAAAATGGGTCTGACATGAAAAGAAGAAGTTGGTTACAACTCCCTCTATCCACTCAGAAAGCAAAAGCTATTCTCAGTCGGCGAGAAAAATTCGAAATCAAGGCCGAGCAATTTTTCAACAACAGCAGGACATGGAGAGGGGAGGGTGTTCGACAGGAGGGTTTCTTGTTTATCCACCTAGGACTTCAAGACCCTCGCGCGCCGGTCCAATGGTGCTTGAAGGAGGAAGTCGTGGAGTTTTGCTTGAAAAAACGTCTCACGGCGCCCAAACAGCAAAGCTCAGATCCCAGACCTGAAAACCACCGGGGAGCGGAAGTTGGAGGGGGGAGGGAGGCCAACCAGTGAGGGGAACTTTCTTCTTCCCAATGTGCTCGAGGGAGGAAGGAGATCAGGTCACACTCGAGGAAATTGACAGAATGATAGTGGCCTAAAAGACCTTCATTGGGGGGGCGAAGGTTTTCGACGGCGATCTGGCCCAGAGATCCAAAACAAAAAAACGATTGAAAAGAGATAGGATGATCAAGTAGAGCATCGACACGGACATCTCAGTCATGATAGAAGGGGCTTAGGAGCGTCTGTCAGTAAAAAAAACTTCGCGGAGACAATCCTCAATAAGGGAGGGGGAAAAAGGTCAATAGCTCCTTCGGGATGTGGGGCGCAGATAGTTGTACCGGAGAGTGTGCAAGTTGGCGGGATTGAACCCGTTTTGACCCAAAAGAGGCGGAAGAGCAACTCCCTATACGAAGAGCTCGGCGGAAGATTAGAAAAAGAGACACAACTAACAGAGTCTCTTTTTCGTGGTTGTGAAAGCTCGGCAAAAGGAAGAGAGACTGCAGAAGAGGCAAATGTGAAGACTACCGACGGGGTTGAATAACGGCGATTGAAAGCGAGAGCGTGGCGCACCTTGGCAGGCGAATGGGAAGGAAGAAGCTTAAGTTGCCAAAAAATAACGTAGAAGAAAAGGTCCAAGTTATTTTCGACCTTGGATTCACTTAAAGTTCTCGAAAGAGGGGGGGACAATGAAAAACGCCAACCCCCTCCCAAAAAGACCCACAAACCCCTCTAGCATTGTAGCACTCAAGAAAAATCGAGGAGTTTCTAAAACCACTAACGGAAAAAAGGACAAGTAAGTGAAGGGGACCACCTGGGGATGTGGTAACCTCAAAGCTCGGAAGGGGACGAACAAAAGTAGGAGTACTTCGGGGAGACTAAAGATGGGGGGAAAAGTTCGAGTTGGCTCTTAAAATAAACCCTAATTGCGGTAGCTAGCAATCACGCCTGCGGCTCGGGGAGGAGTTTTGTGGGAGAAGGGGGAAAAGGGAAGGGGGGGCGAAGTGCTGAGGTGTTGTCCTAAGAGGGGAATCCGCATTTCGGAGGGGAAGAGGATGTGAAACCGAGAAAAGAACGAACTTTGTAGGAAACACATTAAAGAAACGAGTCAAAAAACATAACACAAAAGAAGGAAAAGAAGGGTCCTGTTATACGCGCGAAGGGCAATGACCAGGAGTGGGGGGAAAAGAAGAGCGGGTCCGTAGCTTCGGGGTTAGTAAGGGAACAGGGGGATGATCTTGGGTAATTTTGAAAAAAAAGATCCACAAAATAACGGGTATTTTAGTCAGAGGGGGTGTAGATCGATGCAAAAAAAGAGGATGGGCACATCGAAATTGGTATCATCAAGGAAAGGAAGCGTTTCCTGTCCTGCATAAGAAACGTTTCAGAAACCGGTCAAAAATAACCCTATCAAACAGGAAAGAAATCGTTCCCAGGCGAAAAAGGGAAAGACTGGAAGCTTTCATTTCTTTTCTAAATTGGAAAAAAACGCCTCCCTTGCTCGAAAGGGTGGGGGGGGGGGGCCGATAGAGAATTCAAGGGGAGGGTCACCTTTAGGCCTCAAGAAAGACGGAGGGGGTCGGTCCATAACCATACCCTAGTGGGGCCAGCCACATGAAGATGTTTAGGTAGGAAGAGTTTTTGTCAAAACCGAAAGAACCGAGCGTAAAAGAGACGAGGGTTTGAGGGCGGCCCGGCTTGAAAAAATTCGTAAAGAAAAGACCGGGGGCACGGTGGGGGTGTATCTTAAAGGGGACAAGTCACTACATAAAGGTCTGGGGAAGGGATGATCAACCATGAAAACGCTGAAAAGCGGGAGAAGAATGAAAACTCTCAAAACCAAACTTAGAGGAAAGAGAGATTAACCACCGGCATTTGAGAGGTTAGAAGGTGTGGGAACGCCCGACGAGGAGGGTGAACTTGGTGAGATAATAAACCGGGAAATATCACTGGAACAACGTGGGGCACCGGTCGAGAGGCTCTATTCGGAAGAATGCCTTGAGGCAACCCCGAGAAAAGTGAAGGTCGGTCTCTCGCTGTTCAACCGACAGAAAATTCACGAGAAATCAGGGAAGGCTTAAAGCGGGGCCTGTCGATTCCAAGAGGGTCGCGGAGAGGGAATAGAGGGAAAGACAAACCGGGTGGTGTCTTCAAACCCACCACAAAAGGGAAGTCATTTATTCTAGGGGGCCAATATAAACCGGAAATGAAAAAAGGATTAAAGCTAACTTCTATGAAGGGTGCTGAAACAAGAAAGGGGGGGAATTCTGCGTGTTTAAGGTTAAGGGTTTTTGACCCTTTCCCCACGACAGAAAGATGGAACAAGGTAAAGCGCAATGGGAAAAGGGACGCTCGGTAGTGTGCATGACCATCCGCACCGTCCTACTATCGAAAGGAAAGAAAAATTGAGGAGTATAGAAGAAAATCCTAGGAAAATCAAAGAAAAAAGAAAGCGTCAGGGGAAAAAAAAGGAAGATACCTGGGAACCGAAAATTAGTGAAAAACCATCTACATCCCTCGGTAAGTCTGAGGGAGGAAGATGTAGGGAATGGGGAGACGAGTGTTGAGGTCTGTGGATAAGAACCTTTCGTTCTGTCTTTCGACCGATCGCCAGTGGAAAACATCCAAAAAAACAAAAAAAAAGAAGACCGGAAAGCGGAAAGGAATCTCTCCGACACGCCTGTCGACCCGAATCTGCTCTTTTCCAACATAACCTAAGTTCGCGTATATGTGTGGAGGGAAGGAGACAGCCAGGCTGAGGACTGGTGGGAGGGAACTCAAACCAGACAAAGCAAAGAAAAAGATCTACGCCCGATACCCTTAGTAGGGGGGGGCGCTTAAAGAGGACCAAATACTCAATCTAGGGAGGGGCACATTCCACACCCAGTTTTGCTAAGGAAATGGGACACTCGGACATTCTGTTGAAGGGGGCGACCAAGCGCTCAGGAGTTGAAGGAGAAGGGCCTAATCGGGCTTGGCTTTCCTGAGTTGTAAGGAAGTGAAGCAAAAAGAAAAAAAAGAGACCTAAAGAAGGACAAGGGGGATCCGGGATCCGGGGGAAACACGTTTCCGAGGGACAATGATCAGAGAGCAGGTGGACACCAGAGAGGGGCGCACCGACGACAAGGGCAAAAGGGGGGCGGAGAGGTCCGACTCTTTGAACTCTGCGAAGGCCGCGATCAAACACAACATTTAGTGTTCTGCCACAGGGGGGGGAATGGAGCCAGGGAGAACTCAGACAGAGGGTCGCAAAGACGTGATGGTCTTATCGTCGTCGGGTTCTTTGTACCCATAGGAATCATAGGCAAAAAAAGAGAAAGCGGGGCGCCAAGACTTGGGGCGGAGTGGCTAATTCTAACAGGGGGTAGAGAGGTCGGTAGGCCAATATTCTATGGGGCCGAAGGCGTCCTCGTCCGGAGAGAGGAAGGTAGGCCGGGAGAAAGTAGGTTGGTTTGACAGGCGTTCGATGAGGAATGGAGAGATTCCTAAAACACATTATTATTATATCGCCGTATCTTCGAACATACCCCATGCATCGGTACTCGGGCAGACATTAGCATGACGCGGAGAGGCTCCATCCTTCAAGAAACGAGAGCAAAATGGGGAAAGGACCTTAGGGAGGATTCCGAAAAACCTTCTCAGTCGTTTCTACCTGCGGGGGGGAAGAGTCAGGTGCTGCTGTTGGCTGGAGGATTTGATAAACGAAAGACCGGTCATTAAGAATCAGACAGGGCCTCATTTCTTGATAAGGGCAAAAACCCCACGAGCCCACCTATGGAAACTAAAGTGCAAGGGGGGGGAGGGGGTGGGGTGGAAATACTCGCGTTAGCTGAAAACTCGCGCGATGGTCAATAGGGAGGGAGCGAATAGGAAAAAAGACGTGAAGGGTTCATTCTTGGAAAAGTCTCGAGTATTCATCCATTACTTTGGGGGAGAACAGAAAAGAATGTCAGGGGGACGAGGGTTCGAATTTTTTCGTCACGACAAGGTTTGGACGCTCGCACGACGGTCTATCCTTTCTCAAGCAAAAAAGCAATCGAGCTGAGGGGGCGAAAAGGGGGTCAAAGAACGGAATGAAAAATTTGAAAAGAATGTTGGGTGGAACCAATTCGTGCGTATTCTCAGTATGAAAATAAGGAAGCGTAAAAGAGGGACTTAGAACTAAGAGGCTGGGGCGGGAAGGTGGTGTAAGCAAAAACTAGCGAAGAAAAAAGAGGGGCTACACTACCCTCTCGATTCTGGTCTATCGACCCGGCTGTGGAGAGGAAAGAATTGTGGCTAAGGGCGTTAGGGAGGGAGGACCGGGGGAATGGAGATCTACATCGTCTTATATGGGGGGGAAAGGAGATATGGTCGGCCAAACTAACCAGCACCTCTAAGAAGAATACGCCTACCGAAGACGACCACAAAGCCCGACTCAAAAGAAGAGACCTTGATACAGAAGATGGCAGGGTCAGGGGCAACGAAATAGCGGGTTCCCGCAAGGGGGCAAGGTGGTCAGCTGCCGGGGTTCGTAAAAAAAAGGAGGACGAGGAGATTCGGATTCTGGTACGGAGTGTGGGACCGGCTAGAAAAAAACAGACCTAAAAAAAGGGGAAGGGGCACGAAATCGTCTGCAATTACTGAGGAGCACTCAACACCCGAAGGAACATAAATGTAGCCATTCTCTGTTGAGGAAGGATTATGTTCCGGAAACGGGAAAAGTACAAAATCCAACAAAACTCGAGCGCTTGGCATTCTAGCAAGCGACAGTCGACCGGGAAGCGTTCTGGTCCTTTTATCTTGGGGAGCCAAAAGAACCACGACCTTCTAGAACGGGTTTGGGTGAAATAAGTCCCTAGAGGGTCTGTGATTCGACGTATACGCCAGGG
>Ga0179593_1453280_pt1 | contig 10968 bp, 22 predicted proteins | sample CZODoug2_1_08_16_FD_185931 | JGI IMG/M metagenome (GOLD analysis project Ga0179593, IMG submission 185931) | Vadose zone soil fungal communities from Angelo Coast Range Reserve, California, USA - CZODoug2_1_08_16fungal (PacBio error correction) | ecosystem: Environmental > Terrestrial > Soil >...
ACGCAAAATTCCGAAGACGAGGCAAAGACGGCAACGGGGGGAGGAAAAGCTCCAAGGAAGAGGAGGGGAAAAAACGCTGGCGCCGAGGGAATGAAACCTCAAGAAGGAAAACTCAGTAAAGGGGAGGTGCCACACTATTGCTAATCAAAAGAAATCGGATTGGCAACTGCCGCACCTCGACGATGAAAAGCCGAAATGTAACCCAAACACCTTATCTGGGAAAATGACGAAAAAAAAAGGGATTTAGAGGTCACACAAAGCTTCAGTTGGAACAAACTAAGGCAAGTAGCAGTTCGGTAGTCCAGAAAGATCGCTACATGAGGGGGGACTGATGGTTGAAGCCATACGAGATTGCCACTGCAGGACCGCGGGAGGGCGAAGGTTTCAGAGTATTGAAGGCCAGTGGGCAAGGAAGGAACAAGGTCAAAGAACGAAAAAGAAGACAAAGGGTCCGAATCAGGAAGGGGGGCTATAAATCCTATTTAAAATGGCGAACTTGAAATGCTTTACAGGGTCCTCTGGTTAGTGATTTGGAGGGGAAAAAGCGTTTGTCGATAAGAAGGGGAACCGGAAATAGGACGATCTCAACAGCGTGGGGGGGAAAAAGGGCTAAAAAAAGGGGGCGCTCGAACGAATTTCCGGGAGCGGATTGGTTCAAGGCAACGGAGAAACTGGCTCAAACAAAACAAGGGGGGGTCTCATATAATGGGGGGATAAAAAAGACCCCCGAGCGAAAAAACTCGGGCAACCATTCTTTGGGATTTCGCCCTGACAATTATACGGAAGAAGGGACAAAAAGATGGGTTTGTGGCAGCCTGAGTGTAGAAAAAGTCAAAAAAAAAATGGCCAGAGGAGCGGCACATGGGGGGAGAGATTCAAGTGATGCAAAGGTTTTCAATTGACAGAGGGTTGGAGGAAACAAAAAGAGAAGCTGTTCTCTAAATCAAACTTGGGGGACGAAGGGAAAGTAGGGGGTCTTGCGTACCTAATGATTCTTAAATTCCGTCAAAGAATGAAACACCCGTCCTAAGAGTCCGGTTCAACCCATCAAACAGAATTCCTGCATAAGGGCCACAGCAAGGCTGGAAAAGATCAAAGAGGAAGCATGTGGAGCATGTGGAGAGAAGGTGATCGAAAAGAGGGATCGAAGGGCGAGTGAAGAGGGGAGGAAGAACAAGGTACGGGAGGGCCCAAGGGAGGGGAAAGGGGTGGAAGACACGTTCAGCAAATGAAAAGGCGCGCCGGGCACCTGGGGACCGGCGAGATCCCCGAAGGTTCTCAAAAGATGGCAAAATAAGCTGTACTTAATAATTATTGTGGACGTAAAGGGATGGATGTTGGAAAAAAAACGGACACGCAACTCTTAAAGCCCTGCAGATGTCCAAAGGGTACATTGGGACCTAAAGTGGGAGGTGACATCAAAGTCGCAGGAAAGCGAAAACGGAGGGCAAGGCTTGAATCAATCAGGAAAGAAAAAAATCTAGGGTCGGGGATTGAAACAAACCATCGTGGGGGAGTAACCGTGCTGCGGCAAAGCGCTTGGATAAATACCGTCATCGACTCGAATCTGGGGGAAGGGGGGGGGGACCATGTGAGATTGAGAAGGGGGGGGTTGAAGGGAAGACGTGTTGTCTCACAACGTAAAAAGGAAAAGGGGCAGCCGTTCACTGGGGGCCAGCTTACCATCGCGGTTGGGGAAGTGGTTGAGAAGGTTGGGAAAGGCACCAGGGGTCTGATTTACCTAACGGCCAGGAGGGTTACGTTTTCGGGCGAAGGGAAGAAGGGGCGTGTACCATTGTAGGGCTTGGCTGGAGAAATTGCCGGTAATTTTTAACAAGGTCGGGGAGAATGAATCGCGCAGAAGAAATTTCGGGGGGAATTGTGTCCCTGAAGCGTAGTGGAACGGTGGTTCATTCAGGTGGGCTCGGCAAAGGTGCGGAACAAGCAAGCACTTGCTCTTGGAGTGCTTAGAAGGGGGGGGGGAAGGGTCGGGTTTCAAAGGTCTAACGGTGAGCGCGTTGGGAAGAGAAACTCGCCTCCATTTCTTTACGGAGGGACAAAAAGGGAGGGCGGCATAGGGGGGGAGCACAGGGAAGCTCGATTAAATTCAATAATTGGGGGGGGGGGGGGAAAGGAGAGCGCAACAACAACGGAGGATGGGAGAGTCAACCGAGATTGAGGGCGAGTGTAATAAAGGATCCGCGACGGGCAAAACGAAAATCTAAATGGACAGTCGGTTGGGGGAAAAACTAAAAGCGCTCACGCCGATGAAAAACTAAAGACATGGGCAGACCAGCGGAATTCCTTTCGCTTGGTATAAGACAACCAGGGGGAAAGGGAATGAGCACAATGATTCACCGGACGAAGAGAGTAAACCAGACACTTCTTTACGAAAGCTGCGGCGCGGTTATAAATGGCTGCGAAACGTTCTCGCCAAAGCACTCAATAAGAAGGGAAAAAGGATGAACGAGAAAAACGAAGGGGGGACTCCTTTTAGGTAAAAAGATTACGCAAAAGGGTAAAAGGGGGGGTCAAAAGGGAATCACAACAGGGGGCTCCCCCACTGCAAAAACGCGATGTGCCGCTGACAGTGAACAAACATCGTAAGAATGATAAAAAAAAACTTGTACATTGAAAACAACATGTCCTCTTCCATTTGGGGGCATCAAAAAAAAAAAAAACGCTGTCAAGATGCGTCCTTCACTCGCACAATGGGAGGGCAGAGCAACGGGGGGCGCCACGATGGTCAGCAGCACCCATAAAAAAAAAAACACCCAAAGAGTGATCGTGAGGACTAAGACTATCACTCAGGGGGCCTCAAAGGGATCCGGGGAAAAACGCGGATGATGGAGAAGGCTCCAACTGTGACCACAACTTGGAAGGAAGATTAAAGTCCCGGGGAAAAATAGCGGTGTGACAGGTCAGAAAAACTTCTCAATCAATACTGGGAAGAGAAAAACATATGGCACGTCGGCGAATGTTGCTCGGCCACCGCGCCAGGAGGTGACGGGTCAGTCTTGCAGGCGCCTTTCCATGAGAAAGTGAGGAATTTGGAAAAAAAAAAAAAAAGTTCAAAAGAACGGGGAATTGGGGTTTCTGCAAAGGGGAAGCGAGAAGGAGAAAGTGAAGGGGTGTACACGAGCAGTCTTGCGGAGAGAAAAGCTTCGCAATGAACAAATAGCGTCTTGATGCAGGTGCCAAACCCGTGCTCTGGAAAGAAGAAGTGAGTTTATCTGGGGGACGGGAACTCACTTAGCCGTTGGGGTTAAAAATTATAAAGGAAAGAGTTTGAGAGGAAGGTATCGCCTTACACTACCTTAAAAACAATCGAAGTTCCCGCCTAGAACTGAGGCATTTGTGAAGAGAAAAGCTCTTGAAAAAACCAAAAGGATACCGGACGACAATGAACCTTGCCTTGAAAATCCTGAAATATAGAAAATTCCTCTGGAAATAGGGCCAGTGAGTTGACGATCGCCCATCAGGGAGGGGGAAAAGAACACCGGAAGACCACGAACCGATTAAACGTTTGTGATAAACTTGTAATGCGCCCATGGTCCACAGCCAAGGGGGGAAAATCGGCGGTGTCGCTGGGTCGAACCACACCTGACCACAGCACGTTTGCATGCCGGGTGGGCGAAAGGAAAACGCGCTTAGTTATGGAGGAAAACCGGCGCGCTTCTTGAAAACGCATTCAGAAGAAAACGCCCAAAAGGCCGATGTCCAAGATGGGGTTGAGATCGTAAGGACGTGTTCAGTCGGATACACGTCAAGTGGGAATAACTGGAAAACCGCGCAAAAAAAAAAAAAGAGGGACTGCCGACGAAGGAATCCAGGGCCGAAGCGTGAACAGAGTGAGACCATCGGGGAGAGCAGAAAGATTTCGAAAAACCGATCGCCGAATCTGGTTTTCACTCAATTGTAGCAGCGTTAAGGAAAGGGAATACAGCTGGGAACGCCATGAGAACTCCCCTCTTTCTCAGATAAAATCCAAGAGAAGAAGTACATAAAGCCCTCGCCGCAGATGTTGGTTCGGGACTCGGAAAAGGCCTTAGGCAAACGGCAGTGGTTATAGGGAAAGCTTTGGAAAGGGGGAAAAGGGGGACACTAAAAGGGAAGTCAGTCCCAGCTCAACGGGCTTGTCCATCTTCGGCGTGAAAAACATCTACGAGGACACAGGCCAGTGAAAGGGGAAAGGGTGAGAAAAATGGAAATCATTCTGGAAGGATTCAGTAAAGGAAAATCGTGAAAACCAATTCGGCGCCGCGCTGTACAAAAGAAAAAAAAAAAAGCGTAGTTTTGGGTCGGGGGCGAAGCTTCTCGCTAAAGGGACGTCTTTAAGGTAGGGAATGCAAGGTCAGTGAGGCTCAGAAAAAAAAAAAACAGGGAGGAGAGGAAAATATATATATATAGAAATTCTCATAAAAGCGGAAAAAAGAAACGGCAAAGGTAGAGAAGCATTATCCATGGAGGGACATCAATGTAAAGAAACCGCGCTGAAGGGAAGGGAAAAAAAGAAATGGGGTACAAATATGCCTATAACCGAAGCTCTCCATTGGTCAACGAGGGAAGGGGGGGGAATAAAAATACTGATGTACGTTCATCCGAAGATGGGAAAGAGACTGTACAAAGCAACAGGGATGGGATTCTGTCAAAAGAAGAAACTCTTTGTAAAAAAAAATAGTCGTTCACAAACGCGGGAAAAGTCTATCGCGCGGGCTTTAAGGAGGGGGAAATAAAAGAAGATGTATGAACGGCTACCAAGGGGTTGGTAGGTTGGAAGGAAAAATTGAGGGGAGTGATTAAGGAATTTCCAGCGATTTAAATTGGACATCCGGTACGAGATGGCAGAGAGTCAGGTCCTAATGGTCGATGGCGTCCGCTAAGAAGATTTAGGGGGGAAAGGGGGAAAGAGGTGAGTGGAGACTCAAGTTATTAACACTAGGAAAAGCCTGCAGTGAAAGAAGAGACGTTCACGCTGGGGGACTTGCCCGCTGCTCACTTCTAAGGGAGTTGAGGAAAGAATCTAAAATACTCAGAAACTAATATAAAGCCCGAACGAACATTCAGGAAAGTGGTCATAAAAGAAAATTGTGGCGATCTTCATACCCGAAAAGATCTTAACAAAATGAGGTTGGTGCTACCCATGTGACATTTAGAAAACCAAGAAAAGGAAAGCCCGGATGGTGAGGGGGGAAAGATGGTTCTAGATCTGTTTGCAACCTCAAAGAAAGAAACTCAAAGGTGGGAGGAGGTTCAAAGTCTGTTGAAAGGCCTTCGGGAACAGGGGAAAAGGACTTGCTCATCAAAACTAGTACGGGGAAAAAATTCAAAAGTGAGCGAAAAGTTCTATAATGCTGAACTGGGAGAGTTAGTCGCTTAGTGAATATAAATGGGCCTGGAGAAAAACGGGGGGCAATAAATCCTACAGAAGATGTTACGCTAATAGAAAAGAAAAAAGAATCCGAAGAAGTCTGATGCCATCAAGTAGCCAAATCAAAACAATAGCTTGACAGTCGAGAAATTGGAAAATCAATGTGACGGGAAGGAATACTGAAACCTAATGCTATAGGGTGATCTATACTTTTGGAGAAGGGGGAGGGAAAGGGGCCCACTACGGTTCGGAGTGGAGAGAATTTGTGCGAGGAAAACTTGGAGAATGGAGAAAAAAAATATAAAAAGAGAAAGCTATTCCTTCAACAAAGAGTGGAGCAGGACCTGGAAAAACATTCGCCGCGCTATTGGGCGCTGCGGGGCAATTATGGTGTAAAGAAGGAAAACAGACGAGACGCGCTTGCGCCGCTGGAAAGCTGGGGGAAGAGGAAAAAATTGGCAAGGGGGGGTAAAAAAGTTTAGCGTGGGCAGAAACAGCCGTAAAACGGAAAAGCCTGACGCACCGAGATGAAAAGGGACCGTCCAATCACAGCTCATCGCCTTGTGGTCTGGGGTTATTAAAAGGAAAAAACTGATGTACAACAATGCTGGCGGAACGCAAAGTGTAGAGGGGGTTCAGGAGGACCGAATCGGGGCATTGTCCGATGGGCTTGCTGCCACCAAGAAGGGGAGTGATTTAGGGAAGAAAAAGTGGGAGAAATCACGTCAACAAAGTGGGCGTCACGCAGGGGAGGAATTCGGGGAAACCATGGTGACAGTTGAGAAAGAAGCGTGTTGCCTTGGGGGAGCCATTTGGAGACAGAGACTTGGAGTGGAAAATACGCTTAAATCGTCATTCTTTTCTGTTCCAAAAAAGGGGAGGTCTGGCGTTTCTGCAATTTCTGTCTTGGCTAATTTCGAGGGAGGTTCTTAAACATTTCGATCACAGCCAACGCATTGTGAGTTGTGTGACCTCGGGAAAGAGGAGCTATTATGGTGATGGGGACTATTTGAAATTGTTAGTACCAAGCGCACACGTTCACGGGAGGCCTGGGAGGCGTTTTTCATTGGGGGCGTCGGGAGGAGGGGGACAAAGACCAATCATTCGATTGCCGGAGAAGGCGGCTCAGGGAAGGGGGAGAAAATACAGTCGGGAATCCTCGTTTTTCATGGGGATCGAGAAAAAGGAGAGGGAAAGACATGAAAAACATCGAAGACCGGGTAAAACGAAAAAAAAAAAAAGGGGGAGGAGTCAGGGTGGCATTCGGGGGGACTTCTTGCAAACGCGAATCACGAAGGAAGGAAAATACAAGGTAATAAGAACAAATAGCAAAAACTGTGCATTTGTGTACTCAGACAACTGGGGGAAGGGAGCAACCTGATTAACACCGGGGAAAATACTCTCAGACCGAAAAAAAAAAACGGGGTGGAGCATGGGGGGGGGGGGGTTTGGGAAAGAAAAAAAAAAACATAGTAGATTTCGATTGATCGCAAAAGCCGAGGCCGTAAACGCACAAGGATGAAATCGGCAGAAACGGGGGGGCGACAGCAGATTGACACCTTAAGGTGCGAACAATCCGTGAATCACCACAGCCCCCACGCACCAAGCGATGGTTATAAACGAGGTGAAAAAGGATCATGGGAGCAAGCTTGTTGAAGTGATGCGAAACAACACGAAAAGAAAGGGGAACTTCATCCAAAAGGGGGGTCCCCATCGTGCCAACGCGATTGAAGGAAATATTAAGGGAAGAGAAAAGAGCCAAGAGAGACCAGAACGGGGGACTAAAAAGATGTTACTCATCAACCCAGACCACAGGAGAGAGTTAATTGATGAGACGAACGGTAAATCCTGAGGAAAAAAAAGTTGCTCGAAGCTTGTAAACGCTCTCTTATTTCGCCAAGCAAAACCTTGGATGGTCCACAACAGTTCAAAAAGGTGGGAGTCAGTCCTGCCAAACAAATATTGCGTGGAAACCTGCGGTCGAAAACGGGTAAGAAAAAAGACGAATCAGAGCCCAATGAAAACATTAAGAAATTTGCCAGGGTCCGCTCAATTCCCATTGTGAAAAATTGTCTACGTGTTCGGACGCCTTTCATTTATGAAGGTGAACGGGGAGGGAACCTGAGAGGACAAGCAAACGGGGGCCACTCCGTCACCTTGTTCGATAATTAGCAGTTCGAGGGGCAGAAGTCTTCAGCGACTAGGGAGGTAGGGAAACAGTAGCAGCCATGAATTAGCGTCTTGATCTGAACATACTTGAGGAAGAAGAGGACCAGGGGGGAGCTGGAAGGAGTGAGGCATGTCACGCCTTAGGAGATTTCGTTCGATAGGTTGAGGAATTTGAAGAAAGGAAAAGAAAGACCGATACAAGGTCCAGCGAAGTCGCCACCCATGTTTTGGGGGAAAAGAGAAAAGAGCGAAAGGGGGGGACGCTCGAGCAGGGGACCCGAATTGTCCTTTCACTTGAACTAGAGAAAAAAAGTAACCGGGACCATTGAAGGTGAGCTCTCCCTAGAATCCCAGAAAAAGGGAGACGAAAACAGAAGGCGGTCAGTTGATAAAAATTTTATGCAGCGCAAAATGACCGTCTTTGGCCAGGGGTATGGCGGAAAAAAAATCTAGGAAACAGAAAAGGTGGGTGGCTCATTTGAGGGTTCAGGAGAGGGCGGGGGAAGGATGAAAACCAAAACGCCTGAAACGGAAAGAAGTCTAGGCGGCAGATGGCTGTGGAAAGAGAGGGGAGTGTTTTCGGGGAAAAGGGAAGGTCCATAAGAACTGACGCATCAACCGAAACAGAGTCACTCCTTTCCCTTTAACAAAAGAATAAAGAGGGGAAAAAAAGGATACATCGCTCGTCAAAGAAAGAACTTCGGCCCGTCTCTTCGGCAGGTACTTTGGCCGCAATGAAAGAAAGGGGGAGAGCCAAGGGGAAAAGCCTGAGAACTCCCCTCCAGTCGCAGAAGCGGTTTCAAGAAAGGAGGAGGATTTAAAGAAGAACATATCACTCCAGCGTGCTGGGTACTTTTTGCGACGGGGGGAAGAAAAAATAGAAAATCGGGTACAGGGAATCTGAAAAAGAATTGAATCCTTTTCCTGCAGGGGAAAGGAGAAGGTGGAGGAAAGGGTTCCCAATATGCCACGGCGTGACGACCTCGTAATGCGCAGTGCCACATGGCGAGAAGTTATAGAGAACAAAGCCCCAATCGAAAAATCATTTCATCCAAAGGAGGTAGAAAGGGAGGGGAGGTAAAAAGGAGCGGACAGGGTTGGATCGGGAGCCATGGCTACGGGGGAGTAGAGCGCCGTGAGTTCACGCGCTTCGAATTGAGCGGTAGATCTCTCTCAACCAACAAAAGAAAGCCTCTATAAGAATAAAGAGAAGCGAAGCCAATGCAAGACGGCAACGTTATCTAGAGAAAAATTCGCCGAGGGGAAAAAGATTACTAGGGGGAAGAAAACGGGAGTTTTCGAAGGATAAAAATAAGCAGCTGGGTCTCGGCTTGAGGTTCCACACTAGGGCTATCACACAAAGAAAGGGGGCACTTCAAAGTGAGCGAGGATGTCCTTCACGCCGCAGATGGGAAAACGGGACATAAAAAGGCTTGTACCAAGTAATACAAGGCGTCCAAAGCTTGAAGTTGTAACACAAAGGAAAGGGGGGGGCATGGAGGAAGGGAGGTGAACAACGCGTTGCCGAAAAGTCACATTAAAATATGGGCTGAGGGTTATTTCAGGGGGTATCAGGAAAGCCTCTGGATTGCACCACGAAAAAATGAGGGAGTGTCGACTCCAAAAGGGGAGGGAAGGGGGGGGGGAAACGAAAAAGACGCTTCAGTTCTGCAAACAGACTAGTCGGCCGAAGATCATCTTGATAGAAAAAAAAAAGAAAGTCGCTTGCTTCAAGTCTTAAGGAGAAAGGAAGGGAAGTCAGAAACATATTGTTGTAATGGATGCTAGGAAGTTATTTCCACGGTGTATCCAGGCATGGAACCCACATGGAAAAAGAGGACATCATTACGGTGGGTCCGCGCTCAGAGGAGTTCCGTTTCAAGCAAGAGGCTTGGTAAAGGAAAAAGAGACGGATACCAACTGGTCTCCCACAGTCTTAAAAACACTGTCTTTGGCGCGTCTAGGTGGTGTTCAGAAAAAAAACCTAGCAACGACGCGGGTTCACAAGGGATTCTGGTTCGAAAAATTAAAAAGAACCAGGGGTAAGAAACAGAATGTTCTTTGAAAAACTATTAATTGATTGTCGGTGAGTATGCTTTTCAAAATCCAAAAATGGGGGGGAACCTTAGAAAATCACTAGATGGGCGGAGAGGTTCAATGCATGGAACGGGGGTTGAAAGCAATTGCCGCGATCGGGATGCGCGCCCAGTAAAGAAAAAGGAGGAAAAAAAAAAAACACAACTGTTTTTTCAACAAAAAAAATTTGCGCGAAGTTCGAGCAAAAGGAAAAGAACTCAAGGGGGAGAGATTCCTCCACTCGGAGCGCAACTCCGACTCAATCGGGGACCGCCGATACATCGCAGCCAAGGGAAGAAAGAAAAAGGGCCAATCTCAAAGAACCACTAAAATGTTCAGGAGAATGTGGAGAATAAATTTCGGGGGGGAAAGGGGAGAAATGTCGAAAACGAAATGAGAATCAGTTCGAATCGTTGCCGACAGTGGACGCCCACTACTACTTTAGGGCGGGCCCCTGCGGGTTTAACGGCACACTAAATAAATGTCAGTCTTCTCCTTCAAAAAACTGAACTAAAAGGGGGGAAAAGGGACACAAAAGAGGCAGAGTGGCAAAAAGTTTCTCAGGCTAATTTTTTTGTGGGGGGGGGGGCCGAAAGGTTATGGCGGATTTGAAGAGTCGTTCCGAAATGACACGAAAGATTGAGAATGGAAGGCTGAATCTGAACAAACTTGGGGACCAAGGGTGTGGAAGATGGGCGGGTGCGATCAGTCCTCGGAAAAAAAAGACAACTGCGAAAGTGATGAGACTTTCATCCATCAATCCAGGAGACCAGGGGAAGGCCTTACAAAGCGTGGCGCACCTGTGGCTGGGTGGCGCGTGATGAAGTGCAGAGACCGAATCGTAAGGTCGGAATACCCCGGGGACGGAATGGGGACTTTAGGAAGAACCTTGTTGGTGCGATGCGAAAAAAAGGGGAATGAAAACCGCGAATGTACGCGGTGATCACCATCGCGGGGGGTGAACTAAAGGTGAGCGGATTGGGGCCAGATGGGGTGGGGGCTTAATCTGGAGGAAAGAAGGACATGGGGGAGGGGGACGCGAGTCCTGGGGATGGTGCTGGCGGGCCTTGTCATAAAAAAGAAGAATTGAGGGCAGCCAATTCTCCAGCACACTCGATGATTGGGGAAAGGTTTGGGATGAGCGTAGTAAGGGGGTCAAGGAGGGGGGAGAATTAATTGAACCAAGGGTTGTCGGTACCAAACAAGCGGGGGACAAGAAAAAAAGTTGGGGTGTCGTTTTTCATTGGGCTTCCTGGGGGATAAAAGGGGGGGAAGATACGGCAAAAGAAATGAGGAGGGGGGGAACTAAAGCAGGAATCGGAGAGGGTAAAAAAAACTTCGTTTTTTCATGG
>Ga0179593_1455786_pt1 | contig 10968 bp, 15 predicted proteins | sample CZODoug2_1_08_16_FD_185931 | JGI IMG/M metagenome (GOLD analysis project Ga0179593, IMG submission 185931) | Vadose zone soil fungal communities from Angelo Coast Range Reserve, California, USA - CZODoug2_1_08_16fungal (PacBio error correction) | ecosystem: Environmental > Terrestrial > Soil >...
AGGGGGGGGATCGTGGGAACTCAAAAAACAAAGGGAGGGGGGCACATCGCAACGCAATACACTCCTCTCCCAGGGGGCTATCAGACAACAGATGTGCCCGAAGCATTGACACAAACCGTCGGGTGGTAAAGAAAAACCACAAAACCGGGGGGGGTACGGGGGAAGAGGGGAAACTACTCCTGTGGGGGCAGGGCGAATACTCAGTCGACGAGAAAATGGGCAAGGAAAAAGGGCGGGGGGTGGGGAAAAAGACATCGGGGGGGAACGTCGCAAAGAGCGGGTCGCGAACTTGGGGTGAGGGGAGCAAACGGCATGAAGCCATAGAGGGAGATAGGAAAAGACAGGGGACTAAGGAAGTTGTAGTCGCCTCGAAAAAGACGGCGTTGGGGACTGGAAAGAAGGGAAAACCGAAAGAAGACCGACAGAGGGGCATGGGGGATGGGAGAAGTGGGTCGAAAAGGAGACGTGACCCGAACACGCACGAAGGTGAGCATGGAGGTCTGGGCCGCAACGATCATTAAAAGCGCCTATGGCCAAAAAAAAATAACTGGAACATTAGAGGGGGGGAAGCGGTTGCAATGGGAACCAAAAAAAAAGGAGAATCATTATTCAGCCCTAAAGTTTTGGACCAAAAACGCAACGGAAGGGGGGCTGTGGTTTTTTCCACGCGAGAAAGAGGGGGAAAGAGGAAAGAGAAAGAAGAGGGGAGACTGTAAAGAGGCCGTCTCCCTGGGAAGTAAGCACCGGGAAAAAAAAGGTAACGAACAGAGGAGGGAAAAACGCGGGGGGAAGGTGATAGGGGTCGCAAAGGAAAATCTGGTGGTGGCTCCAAACAGCCAAAAGTAACCGGGGACAGGAGTGGGGGGGCCTTGGGGAACCATTTATACAGGAAACGACGGGGGGACGGAAAAAGGCTAAACCGCGCGGCAAAACGAAGCTCGCAATCCGAGTAAATGAGGAAAAAGGACGAACCAGCAGCCGACGCGGGGCGCCTCAAAGGTTCTTCAATGACGGTGAAAAGGGAATTTGGCAGTGCAAACTGACATAGAGGTGGGATCCGAAAACATGAACCCTCAAGAGGGCCTGGAACACAGGAACGTGGGCACAGAGGACTGGTTGGGGATAAGACGCAAAGGGGGCCCTCGAGTCAAATCTGAATATGTCGGCGGTGGAAAACTTTTGTTACAGTACAGAAACAACGGAAGGGCTTGCACACAAGGAGGGAAAAAGAGCGGCAGAGTTTGGGGAGAAAAAAAGGGGGGGATGATACTCCAGAAGGTAGACTGGATTGGGCCGCTCAGGGGGGGAGCCATGAGAACCATGGGGAAAAGCGGGACCCCGAGCCCGGAGCGGAGATAAAAAACGCCTCAACGGCCTCAAAAGAGGTGCCACCCGGAAAACCCCTTTCAGGAACTTCCAGAAAAAATGGAGTTGTGGAAAGGAAGGAAAAGTGGTGAAGAAGGGGGGTCGGATGTCAAAAGGAGAGTCGCCCCTCAAGGGGAAAAATCGACAAAAAGGGGATCTAACGAACCTTGGGAAAAGTGAAAAAAACCTACAACCAGGCATTCAAAAGGGAGACCGTCCCTTTTGTTATCATTATAGGTGTCGGTGAGGGGAGAGGTGCAGGGGGGGATCAGTGCACGTCCGCCATGAATAGGAGGGGGCCCAAACATGTTAGAGAACGGTAGCGAGACGCGGCTGGAAAGGACGGATGTGGGGAAAAAAGCAGCAAAAGCGGGGAGTGGAACCGGCAAAAAAAACGAAATCCTGGAAGACCACAAACTGTTTCCGGACAGTCGGTGGCCAAGAAAAGAACAGAACCGGGGGGAGGAGGAAACTGGAAAAAAAAAACTCCTTGTTTCTTGCGAGGTGGAAAAGGGGTCGAGGGGGGAGTCAAGGAGAACCAGGACCACAAAAACGGTGCTAAGAAGGGGGGGTGGTAAAACTCAGAAAAACAGCACGAGGTAAAACCGATTGAAGATATTGCTGCCCAGCGGAATCACAACCTGGTGAGAATTTTTGGCGGTTAGTGCTATGTGATACCTAAACGTGGCAGATTGCGTGCTACGGTGTGGGTGCGGTACAAAAGGGACCCGGCAGAAGGAATAAAAAATAACGATCAGAGATCCAACCTGTACTGAAACCTTGCCCTCGGAGGACACAAAAAGACGGGACTGCGTCAGTAGCGAGGATTGAGGCACGATCCGCCTGGTCCGTGTTTCCCAACGACGCCTCGGGCAGAGGACGAGAAAAGCTTGGACGGGAAGGAAAAAGGTCGGGCAGGGACCAAATGAAACACCGGACTCAGGCCAAGGACGTGCGGAAACGGTACGATCCCTTCGAAAATCAGGGAAAAGACGGCCAACAAGCAAAAACGAATAAAGGGAAAAGGCAAGAGTTCCAGGCCTTACCCTCTGACAGAAGTGAAGGGGGACTGGGGGCCCAACTCGACAAAAAAACGGCCGAGGTGTTGAAAGTCAAGCGGGTCCAAAAATACCCGTCGATGAAGTCATAAAAAGGGGACGTGCTAAGAATGGCGACGAAAGGAAACTCGCGATGACCGGCGCACTGTGGGTAGGGGAAACGGTAAACACAGCAAGAACGCCGGGAAAGCAACCACCCGGAACCGCGACTTCTTCTCCGTCGGTCGCGTACAAAACATTGGGTGGGGAGGTAAACCAAAAAGCCACAGGAGGTGGGGACGCTAGAAGGCCGGAAAGGGGCTTTCGAAAAAATACTGAGAAGGGACACGAAGCGAAGAGAAGATAAGGTAAGATAGACCCTTCGACAGCCGGTGTGAGTAAGGCACTTCCCGTCGGTTCCGAGTCAAGTACTAAGTTGTGCCAAAAAAATATGCGAGGTTTTAAAAGACGTGGAAGAGGGGGGGGAAGGACATAGCTATGCGGGGTGACAACAATGCTCATGCGGGCAACTTCCTTACGAGAGGGCCCAAAGAATTGAAAAAAAAACCATGGGACGCCATTCTGATTCGAAACACCAGAAAAAAGAGGAAAAAGCGATACATGGGGACAAAGTCAAGATTCTTGTACGGCGAGACGGGGCAAAAAGGGCCCGAGGACGGCGGTCAAAAGAACCCTACTAGCAAAATAGGTCATACAACGCGACGACAGATACAAAAGAAAAGCAAAAGAAGGACAAAAGGCTCAAACGCGGCGGTGTGCGACCTCAAAAGTAATCCGCAGGGTGGCTCCGCATGTCGAGCAACAGGCCAGGTCTGCCGATCGGGGCCTGAGTCCCGCAGAGGCGCAAGGGAAAAAAAGAAAGGTGGGACAGAAGGGGAGGGTGGTCCGTCCGCTAAAACTAAAAGACCGGAAAAGGGGAAGACGTTGCCAAGGAACCGCATCGGCGACAGTAGTAACGGGCGGGCGAAGGCTCGGCAGCGCAAACGGGACATGCAGAGGAAAAAAGGCTCAAGGCACTGCCCTGAAGGCGGGCGAAGCCTCGCAAGAACATGCTGCAATCCAGTACGAGCGGGGGGGGATCCAAAAAAAAATCAGTCGCAGAGCAGCGGTAAAAAGCGTATAGCCGATTTCGTGCCAGTTGTGGCCAAGACTCTTCGAGAAGTGCAAGGGAAAAAAAAGTCGGGCTGGCCGGATAGGTTAGGCAAACGACAGTTGTCGGGGTGGAGTCACCGGGGAAAGAACAGGGAACGGCGGACGTTCAAACGGGGAGGGCCAATCACACACTGCAAAAATGAGCCTTAGGGGTCGCGACCAGAACCAAGAAAAGGAAAGGAAAAAAAAGTCTGCCCGGGCTCGCAGACACTCCGGAAGCCTTCTGAAAAGCGCCGTAAACGTTGAGGTAACGAAGGGGGACCAGGGGGGGGACAAAAGGTGAGAAAAAAGGCGAGGGCGTTGTACCCAAACAAAAGGCGAAAAGAAAAACCAAAGTGTTGTTCCGCAACCAAAAAAGAACGGAAGATAATCCCGAAAAAACTACTCAAAACGCAACCGAAACGGGGTGGCCGTGCGATAATGGAGGAGGGTCGTCCCACCTCCCTCTACCGAAATTGGTTCTACGCGTTTAGGGCTAAGCAGGGTAGGGCTTCCAACGCAAAAAAGGGAAGCGAACCCAACAAAAGCCTTCTTCCGAAGGGGGGGGTGGCAGGACCGCACCGGAGGCTTCCCTGGCGGGGGGTTCACGTTACGGTAGAGCAAGAAAAACAAGAAAAGAGGGGACTGCCATAGCCTCCGCTAGAGTAGAACGCAAAAAAATGAGCACGACAGGCAAGTTCGATGAAAACGGGCACAGCAAGCAAAAAACGATGAGGGGGGGGGGAAAGCATGGTCGGACGTCTCAACGTAAACTATCCAGGCAGAAGGGAATCCCCAATACCAGCCCAAAAACCTCGTTTAACGAGGTGGGTCAAGTTTACTTTGGGGCAGTTCCGGGGAAAAAACGGTCAAAAAACGGGTCGGAAAGAGGGGAGGGAAAGAAGTCGAACACGAGAGAAGAAATGAACCAGGTAAAAAGAAAAAGGCGACGGAAACGTACTTCTTGAAAAAGGCCCGAAAAACAGGGTTTCGCGACCTAGAGAGACAAAAGGTAGGAGGTGTCCAAAGACTGGTGCCAAGAAGTCCCCTGGGTGCGAGGATCACAAATAGGAAGCATGGGACGCAATATGGTTTCGCACGGGCAATAAGGACGAGCGGTACACAAAGAGGTCGGGAAAGGGTTCAACGCCCCCGTTACAACAAAATGGGAAATGGGAACATATGGCCAGGAAACGACAAAAAAAGAAAAAAATCGGGGACGACCAGACTACTGGGCGAACTGGGGAACGAAAAAAAAGACCAACCAAGGCGAAACAATTAGGGAGGGGGTTGGGGTCGCCAACACGTTGGTGGGGGACGGAGGGAGAGGAAGAGAAGGAGGGCACTCAGTCCGATGTGGTCAAGAAAAATGTAAAGGGTAAGCATGGGCCAAAAAAGTGCAGGAGTAAAAGTCCCTGCGCCAAAGGTTCGTCAGCTTGAAGGGGGCAGGGGGAAAAATGACGCGGGGGACGGGCGGAAAAAAAAGGAGGATTATAAGGTTCGGCCCAGGGAGGTCCTTCGGCAACAAGGAACTAAAGGGAATTTACCGTCCTCGTTCCACCATGGGGGAGCCACACCGACGGCAAAATGCCGAACACAGGGACTCAGGGGAAAGGGAAAGGAGTTTCCCAAAAATTGATTCCGCCCGGCAACGGGGAACCAATGGTACGGAAGCAATAAAAACAGAAATTGACGAGAGGACAACCTCTGCAAAAGGAGCGCGTTTGGGGAACACCAGCGCTCGAAACAACAAATGAACAACAACCGAGGGAGAAGGGGGAAAAAGGGTCCAGCGATGAGAAAGATAAACCGCGGAAACGCTCAAGGGCGGGTGGGGGGGGGAAGACGGAGGGGTGAAAACGCGAGGGGCCTACGGGTTGGCCCCAAACGGTCGAGGCCAGAGCTCGCCTGATAAAGAAAAGAAAGAGAAGAAAGCAGGGAAGGGAGGAGAGTGAAAACTTCTCCCATTCCAAAGACCAAAGAAAGAGTAAACTACAGAACTGGGAAAAACAAAAATCGGGGGGGGGGGGACTAAAAACTGGCAAACCAGAAAAGGCAGATGGAGGAAAAATTCACCCGGATCAAAGAAAACAAAAAAAAGAGAGCCTCCCTAATTGAAGGAGGGCACGTAAAGGTTGAGTAACAAAGCCAACAAAAAAAAACAAAGAGGGGATCATCAAAAAACTACAGCGTAGGCCTCCGACGAGGGACATAAAGGGCTAATAAAGGTCCAGCAAAATTAAAAGACCAAAGCAAAGGGCCGCAACGAAAGGGGGGGGGGAGGTCAACCCCTAAATAAGAGAGCCGGGAACCGGCATCCCCGGTCAGGGGCGTAAAAGGGAAGTGAAAGGGTGGGGTCGGAAAGGGTGGCTGCTGCCTTGCCCACCCCCGAGCCAGGCAATGATCGAAAAGGTCTCAGCAAAAAAAAAAAGGAGGAGGAAGGAAAAATAAAATCGTGCTCAAAAAAGAATTGTCCGGGGTTACCTGCGCCAAGGACAAGCTGAAAAAGAGAAAAAAAAGCAAAAACAACATGCAACAACTAAGAACTACCGGGTTCCAGAAGCTTCCGGTTCCAAGGGATGTGAACCGAGCATCGCCCTGGTGGGGCACGAAGGTGTCAAAAGAAAAGGGAAGGTAAACACGAGGGGGGGGAAGAAGCAGCGAAGGGCAGGTCTCGTCGAGGAGAATTTCTGTAAAGGGGAATGAGCATTCGGGGCACCCGCGGCCCGAGCGAGCCTAGCCCCACGCAAGGCAAAGGGTGGGAGGGAAGGGGCAAGGTGCGCTAGAGAGCTCGTCTCAAACCAGCGTAATAAAAAAAAAAAATCTCCTCCCAGGGAAAGCGGGTGGTAGCAAAAGGTAACTCCAAAAAGGGGGCAACGGAGGAAAAGGGGGGGGGAAAAAAACCCACGAGCGACAGCGACTTGTGTAGACCGCGGTATGTACTAGCGATTGGGGACCTTCCAAGAAAGACGAGGAGGCAATGGTGCGCATGAATAAGGGGCAAGTACAACCAAAAAAGCGTAAAAAAACAGTGACATCCGATGTGGAAAAAGGGGGGAAAGAGGGCCGGGACAGTTGTGAAAACACTCAGAAAACCTTAGGGGGGGGCACGGCGCAAAAATCTTTGGGGGGAAAACGTATCCTCTTGTTGTTTCTGGACCACCCAAGATACTGATGGCGTACCTGGGATGCGTCAGCGGTAAACGCTTTGGGTCTTGTGTCCGGACCACGGCGAAGAAAGTTGGGGAAAAAACGAATGAGGAAGGCCGCCTCGTGGACGTGCGGACAAAAAGGGTGGGTTGGGCAGGGAGTGTAAAAACGCGACCACAGGACAGAAAAAAGGGTGGGAACAAAAAACGAAATGGAAAAAATACTCACGCAGACCGACAGGGCTCCCGGGAAGCATCAACCGCTCCACGCGGGAGGAGAACCGGCCGCAGAGCCGCAAAAAGGGTAATGAAGGTGAAGAAAAGGTAATACTTGGCGTCCTCTTGTCGAAAATGATCGCGTGGCAGGAGACAATGCGCTAGAGGCCCTGACAAAATGGAAGGCGGTGGGGGAGGACCCCGTAAGCGTGGGAATTGCGCCGGATGTGAACGTTGTAAAACTGTACTCCTACCGGTTGCGACGAGGATGTCAAACAACGGCCCGGGGGGAAATTGGGGGGAAAGGGGGGCCACTCCAAACGAAGGCGTGGAAAACAAGTCCCGACTGGCCTCGGTCAAATGTGGGAAGCCGGTGGGAGGGAAACCAAAAGAGGTGTCCAAGTTGGATCCTCCTATCTGTTGGGGACGCCTTCGCACACGTCAACGCCTTGGGGGCCCCATTCATCATGAAGGGCTCGGAGGTAGACCCCAGCGAAATACGGCAGAGAAAGAAAGGGAGGACAAGCGGGAGGCCAAAATTTTCTTGGGGTGGGAGTTGACGACGAAAAATGTGAACGCAAAACTGGACGGAATGTCATAGCAGAGGGAAGGACGGACCAAAGCAAGGGCTGGCGGTCATCGGTGAGCACTTCAGACCGGCAACAAGAAAGGACCACAAAAAGGGAAAGTCGACCCACCTCTAACGCCCCGAAAAGGGACACGGGGGGGGCCTAAGGGTGGTGACGGAGATGCTGGGGAGGGGAGGGGGGGAGAAGGGGATGTTGCCCTTTGTAAAAAGGCCACATCGGTTTCTGATTTTCATCGGAAGGAGGTCCTGCCGAAACGCAAAAGGGAAGAAAAAAAGGCTACGGCATGGCAAGCTCGCAAGGCAGTTGCGGTCTGCCGCACCCGAAAAAACTCGACTGAACCAAGGGGAAACGTCCAACAGTCAACGTCAGAGGGGGGCGTGGGCCCCAGTGCGTTTGTTTTAAGGCAGCGATGAGGTGGAGGGGGAGGAAGGGGGGGCGTGGAGAACGAAGCGCTTTCGTCAACCTAACAGCCCTATTAAAAAAAGGGCCACAGTAAAGTTTCGGACGCAAGGGAAACTTTCGAGTATGCCTCCTCACCACTGTAGGGTCGGGAACCAAAAAAGGGGTGAAAAAGGGGAGCGTCAAATCTGCGTCGTGTGGGTGTCGGCAAAAAGCAAAAAGAGACGGGCAAGAATCGGCATCACGACTAACATCGTAAAAAGGAAACAGGGGTCAGAGGAACTACAAAAAAGGGCCGGCCATCCAGAGCCGGAAAAAATGCCTGAAGGCCCGGGGGTTGCAGGGGGGAAAAAGCCGCGGCGGTTAAAAAGTTCTGACGTAGTAATTTTCGGGCACGGAGTGAGGGAGTCAAAAACCCGAAGGAATGGTGACACCATAAAGGAACGGGGGTGGAATTTTTGGGGAACAGTGGGGTCCGGGTAAGAATAAACGGAAACAAACCAGCAGGCAAACGCCTCACCCGACGGGTCCCAAAACAGCCGCGTTCCAGAACGCCTAAAAAAAAAAACGGGGCCTACAAAGCTTCGGCAGCCGGGGAAGTCACTGGTGCAAACACCCGAACGAGAAAAAATCTGGGACACCAATCCCCGGGAGGTTGGAAAGCAAAAGCGCTCACAAGGAATCCCATAAAAAAAATAGGGGCCTTCCCAGCAAGGCCCGGAAAGGGAGAACTGCGTCTAAAGTTAACAGTGTCCGATAGGGACTCCCCAACGGCAAAATCCGGGGGGGGGTGTTACCAGGGGGTCCCATGTTTGCGGTAATATAAAAAAACGTTTACTCGGGGTTGAAACCTCCTTCTGTTCCGCAAATAAACGGAAAAAAGAAGTGTTTTAGGGGTGAACGACCCAGGAATTGGTAAAGAAAGGGGAAAAGGAAAACCTGCCTCTAACGCACGGATTGCCCTGACTGCAAACCTAAAGGCCCCGTCGCAGAGAAAAAAGACGAATCGAAAAGGAAAAAGAAAATCAGTTCAGAACGTCAAAAGAACGCCAGGCTGCAGCGTTAGGGGGCTACGCTTTGGGGGTCAGTGGGAGAGGGTAAAAGTAAGGGACGGGGAGGAGAACGAGAGGAGGGGTGACCACACGCTCGGCCGGGACGTCCCGGCGGAGCAAGAGCCCCGACAACCGGAAGAAAAAACATCAGGAGACGGACACAAAACCAACCAAAAATGGGAGGTAGGAGGAAGATGAGATAAAAATACGTACGAAGGATCTCCGCAGCGTCCGATCCTGAAATCTCAAATTTCACCAAGGGAAAAAATTGGCTACAAAAAAAGGTCGGGGGGGGTCAGACGGCGCCCGACAAGACACACCTAAATTCGATACGACTTCGCCCGATTTTGTGCCGAACGAAAAAAAGAACGGGAGTACCCGAAAAAAGGGACGTTCAGGCGCCTCTTGTACTTCAAGCGGGCCTCTGGACGTTCTTCGAAACCTTCCGAGAGGCGGCAAGGGTCGGGGGTTCTGGAGGGAAAAACAAAAGACCCTAAAATCCCTTAACCTTGACTGAGACGGTAAGAAGGAGACAGATGTCCCCTTCCTTTACTAAATGCGGTGACAATATGGCAATCCGGGGCGGCCCCCTATTCCAAGAACGACCCCCGTCAAGAGGCCTGGGGTGTTGAGGGGAGGAAAAAAATATTCGACAGCTGAAGTTCTTCGAAGGAGGTTGGCGAAAAACTGGATGAAAAAAGAGAGGGGCCGAAAAAAAAGGGTAAGAGCGCTTCGGGGGAAGTACGTCCCCCCCTTAAGGCAATTATACGGCTGAATTCTGCAAGGAGAGGGTCGGCCGATAGGTTGAGGGGGGATCGTCAAAGAAAGGCAAATTCACGCAAGGGCCGCCACCGTGAAAAAAAGTCATTGCCTAAGCGAAAAAATCAGAGCCCTCTTGGAGGAAGACCGCGACGTCCAAAAAAGGAAACGGAAACAAAGGAACAAGCGAACCGCCGCCGCTCTTAACTCCGCCTACAATGTTGAGTCCACGCCCCGAAAAAAATGGGGTCCAGAGGAGGGGAGAAAGAAGTTCCATCGCTACGGTCGCCTAACTACACACACTTGGGGGAACCGCAAAATAAAAAGGACGCGGAGAGGTCCAGGGACTGAGCGCCCACACTAGGGTTTAGCTCATAAGCATGGTTCGCGTAAAAAAAGGCAAGTAAGGCAATTTGAAGATTGCAAAGGGAGGGGGCGAAAAAGCGGAGGAAGAGAACCCGACACCTCCGGCCCCCCGGAACGAAGAGCACTCCCCGTCGTTGGGAGGGCGTAACCGAGAGGGGAACGGGGGACGCAATGGGAAGGAAAAAAAAACGCCGTAGAAAAGAGAAAGGGACCGAGCAGCGGTCTTCGCCCTGGTAACAGGGAATGAACACGACAATCTGACACAGGCAGCCCCCCCTACACGGAGGGGAAAGTGCAAAGGGGCAACCGTATTCACGATCGTAGGCATGCATAAATCCCCCAAGCCCAAAATAGGAGTGCGCTGGGGGCGAAAAGGTGGGAAGGTGGGGCCGGGGGGACGGGAGCTCCACCTGCCTAGTCGGACCATTGAAGAAGGCAGACACTATTCAGAGAAGAAAAAAATTCCCGCAAGCTGGGAAACATGTCGGGCACGAACCACAACTACTGAAAAACTTGAAAAAAGACCCCGGTTTGTTCGGGGAGGGCAAAAAAGAAGCAAGATGATGGCCGGAGCGGGTCCCATCCACGGCTTGGCCAGAAAAAAAAACAACGGGGACCCGGTGCCCGAAGGGCGAAAAAAGAGCAGAGACAGGGAAGGACAGACGGGGGGGGTCGAACGGGGGAACAGGACAGCGTCCATCGTCAAAAACTTCAATGGGGGTGGCAAAAAGCACTTGACGGTAAAGACAAGGAAAAAAAATCCAATTAAGCCTTGAAACGGGGTGCGTACCGCAAATCAAACAAAGAAAGTCGAGGAAAGGAAAAGGTTCGGAACCCGAAGTCGGGCGCAGAAACGGGGGATAAAAGGAGGGCAAAAAAAGCC
>Ga0179593_1639532_pt1 | contig 10968 bp, 17 predicted proteins | sample CZODoug2_1_08_16_FD_185931 | JGI IMG/M metagenome (GOLD analysis project Ga0179593, IMG submission 185931) | Vadose zone soil fungal communities from Angelo Coast Range Reserve, California, USA - CZODoug2_1_08_16fungal (PacBio error correction) | ecosystem: Environmental > Terrestrial > Soil >...
GGGAGCAGGGATGGGGGGGGGGCGGTGGCCTGACCGCGGCTGCAATAATACGTTCATAAAAGGCGCATACAAGTGAGAAATTCAAATTGCTTTAGAATTTGGAAAAAAGACTTCAGCATTGGGGAGGAAGGGAAACGAAAAAAAGACAAGCTCCGAGAAGCAGAAAATCTACTGAGAAATACCGAGAATTCAGAATCAATCACGAATAACGGAGAAATTGGGGCGAATGACAGCCTTATGCATCCTTCCTCCCAAAAGAATAAATTGATAAAACTGGGGGGGGGGTAAGCCAAATACAAAGGGGGGGGAACGGCCATCGAAGAGAGTACAATGTTCGATCCGAAAAACTTATTTTAATCAGCTAGGGGATTCGAAATCAAAGCGTAATGGCGGGAGGGGGGTAGGGGGTCCAAAGCTTTCACCGGAAAGGAGAAACCTATTCAGAGGAAGGAGGGGGGGGTCGAGAGTTTCTATAATAGCGGTGTCAGGAAAGTAGGGAAAATGATTCGGGGGCTGGGTGTCCGGATCAGGCGTTAGGAAACGAAGTCCTTCTATACTACCTGTCGTCCCTGTTCGACAAAGATTGACAAGAAGGAGAAATAAAATACAATTTTAGGTGTTGCGTGTACAGTGGGAGAAGAGAGTGGAAGGTCTGTGTATCTGGGTCGAGCCGAGTGGAAGGGGAAGGGGGGTAAACCGCAGTCGCGTTTGCTTCCGAGAGAGCGAAGTTAAAGGGTGAGTATATCTCGGGATATAGAATGTAGGGGACGCAACATCTCAGCTTTTTTCATCAGGGAAAACGTTCTAGGACAGGAAAGGCCGGGCGCCATTTTCTCAATAAACCTAAGGAGCAAGGGTGAAGTCATCTAAGAGGGCGTCCTTTCTTTGAGGGAGGGCTAGTCTCAAGATCAGGGGCTAGCAAGCACATCGGGCAGGGCGAGAGGAAGGAAGGGGAAATAGAAAAATTGGCCAGGGGAAGGCAAGGCGGGTACTTTAAGGGGTCGATTGGAGGGTTTATGCAACACACAGAAAGTATGAAAAATGAGAGGGAGAAGACGCTAAAAACAACTCAAAATATGTCATCCTCTTTCGGGTGCAGTTTCTCTTATCTGTGTCAGAAAGAGAAGAGGGCGGTTATGGGTTTCGTAGTTAAGAAAGAAGAGAGAAAACAGGAAAAAATGGGGAAAAAGTGGGGATGTAAACGCTGCTGCGCCTTCTTTCAAGAAATAAAAAAAAAGGTTAGGAGAAGGACGTCACAAAATCGTCGGACGAGGGAAACGTTCAACTGAGAGAACATCCAGGGGAGAGCAAACCGAAGAGAAGGGTGGTTATTTTCAAACTGAATGGAAAGTAAAAGATCGGAGAAACAAAAACTCGTCGCGCGGGGGGGGCTGTCGCCAGCAGCGGGAAAGCCTGGTTTCGGCGATAAAAGGCGACAAGATAGAGTAGGGGGCGAAGAAACATTTGGCCATTGCCATCAACCGGCAGGTCACGTTTGGAAAGAAGGCACAAGAGTGTTAAACTTGTCAAAGTTGCAGCAACGGGGGGGGGGAAAGGAGCGGTGAAACGGGGATATCCCCGAAGCGGGCAAGCGTGTTAGGGAGTAAGAGTGAAGCAGAAGGTTCCGGGAGGGGGTAGAAACAGCCAGAGGGGAGGGAGAATCGACGTTCCGCTGGAAGTTTTCGTTTACCTAGCGAAAATGTCGAAAAAAACGAGGAGGGGGAAGAGGGGGAAAATGGATAAAATCGGGGACTTCTATAGCGAAAAGGATCTAAAAGAAAACTAATAACTGGGGGGGGGGGGGGAAAATCAACCTGAAGGACAATCACTGTGGTTCGCCTCATTGAAAATGGGGAAAGAGAAACCCAAAACAAAAAACCCCAAAAGCCCCGCCAGAAATACAACACTAAAACAAGTCTCGAAAAAAAAAAAAAAAAAAAGAAAAAAAAAAAAAAAAAAACCACAGAGCTTAGGAAATCTGATCTTACTAGGGAGGGGGAAAAAGGATGAGGGGAGGGGAAAATGAACGAGGGCACACCTGGGTGGCTTCCCTGAAAAGTAGGGAATATCCTCGAGGGAATCGATTGAGTCGGGACTGTCCTGGGAAACGTATTATAATCCGGGGCGGAAAGATCGCGTGTTCTTTGCTAAAATCAAGAAAGGGTAGGATAAAAGAGATTATAGAAGCAAGTACTGAGGAAAAGGGCTTAGAAGGCCTGAGGATGTCTCAATCTCTGGGGGGATAATACGGAAGGAGGGGATAGGGGAAAGAACGTACTCGCATGCGGCTGCGGGACCAAGGGGGAGGGGTTATCTTCTATAAGCGCGTTTTTCGGTCTTATTGAAAGAAAGGCAGAGGCCGGGGGGAGGCATGATCGGAATTGTCTTAGTGTAGAGGGACTGTAAAAATGGTCAGTGGGGAATAAGAGGGATTTCCCACAGTTGTAGTTCGTATAAGACGACTTTGCGCTATTCGCAAACGGAAAACAATCAGGGGGAGGAACGTGAGGGACGTGTTTTCTGAGTCTTCGGCGGATAGTTAAACGAGGGAAAAGAACTTGGGGAGGCGGGAGATGGACGACTCAGAACCGGAGAGAATCAAAAATCAGAAGAAAAACCTCGTCTCAAAGAATGTGACTCGATAGAACAAAAGTGTAGAAAGAAGTGCCGAGGAGGGGGGGGAGTGTTCGAACGCATCGTGGGTTATGCAGAAGGGGAATGAAAAAGGCCCACTCGAGATAGGGGGGGGGACAGCAAAAAGAAGGAAAGCGTGGCTGGTGGTTTGGGTGCAAATGGGTCAGTAGGTCTGAAAGAACTCGAAAGGCGATAATGCAAAAAAGGGGAGGGGTCAAGGGAACCGCGCGACGCCATTAGGTCGGATGATAGAAAATAAAGATGGGTAAGAGACTCTTCGGGAAGCTGAATTATGAAGCAGGGCAGTTTAAAACCAGCATCTCATTTCAAGGGAAAAAGTCAAGGGCAAGTTAATGGGGGAAAAAGAAGACGGTAGGGGGAGTGAGCGGGGGACGATTTCTTCGGAAAAAAGCGGAAATGCAAAGTACAGAAAATGGGGGATAAGCGACGAGAAAGCGCGTTTCATCCTCAATTCCCTCCGCGGTGTGAAGGGTTGGAGTTTTATCCTCCACATCCGGAGGACTGTAAGGTCCATTAGAGGAGGGACGAGCTAAAAATGTGGAGGGGATGGTTGCAGTAGGAGAAAACAGGCTAAAAAGTTGCGGGGATAGGAGCAATCTACCAAAATTCGCAGGAAATAGAGGGGAGTGTGCCAAGATCAATGACTTCCATCATCGCAAAGTGGAAAAACTATGGAGGGGTTTCCAGCTCAGGACAAGTCTGCGGTTTTTTAATGAAAAAAAAAATTGAGGCGAGTAGCACCCTCCTGTTCTAAAAGGTGAAAATCAAAATATGGCGGGGGAAAGAAATGGGACAGTTCTTTCTTCAGAACGTTCTTCGAGATAAATAGGGAAAAGCCGGTGCCGATGTTGGGATAAGAACCGTTCCTGAAAAAGTATCACAGTCCAGCAGATGTGGGGGGGGACAAAGGGTGGCGAAACGGCGAAAAAGGGAAAGGAAAAAGAACAAAAGGTCCAAAAAAGACGTCCAGCGGCGGGTCTTTTGTTCGAAAAAATTGAAAAGCACGCGATCGATAAAAAAATTACTTGACCTTGCGGCGCACGGGAGAAAAACTGAAGGAGGACCTTTCTTGAAAAGAAAAAACTACGGAAGCAGATCGGAAGGGAAAAGCAGTCTCTGGGCGGGAGGAAAAGAGGGGAAGATAGAACGCGACGAAGCGCTTTGCGAGAGAGGGGAACCAGGAGAAAAAAAAAACGACACCATAGACGCACCGTTCGAATACGAAGAAGGAGGAAAAAATTGGACCGACCAGCAAGAAAGTAGAGCCTTGTACATGTCTCGAGGGGCGGCCAATTAGTGAAGCTTCGCGAGTTCTAAAACCATTATCTTTGGGGAAAAAGGGTGGATGGGGGGAAAGGGGTGCAATCGCGCGACCACAAAAGGATACTCTATTCGTTTTTAAACTTGAGAAGGAAATAAGGGGGGGACCCTAGTGGACGGTCGGAAAGAAGAGGAGAGGAGAATGGGAAAACTTTTGCAGTTTAATATTCGGCCAAACGAAGGTCAAATAAAAGCTAGAGAAAAGGGGAGGGAAAAAAGGTGAAGGCCGTGCTGGGGTACGTATCGGATGTCCACTCAAAGTAAAAGAAAAAAGGAAACACCCAAAAAAAGGCAGGGCAGGGGGAATGAAGAGAGAAAACAAACAACAAGCGGAGGGAGGATAAAGAGGAAGAAGGAGAAATTTACAAAGAAATTTTGGAAAAGGAACGAAAGAAGACGGATACTTAAAAAGTCACTTTAGGAAAGAGGAGTGGGTAAGAAACCAGTGGGTGGAGTCAGAAGCTAATTTAAACAAAAGCCTAATCATCTATACTGGACCCGCGAAAAAAAAAAAAAATCGGGGGAAAAAAAAAATGAAAAAAATCCTGCAGCAACGAGGTATCTCCTGAGTAAATAAAAAAAAGTAACCGAGTGCACCTTCAAAGGACCTACAAACAAAAACGCTGAGCCAAAGGACTGTTGAAACTAAAGGGGGGTGCGAAGTGGATGGAGTATAGGAGAAATGTATGGATCGAAAAGAACTTGGATGCGAAGGTGTGGAATGGGGGGATTCTCGATTTCGAAATGGCCAGCTTCAGTCTTTGCAAAAGGAGAACTATGGGAGAAAAAAGACGAGGAAAGCGGCGGCTTCGTTAAGGTTGGAGTCTTAGGCTATAAGGAATGACTGGGGGCGCGGGAGAGGAATGGGGGGAAACACACTTTCGGCGCTTATAAAAAGGGTCTGGGCGTGCAAATGCTATCGCCGTCTTATAACGAAAGGTCGAAAGGAGGCTGAAAAGGGGGGAGATTTGCATCGACGATCAAATTTCCGGGGACGGCAAAGGGAAAGCCAGTCTAACTGGACGGGATCAGGGAGGCATGGATATTGAAGAAAGGTCGTCCTAAGACGGGGAAGGGAGACGCATAAAAGGTCGTACTCTGGGATTACGGGCGAAAGTTATTTAAAGGGAGCTAGGTATTTCAGACAGCGTCGGGCGGTCAAAAGGACCAAATGTCGGGGTGAGTTTATCTGACAGCCAGGGCTTCAACAATGCAACCTAGTTGTAGAAAAAAGGAGGACGTTGGAAAGACAGAGAGGTGAGCTCGTTGCTGAATGGCGGTTCTGGAAAAAAAAGGTCAAAAAGGGGGTGAACGCATTTTTCTGCTAATTTCTAGCTTTGCAATATAGGGGGTGCTCAGTCTTGAAAAAGAGGGAGCCGTCCAAGGGGGGACTATTTCTAGGCAGAAGACTTAGGAGGGTGGGAGTGTGCGTTCCTAAAGCCTCGGTCTGAGGAATGGGGATGTGAACCTCCATTCATCAGAGAGAAGATTTTAGGGAGGTTTAGGGACTGTCCGAAGAGTTGGGTTTATAAATAAAAGAAAAAAATCATCTAAGGTAGTAGGGGAGAAAGAGTGACTGCAAAAGTATGAGGGGAATCAAGAAGATCACTCTTCAGGTCTGGCTATAAAAGTCGAAAATCCGTGCTGCGGGGTCGAAAACAATTGCAGAAATGGAAAGTAAGTGGTGTCTTCCGCGGAGAGTGGAAGGGTTATTGATGAGTTCCGGAAAGTAAAATACGGAAACATTAAAAAAGGAAGAAGGATGGGGTGTGCGCTGGGGGATTCGCAAAAAAAACAAGAAAGAAGGTTAGGAGAAGTTAGTCTAACACTATTTCTTCCATGGAAATTGGTGGGGGGGGGGAACTAAAGGAAGGAAAAAACGCGGGTTGACTCCAACACGAGTGTCCGCCGATCGGGGAGTTACTGTACGGGTTCGTAGAGGTTACCGAACTGGTCAATAAATAAAAATAGGATATAATAACGATAAAAGTTGAAATATCATATCCCCGTAAAGAGGAAAGTCTAAACGTTTGGGGAAGAAACTTGAGAACTAGTGCTTTCTTATAAAGGGGGAAAACGTTGTTCAGAAAAATCCTGGAAGAGGGAGGGAGAATCTGATTAGGTAATTTTTTGCGTTGACTATCTCTGAGAAAAAGAATGCTAGAAATCGCAGAAAGGGATTTTTGGCATTTGGGAAAGCTTGTGAAAAGAACAAAATTTCGTGACTAAGAAAAACGGCAAAAGAAGGACTTCACTGACCGTTGCGGAAAAAAGGTGAAACACTCAATGCTCGGATGGATCCGCATACGGCGACCAAAAAACTTAGAGAAAGGGAGCGCGATTCTTCGGGAAAGACTCAAAATCAAAGAGGCATATACACAGTGGCTACGACGATGAATTGTGGAAAGAAAGAATCGTCTTCGAGGTATCTTCAATGGGATGAAGGTAAGGGGGAAAAAAAATCAAAGCGTGCTTGAATAATCAATGAAATCAAGGACGTGGGAGAACTCAAAAACAACAAAAAAGATGAGGAAAGAGCTGATCAGAAGAATATTAAAGGTGGGCGAAATCTTATTCCGCGAAGTAATCAGGATGACGGCGTCAGCATGACGCGGAGAATTTCCTTGTCAAACCTGAAGGGAAAAGGGCCAAGGGGGTCCGTGGAATTGTGAAAAAATTCCCAAGAAACCGTGCGGGAAAGACGGAAGAACGCGGCGCAGGACGGCGCGAATGCGCAGGGGAGAAATTTAGGGGGGAAAATGGAGGGGAAGCGCGAAAAAAGAACAAGGTCCAGTGGAGGGTCCTTATGAGGCAGATTGAAAAAACGTGGGGGGGTGTAAGAAGGTTGAGGACCACGATTTATCCATATGGGGTAAATCTTGGGTCTTGGGTCGGCAGGAAAGGGGTCGGGGGGGGGAACTCAGGTAGAGGTACAAACTGGACAGGAAGGAACTCTAAAAAAAAAAAAAAAGAAAGAACAAGGAAAGATTTCTTTTTATTTTTCCTAGACGAAGAAAGGAAAGGGATAAGATAGGCTTTCAGCACTCTAATGCATTCTACTAAAAAAACTCACGGGAAAAGGGGGGGTGGGGAAGGGAACTTCATTCTATTCATCTTCATCTTGGGTGTTTTAAGAAAATGACGTGGTTGTTACGCATCTCAAAGGGTGTAAAAAATTAAAATCAAATCCAAGAAGGAATCAGGGTCTATATGGTTGCAAAATTTGTACAATTCCGACTCGGACTCGAAGGAACAGGGAGATCGGTCTGTTCTCTTACTATAGTCTCCGAAGTCCAATTATTTAGTGTCATACAGAAAAGAGAATAGGGGGGATATAGATTTCTTCTGTCCTCACGAGTTGTCAAAAAAGGAAGGTGGGTAAATAACATCATGGAAGAAAGGTTTTTTTGGTTTTAGGGAGAAATTCCTTACAAATCTAGGGGTGTTGAAAGCTGCGGAAATTGGGGAAAAAAATGGCGATTCGAAAAGCGAGGGGGTATCGAAGAAAAACTTGGGGAAGAAAAATCGGTGAAAGGAATACTTCCATCCCGGTTTGTGATGGAATTTGAAAGAATCGAAACAGAAAGGCGGGGTCAGCAACATCGGCTCACAAGCGAACGGAGAGCATGATGCGGGTGTTGGAATGTTTGAGGAGGAGTCGAATAGACCGAAAAGGGGCTCTGCGATACTGCCAAGCCACAGGAAGAAAAGGGAGTAGAAGCTGGGGAAAGTAAAAAGGAATTGAGGTCCTGTCTAAATTGACGAGGAAACTGTCATAGGAGAAGGGCTGGTACTGCCTGTTTTTGGAGCATCACGGAAAAGTGACGCTATGCTATTCATAGAACATCTCCTAAAGGAAGATAAACGCAGGAAAGGGTGCAAACTTTTGGTTGAGTGTGCGCGATGGCGCGGGGGGAGGAGGAAAGAGGGCTAGGCGGAGCACCGTCGGCGGGATGGGGCAAAGTGCCTTATTCAAGCTGTCTTAATCAAAACATCGGAAATTGGTGAGGAATTCTTAGAAAGTCGGGGTGAAAACTAGGGGGGGGGGGACCCGTCGGAGAACAAGAAAGAAGGATTCCAAAAGAAGTCATTCTGTTTGTAGCAAAGTTAAAGGGCACTTTGAAAGAGAAATGCTCTTGACCGCGGGATAAAAAGAATAGAGGAACGGAGTATTTCTCCGTGATCGAGTGTACGGTCTAACATAGAAGGATGAAGGGATGAGATCATCACGCAGGCGCCGTAATTTCGGGCATCTGAAGAAGGCGGAGAAAAAAGGGGGAAGGGACGTGTCTGAAGGGCTCTAAACAGCTTTGTCCCAAGAAAGGGAGCAGAGCGGGGAGAATTGCATGTCACTCAAGGGCCCCAAGGAAACATTTGGAGGCGGAAAACTTTACATGGCTCGCTTTGGGCTTCCAATTCGTCTGGAAAAAAAGAAAACGTATGTCTCCTGTGAAATGGGGAGGAAAAGGGTGGAGGGCATGTTCATGGCATCTGCTTCATGTAGAAAAAATATAAAGGGGGCTTTTAAATTATGATAGAATGGGGTGTTTGAACGGTGATAGGTCGATTCCTGCTCGGATTTCGCCGGGGATAGAAGGGGGGGATTAATTCGCACAGAGACTTGAAAGAGAATTATCAAAAAAAGGAAAAAAAGGATAGAGGCTAATCGGGAAAGGTAATACGTATCAACGAAGTCTTTCTATGGGGAAAAAGGAAACCACAGAAGGGGAAGACTTCACGGTGGGAAATGCATCGAGAGAACAAACGGGACATGGAAAGAGAAGAGTATGGCATTTAAAACAGGGCCTGTTGGGGGTCAGGGAAGGGGGAAGAAGGAGCGCGAGTATATCAGGATCGCGAAAGGCGATTTAGAGCAGCCGGAAGAGGGAGGGATGAATGTGAAGAGGAGGGGCGAATTCAAAGTAAATCAGAAAAAAAATCCAAGAAGGAGGGTCAATAAAGAGTATCTAATCAAAGGGAAAAACCAAGGATAAGAAAAAGGGCAAGGTAAAAAAATAAGGAAAGGGAAATGGTGGGCGGAACACACATGCAAGAAGGGGGAATGTAAAAAGAAGAAAATACGGCCAAAAGACTTTTTTATCTACGACCAGACTAAGAAGATTCTGCGAATTGGGGGGAAAGCACTGATCCATACAGGAGGCAGAGAAAAAGGTGATGGGCTTTTTGGTAGTGGGGGAGGGAATGAAATTTCGAAAGTGAGATGATTCGTCCTTCGCGTTCACTTGTGTCAAAAAGAAGGCACTCCGAAAAAGTTTCAGCTAGGCGCTTAACGTCGAAAGGTTGCGTCATGCGAAAGGAGCGGTGACTTAGTCTATTTCATAAAAGGTCGGTAGTGTTTAAGTACTCAGGGCGATAGAAAGATATAACAGCGAAACCTTTGGGCACCGAGGGGAGGGAAAAGAAATAGGGAATGAAATTTCCGGTCAAGGGGGTCCAAGGTGCGAAACTAAATGAGGTAAGGCAGACTTGGTTAAGTGTTCTATCTAGGGAAGGAAAGTAAAATCCAAACCGACGGTGCCGGACATAATATAAGGGAGGATTATTACTCTCGGGGAGGAAAAGGGAAGGTTCCTGCAAACATCGAGTGAGACCATTGTACGAACGGAAGGGCCAGGCAGCGTTCTCATATTTCTGACACGGAAGGAATTGTGGAGTTTGAGTCTTTCAAGGGGGTGAGAGAGGAGTCATGGAGGGGGGATTAAAAAAGTTATACCGTGTCCGTTCTTTATGATAAGGAAAAACTTAATTTTCTCTGGGTCCGTGAGGGAAGCTGGAGGAGAAAAACAGTAGAGGCCGGGTATTGTCGAGACAGGAGTATCGCAAACTCTCCTAGGGGGAAGGGGGCGGAGAAAAAATCCATTCCCAAAAGGGGGTTCATCAAGAAGAGTGGTAAGGGGAGTGTCTGATCAGTAACTCTACTTATGGTTAGGGGGGGTAGGGGGGGGAAAAAATTAGGATCATCACAATCAAAAACAGGGTTTAAATTGGGGGAGGAAAATAAAGATCTCCCCGTCGTTGATATCATGCCTCTCTTCGGGAGGAGGAGGAGAAGACCGAGATAGCGCACAAACAAACATTAAGAAGGGAATGGGGATGACACATGACCCACTGGAGGGAGGACGTCTTCCTACCTGGCTTGCTGGGGGGAAGGGAACGCCGGAGGGTGGAACGAAACATGCGAGGTTCGTGCAACGAGGAGAGAAATCAAGAAGATAGGAGGGAAGGCCCGCGTCGAAAGAGAAAGAACTAATTCCCTGGAGGAGGAAAAAAGGCGGCACTTTAGTAGAAAAGGGGGTGGAAGGGGGTCCGAGGAAAAACATTTTGGAACAATATTTCCAGCAAGGGGAGGGTAAGATGCTTAAATACATTGTTCCGAACGGAGGAAAGCGGGTTGCATCCTTTCCACTTCATAGATGAAGCTGGGGGAGAAGTGGAAAGAAAGACAAGAAGGACTGACTTCAACGTGGTGGGCGAAATGGTGTCGGACGAGGGTCGGGAGTGAGAATAGAAAAGGGTCTGCACAACTACTTGACATAAGTTTGGAACAGGCTCAAGTGACAGTTTTCGGTAACCTTATAATAAGGGAAAAAACACTTCTGTCTACGAGTCAAGGAAAAGAGGAAAGCTGTTGGGTTGCAATTGATAGACTTGGGGGCGAGCGGACCAATTCTTCTAACGGAAAAAAAGATGGAGCCAATACAAATAAGGAAAAGCGGGGGGACGTGCGACTCGGTGAGCCGCGGGGAAGACACTGCTAAGAAAGCTCGGAAAAAAACAAAAAGGCTTCCGGGGTCGCTGATGCTAACGGTACACGAAAACGGAAGTTGCTTATTTCCTACAACTCAAACCAAAAGAAAAAGAGAAGGGAGAGTTGAGTGCAAGTTATCGAGCTGCATCGGAGGGAAAAAAAAGTCAGAAGTGGAGCGGGCAATTCCGCTGGAAGTTGAGGGGGAATCATAAGGAAAGGGGTCG
>Ga0179593_1278004_pt1 | contig 10967 bp, 11 predicted proteins | sample CZODoug2_1_08_16_FD_185931 | JGI IMG/M metagenome (GOLD analysis project Ga0179593, IMG submission 185931) | Vadose zone soil fungal communities from Angelo Coast Range Reserve, California, USA - CZODoug2_1_08_16fungal (PacBio error correction) | ecosystem: Environmental > Terrestrial > Soil >...
GCACCAAACCCGCAAACAAGGGGAAAAGGGACAACGAAAATTGGATGATCGCCCAAAAACCTTACGCTGGAAACGTTAAGAATTGGGAAATGGGCTAAAAAGTGGAATAGGACGGGCTTGAGCATGCCCGGGGAAGGCCGAGAGAAATAAAAGATGCACACCCTTTTTGTCAAACGGGTACTGGAAGGAGAGTGAAAGGTGTGGGGAAACGCTTACAGCTCGTCGGTCGCGACGCATGTTTTCAGGGGGAAAGAAAAGACAGCGAAAGACGCGAGGAAGTCGCCAACAAAGAAACAAACAGACAAGGGAAGGACGAGACACTTCCGAATCCAATACAGAATCAACAACATGCCGGATTCCAAAAGGGGAGAAATAGCTCAAACTGACAAAAGTTCCTATGAAGAAAAAAAAATGGGATTTCCATCGAAAACTGAATTCGGAAGGGTGGGACGCGTGGCCACCATCCGTCCTTCACAATGGCCGATCACCAGACCGGTTGTGGGCAAGAGGTCGCCAAGTCAGCCACATGAATTGGCTCACGCACGAGAAAAGTTTGAAGAGAGCAAATAAGGAATTTTTGGCGCACCGTGCCGGAGAGCGAGAGAAAACGCGGGGCGAGCGGTTATGCCCAAAGGGCGCGACGAGGGACGCCCTGAAAGCTGTTCCAAACCGCTGCTTCAAAAGCTCTACTGCTAAAACTGGCAAAAGAATTGAACTGGGAAAGGCCAGTGGACACGCAAGCCTGGGCGGGGGATGCGAAAAGAAAACGGGAGACGGTCGAGCCGCGACGTGATGGAGAAATGCTATTTCTGAAATAAAAAAACGTCGATATCTACATTGAGGAGGTCCCTACAGACTTGGACCTCGTGAAAGCCGGGAATCGTGGTACCACAGGTCAAACTGCGAGGGGGTAAAACAACCAAAATGAAACTACAAATCCCATGCTCAAACCTAAGCAAGGCCTGCTGGAACACACAGTCAGGGAGAAAAAAAAGAATCCCGCGCATCCCGCATCAATCCCGGGGGAGACCTATGGGGATCCTGGACGATCGCGAAAACGGGACCTGTAAGCCGCCGAAAGGGTCCCAAAAAGAGAGGACCTTAAACCAGTGGAACCTTTCACCGAATAAGCGCAATGAGGCCGCAACAAAAAGGGGTTCATCAGGCGGCGAAATGCGCGGAACTGAACCTTTGCTGGGTAGCAGTGGGACATGGCTGTTCATTCAGCGTCTTGTGGAATAGGTGATCTAAGCGCATGGGATGCCCAATCTAGAACAAAAACAACGAGGGAAAGATAGAAATTCGTATCAAAGAGAAAAATAACACCTAAACAAGACCAGTAAAGCGAACATAAGGTTGAAAAACACAGGAGAGCGAAGCCGGGAAACAGTCAAAAACGGTCTGAATGAAAGGTCACTGAAATACGAGAGCTCTTCATGGGGAAAAGGGTCACGTGGAAGAGGATCTTTTCGGGACAAGGGTCCACAACAGAAGTGTTAAGGGACGAGATCCAGGAAAAGAGTCAATCGTCCAATTAGGGGGGTATGATATCAAAACCAAGAAGTGTGCCTCACTGTGGGAGTCATGCAAAAAAACGAGGGCGATGGGCAACATAGAAAGAACTCTGAGGGGGAAAAGTTGGGAAAAAAAACTAAGAGGAAGGGAAAAAAATACGGTCCTTGCACAACTGCATAGAGGCACGGAGGGGACCCCGTCTTGCGCAGAACACGATAAGTGGGAACAGTAAAAAAAGAATGTACGCGCGGATTCTTGAAAACAATACGTAAAAAAACGAAGGAAGGGAAAACAGACGAATTAACCGAGGCGGGGGAGGGTAAACAATTATACAGGAAAAGTTAACAACATAATGGAGGCCGGTGTGGAGAAGTAATGCGAAACGACGAAGCGGGTAAACCCTCGAGTTAAAATTCAGGGAGATGTGAATCGCGCCGCCAAGGGTAACCAGGCAGAGGGAAATCGCCGTTATCTCAAAGCAGACAAGGAAAAAAAATGGCCGATTGTGTCCGAGACGAAAACGGAACGTCCAACGCGGAGAAACAATAACAATGTATAAAAAGATTTCCCACCGGTTTTTTTCTCGGAAGGGGAGGCGATGGGGCGCGGGACAAAAAAGGGGACGAATGAAGGGGGTCGAAGGGGGACGGAAACATGTTGGTTTGTTTGGTATTCCAATTGAGGGAAACGACATTTCCTGGAAAAGGTTCAGGAAGTTCCGCGGCAAGAAACCCTTGGGGTGAAGAATCACGCAATGAGTGGCTGACAGAACGGGTCCGGGGATACTCCAGTCTGGGTTTGGAGGAGGGCGAACTGGTATAATGGAAGAAAACTTCAGATTTATGAGGGACTGTAACGCAAAGCAAGATTCCACAAGAGTAGATCAGCGAAAGAGGCAGCGTTGAAACAAACACACCAGCGGCGAAAAAGGGGGACCGCCATGCTACGACCCGAAGTTTTGTAGGATAGTCCTTCCGTGGTACAGTATGCCAGACGAAAGGGGGGGGGGGGGAAACGGGCGTCCGGGGTAGCCAAAAGAGGGGCACAGGGGAAAACATCATTTGTGGGACTCGTAAACTTCCGAAAGTGAGGGGTAGAGATCCAAAAGGATTGGGAATCATTGTAGGGGGGGGTTGGGGCATCTCAAAAAACCACGAGTGGTTGCCGGAGTCAAAAATACTCAGGGGGAATCGTCCGAAACAGAACTTACCAAATGAAAGAGGGAGGCCCAAGACGAGGCGTCGAATTTCGGCAGAGGGGAGCTGTGGTACTCTTACCAAGGTACCGGTATCACTCGTAATGCAAAAGAAGTGACTGTCCAGAAGTAATGCGAATCGTTACATATGGGTGCCTTTCATCTGCGCTCGTCCCAGAACTGGGGAGCCTGATTGGTCCGAATGGGGTTTAAGTAGTGGATACGGGACCGTGGTAAAGAGGAAGAATAATTGACTGAACTATAAGGACCATATGAGGAGGTCTCTCCCACACCCAGTGACTCCGGAAAGCCAAGGAAAACATGAATGATTTTGACATTGGAGTAGTAAGAACCAGGTGGGCACGGGGAAGTGGACGGGGAGGGGAAGCGATACTGAAGGTGAAAGGTAAGTATTCGCGAAAGGAAAGGAAAATTATTCCCGAATCACATAGGGGAGGAAGGCCCACGCGCGCAGGGGACTGGGAGGAAGTCGGCAAGGGAGGCGATTTGGCTGTCCAACTTTATTAGGTGGATCGATAACGTAGAGTCGAAGAAAACAAACACAAGATCGAGCGACTGGGGAGAAGACTAAATTTAAAAAGGGAAGGAAACATGGACGAAAAAGACGAATTGCACGAACTGGAGGAAAGAAAATCCTTTTTCGGAAAGCAAATAGGTGGTATCAGCGCTCTTTAACATTTAGTTACGCGACGGCCGTACTTACATTCAGCTACGAATAAAGGGCGGAACTACAGGAGAAAACAAGGTTCTTTACAAAAGGAACCATCCTCATCCTGGGGAACTGGCCGAGCAAAATCACGTCAGAACTAAGAAGAAGGTAAAAGGCCAGTAGGAGGAAAAAAGCTTAAGAAAGGAAGCTTTAAAAAGAAGACTGAAACGGAAGAAGAAAAAAAAGAAGGACATAAAGGGCATTCTAATAAAAACGTGCGCTGCAGAAACTGGGCATACCAAACCCTAACTTCTCCTAAAATTGAGATCTCTGTGACGACGAGAGATGACGGAGTGAGCAAGGAACACCGCCGCGGAAAAAAAACGCTCCCGAGAAAGGACCAACATTACCGGCTCTGGGGAGGCACCCGCGAATTTTCTGTGTCGCCCGATCCCCGCCTTAGCAGAGGGAAATGGGCAAAAACAACGCGTGGTTGCAGAGATTTAAAAAAACCCCAGAACAAAATGAAAAACAGGGGAACAAGAACGTGAGGTAACGCACCGATCGCGTACAAGGAAGCTGCACCAACGACTTGAAAGAGAAGAAAATGCACGAAGGGGGACGGCAGTCTGGAAATGAAGCTTGAAGGAAGTATAAATACTCCATTAAAAAAATGTGGGGGGGAGACCATTCGAAACGATTGTGGGGTCAAAAGGGGGAAAGCTCAGGACGAAATCGAAAGGGCAGGGAAGGGCGGAATAAAAAATCAAGAAGTCTCGAGGCGATAAGTTCTGACAAACGCACACACACATAAACACGACCCTGTTCCGGTAAGCCACAGAACAAAGTATCACACAAACTCCTGCATCGCGAAGCGAAAAAAAAAAGAGCGTCCAGAATGAAGGGGTAGATGGAAAGTAGGAATAAAACAAAAAGGGGGGAAGGTGAAACAAACTTAAAAAAAGGCTTTGCACGTTGGTTAAGCGTGAATAATGCCAGACGTAAAAAATCGTTGTGGGAGAGAGCAACAAGGCCGAAAGGAAGGGGGGGGAGACGCGTGACATATTTCAAGACGGAAAAGACGGACATGGTGTTACAGCCTGTGACAAATAATTGAGAAACAGAAAATTTGGCTATGAGAAACCGATGACGATGACAAGAGGCATATGGTGACGGACATGACAACGAGGGCAGTCGGAACGAGATAAGAAACAACCCCCGACGGTGAGTAAGTAAAGTTTGGCCAGGTAGGAAGGTGGAACGCAAAGCCGGTTAAATGCACAAATAAAGGGAGTATCGTGCTCAGCGCGGGGTGGTGGATAAACTATTGAAGAGAAAGAAAAAAGAGATAGAACGCGGAAAAGGAGGATCGTAAAACGCGCAAAGGGGACATCGGGAAAAATGCAAGCAAGAAGGGGAACTAAAAAAAAGAAAACAAAAAAAAAAAAAGGAACATTCCCTCTGACTTCAAGATTTTAACGACCACAGACGAAAAGCGGACAGACAACTCAAAAAAAAAACGCAACTAAAGAAGAAGCACGAAAAACAAAAAAGGCGGGACAAAGTCTTTCTCGCCGCCCAAAACAACTTTGATAACAACCTATGAGAACTACGCCCGGAGAGGGCAAGCCGTGGAACCCATGTAAGTCATAGCCGAAACCTATGAAAAAATTAAAGACGAGAGAGGAGGGCTAGGCTAAAACTGGAGTTAAGTCACATTGGATCGTCCTTCTCTTATGCCAAGAAAATGTACTCAGGAGGGGGAAAAGGGCTGTTGTCGCGGCGTGGGCATTTGGGCAGGAGATCCCGATGCAGGGGATGTCGAAGAGAAACAAACAACAATCTGTTAGTGTAAGAGGAGAGACCGCAAAAGAGAAAACTATGCCCCAAATAAAACGACGAAAAGAAAGGTCACCCGCGAAAAAAGGAAAGGTGGAAAAAGGGGCTACCAGACCGATAAATAAAAAGTGTTAAGAAGGCCGCTTAAAAAGAAACGAAAGGATCTCGGGTCCATATGTTGTCAAGGGAAGGAGGGGGAAGTTGCGGGAAAAAGGGTAAACGGCGGAGAGATGGAATAGGAGAGAGACAGGATATCGTTTAGCAAAGGATGATTGAAGGAAAAAGGGGTGTGGGGGAAAGGACTTTGTGGATTTTCAGCAATACCTGTATGGTGAGAGGGACGCTTAGTGAGCGACTCAGGAGGGGGGGGGGTCGGAATCAGACTGAATAACGATGTGCCTTTGCTGGACTTATGGCAGGCACCAGAAAAAAAGGGCCCCTTCTTTGTAGAAGACTAACCTTTTTCGGGGCAGGAGAGTCAGGAGATGTTTGAAAAAGAAAACGCAAAGGGAATGGCTCCAGCACGCAGAGCTGCCGAAACGAACGGAGCAGAAGAACCCGCTTGGCAACCAATCGAAGGAAAGTAACAAGGGGAAAAAGTTAGTTTGGGGAAAGTGAGGAGTTGAAGGAAAGAGAGCGTTGTAAACAATATGCGGGGAAAACTGAGGGCGCTGGTATCTGAGAAACGGGGGCACTGGTCTACCAGCCGCAAATCGCGTTTCGAGAGAAGCAGAGGGAAAAAGGGAGAAAACGGGGTCATTGTCCGGCGACAGGGGGAGAGCGGTCCACGCGGAGAAAAGTCATGGCGCCCTTGTCGACAGAGGTAAGGGCCAAAACTTTTGGAAGCAAAGAAGGTGATGTGCAAGCGGGAAACCCGTGCAGTTCAGGCGACTGAAAAAGGGGGGGGGGGGGGTATTCCAGTCAACAGCATTGGGACAGTCACTTTTAGTCATTCGCATGCCGGGCTGGGGGGATACACGGAAGTAGGTGCTCCCGAGTCGCGCTCCTCCAGGGGAGGGGTTTCAGGCGCGAAAACCGGTAGACCGTCAACTTTCGACTTGACGGGAGAAGGAAGACCTGCCACAAGGATCGAAGAGCAGAGCGAACGAGTTGAAAAAACAAGCCTAAGAAAGAGGTCACAGAGTACCATGAAAGGGGATGTGGTCATGACGAAAGGAACTGATCCGACAAGCCCGTCAAAAATTGCGGCACTTGTAGCACAAAGTGTTCATGCATACCGGTGTGGAAATGAAGGAACTCCCAACTTGGGGGCTAATCAAAAAAAGGAGGGTAAAAGGTCTTTGGGAGGGGTGGGCAGATCCTGACCCAACGGGGGACATTAACGGAGCATATCGGGGGGGGATAGAAAACAAAAAGAAGAGGAAAGAGGGGTGCTGGAACACAAAGCGAGGGTCGGTACTGGGCCGGGCGATGGAGAGTTCTCTCCCGCACGGGGCCAAATCACTCCGAGGACAGAGGGGCTGGCCCGTCTTCGGAGAATCGTCTGCAGGTATTGGGTGTGCTTCCGGATGCCCAGGGGTAAAGACGGTTGGAACGGGGGAAAGGGGGAATGATTGTATGAAAAGGACAATGAGGAAGGGGGAGAGGAAGAATTACAGGGGAAGAAAATACTTTTAGGGCAAATAGAGACGTTCTCGCCAAAAAATGAGGCGGCAGCCGCACAGCCAATGGCACAGGAACTGTTTAGGGGGGTAAAGACCCGGGGAGCGAGGGATTTTGACGCGTTTCATAAGACCGTGAAAGTCGAAAAACGGAAACGACAGGAAAACCCGTATTAGAAAAGAGTGTAACCGCAAAAAACGAGGGGGCAGGGAGGGACGTCGGGACGCCAGTTAAAGGCAGGGTCTACTCTTTAGAAACTGGGGGGAACTGAAAAAGCGGAATATCACATGAAAGCACAAAACGTTAAGGTGCGAAGAGATAAGACTGTCTCGAGTACAAAACACCGGGCTAAAAGAGCTAAAGGACGAAATGGCGAAGACAGAAGGTGCGGTAGAAACTTGATCCTCGTCACGAGGGAAGGAAGAGAGCCGACTGACAGAAAGAACTTTGAAAAAAACGAAACCTAGCGAAGCAAACATTGGTTCTTGACCAATGACAGCCGCGTGGCCAGGGTTAGAAGGAAGGGAACAAACTACGGGATTCGGGGGCTTGCACGCGCAAGCGATGTACGGAAAGGATCGTTTTCAACCCATTATTCTGAAATTTACAAAGGAACTACGGGGAAAAATAGGACATAAAACTACAAAGAAGGCGACCAGAGGGGGGGAGAAGACACAGTGCGCGGGAAGAAGAAACATAAAGGGACGATTTCGAAACTGCGGGAGAAAAGGAGCGATTACTTACCACCGGAAACAGCTCCGCGAATCAGAGACAGCACGGTCCAAGAAAGGGACCGAGGGACGTGGTGCAAGCACCCTCGGGAGTGAAAGTGGTCTGTTTCAGGAACGGATCCGCAAGGAATGAGAAGTTTGGAAACAAAGGCGTGAAAATTAGTAGGACCAAAAACCGAACAGGAAAGGGAAAAACTCCGGGTGGATCCGCCCAAGAGCGCGGCCCTAACAGGAAACCAAACAAAGAACATTTGTGGAAAACTCTTTCTACAGTGCGCGGTGTAAGTAGAGGGGGGATGGAGCCATGAAGGCAGCGATGAAGGAAAACACTTCCAGTCGGGTAGGGAGCACAACAGGTGAGGAAAGGGGGGGGGGGTATCAGGAGAGAGTAGGTTGCGATCGGGGGGACGCTGGTGGCATGGACCGGAGGAAACGAAAAAAAACCAAGCGAATGATCGATGCAGGGGGAGAAGAATCAAAAGAAGGTATCAATAACCTTTAACCACATCTAAGGGGAAAAAACGCGGAATTCGAGGAGCATGGAAGAAGTCCTCGATTACAGGAAAGGGTAAAATCAAATTATACACCAAATGTTGGAAGCCACTAAGAGGGACTTGTCACCTGCACCATCCAGGAAAAAGAAGAACAACATCCCGTGTGGCAGGACGATCGCCAAGGGGAAGTCCACAAAGAAATTGGGGAGAAGGAGGGTACGTCATTGCAAGTCGCTCGACCAAGAAGGGAAAGTTTTTTGTCAGAACCGGTGAAAGGCATTTACGAGAGCGCTGGGAAAAAAGACGGGTATGCCCCGTGAAAGGAACGTCAAAAGCGAAGCACTTACGAGAATGGGGGGGGGAAACCGAGGCAAAAACGGAGGCCTGCTAATTCCCCTAGAGGGGGTTCTCCGGGTGGGGTTTCCATTATTCGTGTACAGAAAAAAGGGAGGCGGCGCAATCCCATTAGCAAAAAAACGGGCGGGAGGATAAAATGCGGAAGAGGGAAAGAAAAAACAAGTCAGACCGGAGAATCAACAACAAAAAGTTGACGAAAGTGACGGAAATAAGGCATCGTTCACCGCAGGACATCGTATTTGAGCAGGGGGGAAAGACCCAAAAGCATCCGAATCACTCAACAAACAAGACACTAATGTAGGGTAAACTCAAACAACCAGGACCCACCATCTTTCACTACATGAATCCAGAGACGTAAGTTTAGACGATGATCACTGAAGTCAAAGGGAAAAGGAGCCAACCGTGGACCCTGGTCCCGAAAAAGATAGAGCCGGGACACAAAAAAACGGAACTCATAGAGCGGATGAGGGGAGCATCTAGAACACGCGAATTTTAGAGATTCACCGTGAGCCCTTGTAAAACCGCTGCAGATGTTAATGATGGAGGGCAAGTGGGCTTTGGGTCATCGGAACAGATCGGCGGGGGAAAGTCGCCATCTCTCTCAAAGGAGGGGGAGAAAAAGAAAATTTGGCGAAAATCCCCATGAAGTCTGAAGCCAAAGGACCCAGATAGGAAAAGACGCGAACGAAACAGCCCAGGGTCACGCGAACAGTACAAGGTTGAAACCAGGGAAGCTAAACAACTACAGGAAATTGGTCGCTTTTCTTAAAGAAAGGCAGGTAAGACTACGAAGACGATCGAAGGAGTACCATAAATTGTGGTGAAAAGGGAAGGGGGACTTTCGTGACAAGGGTTCCAACTCGGAGGTGTCGCAGGATCGTCAGAGCGATAGTTTCCAGCAGTGGGGAAGGGAGGAGGAGAAACGGCCAGCTAAGGGGGAAAGGCCTGGGGGTCTTGCGCAGCAACCGGAGGGCTCTTTAAGGAAAGGGGAATACTCGCTTTTGACTGTCAAAACGCCGGAATAAATGGAAAGCTGAAAAATGGAAGTCAACGTGTCAAATGATGGGGGAGAGGACGATCCTCCTTTCAAGTCGGGAGAGCAGGAAATTTGAATCTGGAGGGGAACAAGAAGGCTCAGGCTCCATGAACTCCGCGGCATGCGAGCTAACGTCGGATTGGGAGGAAAAGGGAAAGTCTGGGCTTTAAAAAGAACATAATTAACCGAACGAATTCAGTGGGGGGGGGGCATTATTCGAAACGAAGCAAAGGGTCAAACCAGGAGGTTGAAGAATAGGCAAACGAATCGTCGGGGCCCACCGGGGAGAAAACCATCTCACAGTCTGCTTGAAAAAGGCGCAGTCACGGCTGAAGGGTTGAGATCTACCCTTAAGGTAAACACGGCCAAAAGGAGGGGGACGGCCTGGCGACCTCGTCCTTGACAAACCCGGAATCCAAACTGGGGGGGCAATGCTATGCAATAGGACAGTAATTAATGACTTTAAAGCCGGGTTTGTGTTGGGGATGACCGGGAGGGGAAACATCGACATGTCAGGAGGGGAGAAGGGGGGTTCTCGCGACGAATTCCGGCTGTTTGTGATAACGGCGGTGGCGACCAGGGATCAACCATTAGTTGTGCTGCTTGTTGGAAAGGAGCCTCGCGAAAGAACGGGAGAGGGAAAAAGAGGAAGGATCAATGCACCACCAGCGTCGAGCAGGAAAGAAGACGAATAAAAAAAAAGAGGGAAAATAACATTAACACGCCAAGCCCTTACCCGAATAGGGTGATTGATTCACGGGGAATTCGGAGATCCTCACCGGAGAAGGAAACTTGCATGACGTAGCCCAGGTCACAGACAGGTTGGGACGTACAGGGGCAGAGAGATCTTAGGCGCTGCCAAACGGATTTATCATTTGGGGTGTTGAATGGTGGGGAATAGCACATGCAAAAGCTTGTTGGCCATGAACAAAAGTCCGCAGAAAACTGAGGGAAAGCGGGCCGAAAAGAACTCGTCACTATTAGGGGGAACAATCTCTGTCAGGTCTGGTCATTGTACAGAAAGTGGACGGAAAAAGATAGAAATCCGCGGGCATGTTAAGGGAAGGAAAACTCAAAGCCATCCTTCCATTAACAGAAAAGGCCAGAGGCTTCAATCGGCGCCTGGTTGTTTGGGGATGAAGGAAGGCGCGCACGGGGAAAAATGGTCGCATGAGGGGGGAAAAGGTTTAGATCTCAGTGGGCGAGCGGGAAGCGGAAAAAATCTCGGGGGAGGAAAAAGTGTTAGTCCGCGTAATAAGTAATCTCCACATCAAACTCCGAGCACTAAAAAAAATGCCAATGGAACGATGGCGAGTGGGTCATTGGTGAAACAAGGGGAGAGAGAATTACGTAAGTTTAAGCACCAAAAAGGTATGGCGGGCAACGCTCGTCATAGAATTCCCGCCGATAGAAACAAGGGGGAGAAAGCAACCAAGCGCGCATTTAGGGTCGCAACAGGTCTGTGCAATTAGGGCGATTGAGTAACAATTGAGACGGCATATATCAC
>Ga0179593_1442767_pt1 | contig 10967 bp, 16 predicted proteins | sample CZODoug2_1_08_16_FD_185931 | JGI IMG/M metagenome (GOLD analysis project Ga0179593, IMG submission 185931) | Vadose zone soil fungal communities from Angelo Coast Range Reserve, California, USA - CZODoug2_1_08_16fungal (PacBio error correction) | ecosystem: Environmental > Terrestrial > Soil >...
TAGAACACTAGGGCCTTGAAAATAAAGAACCAAGGGAGCATACAGTGAAGATCTCTGCCGGGAAGGACAGCAGAAAAGAAGAAAAAGCTGGTCTGGGTGCCCGCAAACCTAGGTGGACTGTGCGAAAAAAAGTGCCTGGGCGGAAAAACGCAAGGGATTTTGGCGATTTGTGGGGGGGTTGGGGAGGGAGATTTTAAAATGCAAAAAGAAGGCAGAGCTTTGTGCTCAACAACAAGGTGGCGGGGAACCCCTTAGGACCTGGGGAAAGCGGGGGTTTACAGTCGTAAGACTTAACAAGCCGCCAAAAAAGGGGCGCCACGAAAACGAATGGTCGCCGGAAATGGGGTCAACAAACGAGGGGGAAACCGCAGGGGAAACCAAGGGCTTTGCAGGGCCGGAGAAAACCGAAAGAAAGGGACTGCCAGAAACAAAAAAGCCAACAGAAGAAACGGGGTTGGGTTCCCACCGCGGAAACGGGCACGGCAAGGGAACACGTGTCATAAAAAAAACGGGGGGAACCGGCCGTCCGGGCAAAAAAACCTAACGAGAAGAGTAGGACCAACTTAAATAAAAGAACATTAACTCCCCTGCTTGGTACTTATGCTCAAGCCGGAAAAAAAAATGGGGGAACACAACCGTCAACCTGTGGTTTGAAATACTGCCGCTCCACCCGAGACATAGGAAAAAGACATACAGATCGGGGAGAGAAAGGGAAAAACAAACGAAAAACGTGGGGGTGCAATAAATCAAAACCTTAAAAGTAGGTCGAACCAATTAGAACGGAGGTAAACTAGGTCCACCAACAAAAACGAGGCTACGCCAAACTCAGCAGAACCGCCCCAAGAAGAAAAAAATAAAAAGTACACGTAAGGGGCAAAGGAAAAGCCTCAGAAAGAAATTGTTCGGGCTGCCCGAAAAAAAGAATAAGGGAAAAGAAAGAAAACCTCAAAGTGGGGGTGGTTTGAAAACCGTGGCTGTGACGGAGGAAAAGACAGGGGGGGCAATACAAGGCCTTCGAAAAAAGAATCGGGGGGGGGTTACGAAATAGAACAACCCCTCTGCTTAAAATTCGCGAAAAAGGAAAAGAGATTACCGAGAGAGAGGGAAAACCAGACAAGGAAAAGAGAATCTTTACAACCACTTACAGCATGGGGGGGGGCCGCGCCAAGTGCAACCCCAGAAAAAAAAACTCCGAAAATAAGAGGGGCATAACCCTGGTAAGGAAGAAAAAAAGACTTACTTTCCTGAGCCCAGCCACTAAGGCGGCTTGTCCGTGACCCCCGGGTTGGGAAGGGACCCAGAAAAAGGGGGGGCTGGTGACAAAAGGAATTCAGGGCCCCGATAAATAAAGATGGGAAGGAAAGAAAGAGAAGAGAAAAGTTTGGTTGGCAATGAGGGGTCAGAGGGAAGGTTTTCACGGGCACGAAGATAAAAAAAAAAAAAAACCAAAAAAACCCTTCGCCCCGAAAGCCGGCCATCCCAGGAGGTGGAAATACAGGGGGACAAAAAAGAAAAACTTTCTTTGGGGAAAAAACAACAAGGGAAAAAAACACCGAACGAGGAAAAGGGAAGCCCGCCACGACTTCAAGGGATGAGAAACATATAAGCGTTGTGGGTAGTCCGACAGAGCCGGCCCAATGGGGTGGCAAAACAAAAGCTAAAACAGACAAGGACTTTGGTTTGGGTTTTCAAAGAAATGCCCATAATAGTATGAAACGATAAAAGGGAGGGAACAAGCGTCTTGGAGGGCCGCAAAAAACGAGTCCCTAAAGGAAAGCTAAACAACTGCAAACGACAAAAAAAAGGGAAAGAAACCAAAACCACCTCACCCGGACAAGTAAGGATGAAAGCCAAACCACCACTGCCCTTGCACAAATCGACAAACCCAAACCGCCGCCGTAAATTGGGAACATAAAAAGAGGAAAATGGCAGGCAACGGTCCCTTCCAAAAAGTCAAAAAAAGGGCCCCGAAAATGGGGGGGGCTTGGATTCAAAACGAGGCGAACAGAACAATCGCAGGGGAAAAAAAAAAAAAGGAACCAAAAAAAAACAAAAGCAAAAGTAACTTATGTAGGTGGGGTTTGCTCAAACGGAAAAAAGGAAAAAGAGGCAAACGGGGGAAACTAAATCAAAAAGAGCACCAGCGCAAAAAAAGGAAGCGAAAAATTGTTTGTGGGAACAAGAATGAGGGAAAAAAAAAGGAATTGGGGAATTTGGAGCGGCGGCTAGGAAGACCAAAATAAATGAAAAACGAGCCAAGCAGTGGTTGCCAATAAAAAACTTCGAAAAAAAGCCCCGAGGTAGCGAAGGGGTCGGGGATAAGTGGGCCTCGCGATAAGCAAGGAAATCTCTTAAAGGTCAGTGCCCAAAAAACATAGACGGAAGCAAACTCCAAAGGAAAAAACTCGAAGACCACTGAGAGTTTGGCCGCTGCGAGGAAAAGAAAAAAGACGCCTTTTGGGGTTTCGCTAAAAAACGACTCAACAGAGGCAGGGCAGAGGTGAAGAGGGACGTACAAAAACCAAAGAAAAAATAACCCACAAGAAACAACACGGACAAAAGGAAAAAACGCAAAAGGGGGGATGAACCGCCCACAAAAACAAACCGAACGCAAAACTGCGGAAATTTCTGAAGCAGAACAAAAGGGAAGGAAAGGTTTTTAAATTTGGAATGTTCAAACCAACCACCACACACCAGAAAGAGACCTAGAAAACAGACAAACCTGAAAAAGGAAAGCCGAGCAAGAGCTCTCCCACAAACTCAAAAACTGCCAGGAGGAGAATAAAAGAAAGCCAAAATCACTCGAGAGAAATGAAAGCAAGAAAAATTAAACAAACAGGAAAAGAAAAGAGCTTCCTAAGAAAGGCGGACAAAGTGGGGGGAGAAGAAAAAAAAAAAATCCTGAAGGCAGTGAGACGCACCAACCAACACGTAAAGGGGGAAAAGAGATGGAACTGCAGAATCTCATTTGACCGAGAAAACAACTCGAGCAAAAGGCGGCGACGAATGTTTGCTGGTTACCAACTGTCAATGGTTAATATCTTTTGGAAAAAGGGTCGATCAGGGGGGCTGCGGGGACGTGAGGAGTGCCTCCCTGCAGAGCAGTGAACGACCTTGGTCAGACTGGGGAGGGGGGGAAAACAGTCGCAGGGAAAAAAATAGAACAGAGTTGACAAGGAAAAAAAATTAAAGCAAAAAAAAAAAAGAGAGAGTTTAAATCAGACGGTGAATTACGTATTCAATGAACCGGGGGAGGAAAAAAAGGGCATGGGGGAGGGTAGGAACGGGGCGAAGCTCTCGAAGAGGAGAAAGATTCATCATAGGGGAAGAAAAAAAGAAAGGAGTAACAAAGAGTTCACAAGAAAAGGGGTTAGTCAACGGTTCAGGCGGCACGGGAGGCATCGAGGCGGGGGAAAGGAACCGCGAGCAAGAGCCCCTGCAAGTATCGAAAAGAGTCCGAAAAGACAAAAAACGGGAAAAACAAGCGAGGGGCCATGTTGGGGAAGAAAAAAAGACTGGGTTGTAATGGTCAACTGAGCCAAGAAAAAGCGGACGGCAACAAGCGCAACGACAAAACCACAAACGGGGGGGCAAAGGGGAATTTTCCGAAAATGTGCGAACCGTTGCGGAAGGGGGAGGAACCCTTGAGAAAGGAAATGTACGGTCAAAGTCACTAAACGAAGCAACATAACATAAAAGAGGGGACAAGGGGGGAGAAAGCGGCGGGGGCGAAAAAACAAAAATTGAGGGGAAAAACGAAAAATTGCGAAAAGAAGAAAGAAGGGGAAACATTTTCTTGCCGAACGGGCAGAAAGGACGAGCCAGTAAAAATGAAACAAAACGGCCGGCGTTGTGCGCTAGGGGGGGGAAAATGGGGAGCTTGGGAAAGCAGAACAACGCAGTGGAGTTTGGGCAAAGAAAAAGACGCTCGTGGAGGTTGGGGGAAAGGAAGTTGGCGGGGAGCCGAAAAAAAAAAGGAAAGAGAAAGACCCGACGCTGGTGGAAAAAACCCGGGGGGATGACTGCCCTGGGTTTCCAATCGGATAGGGGGGGGGGGGGGGGGGAAAAAAAAAAAAAAAAAAGTCCTGGCCGGAAGCCGGAGCGAGGGCGAAGTCAGAACCGCCAAAGAAAAAAAGTAAGGTTCCAGAAGCAAGGTGGCGCGGCAAACCCACTTGTCCTGGGTCAGTGGGATATTCAATGGTGGTGGTGGCAAAACGGGGAATTGGGACAACACAGGCATCAAAACAAAAGAAGAACGAAAAGAGGGAAGGCCGGTTCGATGGTGCCGGAGCAAGGGGGAAAAGAAAAATTTGCGCAAAAGATTCAACGCGTACTGCTATAAGAGATTGGCTAAAAAACAAAGGCGCCTGAATTCCTGCAACAGATGAAAAAAAGGGGGTTGCAACCCATTGGGGGAACGACGACCCGGCACGAAGCAGCAAAAAAAAATGGGGGGAAAGGGGGAAAAAAAAAAAGCAAAGAAGGGACGAAGAATGAAGCTTAAGGGGTGAAAAAATGAGGAGTAGGGAACAAAAAAATGGTCGGGGGGGAAAGCACTGATTTTCCTGGCGGGAGGACAAAAGGAGACTAAAGAGGTAGGGACGGAAAAGAGGGCTGAAAAAACTATGGGTCTCTCACATTAAAAGGCCACGCTTTAAAAGAAAGGGAAAAGGGGAAACTAAATAAAGGATTCAACACAAACAAAAAAGCGGGGGCCTAACTGCTTTCCTGGGAAAAACACTGAGGAATGCGTCCATTGTGAAAAGGAAGCAGAAAGAGAACCGGTTCTGCAAATAGGGGAAACCCTAGAAAAAATAGGGGCCTTGGTGGCGGGAACTCGTGGGGTCCTTTTTGGTAAAGAAATTGAACGGAGGTCCGTCCGGGGGGGGGTGTCCGAAATCCTGCCACCGGCAAGGGGAAGGGGGGTGCAAGTACGACGCAAAGTAATGGCTATGGCGGGGGGGGATCACTCATTATAAAACAGGGGGACGGGGTGTGACAAAGGGAACCAGAAGGCTGGAGAGTAAAAAAGAGGAAATTAAGGCCGGATTAGGGAAAAAGGTGAAGAAAAGGAGGGAAGGAACAGGGAGTTGGGACCAAGGCCGGCTGTTCAAAGGGGGGAAAGAAAAGTTTGGTGGTCAAAGACGTCAAGGAATAAACGGAAAAGAAGAAAAATTGGGAAGGGGAAACGGGCACAAAAGGAATAGGAACCCGGCCAATCAGAAAGGAAAAAAAAATCTTGAACAGCTTTGCACGATGCAACAAATCCGGACAGAATCGGCCGGCTGCTAAAGTTGTCAGGGTCAAGAGGCATTGTTTAAAAAAATAATAAATGTCCAACGGAAAAAACGAGGCTCAAATCAAAACGTAACTTGATAAAAAAATTAGAAAAAAAAGGAACCGGCCTTGATGAACGTGGGGGGAAAACAATCTCGTCAAATGAAAAAACAATCACCAAGAAAGGGCTAAAACCAGCGGCGCACAACCAATGCGAGCACGGGGAAGAACAAAATGGTGCAAAGGAGGGAAGTGGGACCAACGAAAAAAAGCAGCGTTCAAAGCGAAAAAAAAAATGACAAAAAACTGGTCTAAGGGGTTAAGAAAACTAGGGGGGAGGGGGTAGTCGCTCCTAAAAAAAAAAAAAGTATCTTCTGAGAAAAAGAGAGATAAAAACCCGAGGGGGAGTTAACACGGCGGGAACGTGCGAGAGCTGTGGGAAGAGGAGGAGCGCCGGCCAAGGGCCCGTGCTATCACAGAGGGAGACCGCAAAGAAGATTATTTGAGGCACAAAAACCCCTGGCCAAAAACAAAAAAGAGAACGTTCCAAGGTGAAACATTTTTTGCAAGGAGAGGCAAAAAATGAAAAAGAAAAGGCCGGAAATTTGTGGTTGGGCATCCTTTCGGGGGAACAAAGGGGGACCGTGGTTGGAAAGAGGGGAATCCCGTCGGGGGGAGAAAAAAGCTAAAAAACAAACAACGGCGCCAAAGCAAAAAAGAAAGAGTGGAGTAAGGAGGGGGGGGGTCAAAACCCACCTCAAGTCGAAAACAGTCCTTTTCAAGTAAGGGGGAAAGCACTACAAGATGGGGAAACGACAACTGGAATCAAACGCCGACCCAGAGTTTAAAAAACGTCACCGCCGTCAGGGAAAAAACGTTGCGGAAACATGAAAAGGGAAGGCGTTGACAAAAACTACCGCAAAAGGATGAAATTGGCACAGGAGAACCAAAGGTACTCCCCAGTAAACTCCCAAAGCCCCTGAGATGTGGGGGAAAACAAAGGTCAAAATGGGAAGAAACCGGCACAACACAGCCCAATAGCAACCGTTCTAGGAGCCGTGGAACAAAAGACACAACAAGGCCCTCCACGGCCGTGCGGAGGTCGAACAGCAAAAAAAAAAAAAAAAAGGGGAAAAAAATTGACGAACCAAAAAAAAGGACCACGCAAGCTTGTGGACACACCGGGGCCCCCATCAAAGGAAACACAGAAAAGAAATCAAAAAAGACTGGGAGAAGGAAGGAAAGAAAACCCAGGAAGCCAACCGAATTGGGGGTGGTACAGACAGAAAAAACTTGACTAGGACCGCAGGGGGTTTTGTTTGGGAATAAAGGTCGTTCAATTACGAAAGAAAAAGGGTTGGTCAAAACGGCCATTCAGCTGAGGAAGGAGGGGGGGGACTCAAAACAATCTGAGTTCAGAGAAAGCCTCGTCTTCTAGCGGAAACAAAGAAAATCGGGGCGGTGGCAACCAAAAAAAAACACTATCAAGGGGACAAGGAAAAATGACAAGGGCAGCCAAGGGCACACTCTCAGGGGAAACGCTTGGGCATTCTCAGTCCCCCATCAAAGCGGGACAAAAGAAAAAACAAAGAAAGCAAAGGCTGCCCGTGAAAAAAAAGGTTCCGTGCACCAAGAAGAAGGGGAGGGGGGCAGAAATCAAAAGAGCAAAAAAATGTCGGAAATCTAGAAGGAGATTTGGGAAAAAATCAAAAAAGGAGGGGAGGAAAGGAACACTAAAAAAAAAAAAAAAAAACCATCCGGAAACCACAAAGGATCATAAAAACGAGAAGGGGGAACGGGGAGAAAGGGTAAAAAAAAGACGTAGTTGAACACCAAAACAGGAAAAAGCCAAACCGCGACAGGAGAAAGCGGCCCAACCTTAAGCATGGCACCTCTACTCGGGCGCCCGAAAAAAGAAAAAGGGATGACACCTCAAGAAAGGAAACCGGGAAGGGGGCTGGGTTAAAAATCAGATGAACGAGGAAAAAAAGAAACAAGCAGGAAGGGAAAAAACGGGGGAAGACCACGTCCCTACCAAGCGATGAACGCAAAAAAAAGAAAAAAACGGAAAAAAGGGTCACGACAACCCCGACGTAAAAAAAAAACAACAAAAACAAAACAGCAAAAGCCCTTTTGATTCAAGGGCCCAACTAAAAAACCACAGGGAAAAGACCAAACCGCACCGGTCATCTCGGTTTGAGCCCAGCGGGAAAGAAAGAAATAGTAATTAAAAAGTACTGGGACCAACCAACAAGGAAGGGACGGATTCAGAAAAAGGCATCAAACGAAAGAGAAGAGGGGGGGGAGAAAAAAAGCCCAAACTTTCTACTTACTGAAGAAAACCCAGCCTGCACGGACAATGCATGAGGGAGGGGGAGAGAAAAACCAAACAAAAATGGGGAAAACAGGGAAAGAGGTAAGACGGCGAACCAAAATAACGAACCGAGACCATCTAAAAAACAAATTGGGGTAAACGGCAAATAGTTGGAACCGCAAGGGGGGTAAGAACCGGAAGCCAGACCTGGGAAAGTCAAAAAACCCCACCACGGAGAAAAGTTTCAAGAAAAAAAAATTCCACAAGCAGAAAAAACCACAGGGGAGCCAAAAGGAGGGAAGAAAGGCAAAGAGGTAGAAGCAAAAAGGGTCGCGCCCGAAGTCGATACAGCCGAACCGCGCCGAACCGCGAGAACACAGACATTACAGAGAACGGGGGGAAGACGAGACGGACTGTGGGTCAAAGAGAAAAAGATGCATGTTGCCTCAATGCGAAACGAAAAAAAAAAATAAAAAAAAAAGGGTCAAACTGCCAAATTTCCGCCCAGGGGAAAAAAAAAGTGAAAAGAAAAGGCACCGGGCCGCTACAAAAAAGGGAGGAGGTCAAGGGCGCATCAAGAAGGGAAGGAAGAGGGGGGACTAGTCGTTTCCACACCCGGAAAAGACTGCCAAAACCCAAAAAAAAAAAAAGAACTCTCCTCCAAAAACTGCTCGAGCGCAGCAAAACAAGACGCAGCTCACAGAGGGAAAAAGGGGGGGTGACAGCCAAAAAAGAGAGGAAAAAAAAAAAAAAAAAAGTGGAAAAAAAAAAGGCGTCCGCCCACAAGAAAGCCGGAAAAAAGGATCTTTGGGGGGAGGAAGACTGGACCAGAAAAAAGAAAAACAAAAAAGAGGGAAAAGATGGAAGAAAAAAAAATCAGAAGTCCTCCAAACCACTAGCGTCCACGCCTGGGAAGGGAAAAAAAAAAAACCATTTGGGAGGGGCCCACTGGCCTGGGTAATTATGCCGGGGGACACTTTTCAAACAGAGGGGAGGGGGGGGAAGGCGGGGGGGGAGAGTTCGCGAAATCCAATGTGGGAGCGAAAATTGGGGGGAGAAAAAGCTGCAGGGAAGTAGAGAAGCTAAGAGAAAAAAATGGCGGCCCGGTAACAGAAGAAAAACAGCAAATGGTAGCGGGGCAAAGTCCGTAGAAACTGAACCGGAAACTTAAGGGAACCACGTTTGGGCGCCGGGGTTCTAAGCGCGGGTAGGAGGAGAAAAGAGGAAAAAGATGCCCAGAAAGGTTGGGAAGAAGAGAGGGACACTCCAAGCCAAAAAACTTTGTGTACTGAAGAACGACAGGGGAGGGGTGGGAATGGGTCTAGTCTAGGCGGTGCGCGCCGGGCGAGCAAACAGGACTGCGTGGGAGGGTCATATTCCGAAAAGCGCTAGGAAACAAAGAGGGAGGTGAAAAAAGGGGGGTTGGAATGAAAAAAGAAAGGGGCAACGTGACTCGAGGGGGGGGGGGGGTGGGTACGTGGCCAAAAAGGACAGAATCGGACTAAGAACTTCAAAACCAACTCAAAGGAAAAAAAGAAGTTGCCGGAAATGGGGCGATAGCCCATTGACAAATGATTTTTGGGGACAAATCCACCTCGTTCATAAGATTCGGAAAGGCGCACGAGACAAAAGAAAACTAACATGGACTAAAAAAAAACGCAGGGGAAAAGGGGTGAAATCCGAGGGTGGGGGGGCACAAAAAAAAAAGAGGCAATAAAGAGTAAAACGGTTGAGGGAACGACTAAAAAGTTGGGAGTGAAAATAAAAGAAACCAGTGGAAATGTGGAACTGGGCGCACGAAAAAGGACTTAAGGACCGCCCCTTTTGCCGCGAAGGGAAAAAGAGAGCCGGCGGTTGGGTTCAGAAAGGGACGGGGGGAAGAAAGGGGGGTTCTCTTGGCCCTGAACACTAAAAGGGTTTGGCTGGGTGGGGGGGAAAATGTGGAACTCCAATCAGTGGATCAAAAAAGGGGGAGAGGGGGCAGTTTCTGGAGTCGCCGGGCGTGGGAAAAGGCACTTTCCGACAATCGGGGGGGGGACGCAAAGGGGGAGGGCTTGGAAGCCATGGAATATGGAACAAAAAAACTGTACAAAGAAACAGGAGGGAGACTCAGAAGTGCGGCGCGCCAAAAGTAGAGGTGCCAAGAAAAGCGTGGGCCTGGAAAAAAAAAGGAATGGGGAGGGGGGGAGATGCTCAAATGTGGGTGGCCGACAAAGGAGGGGGGGGAAAAGGGGGGAAATGTCTCAAAAGCAAAACGCGATGCGGCCGGTCCGGGGAAGGAAGGGGGGCGGGGGGAAAAAAACAAGCAAAGGGGAAACGAAAGACACACAAGAGGCGAGAGAATTCGTCAAGAAAACGGTCAAAACGGCAAAAACCATGCAAAGAAAAAAGGGTTGACCGGTCCATGGGGAAGGGTAACACCTTACAGGAAGCGCAGGGCTGAAGGAAAAAAAAAAGGAAAAGAAATGGGTACTATATTTCAAAGCGGAAAAGAAAAATTGGAGGGGCCTGCCTGACACAACAAAAGGGGAGGTGGACAGCCTAGGGAAGTGGGGGATGTGAAAGGGAAAAAGGAGAGCAAAACTTGAAACGGCAGAGGTTCAACTGAGAAAAAAAAAAAAGGGAGGCGAGCCATATAAACGGAAATCGGTCAAAAAAAAAAGAACACGGGCTCAAAAAAAAAGGGAGGAGTACCCCAATAATTGAAGCAGGCAGGGAAGGTGAACGAAAAAAATTGATGAGCAACTGGGGTTGAAAGCAAGGATCACAACCTACCTTGCAAAAGATCGCAGGCTGGATCGGCGTGGGGCGGAAAGGATCGGGGGGTGCCATGGGACAGGAATTTTAACAGCTAAAAACGCATGGTCGAACGAACGAAAAAAAAATGGGGGGGGGAGTTTTGTTGTCAAAGGTGACGAGCGAGTATGGAAATAGTAGGGGGGGGAAGAAGGTATGGGCAACAATAAAAGGTGGGACAAACTCATACTGGGAAAGGGATAAGCAAATGGAAAGTGTAGGCGGGGGATGGGTTGAGTCGCTGGAGGAAAAGTGGGACCTCCAGAGGGGGAAAGGTGGAAGAAACTGGTTGGGGAATGGAACCTACAAAGAAAGGAAAGAGGGGAAAATCGGTAAAATAAAAAAAAGTGGGGAAGGGAAAGGACTGGTCGTCAAGGAGTGGCCGGCCCCTCAAAAAAAAAAAAACACACAGAAACCACTAACGAAAAAGGGGAGACCCAACCGCACATAAAAAAAAAGCAGGAGACGGCTCTCACTGGGGAAATCCAGGAAAGCACAAGTAAACCGAAAAAGAAATAAACGAGATAAGTCAACAAAACTCAAGCCATGGATGCAAAAACGGGCACGAATCTGCAAACCA
>Ga0179593_1468440_pt1 | contig 10967 bp, 12 predicted proteins | sample CZODoug2_1_08_16_FD_185931 | JGI IMG/M metagenome (GOLD analysis project Ga0179593, IMG submission 185931) | Vadose zone soil fungal communities from Angelo Coast Range Reserve, California, USA - CZODoug2_1_08_16fungal (PacBio error correction) | ecosystem: Environmental > Terrestrial > Soil >...
CTTGCGTCGCCGTGGTACAACCTAAGTTGCCGATTCGTTGAGTCCTTGAAAAAGGGGCGCTTCGAGATGCGGGGGGGGCCGTCAGGGGCAGTTCGAAGGGCAACACGGGACGCCGTTACCAAGTCCCGAGCAGGACCGACCCTGTTGCTGTTGGCAAGAGCTGAATGACGTCGGTGTGCCCAGGATGATGAGGTCGGGGGGGGGATACTTGAGCCGTATCGTTGCACAGACTGGTCATCCACTTTTCCGGGGGCTAGGAGACAGGGGGGGTAATGCAAGCTTTGAGAAAGAGAAAAAAGGCAGCAAAGGTCGTCGTCTCCCGGATGCCAGAGACTAAAATTCAAAGGTAACAGACGGAGGCGGCAATCCCTTGGGAAGAGCGCGGACTTCGAGGAGTAAGGATCTTTAAAAAATGTCATCGACTTGGAGGTACCGATGTAGTCAAAGGCCAAGGGGAAGGCGGGGAGGCTTTAAGGTTGCGGGAGTATACGCCTTGCAAACGCTGCGCTGACGGTCGTCGGCACTGGGGGGGGAGCTAAGCCGGCTCTTTCAGGAAGGTCAGAAATCGTAGTGTGGGGGACCTCTTTTGCCTGCCGCACAAGCTGCAAGGGGACATCATCTTGAAACGAACAGGGAGATGGGGAGGGAGGGGGGGTGGGGAGATGGACATGCGGGGGTTTAGAACCAAAACGGGGTGTCTTCCTCGAACGATGGCGGAAATTCCGACCCTTAAAGGAACAAAGAATGGGAACAAGCGGTGCAGACGCCGCGCATGTTCCATGGTTCCCCGATAGCCGGGACGGGGGGTGTTGTGCTACGGAAAATCCGAACAATTCCGCGAGGTTGGGGAATGTTCGAATAAACGGGCAATTGTCGGGGTTTCTAAAAAAGGATGGCGGGACGCGGATCATTGAGGAAGAACGGGGCTATCACGTAACCGTCGGGAGAAAAAAGGGGCAAAGATGAATTGAGACTTTTCTATCTAAGACTGAACAGGATGAGAAAGGGTTGTCGTTGGGAAAAAAGGAACCGGCAGGCCAGGATGGCCGTAGCCGGCGGCACGCGGGGAACTCTGCTGCTCACGGAACGGCTGGAATGGTTGTTGTTGGGGGGAAAAGTGAAGACGTGCGGCGGACATGGGAAAAAGTGGCAAACCCGCGCAGACGGGATATTCAAGCTACCGAAAGATCATGGGCCGGGGTGAAAAATTGCCTCAGTTTGGATCTACCGGGATTATCAGCGCTGGCAGAGCAGGGGGGGCGTTATCCCTATTCGCAAGACGCCTGGAAGGGTGTCGCTTTTGGGCAGTCCAGGTTGCAAACAGAAATGTGGGGGATGTCATAAATTCGGTTTGTTTGCCTTTTCGTGGGCGGGGAACGGAGAGTGCCATCCGTGGTGAATGTGGATTGATGGGGCAGCGGTGGTCAAGAGGATTAGGGAGGTTCTAATTTAACAGAACCGTGGGGGCCCTGAAATATCGCTGGATGACCGGCCGTGGATACAGTGTATTGGGGTGCAAACATCGGCGATGCCAAGCCAGGCAAACCGACAGATGGGGAGGCGCAACATTTAAGACAAGTGATGTCTGACATTCCGAGAAGGAAAAAGGGTGAAAGGCCGTCCTGTCGAAAAGAGAAAGGAATGTTAAAATGGTTCTAGGGAAAGAAAATTCCAGTTTGGTCGAACTAAGTACTATAAAAAAAGGGGGCCGAAGAATCGCTGGCCCGAAACCTCAATCGAGGACGATGCGCGGGAGAAAAAATTCACGCACGCCGTCAGCCACGATCTACACGCCCCATCGGGATGATTGATGTGCAAACGGAGAACAAAAAAGAAACTGCGAGGCTTGGTGCGGACTCAAAGCTCACCTCCTTGGGAGCGGAAGGCAGAAAACTGCGTTCTGGAAAATGAAGGCTCGGAAAGACCCCGCCCTTGAAAGGTGTCGTTGACCGAAAAACAGCTCTCAAAAACGGAGGAGGGAAAAGGGAAAGAGGTAGAGGGATGTCTTGCAACAAGCTGCAAGGGCCGGCAACCGGTCGAGCAAGCCCGATTGAACATTGAGCAATTCAAACCGTCAAAAAATGGATCGCGAGTGCCGCACAAGCAAGGGTCGCTCTGAGCGCGGCAACCGGGGGCAACATCAAAACCTCAGGGAGTTGCTGACGGCGGGGACCCTTTCGCTGGCAACAAGGGAAGGAGGGCTTGTTCAAAACTGGGTCACGATTGAAGTCAGGCGGGCGTTGTCTAACCGGCAGGTTCAGGCAGAATATTTCCAGGGGAAGACAGGGCCACACTGTAGTCGCAAGGTAAGAAAAGAAAACATCTATCGGAATGAAAGACGTAACCAGTCATATCCGAAAAAGGGTCAATCAGCGACTCCAGGGTCTCTAGGGGAGGAAGAGAGGGGGGGGGACCAACAAAAAGGAGTGGGAATCACAGATCAAAAGTCAATCCAGCGAAATAGTCGGAAAACCCGGGCCTGCGTCATCAATATAAAAATCCTCAGGGGGGGGACTGAACACATCTGAAAAAGAAACACATTCACTTACATGAAAATCCTAGGAAGCAAACAAAGGGGAACAGGCAAAACCATCATGAATTACAGCAAATGGAAAATGTTTGCAACCTAGGACAGGGAAAAAAACACAAACTATATCTAGGTAAATACAGGTGCGCGAAGGGCGGGATATCCAAGAACTTCTTCCAAAGAGGGAGGAGAGTCACAAACTCGCATCAAGAACGGGTGTGAGCGGAGGCAGGTTCAGAAAAGTCGGGCCCAGGCGCCACACGTCCAGATCTCCTTAAACGCGGAGTCAACCCAGACCGTGGAAAAGCGCCCGTCGTGCCGAGCGAAGCCTCATGCCGGCGTAGGGGGGGAAAAAGCAAGTCGATCGCTCGATTGCAAGGAGGCATCCTTTCGCCGGGGCCCCCTCGACGTAGGAAAATTCAGTGAAAGACGCGGCGGCGTCACCACCCCCGAGAACAACGCCTCGGAGAAACCATACCGTGCGCCCATACGAGTACGCATAGTCATGGGTATCTGCCTCGTCCTTCTCAAGAAAAAACAAGGGAAAAGGGGGGGGATGCGGGCATGTCCGACCAACCAGTCCATCGGGACCGCTTGGCACCAAAGCTGTTTTCGGTGTAATCCTAGAAGCGGTCGATGAGAAAAACAATCGTTGGGGGGGGAAGTGAAAAAAAAAACTCTCAAGAAAACTGCTGCGGCCAGAGGTCGTGTCGAACGATGATGGCGGCAGCGGACACCAGGAACTCCAAAAAAAGGGGCCCCAAATGCCGACGGCCCGGACAGGACAGGTAAAAAAAAAGATATATGGGGAAAGCCAGAGCGAGCCAGAAGGGGACGACAAGCTCGGCTGAGGGCCCAGGCGTAAGAGTGAAAACCGAGCCTTCTTCAAAAAGAAGGGATTCAACGCGCTTGACTAAAAGCCTAACCCCGGCCAACATCAAGAAAATCAAGATGTGGGCCGGAACAGCCGAACGCAGAAGAAAAAGCTTAAGACTCAGGGAAGGGGGTAACTGATTCGGCGTCCGCAGTAAGACCTGGGAGGAAAAAAAGGAAAGATAGACTGTTGCACGGAATGTCAAAAAAGGGGAAAAAAACGGACCCCCGGAAATCGGGGAATCTAAAAAAGTGCAACGATTACGCATCAATAGGGTCCACCTAGCCGAATCCCTACTGGAAAAAAAAAGGGAAGTCCGGGACTCAAAGCCCTCGAAGGCCCAGAAAAGAGCCTGCCGACGGCGGTCACGGGGCCTCGAAGGCTGTGAAAACCCGTAAGCGTTGGGGAAAGATGAAGGGAAGATCAAATCGGGAATCGCACTTCACCCAAAATGAATGCCACTATGTCCCCGGGGGAAAGTAAGAGGGGGGGGGGGGGGGACTACTCCAAGATCTCCCGAGGAGAAATAAGATCTTTTCTTCAGCCCGTACCTAGGACATCGTGGGCAGGCCTTGGGGGGACAAAACGAGCGTTCCTTGAGTGCGATTACGGAGGATAGGGATCATCTTGAGCCAAGCAGGACGGGCAGTTAAGCGCGAAGTAAAACGACAAAAGGAGCCGACTCATGTTTTCTGGTGTCGGGTCGCGTAGTGTGGAAAGTGGGGCCGGGTGTCGGTTTTGTGAGAAGAGTGCAAGGACTCGTTGCACAGAGGGCGATAAACTGCTTTTTTAAGGGCCGGGAAAAACGTGGGGAAAGGACCGGCACACAGTCGTAAAGCTTAGAGCGCGGCGCTGCCTGCGACGCCGACTTCCGAAGGAAACGCCAGTAGTCGGCCCAGCGTGAATTGATAAGACTGGTTACGGGGGAGGCTCAAAACCACTTGTGGGCAGTTGATGGAAAAAAAGGGGGTGATGCTTCGATGTAGCGCCCCCGCGGAACGGAATCGAACGCTTTGAGATGAGCGGGGGCGGAACGTATACGCATGCAAAGGAGAAGCTTGTCGGCGCCCTGGGGGGTCTCTCGCGGCGAGGTCAAGAAAAAAAGGCAGGCAAAGGGCACACGGCAGTGGCGGCGGCCGAGGGAATGTCATTGGTGTCCGCGAGGGGGACACTAGAAACGAATTCCTCTGAGGGCGGCTGATGGGTGGGGAGGAGAAGGGTACATAGTGGGGGGGTCAGTCAAACATGGAATTGGGAGGACAGAGAAGCGGATCTAACCAATGACATCGAACTTTGGTGTCACGTTGCGAAAAGACTCAGAAAAGGCTGACGATCAAAAAGGGACCACCCGAATATCGATGGTGGGTTTGGGGGATACTGCTGGCTATACCATGCAGCATTACGCCTGCTGGGAAAAGAGGAGAAAAGGGCAGTTTTAAAAGAATAAGTGGGTGCTACGAGATGGGGAGGGGGACGGCGCATGAAGTATGACGAACGGCAGCTCAAACGTCGGAAGAGGAAAAATTAAAGGTTCGCGTCGGAGGGGGCAATTATCCCACTAACAAACCGGGTGGAAATCGCGGAAAGGTGATGGGGGAACGACAAGGCCGAAACGAGGGGGAGATCTCACGGACGCTGGAAGTTGGGGGGCATGCAGCTCTGGTGAAGGGTCGGGAACTATTGGGTCTTCATGCAAAAAACCTGCCAGGAAGAGTACTGGGGGTAAGCGGCGCGACGGTCATCAAAAGTGAGGAGCGGCGGGCGTTAAAGGTCATTTATCCTCAGGGGACATGCCAATAAGGGCGGGTATATCCCGGGGATGCGCATAAATATGTATTATAGAATAGATTTGTAAATGTTGGAAGTTTGCACCAAATTGGGCATATTCTGGGGTTGGGAACCTGTTCGTGGACGTTGGGGGGATTGGGGGACCAGGGTACGTGGGGATGTGATTGAATTGCAAGGGGGACACCTACTGCGGCTTGGGGTCTTAGGTCACCTCTGGTTGGAGGGCCTTGATTTTGACGTGAAGGTGGGATACAGGGGGGGGAAACAAAGCGATCGATGACAAGAAAAGCCACCCGACAGTGAGGGCTGAACCAGACGGGTTGCGGTTAAAAGGATTCAAGTCAAGGAGTGCCGGAAGGGAGCCTATGGGGAGGGGGGGAAACGGGTCTATTTACAAGAATACTGAAAAAGGTCGTAGAGCAACGACCAAAAAAGGAAGGCCATGGAAACAGCAGTCGGAGCAACAGCGAAAGGGGGGATTCGCACAACCAGTGAAAAGGAGTCCAAGCGCCGCGAATGTTGAGTAGCGGAGGAGATCGCCGAAAGAAAGAGGAATATGGTGAGGCACGAAAAAAGGAAAATCCTGCGCGTTGGTGGAGAATTGCTAAAGGCATTTTACTGCTAAGAAGGAGGCGACGTACTTAGGGACCCCGCTGGTTCCTTTGAACTATAAAAGACCAAAAAAAACAACAAAGGAGAAAGAGATGGATGACACCGTTCAAGGGCCTGGGGATCAACGAGCCTCGCCGCCCGATTGCAATTCGAAGGGAAAAAAATTCAGTTTGATCTGCGAGGTTAAGCACCCCGGGGAGGCGCTGCTTCGCGGATATCCGCAGCACGTTTGCAAAAAGAAATAACATCAGTCGGAGGAGCATCGGGAAGGAAGGCGTATTAAGAAACCTGAATAAAAGCATCGGAGGCTAGAGGGAAAGTCATTTCTTCCTTCAGCTTTTGAACGACATCGTCCATGTTCCTCAGGTGGAAAATGCCAAACACCTCACCATGTCGTATATCCTAAAGGAACAGAAACGAATGTAAGACGGTAACCGTCGATGCTCGAAGAGAAATGTGATAGTAACATTGCCCTTACGCGTGTTCGGTAATAGGGGGGGGAGAGTTTACTCTTGTCGACACCAAGCCCAATCCACGGGAAAAAAAAGGCAATAAACCACTCCATAGGGGGGGACTGGGAGGGAAACAGACGCATGTAGGGGTTGTTTCGAGGGGAACTGAACAAGACAAGAATCCACATGGCAAATCCAACTTCCAAAGAACATGCAAAACCAGAAGATACAAAGGAGCTTAAACAGAGGAAAGAAAAATATAGAGATTAAAAGATAAACATAGTGCAGGGGGAACGAAAAATGCCTGCTACAGTCCCCGGAAAGAGAAGGCCCTCAAATCGCAGAAAAAGGGGGATGCGATTTGAGAAGGGATAAAATGTCCATGAACGCGGGGTGCCATGCGCAACGTCCGCACGCTAATGATGGAAAAAAACATAAAAAAAAAACCTTAGAAGCTAGGGGGGAACGCCAATCGTCAACTTCACGGCGTATTGACACGCAACCCCGGGGAGAAGGGCAAATAAGGGGAGCGTCGACCGGAAACAGGAAAATCACCCGCCCCCTCTCGACGGTAAAGGATAGGAAGCAGTTCGGAAGAATTTGAAACGAGAGCCCCCCCGCAATACGTGACATAGCAACCAGGGGGGAAATAGCAGAGGGGGAATCGAACAGTGCGTACATCGCAATGTTATAGCCAGCGTACGAATCAAAAACAGAAAGAGGTATTCGGGGAACGGAGCGACGAACCAGCGTAAAGCATCACAACACCAAAAGCTGTGGAGGAGGGGAATAACGGGCTCACATCGGTCGAGGCAAGAACCATCACGGTTGGAAGGGAACCCACCGCATGGGCCACGAGAGTCAAACGCCGCAAAAGCTCGAATGTCGGGTCAACATCAAATTCCGCAGGCAATAAGTCAACGCCCAAACCGCAAGGCCGCAGAGCCTGACAGGTCGAGGAAGGAGAAGCCGCTAGAGATCCCACCAAGGACCGCACAAGCCTGCGAGGTATACGGGAAGACAACAAGATAAGGAGGCAAATGAAGATTGAATGCTCTTGGAAGGGAGGAAAAAAGAAGAACCACGGACCCAACCGTCTATTGAACAATAAAGGGGGGCAGCATCCTAAGTCTCGCGAGGATAAAATTGCCGCCAAGGTCGGAGAAAACTGCGGGAGGAAAGAACCGTTAGACGACTCAGGAGATAGCAGCTACTTTGCAAACATGGGAATCGAAACCAGTTCTCCGCCGAGGTGATCGGGACAAAGCTGTGCAAAGTCATCAAGATACCCATAAAAAACAAAACAAGGACCCAGTAAACTACTGGAACCGACAGATAAAAAGGCAAAAAAAAGGGTGCGACGCGGAACGTCTGTCACTTGGGTGCATCGAAAAGGAAGCCCGTATGCAGGAAAGATGAAGTGCCGCAGAAATCAAACTTCAAGGACCTACAAAGTCGGCAAAGACCCTGGGGGAACGGGAAGGGCGGCAGATCTCTGCAACAGGGAAAAGAGAGGAATGCGCCAGTAGACTCAGGGGACAAGAGACCGGCAAGTTCTTTGAGGTAAAGGGATGGGAGGAAGAGGGGGGAACTTCAGAGTAGAAAAAGAAGAGAGGGGGAGGTAGAGTGAAGGAGAGGAGGGAGGGTCGGGTAAGAGCAGAGGGGGAGCAGGAGTGGGAGTTGCCGGGGGAAGAGGAGTGAATATGAAAGGGTGGCTCAGGAAAGGGGGGGGTTAGGGGGGTAGCGATTAGGGGGAAAGGGGGAGGGTGGGGGGTGATGGGGAGGTGTGTGAAGGAGTGGGCTAGCGAAAGTGAAGCGAAGAAGGGGGTTAAGTGGAGGTTTCTTAGGTCAGCCAACTCTAGAGTCCTGAGTGGACAAGGCGTCCTAGGCAGGAGCCGACCTTTGAAGGAATCGAAGGGGCTTTGTAGTCTAAAAGGGGAGTCGGGGGGGGGACCCGGGGTGATGGTTTACTCGTGGCAAAAGGGGGAGGCATGTGCTTTTCCGGGGCTCGGGAACTATTTGAGTACTGCACCAGTCCAACGTAAAGCTTGGCGCAGGGGAGTCGTAAACCTAGAGAAGAAGACTGGCCGATCTGGCCGCACTTGACTCGGAAAAGAGACTCCTTAGGAAATGACTTGCTCCGGAAGTCTTTGTCCTCATCAAGGGGGGGAGGGGGGTCGAGGAAAGTCCAGAAAAAGGAGGAGGGGAAAAAGGAGAGGGTGAGTATCCTGGGCAAAAGGCTGCCAGACTAGCTGGGAAGGGGGCCTCTCGCCGGCGGGTCAATACCAGGAGCCAAAGGAGGCAGGCCGCGGGGGGGACTGCCTCTTGGGAAAAGCGATGCATGGGAATCATAGGGAAAAAATGACGCGATTCGGGCCGAGGTCAGTGACATAGGTTGAAACAGTTCAAAGGGAGAAGAGGAAAACGATGTCGGATTCGCAAGGAAAGACGAACAGTTGACCAGCGGTAGAACGCGCAGGAATGGGGAGGAACGATGTCCGAAGAAAAGAATATCTGTTGGGATGGAAAGGGACGACGGGAATCCATGAGCTCGCCCGTCTGGGGTAGAGGAAGGGAGAAAGCATGTTTCTCCGAGCGTTGAATACGGGGGGAGGGGGTTACTACGTAGGAAGGGAAATTACTGGAAAAAAACTGAGATTCAGAGTGTAAAAGATGGGAGACGGAGAAAATGGCTTCGGGGGGGGAAAGCTCATGAATCTATGCCGATGAACCGGGTGGCTTTGGGGGGAAAAAAATACTGAAGATTTTCCTTCTAAAACTGGAAAAGGTTAAAAAAAAGACTGACGCTGGAAGGGTCTTGGCTCCAGCATTTTCAGATCTTTGGCGTGAAGAAGGTGGCTCATGTCCAACCATCAATGCTGGCAGAGGAGCGCAATCTGCATCAACAGGTTGAAGTTTGAGGACGGAATCCCCGGCCTGCGTGCAGAAGAATGAAGGGACAGATGGAGGAGAAAGAAAAGCCTATGAAAATGTGTGTGGGCGAGGGGGGGGGGAGTCAAGGTGCAACCAGAAATGGGCAAGGTTTGCCTTTCGGGGGAGGGGGTGTATTCCAAGGAGGAGTTAAACTGGGGGGGAAAGGTGATTGTGTGGGTCAAGATGTGGAAGACGAAAACAGACATGCGGCATGTTAATAAAGAAAATCAGAAACCAGGGATGGGCTGGGATTTGAAAAGTTGTGTACCTGGTGAGAGGTCCATCATGGTCAAAAAAGCCCGAGATGATCCCAGAGCCCCGCTCTAAGGCCAGGGGGAAGAGCGGAGAAAGTTCTTCTGCGGGATCTGCAGGTAAGCATCCGATCAAGAGGGTCTTGTTCGGAACAGGGGGGGAAAGGGGGGCACAGGGTGCCGGGTTAACCAGGACAGGGGGGGCGCTAGAAAGGAAGGGGACTATACAACTGGGAACGAAAAAATTAAAGCGCTGGACCGCAGGGAATTACTATGGCAGAGAGGGGAAAGGATTCAACGACGGAAGGGGAATCAACCGAGGAATGGATTGAGTTAAGGAGGAATCTCAAGAAGCAGACGAACCCGAGATGCTGGCCGGCGGCGAATTAAGCTCATTGTGGGAACGCTTCAGGCTGTTCTGAAATCGGGCCCTCCGACGAGTGAAAAGCCCCCCGTCCCTTGACAGTGGGTTGAAATCCAATAGATATCAACAACACACTGAGGGAGGGGGAGAGATGGGGAGGGACAAAATGGGTTCAGGGCGGCTTCGCAAATCAGGGAAAGAGGTAAAGCAATCATTAAGCACCAATGCGCAAAAGAGGTAAATCTCGAGGGGAACAAGCAATCGAGGTCGGCGTCGGGGAGATCGAAGAAAGCTCCCGTTTAAACACATCGGCGAGACAGATCGGGGCTTAAGGTGGGAGGGGAAGAAGACCTTTGTAAAAAAGTCATATTCCTTCGGCTTGAGGGACTGGGCCAGAGAAAAGGGAGGGGGGAGAAGAACTTAACAAGGTTGCTGACCAGCCCCGGCAGAGTGAAGGAACGGACCATCCCCAAAAGGGGGGGGCGCCAGGCCGGCCAAAAGATTTGCGCTAAAGCAGAAAGAAACGAAAAAAGGTTGGAAAGCGTACAAGTGCAATAAGGGCTTGCTGAAGAGAGCTGGTTGAAAATGAGGGGCGTCACCATGCCCACGAGAAGCAATAGTCATGCCCCCCAGTAACTTCATGCAATAGACACCAGGCAAAGGGAGAGCAAAAATGAAAACAAAATAAGGCCAGAAACAAGAACAAGAATCAGGTGAATCACCACGCCCAAAGAACAGCAACGGTCTGGTTGCCCAATCGACGAAAAACTAGAAGGGATGAGAAAAAGAGGGCGGAGAGAAAAGAAAACTCAGCCTAGGTCAAAAAAGGAGGTAATACCCTGATAGGGAAGGGGCCTACAGCGCAGCAAGCAAAAAGTTGGTGAAACGAGCCGCTTCCAGAAGGATGTCATGCGCGGGGGGTGGAAACAGGAAAAGACTCCGCCGTCCAAGCATTAAATATCAACCCCCAGAACTTAAACAGAGTAGTGGAGAAAAAAGCGCCCTCTGGCCGTCCCCATGTCAACTTGACGGCTATTTAAACCAACTAAAAAACTGGACGAGAGCAATGGGCAGAATTCAAACAGCTCTCGCATCCGTACCGCCGAGAAATCCTGCGACCAGACTTTAGAAAGGCGTCAATGATCAGATGGCGACACAAAAAAAA
>Ga0179593_1473405_pt1 | contig 10967 bp, 6 predicted proteins | sample CZODoug2_1_08_16_FD_185931 | JGI IMG/M metagenome (GOLD analysis project Ga0179593, IMG submission 185931) | Vadose zone soil fungal communities from Angelo Coast Range Reserve, California, USA - CZODoug2_1_08_16fungal (PacBio error correction) | ecosystem: Environmental > Terrestrial > Soil >...
GTAAAGCTGATGAAGAGAAAGGAAAATTGGGGGGGGAAAAAAGACCAACGAGTGGCCGAAGAATGTTGATTCCGGTCCACGAATGTAAGCATGTGCCGTCGCAGGCGCCGAGGATTTAAAGCGGATACTACACACACATCACGAAGAACAAGCACGGGGTACCGGCGGTCAGAATCAGGAAAGGTTTTTTAAAAAGAACGGGGCCCTCCTCCATTTCAACCGTCGGTCAAAAAAAACAGCGACACAAGCCGGAAAGTGGCATTGGTGAAAACCGATGGACAAGGGAGGGGAAGCGCGCAGGCGAGTTTGAGGCCCGGCGGAAGCTCTTATTAACGAGGAGGTGTGGAACGACCGAATCCAAGAGACAAGGGGCTCGTAGTTTTTAACGAGAAGCATAGGTTCATCCTTGTTGCACATGGAATGATATAGAGGCCGGTTGTATAATTAGTTCAACGTAATCGAGCCTCATGCATTCGTCGAAATTGTGGGGTACCAGCGACAGGAAAAAGGAATCATGGGGCCATTGTTGACTCCAATGAAAGGTGCACACTCGACTGCGCTAAAATAATCTGGGTCACGGTTAAGGCGAGGGGAATACCTCGATATAAAGGGGATGATTGAGTGGGGCCCACATCTGCCGGGCGAGTATCTTGCCGCTGCTCTGTTTTTGCGAAAGAGAAAAAGACAATCCTGAGTCGCTTGCGTGTTTCTAAAACATAGTCTTGGAAGGTGGGAAAGAAAAAGCCTTGTCCATCGGCTACTAGGGGGCAGCCATTTGAGAAAAGGTGAAAAGAGCCATGCGAAACCACCTCGTAAATCGGTAAGGGTTCCCGTGCATCCCAGGCTGCCAAGATAAGATTGGCCACCCAAGGATTTCTCGTCACACAAAGTAACGCGGCAAACAAATACGCGCTTTTCCATTAAACCAGGAAATTGTTGGGGAGAGAAAAAAAGGTAACTAAGCTGCCCTGCACTCCTTCAAATTTGGGGGGGAGGAAAAAAGCTGAACTGCGACCATTGCAATGGTCCTAGAGCCCAAAATAACATGGTGGCAAAAAAAAAAAATGGAGGGCAGAAGGTTCGTAGTACCGATGGCATGTAGGGGAAGGGGGGAACTGCTTCCGTCTGCATGCTCGGGAGGGAACAGGAGGGAGGTCAGGAAAAGAGGTTTTACAAGCCAAACAAAAGGAGAAGTTAAAGGTAGACGGAATGAGCAAACTACAAAGTGGCTCGCCGGCCAGCGGTACCTGGGGTGCCAGTGACGAAAAATTTTGGGCTCCAGATGGGGGATGTTGTTGCACCACAAATCATCCTGGAGAGTGCCCTCCGATTTGTCGGCGGGGGCGGATACTCTAGTCATCCTCCGCTCAAGAAGGGGGTTATCAATGAGTTTACACGAGTATGACAACGAGAAAGAACTTTAGCTGCGCCCACACGAAACGAAATAGATTTGAGCTTTCGCCGAAGTGTCCAGAAGAAGGAGGACCGGATCGCAGTGTGGAGATGGGAAAAAAAGTCCGTCCCGCCCCAGGAGGATTTGTGTCTAATATCGTCTGAGGAAGAGAGACCGAGGAGAAAAAGGCACTCGGGGATCGGCCAACATTGGGGACAAACCGAATAAACTTGGAGTGGACAGGGGAGGGGGGGATTGGTGCAGCACGTTTCTGAGTCGCGAATGTCTGACCCAAACCTCCCCACCGTCACGGAGGAGGAGTCTTGTTATCGGGCCGGGGAGCCCGATGCTAAAATTACTAAGGATGGCCTCGACCAACGCCGAAACCGCCCGCTAAACATTCCATGAAGAAGACCTGTATTCTTCAAGAACGAAAAGAAAAAAAAGACGGGAACAACGTTCAAAGTTTGAGGCATGAGTGGGGACCTGTGACACAAAGAGGGAACAGAAATCTATTTGTGGATAAAACGAGAAAAAAAGAAACGTAACAAAGAAGAGCAAGTATCCAGTTTGAATGAGGAGCCGAGATCCATTCCACCTTCACTTTGGAAATTCAGATGAGGAAAGAAGGTGAAAGCCAGCGCGGCCAGGAGGGGGACAGGTGTGACATCAGGGACGGGACATTTTGGGGTGGGTGTCAGGTGGTGAGAAAGCTTCGACAGACTGCCTGCGGGGGGGGTCACAAAGAGCGACCTGCGCTGAAACTACGAAACCCAGCCTATAAGGAAAACATAGTAAAGCCGAGAACGTAACAACTCAAAGGCACCGCTTCTAGATGGTATTGCGTTGGGTTCAGAACAGGGGGGGGGGGGGCGACGCAGTGGGTCTGCCGCGGCGCGAGCGGAGGGGTGGTTTTTTGCGCGAAGTAAATTTGCAGAATATAAACGAGATCTCTCACAAACAAAGGGAGATGAGCGGGGTAGTGCGCGAAGGAGCAATCCACCGACGAGCCGCGTCCCGAACATGGGTCTCAATTGACACGCCCTGAATCGGTGAATTTGCAGATTAACCCTCGGCGAGGCGACAGTGTCTTTCTAGTCTGGGGCGGGGAGGTAGAGCAGTTAGCCAGCAGGTCTGCATGGACGCACCAATTGAAATTCCGAAGCGTAGCAGGGGAAAAAAATCGACACCATTTCGTCAAGTTTCACCAATTTGTGGAAAGACGCGATGGGGTCGTTACTAGCAGAGCTCAACGTTCCAATGCACATGATTCAGCCCCCTGCACGCTTGTCAAATAATGCTCATCGCGTGTGTAGGGTAGGGGTGGTTCTCGGCGCGCACAAAGTCTTTCAAATTGTAAGGAAGTGACGAGACCTGACCTCCAAGTACTCAGGAAAATGCGTCTCCAACGTTGGACCGTAGTCTGTATTGTGGAAATTCTGTGATGGAGGAACAGCAAATTCACCTCTGCTCATGCGGCGGCGTTCGGCTAGTGACGGGGGCCCCGATTCATTAATTGCAGCGATCGTTCTTAACACTGGAAGGGGCAACGGAGAAACGAGTTGTGCTGATTGCAGGGTTAGGACACAAAAATGAGGCCACGCAAACGGGGAGTCTCACCATGCAAAAGCTGAAAAGTGTTCCCCAATACGGTGGTATTGATGAAGGGACTTCTGGCGATCACCCGAGTGAGTTGGGAAGTTGGCGTAAAAAAGGGGGGAAAAATTGGGAGTCCGGCAAAGCTTCCTGGCGGTGATAAAATACGAACCAAGAGCCGGTCGCGTCGTATGTAGGTATCAAATTCGGGAAAAGAAAAGGACCAATCGATGGGGAGAAGATGTTTTATACGGCCAACTGTCTTTACCGAAAACGGGGGAAATGAAAAAAAGGGTGAAGCGGAATGGAAAAAGGGGTCGCCGCATTACATCACGAATCCGGAGGGCCTAAATCGGGGGGGTTCAACAAAAAGCCATCAAAGAAATTTGGGTTTCATAGGACCTGAAGGAAAAGTGGCCGGTTGAGACCTTTGTAGTCAACTCCAGGAGATTTCATGGGTCAACTTCTCTCTGGTCGTGCCGCGTGGAACCTAGTCTTTCCGCCCAAGGGACTCGCGCGAGCTGTGTGCCGAAACGAGCTCTGGGAACGATGCATGGCACGCCTGATGAGGACCATCGTTACTACGAATCTCGACCAAGGAGGGGTTTGGAACATGGGATTGGTGCTACGATGAACGTGGTGCAGGTGCGGGCGAAAGTTTCAGCCTTGCAAATCTGGTGGAAGGCTTTGCCGGGCAGTTTCGTACCTGTAAGTGGTGCAAAGAATTTCCGCGTTTAAAAACGAAAGGCTTATTGGAAGGGTCAACGCTGACGGTTGCCTGGAGAACTGGTCGTGTGAGACTGAAAGAGAAAGGGGGGGACTGCGTGGTTGGCAGAAGGGGGACGATGCCCGGGAAAAAAGGCGCCGGGTTTGAAGATTAATGCGCAGGTGACGCTGCGAAAAAAAAATAAAGAAAACAAAAAAAAAAAAAATAACCAATAAACAAAAAAAAAAACTTTTGACTGTCTAGAAGATAGAGGCTGGCGCTCATTACCCTTTCTAGAAAAGGATGAATCAAGCGAATCTGGGGATCTGCGTCGCAAAGGGGAAAATAACGCTGCAATCTGCCCTCAGATTGTACGACAGAAAGAAATACGAAAAGATCCGATTCTCTGAGGTGGCCCGCGCGCGCAGCGAGACGAAAAAAAAAAGAGGCGTGGTCTCGCATCCCGGGCAGAGATCGGAGTGGCACCAAATTGGAATTTGGCGTCCAAAGGGGCAAGTCATTGGGCATTTTGCTGGTCGGAAAAAAAAGGAAGACGAAAAAGGGCTCGATTACAAGGCCCTCGATCTGCCAAAGTCCGGAGAGGAATTTTCATGTGCTCTCAAGAAGGGGAAAATTCTTCAAATCCGGTAACACGAACGAGCCCCATCTCGGGAATTCAGTATGTGATGCACACCGCCGCGTTTATAATCCATCTTCAATATTTGAGAAGAAAAAGAAGGTCTAGATTCCCAATGCCCAAGAAAAAAAAATTTAAGGCAGATTTGAATGTCTCGTTAATCGGTTGCCAGGGGAGGGAGAGTTAGAAAAAGAAGTCAGGGTTTATCCTGGCTGCATTTGTTGAGTGAGGTGGCTCTATCAAGAGAAGCGGCGCAACCGGCAGATCCTGCTTAGTGAATGGGACAGGGGAGATCAACAGGGGGCCAATCGGGGGGGAAGCATCCTGAGAAGAGTCAGATCAGCTGCTTTACTAACACCAAGAGAGAATGTAAGGCCAGCTGATGACGCTGATTAATAAGGATATTGGGCAGTCAGGGGGGAAAAGAAAGGGAATTCCGTCCACGACCAAGCCTAGAAGGAGACCGGAGAGAACGCGCTTTGGAACGGGATCGAGCACAACAGAAATAACCAATTGAGCCACGGAGGACAAACCGGGAAAAGAGACTTTTTTCTAACCGTCTCCTACCATGGCAGATGACCACAAAAAAAAAAGAAAGAGGTGCGGAAACCGATGCAAGACGGGATGTGCGGAGGCAAAATTTGAGAGGGAGGGAAAGACTTCGGAGAAACGCCGGCCGGTTTGCATCACAGGTCGATGGAAACTGCAGTAGGCTCGTATTTTTCACGGATGACTGGAGGGGCGTGTTAAGATAAAAAGGGGAAAGATAGCGCGGGTGGATAAATACGTGGAGATCGAGGGCCATGGATAGAGCCCACTGCAGTACGTAAATTGTGGTCCTGGAGAACACAATGTTGCCATTTTGACTGACAAATTACAAAGCGTAGGAGGGGCATCCTCACACGCGAGAAAAATTAAGTTGGTCAAAGTCGCCGATTTAAAGAGAAGGGGGGCAAACGAGAGAGGGGATAGATAGGGGAGGAGTAGTTTTCGTCCCTATCTGTCGATGAGGGTGACTCGGGGGCGAAAGGGGCGAGATCCTTCCGAGTCGCTTTGCTATACCGTCCACAATTGGGAGGAGCGCCACCGTGTCATCGGATACTAGTTATGAGGCGTAGAAGTGAAGGGAGAGAGCCAGTGCTATCCAAGAATTTCAACCAGGGAAGCCTTGTGGTTCCGGGCATAAGGTACCGGAAATATAACGTCGCCACCCCCGGGAGTCTTTCTATGCACAAAAAAAGGGGCCGTAACCCGCGGATCCAACAAAAAATGGGGGGGAAAAGAAAAAGCTTTGCGCACAATACAAGGGGCTGAAGCACGCCCTTAAATATTTTTTTCTGACAAAACAAGGTGAAAAAGGGCGCGAACCTTGCCAGGTGTACCGCAGCAAAGAACCATGTTAATCGCCGAAAACGCGGGGACGAATTGGGAAGGGGTCCTTGCATTGACGCTGGGGCGCGAAATCTTAATTCTGCAAGCGTAGAACGCAGGGAGATTCCGTGCGAACGGAATAGTGGGTCAACGAAACTAAAAAAGAGGGGGGAACGAAGAATCTACTAAAGGGTAGGGAAAAAGGTATCTCAACGGCCAGCTTCCAGGGGAAGGAAAAAACTTGACGAAAAATTTTCTTTGCCTCAGAGGGCCTTGGGGCACAAGAAAAGAGAACCTCGGACCATGATGGGGCCCCCGGATTCAGATTTCAGTGGAGGGCGGGGTCAAAGATCACCTCACAGGAATTTTAATGGCGTGGGAACTGTGGATCTCTGAGTGGAACGAAACTCATTTCGCTGCTGCATAAGGAGGTCGAAACGAATGATTGGATTAGAAAGAATGGGTCCAGATACTCTCCGGCGCCGAGAGGGGGGTTGATTTTCCCAACTCCCAAAGGCGTGTAGGGGACCATGCTGGCCGACGAAAAAACCGGATGCAGACCGAAAGGGTATCGCAAATACGTCCAAATTTTTCAGGAGAATCACGTCGGAAGGGGGACAATCATTTTGAGGGTGTCCAGGGGCTAGAAACGTTTCTTATCTTGGATGGAAAGGACGCAATACCCGGTCTACTTCGGTAAGAGTGTGGGGCATTTCTGCCATAATTAAGTACCACGGGGGGGGGTTGAGAGGGCAGACGGGCCTACCCGACAGCTCCAAGCGAAGCATTCAGGGAGGGCCGGAAGGTGAATTCCTTCTCACAGGAGAAAAAAAGACCTAGGAAAAGGGTTGGCGACGATTGGAGAGTGGTACTGGGCGTTCGAGACCACTGTGGACCAAACTATTAAAAAAAATCGGCTGAGGGAGGGAACGCACAGAAACACTAACATTCAGCATAAGTAGCAGGAGATGAAACTACGGCGAGATTGCCGTAAGGGACTTCCAATTGCAATTAGTGAGGGGGGTCGCTGAGAAAAAGACCGCCAGGCCAAAAGGTGGTTCGAACGAAAATTGTGGGGTCGGGGTTGGAACAGGGAGAAAGCGAAGAGTGCAAGGGGCGGCGTGGGCACGAGAGGCGCTTAAAAAACCGCAGAGAAAAAGACACAGGACCAAAGAGGAAAGGGGGAAAGAAGAGTCCTCCATTCACCGCTTGGGCTATTGTACGGGTTGCGTTGTCGCAAAAGGGCTAAAAAAGTTTTGGTCACGGTACGGCGATAAGGTGGAGTGCTGCGCCTTAAGAGCAGTGCGGAGAGAGGATAGAGAAAAACAACAACGGATTGATGGGTAAAAGGAAGCGACGGTTATTATGGAAGAACGGCTCGATTAAGGGGAGCAAGCAATCCCCCAAAAGAAGAGCTAAGAGTAGCAAGTTTCTAACCAAAGAAAAACGAGTGAATGGGGGGGGAAGAATTTACTGCCCTTTTTAAACTGACTTGGGTCTAACTTGTTTATTTTCTCGTCCTTGACCGTTTTGAGGATCGCTGATAAAGTAGGGGCACACTCAAAAGCGCAAGTCCGCGCTTTTTAAATGGTCAAAAGAGCACCAAGACGCGATTGGTCACAACAAGGGTGAAGCCGGCAGCTGGTTCTTGTTCAAAAGAAGAAAAGAAACGCAGGACTTGAATCCAGGAAGATAAAAACGCCGCCTCTCTCAGTCCCAAATCAGAGGGGGTGTTTGGTCGTGTTCCTGGAGGAAAGCGACAAAGCGATTGGGTAGAATTTCTTGTCACCGGGTTCTCGACCGGGTCCCTCCAGCTCGAAGCGTCGCAACGTTTGCCCATAGTGAGTTGGCGGTTGAAGAGGGGGCTGGGAATACAGCTCAACCTCGCGAAAATGACTTGTTGGACGTCGGGGGCCGGTAGGCGTCTCTTGGCCTGAAATATCGACTTAGGGACGGGAGGAATTCTGCAGAACGGCCGATACAGAGGCGGAAGAGGTCTAGTTTAGTTTGATTGCAAGGGAGGTCCAAAAAAGTCGCGCCTGGGGCAACGCAGGACAAAACAAAATATTTATCCCCAATACAAGGGGGATGCGGGAGTTAAACTTGGCTTATGCGGGAAAGAGGAAAAAGGTTCGCAGGACGGGGCGGTCCGCTACAGCGAATGGAAACTTCAAACGCAAAGTTCTGCGGAATTGATAACACGCAAATCCGAGAAGGAGTGGGGACAAATTTAGGAAATCTCAATAGATGGGCTAACCGGGGAGTGTGCATTGTAAATTAGGTATAGAAAAGAGCTATTTCAACTTCCAAGGAAAAAAAAAGCCTTGAAAAGGTGGATAAGAATCGCGGCGCCGCGATAGATAGAACTGGGGGCTCATCAATCCGAGGGGGAGAGAACACAACAACAATCTTAGAAAAAAAAAATGGGGGTTGGAAAAGAATAACCGCCAATCGAGGGGTTGATAGAACTGGGGTATTTCTCGAAAGGGCCTGTTTATTTCCAAGGGATACGAGGGGGCGCGGATAACACTATGCGTTCGAAAGGGGAAACGCGATGGGGAAAGAGCCGAGCTGTCAGGACGATAAGGGAGGGAATCAAAGAGTAAAAAGATGCACTTTCCCATCCTACCGAATACGTCGACCAGGGCATTTGAAACATGTTTTATTGGGGGGGGGGGGATAAGGGGGAAAAGGTCAGCTCAGTTCAGCCCTGGGGGGTGTGTTGGGGGCTGACAAATAGTGTAAGGCAGTGAACTTCATTTTGATTTGGGGGAGGAGAAAGGGAACGGGGCAGGAGCGTGGTCAGGTAGCGAGGTCGGACTACTTGGAAAGTGGCGAACGCGAAAAGACGAGGGGAAAAGGGTATATTGTGCACTTGGGGAAGAGGGAGGAACAAGGCGGAACTGGTCGTGGGGGTGAAATATGGGGAGGGTAGACACTCCTCGAAACTTGGTCCTCAAAACGGCTAGCCCGAAACCGAGGAAAAAGAAGAGAAGGATTCATTACCGCATTGGGGATATTTGAAAAAGAAGCAAGATCCGAAGGACTCGAAAATTTCACAAACGAGCAAGAGACCAAAGTCTAAAGATCTGGGCGACAGACACTCCATACGTCGGGAAATCAGAAAAAGGGGGAACGAGGTGCAAAAAGATTAACGTATAGTTGACCAAAGAGGTATTGGAAGGAGGAAGTAGACAAGGCACGCTGAAGGTTGGCGGAAAAAGGGAAAGATTTAAAAAATGGGGTGGGGGAGAGTCAGGACACCTTGAAGGACGAATGCATTGGACTCGGGACTCGAAATGCACCTTAATTTTCTACACTGCGCGATAAGGATCGAGGGGAGGATTGAAAAATACTTAACAATCCGGGAAACTAAGAGCCCCCAAGCGACTCGTTAGGGGGCTAAGGGGTTGATTTCACACCGCCCGGTTCTCAATACGATCTACGCGCGCCATAAGGGACAGGAAGAGAACAAGAGTGCCTCCACAACCTTCAAACAAGGGAAATGGGCCGCGGTTGAAATCGGTGCCATGTAGGAGGGCCGTGAAAAAAAAGCGAAAGGGTGGTAATCCTGTGCTTAGTGGTGATAGCGGGATGGGGTAAAAGATTGCAATAAAGCGCGGCGCCACAGACGGCAGGTAACAGTGGAAAGACAGGTGGATTCGAAACTTGGTTTTGGGGGGGGGGGGGGGGGGGGGGGGGTTGGGGGTGGGGAAAAAAACAAGGTCAAAAAAAAAATCTTTAAAAGGAAAAACATCATCAGCTGAAACGGAGGGAAAACTCAATAAAAAAGAGGAGATAGAGATTTAAAGCCACAGGAAGCTGAAGGAAGTTGCACGAGTGGAGAAGCCAAAAGGGATGACGGTCCAAGAAGTAAAATAAAAACGACAGAGGGGAGGCTGCGCTTTCCTATAAGCGCATACGAGCACACCGAAAGAACCAGGGGGGAAAAAAAAAGACGTGATCTCGCATTCGGTTTTTAAAAAAATACCCAACCGAGTTCAAAAAAAACCATTCAAAGATGTCAAGGGAAAATCGACGGAGGGGAGAGGCTTCAAAAAAGTGATGTCTCTGGGAGAAAGATCAGGGATGGAAAACGAGGGGCGTGTTGAGAAAAAAAAGTTGGCTCACATTCCAGAGATGCAGCGGGCAACGGGGCTGGGGAGGGAATTAATTTTTCAAAAGCGTGTCAAGAAAGGACATGAAAATCTCAATGGTAGATACCGGTTGCAGAACTAAGGGCCAAGCTGGTATCAGCCCAAGTGTGTGCCGATCAGGCAAAACTGGGGGGGCATTGAGGCCACATTTGGAGCACAAAGAAAAGTTCAAATCCTGCATCCTCTGCCAAGGGCGAAAAATAATCTGGGGGTGTAAGCTAAAGGTTGCGAGCGCTGTGCACCGAGGAGAGGGGGAAAGGAGAGAACGTATGAGGAGGGTCATTTCAACGAGATGCCGGGCATCGGGAAGAGAGGGGGGGATCAATTGAGGGAAAAAAACAGAAGACGTAAAGGGGGGATGGGTGTGCTAAAATCTTCCCGAATTGCGGGGGAAGGAGGAGGGGTGTCAGCGGCATACTAGGTAGGAGGCGTAGCCGTTTGAGGAAAAGGTAGAAGGCAGGGAGTACAATCCGTGAAATCTTGAAAAAAACGAACAAAGCTTGGGAGCGCGTCCCAATTCTACTATAAGGCCAAGAAAGGGTCGTTCTTTCCCGGCAAAGCGTTTCATAAGAAAAAATGAACTAGAGAGCAGCATACTCGCATTCATGAAAAGCGATGAAGACTCAAATCAACAAGGAACGAAGAGGGCCCGGCAGGGGGGAAAAACACAAGGGCTGGGAGGGCGCTCACGGGCATTGTCCAGGAACCAAAAAAAAGTTCAAATCTCCCGGTCGGGGGAGAAAATGTTCCGTATAGGGGAGACATTGAAAAGGTGAAGGCGCGCTTGACATCAAGACTTAATTCTGCAGCGAGGGGGCTAGGGCAAAGAGAGGGATCGGGAATGAAAATAGTTTTTATCCAAAGAAAATAGAAGGAACCCGGAAGAAAAGAGAGAGAAAAACCATTATCTCAACCGCCAAGCTTGGCAAGTAAGGGACGAACCCGGCTTTGGGCGCGAGGGAGGGGGGGGTGGGTCAAAAAAATCTATCATGATTAGGAAAACCTCAAAATTGGAGGAGGTCGCCTGCGGCAACGCGAGGAGGGACCGCAAGGGAAATTTTTGCTCAATGGCAAAGTTGATCAGAATTTAAAGCCTGGACAGAACTC
>Ga0179593_1588173_pt1 | contig 10967 bp, 8 predicted proteins | sample CZODoug2_1_08_16_FD_185931 | JGI IMG/M metagenome (GOLD analysis project Ga0179593, IMG submission 185931) | Vadose zone soil fungal communities from Angelo Coast Range Reserve, California, USA - CZODoug2_1_08_16fungal (PacBio error correction) | ecosystem: Environmental > Terrestrial > Soil >...
CAGTACTACCAGGAAATTTCCAATCTTCGACGACAATTCCATAAAAGGTTCTGGGAGCGGCACAGAGGGAAGAAGGGAAGGGGGGGGAGAACCTCCAGCAAATGGTGCTAGGACCGTTTAAAAATCCTTTGGGAGGGGAAAATCCTCACTTTCTCCCACCTTCAAAACAACCCAATCCAAACGAAGCATATTGAGAACCAAGGATGTATGGGGGGTAAGGAAGGATCTTCATGGTCCAGTGTCTTTCCTGATATCCGGGGAAAGGGTGCGGGAAAAAACCTGTGAGTTTTCCTCCGGTTCAAGGGGGAGGCACAAAAAAAACCTGGCAAGTGGATCCCGCAAGAATCGGGAAGATTGGGGTTGGGGGAAAGTCCCTGGTGATCGTGATGGACGAGGGAAAAAAAATCCCCTGGTTGCGGCTCACCTAAAGAGCAAAGAGGAGGATTTCCTAAGGAATGTTCGTTCGGGGGCTGCCCCTTCTGAAAACCAGAAGGCAGTGCTAAGAGCTCCAAGGAAAAACGATCCCTTGGTTACATCCCCGCCGGGGAAAAACTAGGAGGGGTCCTTCTAGTCCGGGAATAAGGGACGGGGTCCTGCAAGATCGCCGCTCGTCCTTGTTTTCTTCTGCTCTCGGGAAAACAAAGAGACCAGCAGTCGACAGAAGTAAGCCATACATTCAAGATAGCTTCCCGAGTTGGCGGACCAGGAAAAACAAAGCCTCTGCCGAATATAGGGATCAGCCCGAAAATGGGGGAGGGGAGAACAATCAAAGCTGGGGAAGGGTTTGCGAAAGGAAACCCCGCCTTACCTAGTAAAGTCATGAACTTCCTTGGAAAAAGGGAGATATCCGAAGGGGGGCGGTACAGGCGTACGCAGCGGAAGGGGGGCGGGCGTTACCCTCCTTCGTAGGGGGAGGCGTTGGATGAGGCATCCGATGTGGTCGAAGCTGATCATATCTCGGAGCATCCTTGGGGGCAAGAAAGTGAGAAAAACTTAGGGTTCCAGGACCTAAGTTTTGCCAAATGCAATCCGGGTAAAAAAGGTTAAGGAAGTCACGCATATAGGATTAGAAGAAAACCTCGATACAACTTAAGAGAAAGCGAGTCACCAGCGGGAAAAGGAAAACCCTGGAAGGGGAGCAATGGCAAAAGGGAAAGAAAAACGATATAAGCCACCAAGTGGCTCAATGCACAATAACCGAAGGAGGGGAGGTCTGGGAAGGGGAAGGGAAGTCTAAAAAATCAAGATGATCTTAAGAAAATTAAATCAGACCTTAAACTAAGAAAGAAAAATCCGGCGCGCGTACTAAAAAAAAGAATTCAACCCGGGAAAACCGGCATCAGGGGGGCTTGGTTGAAAGGGAAAGAGGGCCGCAAGTTGAGTGCTGGGGGGCGATATTAAGGAAGGGGACGAAATGCAAAGGCCTCGGGGCTATAAGGGTCCAACATTTCAAGCGACTTCATTGGGCTGTGCTAAGCGGCTAGGGTTAGTGCCCGTCGGGAAAACTCCCGTTTTGACTCAAAATCGAAAAAAGAAAGGGTCCTCGAAATAGAGGGGGGGGGTCTCTCAACCCTATAAAAGACTGTAGCAAAGAATTGAGAAGATAGACATACTTCCTCAGCGCAAAAAAAAGGCAAAACCAACCATTAATTCTTTTCGGGTCATCCCAGTTCGAGTTCTTGTCCTTCCTCTGGAGTATACGTATTTCCACACTTTGGTCGTCTCAGTCCTCAATGCGTCAATGCCGGAAGTTATCTGAAAGACCCGTGTTGCAGGAAACCGGGGTCTTAAGCCACCTTCAAATTCTTACGGCATTCGTTTGAAGGGCTGCAAAGTGAAATTCCAAGAAAAGGCCTCAAGGAAAAGGGTTTACTCCCTTGGTACCAAACGATAAAAAAAATCAGGGAAATTCTACGAATAGTTGCGAGGCGAATTGGGTAGGGAGGGAAAAAACGGATGGGAGGAAAAGCCAAGGAGAAGAAAGTGTCGGTAAATTCGAGATTTCTTTGGTTGGTAAAAATAACACGGGGAGGTCCTCGGGCATTTTGGAAGTGAAAAGGTCTAAAACTACGCAGAGCGGTGGAAGCCAGGTGTTTTCACGAAAATAGCCTGGTAGAAAAGGTTTCAGGGATTCCTGTTTCATTGGGGGAAAAATTTGATAGTCCCCTAGGAACCCGCCCTGGGACTCTAAAGAGGACCCTAACTCTCCGGTAGACGAGCACCTCCTAAACGGGGGGATGGCGCGGCGAAGTGGAAGGGGGAGCCTTCTGCTGGGGGAATCTTACAATCCAAGAAGTGTTTTAGCTTCCAAAGGCGATCTTCAAGAAGATTGGGAACCATCATAGGAACTCTGGAGGGGGGAAGGAGGGTATGCCTTTCCTAAAAAGTAGGGGGGGACGGCAATAAAGATTCGAAAAAGCACACTTCATCAAATCTACATTTCCCGGAAATTGAAGTCGAGAAGGAGTCAGCGCAATAGGGAACCTGGGGAAAAATCACGAACTCGCTTCCATAGGAATCAGAAAGTTGATTAAGGGGAATGTGGGTAATTGGGGCTTCAGAAAGATCTTCTGGATCCAATGACTAAGGGGTTCTATTGTTCGAAGGGAATTTAAAGGGCTAACCCTGCTCTGAGAGGTTTCAATGAAGCCCAGATCACGTTTTCCTCGCAAAAGCCCGGATGGGAAAAAAGCGCACGGGTGGGTGAGGAGTTGTGCTAGGGATAAGCCGCCAGCCTCCTTGACAAAGGGGTGAGGGGGGAAACTAGAAAAAGAAAGGGGGAATCAGGCGAGAAACTCGTCGAGATCTCTTGGAAGCCGGCAAGGGGATCAAGGAAAGGCTGGAAGTTGACTGAGCTTGCGCCAGTTGGTTGATTTCTGCGGAGAGCTGAGAGAAGTAGGAAAGGGTCAATCAAACCAAGTAAAGCCGCAGGCCTCAATTTCACCGGAAGGGAAAACTGATGAACTGGAAGCGAGGAAGCAGCCGTTGAAGCCATCGAGGAGGGGGAGAGAAGGAAACTTGAAAGTTCAGGAAAACTAGGAAGGCAGGGGGGAAGGGGCCCAAAAAAAGAAGCTCCCCAAGGGAACTAAAATCCTTAGTGGAGGGAGGGAAAAAAATCCAAGAAGAGGCGATGATTGGTGATATAGCTGGAGGACAGGTTTAGGGGGAAAAAAAAAAAGGGATCGTCGTGAGTTCAGTGCGGATAATTTTTTAGGGACAAAAATAAGTTTTTAAAGGATCAAAAGAACCTCGAAACTTATCCGCAGGATGAACTGGGCCTTTTACTCAACTGCCCTCTCCGGGACGGGCCATCTGGGAGCTGGGAAAACAGGTGCAAAAAAAACGGTCAATGGAGAAGGAAGCAAACCTCGTAGTCCGATCTGTTGGTTCGGAAAAGTCCTATCTAACGCTTGGGCTGTGAGGTTCCGTGGAAGCAAAACCTCAGGGGAGGGCCTCAACGAGGTTCGTCAAAAACTCAAAAAAACAAATGGTCGTGATCAAGGGGGGCAGGGGAGGTTTACGAAGTGATCTCCCCTCGAACAGTTTGAGGAAAAGATCGGGGAAGAGCAACGCAGATCAGAAGGGGAGTCGGTGGGCAAGGGGGGGAAAGCTGCTGTTCCAGGGTTTGGGTTTTGGTGACGGTTAGAGGGATGGACGAAAACCAACGTCCGGGGAAACGGGGCACGGCAAAAATTTGTGGAAAAGCTCTCTTGTGGCGCATCTTGGGGGGAAAAAGAAAAAGGAGGGAGTGGGGAAGAAAACGAGTGGAGGCAAAGGCGCAAAAGGACGTCGCATAGGAGAGAAAAGTAATGAGGGAGGGAAAAGAGAAGAAGTTCTATCGTCAGTACGCAAACAGAAAAGAAATAAAGCGTCGGGGGAAAACGGCAGGAAGCCCTCGTTCAAAGAGCTTATCTGGAAAGGAACCACGCAATCCAGAGGCCGTGATATTTACTGAAGAAGCTTTGTCCAGTCGTCAATAGCAGCAAAGGGACCACAAACCAGTACAGAAATATTGAAAAAAACCGAGGGAGGGGAAGTCCTTCAGAATCAGTCGAAATGGAGATTATGCAGGCTAAGTTGAAAATCAGTGGCTCTCAGGGGGAAACTTCAAAGCCCCCAATTGGAAAAGGAACTAAAGAGGGTTTTTCCGGGTAGTAAATTAAGAGGCTCTAGTTCTACCGATGACATCAGGGACTCCTAAGGAGGAATCTATTTCAGGGCAAATCGGGAGAAATAGCAAATCAGAAAACGCTCGAGGACTTCGGGCCTACACAAGAGAGAAGAAGGGGGCGAATGGGTCTACTGAAGGATCCTCCCAACAATAACCCTGACACAGGAAAATGTCAGGGGAGGCCTGGAATGCCTGACAGAAACGATCCGGGTCGGAGGGGATAAAAAAAAAGTAAAGGCTGAAACACGCAAAGAAGACACAAGAATCCTTCACAGGCTTGCAGTCTTCCCCGGAACACCCCAGGGGTGTGGAGGAATGAAAACCATAAATCAAGCTATCTGTAAGCATAAAAAAACCCTAAACTGCAACTTTAGTGGACAAAATCTTGCTTTTGGAAAGTCCTTTTTGGGGCCGCCCCCCCGAAGTAAGATTCCCTAGAAAGAAGAATGAAATAAGGGGAAGATCAAGGTCCGGGATCCGAATGTCTGGGACGTGCCTGGCGTTCCCGATCGAGGGGGGGATGCTGGAGGGGAAGGAAGTTTCCCAACGTCATGGCGCCGTTCTTGGAGTGCAAGTCGAAAAAACATTCTTTTTTGATTTCACAAAATCGTCCGGCCTCTTACGAAGAGGATAGAACTATCGCTCCCTTAGGTGTGGCTCCTACAGGTCCCCACTCCGTCCGTAGAGGAAATGTGTCATAACGTGGGTTTTCAAGCGAGACGCCGTTCCGAAATTCTAGTTAGTGCGCGCCTTGAGAACGGTGGTTCACCAGGGTGATCCGGAGCAGGCCCTGAGAGAGACTATGCGGCACTGTTCAAAGAGGGCAAACCCTTCTCGGAGGAAGCTCCTAGAAACAACCCTGCCGGGGGGGGAGGCTGTCCCCAAGTGGGCCCCGCGAGCCAGGAGGCTTTCGGATGAATCTTCAGTGAGGGGCAGCTTGCAAGTGTTTTGGCTCCTTTCTGGGAAATCCGATCCCTCAAACGACCCTGGGGGGGGGGTGAAGAGGCGGGCGACGGCGGGGGGGGACTCCGGGGGGCCCCGTCCCTGGGCACTTCTTTCTCTTCAAAGATGGGGTCTTCTGAGAGGAGGTATTTCGGGCGAGAAGATAGGGTATGTGTCCTCAGGGGGCTATGAAGGCCCCTAGTGCTTCCAAGTAGTCCGAAATAGAGATTCCTTCCGTAGCTTTCTAAGAAACGAAGATCCCTCTAGGCTTCACGCGGTGGCGTTTGGAAAGTTTACGAAAGTTCTGGCTGTGCGGATGAGAGGTAAAGATTCGGAGAAAGTCTGGCAAGGAGGCTCATAGATTCCTGAAATACGACTCGTCCGTATTTTCTGGTCATGTGAGAGAGAATTATAGATGAATGCGAACATTCAGCAGAAGACGTGCCCAGCAGGGGAGCGAGACGCCTAGTTAAAAAGAATCCTAGAAACGAGCCTTTTCCGTGCGGGCAAAGGTTCGAAAACAGCTCTTGGAGAGTGGGTCAGAAAAAATAAAGGAAGGAAGCGCGCCGCTAAGAAACCGATGCGGGGTCGGGCGGGGGGGGAAAGGTGGAGTTGCCCTTCACCGTGCTGGTCTGAAGTTTCATTTGAGAAACCGTCTACGGGCCAAGAAACCGCCGGAAAGGGACGGCAGAAAGTTCAGGAGGTTTCTGAGAAGCCTTCTTGGACTTATTTCTCTTGGTACTGTTCTTGGATACTTAGGTCACTAAGCCCATGCAAGAAAAGATGACTGTTTACGGAAGGTACAAAGGGTCTCCATCCATCCGACTTTCAGAATTGGCAAATGGGGAAGTCAGAGACAAACAACACGGAGGAGTAGGAAAGGAAGTGACCAAGAAAGTGGGGAATGCGGGAAGGTTCTTTGGAAGGTTGGTACCAAGGGGGAACCCAGGAGGATTTCCCTCGTTGAAAAAAAGCCGGGGCCTCGCATCCGGGAACACTCAAACATGGGTATCGAGGGCTTCAGGATGCTGAGGTCAAGAGTACATTTTAGGAAAAAGGAATTTCTGAGCTTTGAGGGGGCCTCGGCGGGGGAGGGGAAAGTGACCTATCACAGAGGAGAATCATCCTTCCCTTCCCTGCTTCTGCCGGGGGATCCCGGAAGTCATACGAGTTTTTGTTCTCTAGTCACTCGGCCTGGAGGTAACTTTTTGAGCAAAAAACAATTTCGGCGGAAAGGAAGTCTCTTTGGAGAGACAAGATCGGGGAACTCTAGGAATCATAGGCTCTGGGCTCGGTAGGACTGGTAGGTATGTAATGTAACCCTCAAGGAGAGCTCAGGGGAGCATCGATATATGCAGAACACACGGAGGAAGGGGGGAAGGAATCGCCGAGAGTGCCGCCTTTTCATAGAGCCAGACCAGGGAGCCACGCAACTGCGTCAGAACACTCATTTTAAGGGGAATAGGTGTGTTAATGGTAGAGTCTGGGACGAAAGATAGGGAAGAGTTCCGGAATTGGGCAGGAAGACGCGGCCAGTACGGCTGATGGTCGAAAACAGAGGGTGACCCATCTCCCTAGGGACCATGGTTGAAAATTCGCTTTTTTTTGGGGCATGGAAAATGAGCTTGGGCCCCTCACTCTCCATCTTATGCCCAGTTAATTTTTAGCCTCTCAGTTTACTTCGGTTGGCAGAATTTCTCTAGGAAAATCACTCTCTTCGGGGGCCGTGGAAACCCTTCCCAAGGTCTCCCCTCTGCCTTTGCCTTGGAATTTCTTTCGCAGCCGTCCGGGTTTTTGGTCGGCAATCTGCACAGGGGGGTGCTGCTTGATAGCGATATTCGAACGGGGGAAAGACAGCCAAAATAGAGGACTACCTTAAACGCCGCCACGGTATGGATCCGTAGGAAAAGAAGAATCTATTAAACGAGACTCTGGTCGCACCAGAAGACCATCAGCAGGATCGGTTACCTTGTTCGAATTGGACATTGGAAATTGCTACTATGGAGGCAAGGGGGGCGTCAAAAGCGGCCCAAAAAGGAAGAGAAAAAGCCCTGTTTTTCGCCTTTGAGCGCCGAAGGGCGGAGAGGCTTGGGGGATATAGCTGGCAGAAATTTGGGGGGGGGGGGTTAAGAATGGGTCTTTAATGTATCGATTTAAATCTGTCTTAGACGGCCTCATGTCGTGGGGGCGGGAGAAAAAACACAAAGGCCTACGAACTCAGACCCGTCATTCCGAAAAACTACAGAGAAGCAGAAAACGTTCGGGGGAGCTTTTCCGTCGAACCCGAGACGGTGTGAAGGAAGCCAAACAGAGCCGGTCTGCCGAAGCCGATCCGAACGGTGCGGGAGGACCGAAAAGAGAGAACGCAACAATTTCTAGGGGGGACCTCAACTATCTCTTTCAGACATTCCCATTACAACAAAGGATTGGGGGGGGGGATCATTCATTTTGTGCGTGGCTAGACAACTTCGTCAACTTAAAAGTGTCAGCAAGGCAGGGAGCCAGACTGGAAAGGGCAAAACTTCCCTTTTGGGCAAGAGAAGCTTCCTGTAAAGTGTTTGGGGGACTTTTCGAAAGCAGGGTGGACGAAGCATTACGTAGGAAGGTCTTGGCAAGGTGTTTCCTACGAAGACAGCTAAAAAGCGTTGCCGATATTTCCCAACAGCGATGCCTTGGAAAGGAGAGGGAGGCCATCGGGTACTGCAGAAAAAAGAAGAAAGATCAACACCACTTATTAAGGGGGATTCTCTCGCGCGAACTCCAGCCTGCCTCCCAGACGAACGACCACGGCATCAAAGGTGGCCAAGTCTTGCAAAACTAAGCTTCGGAGGAAACCTCATAAATTGCTCTTTTAGTTTACGAAAACGGGGGGAAAAGGCCAACGGCGGGTCAAGACTCTGTTCACCCCCACCAAACCCCTGAAAAAAATCCTCTTGAAACCTTGCAAAACATGTGTCCGGATCTGCAGGGTCGCTTTGGAGAACGAGTTCGATCCCTGGGAAATGCTGAAACCGTGACTTTTCAGCGGGGCCGAACAACCACCGGCATTGGATCAAAAACGACAATTGGGTATCTTGGTTTGTGGGCCGGGGGCGGAGATCTTAGGAGAATTAAAGAAAATGTTTGGGCCAAGTCGCAAGGAACAAGAGGAAGTCGGCCTAGGGCGAGACGGCATAGTGGATGTCCTCTCCCCAAAAAAACCGACAAGGTTTGACACCGCACCCGAAACCCCCTGCCTTAGAAGTGAGAGGGGGAATGCCGGAAAACTCTAGAAGGTGGGTCTTCAGGCGCGGGCCCCGCGCTTAGTCCACGGCCGACCAGCCAGGCAAGAGAACCGAAGCCGAACTAAAACCCGCAAACTCAACAACGCACGCCATCCTAAGGAACAGCAATCTGAATATCGTCGGGGCGCCAAGCAAAATGAAAGAATAGGTTTGGGGGTCCTCTTGAGGGTTCCGACAAGTCCCCCGGAAGATCCTCCCTCAGGTAATTATTTAACGAATCAATGGGGGAAGGAGCCAGGAGTCACCATGGGGGCTTTTCCCCGAGAGAATTATCTATTTCGCAGGGGAAAGCAAAACTGAAACAAAGGCGGCCTGTAACGGACGGTCTCATCTTTTTAGTTTTACCACAGAGTTCGGACTCCTCTCTCGAGAAAAACCGAGGGCGCAGAAAGTCAACACAATGGCCTACCGGGGGGGCAACGGAGAACGTACGTTCTCAAAAGGGGGAAAGGCACTCATATCTTTCGGGGAGAGGAAAAGAACCCAGAAGAGAAAAAACGAAGTCGCGCCAAATTCACATTGGAACGATGGTCAGGTGGAGGTGCCTCTCAGGGAACCTCCTCACAACCCCTCTCTCTCTCTCCCGGAAACCGATGTGAGAGGGAATAAGTTGTCTTTGCCAATACGTAAATTGTCCAAGAGGCACCCTTGGGGGTCACCGGCAGGAACGGAAAAATCGCATGAAAAGAAGTCGTAGCAGGCGAATCCGAAGAATCGGCGATTTACAACTTCAAAAGGATCGTCAAAGTGGCTTGGTGAATACGAATGGCAAGAGAGTATTATGCTGTCGGGGGCTGGGGAAGATAAGGTACTCTCTCAGGGGCCCTCGGAGATGAACTTTTTCGGGGGAGGAAATCGCGGCAAGGGGGGCTTGACCTCCGATTCTCCCAGGCTTAGTCATCTTTCGATCCTACAAGACCAGAATCAAAAACAGGTTCCTAGGATTGGTGAACCCAACGACGAGTATCTCTATTCTCGGCAACCAGAGACGTAATTTCAAATCGTTACGAGAAGGTAGGAGGAACCGTCCTAATCTCGATCTACTCCTACAACCGATCTCTGGTCGGTATGGAGGCCGAAGTCGGTGAAACAGAGTCTGCGTTTTCCTCGGGGGTCTCTTTGAAGGGAAAAGAACGAGTTCAGGGAGTAGTCGCCCCTCCCAGAGGTCAAAGACTGCCGGCGGTTTGGGTCTGCCCTCTGCTGGAACCTCCGTCCCTCGGGGTCTTGAGTATCGAAGTTCCTGTCGAAGCCTTCTTCAGGTTCGCGTGTTTTCCTTTCTGACTGGGTAGATGGGGGCCCTAGAAAGCCTCCCACTTTAAACGAAAGGAAAGGTTTGGGTCCCTTTTTTGGAAAACTATCAAAGGGAGAAGAAAGGAAAGGAACGATTTTCTGGGAAAAATCTCTCTCAAAAAAAACACCTCTGAGAATAGAGAGATGCCCAACGCCCAGATCTTAAGTCTCCTATTTGAGATGAGGGGGGTACCCCCCGGCGTACCGAATGATTAGGTTCAAAAGGGTTATTGGTCCTCCCTCTCTAAGACGTAAAAGCCGCGTCATCCGGACTTTGGGCGTGAAGCCCTGCTCCGTCCGACGGAAAACAAGGCAACGCGCTGCGCTGGGGCCGTGGCCGTAAGGGCTGAGGGAAGATAAGCAGAGACCTCATCTCTTCAAAAAACCTTCTCCGTTGAAAGAACCAAAATCACGGGGGGTTTCGAGGATCATTCTTGTTCTCTGGGGATCCTTTAAAAATGGAGGTCCTCCTCACGGTCCGGGAGAGTTTCTCACGAGAGGGTCTATATTCAATCCTTTCTGGGGGAACCTCATATCGAGCTTGAGAAAAAAAATGTCTTTTAGGAAGATGGGGCCAACATTCTAAGCTCCTCGAAGAAGATTTGGTCACAATAAGTCCGTATGAGTATTCCTGACTTCATGAGCCCTCCGGGAGGCAGAAAAGTAGAAGACTAACTCGAGTAAAGGAACAAACAGTTTCTTGATGCGTGGGTAATCGGCGAAAGAGGGCTTCTCAAAGCAAAGACGAAAAAAAAAGGATTGACCGGATGGGGGGTTGCGGCCAACTCCGTGGTGGGGTCGCGATAAAAATTGAGTCGCAGGATACCAGAGACCCCTGGAAGCATTTCGCGCGGTGGTGGGAGGAGCGGCAGGCATGGCCCGCCGAAAAGGGGGGTTAATGTTTTTCGAACGTGGGGCGGGGCGAGATATGCGAAGAGGCTGCGGTGAAAGCACCGGGAAAAAAAAGCATCGGCCAAAGTTGGCCAGAAACTGTGACGCTTTGGGAAAATGGGGGGAAAAGGAGCCCTTGTGCTGCTGAAGATAGGTGTTCAACGCCTCGATTACGCGGACCGCCAAGCACCTCCATTTCCGAGGAGGAAACTAGAGATTAGCGTAGTAAAGCTCAGCCGTGGCCTCGGGGCATTCTCTTGAATACTAGAAGTCAAGGAATGTTCATGATTCGAGGAACGGGGGGGGTCTGAAAACAAGGCCCCAAGATGACGGGAATTGTCGGACAGTTTTGCGGCCCCCCGACGAGGGGCGAACTTGGGGGGGGTATC
>Ga0179593_1705171_pt1 | contig 10967 bp, 6 predicted proteins | sample CZODoug2_1_08_16_FD_185931 | JGI IMG/M metagenome (GOLD analysis project Ga0179593, IMG submission 185931) | Vadose zone soil fungal communities from Angelo Coast Range Reserve, California, USA - CZODoug2_1_08_16fungal (PacBio error correction) | ecosystem: Environmental > Terrestrial > Soil >...
ACTTTTCGGCAGCCGCTAGGAAGACTCTCTTCCGTCAGAGTCAATTCCCGTTTTTTTCTAAGGGGGCGCTGCTTTTCTCTTCCCGCCCCTGGGTCGGGAAGAACAAGAAAACTGGCTAGGATATTTGGGACTATTCTTTTTCTTATCGATAGGCTCGGATATCACCATCGACTGAGCGAGAGTTGGCGTCTATCTGGAGGATCGTAAAAAAAAATACCCAAAAATGGGGGGGGGGGAGGATTGAAAGAGGATGACTGAGCGCTTGTGTAATGTTTTCGCCGCTACGATCTCGCAGTCAACAAAACATGGGGAGGAACTGCCCACCCGGCAAGAAAGTACTTTGATTGCGGTCGGGAGAGTCAAAGTCAGGGAAAAAAAATTCCCGGCGTCGATGAATGACAGGCATGAAAGAAGGACGCATCTTCTGATACCAAGTCCCGGAGATTCCTTCCATCGCGCCCTCGTCTAACTCGAGAAAAGATCTAACCACGTGAGGGGGGGACTGCGTCGCCGGATAAACGCGTAGCCCTTGTCGAGCCAATAGACTTGACTCTCGACTCTGATCCACTCTAGAAGAGGAAGAGAATAGAAGAATCCCGCCTCGGACTTTATCGACAGGATGACCAGCTGGCCCTGAGGCCGCGCAGAGAGAAACGCAAGATTCATGGAAAGGGGGGGAAGCCGGACGATGGAGGAGGAGCCGCCGGCCCCCTTCTGGGGTTGTGTCCTAACCTCGCGGCGACAAGGAACTCAAAGGTGGAAAAAATCGGGGGGGACGGAAAAAGAGAGCTCCCTCTGGTTTCGGGGAATGCAGCTCTCTGCTATATCTCGGGAGTTAGACGGACAGAATCAGAAACTGAGGACTAAAGGCCCAAGACAACTGCTCGACAGTCACGCTCCCTCTCGAAGGGTTAACTTTTGCAACGATGGGCCAGGATGAGTGGTGGAGGGAGATTAGAAAAAGACGAAGCAACAAACGTTCCCCGCCCCTAAAAGAGCGAGTTACCGAGAAAAAAAAATCTATTGAAATACGGATGCTGCAGGTTTGGCCCGTGAAAAAAGACTGATGAAGAATAACAGGAGGGGGGAAAAAGGGAAAAAGGTAGAGATTGGCTATCAAACAACACAGTTAAGCGTGACTGCTGTCGCCCGTGGCCGTATACGGGAATTCAAAGAGCGGAGCAGTGGGAGGGCACTGTGACCAGAAAATCGTTCCGTCGTAGTCGAGAACCCGGGAACAAAAGGCAACAGGAAAAGGAGGAAGAACGGTAGGGAGGTACATGCGGCGCTGTTTGGGCCATCAGGGCCTCGAAAATCGGGGTGCGGCGAAGAAAGGCCGGAGAAGGAAAAGAGGGCCGTCTGTCGAATCCCGTGACAGTCGCACAGTCTCGGATGGAAGGCCTACGGGGGGGAAGGGGGGCGGAAAAACCTCGAAAAAAAACGGGTTGGACTGTCCTACGAACGCTCCCTTTATGGGAGCTGATACGACTGTCTGCACTGTCCCCGGAGCCTCAGCGTCCATGTCCATAGACAACCAAAAAAAAAAGAAACGGGAACAAGCCGCTACCAGTCTCTCTACTGCCGCGTGCACGGCGACGCACCCGAGGCGCTGGACTAGGTAGTCGGGAAAGACAAAACGTTTTCAGGGAGCAAAAACAAATGGAGGAGTACCTAACAGGAAGACGAAAGAGACTCTGGCCATTCCCCTCATCCCAGCGGAAGCAGCGAAGGGGGTTGAGGAGGGCAGAACAAAAGTCCTCAAGGATCTCTCGAGCACCCAGAAACCCCGCCGGTAAAGCGGGAACTGAACGCGAGCAAGGCAGCCATGACCGGTCAACTCGTCATAACGATCAAAAAGCCCGCTAAAACGGGAAGACGAGCAGGCCTGCCATCCCTAAACCTCCCACACGGGTGACGATTAGTACTCTCCTCGCCCGCAAATCGGTGAAACCAGAACACCCGGAGACTCGAATGCACCCCTAAGGAATACGCCCGAAAGGAAAAGGGCAGAAGCGAATTTGACGCACCTTCGACGCGTGCACACGAATGGCTTTAAGAGTCCCGGTCAGCAAGGGGGAACAAAAAAGGAGTCGGGCACACTTAAAATGCTTCAACATGGCCGATTCGAACCACCGAGTGGACATAGTAACCTTGCCCCACTCAATCACCTCCTGGTAAAGAGGGGAACAAAAAGAAGTCAACTCGACCTAATTCAGAAGACCACAGCGCGTGTCGCGAAGGGGGTAACCTGGGAGGGGTAAAAGAGAGGGGGGGAAGAAATCGGCAAGGAAACGGAAGTCGCATTATTATCCAATCAAAGGTAGAACTAGAAGGGGTGCCCGGCTTCAGAAGGCCGGGAAGATCAGGGGCTAGAAAAATCGGGATCGCATTCTCTCAACAAAAGAAATAGGAGAGGAGATTACGCACGAAGGGCCGCGCCGAAGGCGCGAAGAAAGCCGCCAGATCAAAGTAATTCCGACTCAGGATATCCAAAAGTGTTGAGAGCAAAGAAGGAGGGAAATAGAGAGAGGCATCGGTGAAAAAGGACCGAAGGCAAACATCTATGTCTCATATGCCGGAAGGGACTTCTAGGTGAGCGGCGACGCGCTCGCAGGTACGAAAATAGTGACATGACGGAAAGGGCTCCCGGCAAAAGTTCTCGCTCGAATGTTTATAGCCGGGGTCTTGGGGGGCCGCAGATGAGGCGACACGAAGGTCGTGCCAAGCCATTCAGGAGCAAGCGTCTCTAAATGGATCTCAATTCGATTGAGGTCGGACGAAGAGAGGGTGCTGGGGGGTCAGAAAGTCGCCGGTCGGGGAAAGAACCGGGTATATCGCTAGGACTTCCCCATCATTTTCCGCCTTAACGAGGACTGGAGGAGGACGTGAAAAGCCAGAAAAGGGATGGATCTTACATTCTGCTCGTAGGGATCGCACAAGAATTTAGAGAAAACGGGGGAGGAATAGTCGAAGTCCGGTCTTGGGGTCGTACTGACCAGTATTCTGCATCTTTAAGGAAGGAATGTGAAGGAAACTAACGGGGGGCCGTGGCTCTAGATCCCTATCAAGAAAGGTCTCCGGGATGACCCGAAAGGTTTCCATGGAGATCCCGTTCTCCTTATACCTTCGCAGCAGACGCAGAAAACCTCAGGGGGGGGGTCTAAAACGAAGGTGGTGGTCGGCAGGTGTACTCTCTTAATGACGCCATTAGAACACAGGGGACACACAAGGGCGCGGGGGGAGGCTTCAAGTGAGAACCGCGTCTGGATCTGTTCCGCAGAGCCAGAATTGGGCTCGTGCAAAAAAGGTGGGAAACAAAAAAAGGAACCTGGGAGGAGTTCTAGTAAAATAAACCCGTTCTCCTTTGAGAGTCTGCTGTCCAAAACACAGCATCCAAGGAACATCAAAAGGGGTAACTAAGGCCCGACGGGAGGTCCCTCCCTCGAACGGATCCGATCGGAAACACGAAGACACGGCCAGAGAGGGCCCAGTGCGTGTCCAAGAAAATCCGCTTGATAGCCAATGACTTGGAAAAAGGGGACTATCCGTCGGTGCCACTGGTGTACTCACGACGAAAGGCCAGCATGAGGGGAACTATCCTATGCGAACTAGCGCAAGTCCCGAAAAACAAACCCTGGACCCGATCAAGGAGCGGCACGACGAGGAGGGAAAAGCGATCTCAAATTCTACCTTGGCGGGGGTTGCCACCGCCTCTGGGACGAGGTCCCTCGTAAAGGCACGAACCAGGAAACGGGACAGCCTCACCCGAAATCGCTTTTTAAGCCTCGCCTTTGCGCGTTTCAGGAAAAACGGGAGTTCATCGAGGTGGCGGTGGTAGGAGGCTATGAGAACCGTTCAAAGAACTTCACAAACAAGACTCATCGTGAGGGACGGAGGAAAGGGGAAAGCAGGTGGAAAAACGGAAAAGGCTAAGTCGCTCGCACCTACCACGTTAGATATCGCAATCCTATCTACAAAACTTCGTTCTACACCGGATGGCAGCGGTGGGAGAAGAAAAACAATCGATACTGAACGGGGGAGGGGGAAAACCGGGGGGCGGAGTTCAGAAAAAATCCCCGCGCCGGGAAGGGCGGCGATCAGGATCAATATCTGACGGCAACACCAATTATCTTACGCTCGAAAGTATTGAATGAATGAATAGGAGGAAAGGGAAGGAGGGTCAAGGTCGAAGGGCTAGGCGCGAGGGAATTACGGCTATGGAGGAACGTTCTGGGGGGAGGGGGGGGAAAGGGCGCCCTCAAAAAATCTAAGTTGAGACAATGTCTACTTCTAATACTCAGCTGACAAAAAAGGGGAAAAGTAGCAGACACAGGTAGAAGGATAGAAGTGGAGAGAAAGATTCTCGAAAAAAAGCCGAAAAAGGTTCGGAATGGAAAAAAACTAGGGATCCAAGGCGGGTCTTGACGCAGAGGGAAAATTCTCCGATAGAGGACAGACGACGGGGGCAGAATCAAGCTACAGACCGCATCGGAGAAAGAGGACTTTGGGCCGGGGACACAAAGACTTCCCGATTTCGGGGGTGAGCGGCATCAGCAAGATGATTCGGGAGAAACACAAGAAAACACAATATCTCGCCTTCATCCTAAAAACCCAACACCGTCAAGGGAGTGGTTTCATACTGATAATGCCAGAACACGAAAACTTACTAAAAAAAGAACAAGGGGGGACTATTTCAAAAGACAGCGGAAAAGGGAAAAGAATCCAGGTAAGGGAATTCTATACGGGAGGATGGGGTTCCCAGAAGAAAGAAAAAAGACGGCTTGGGGAAAAGTTTAAGCAACCTTCCCTCAAAGCTCGAAAACAGAAGGCCTGGAAAAAAAAGAGACGGAGGAAATCCAAGGCGGCCCCGACCCGGAGACGCCTTATCTCGCAAAAAAACTACAACGAGGGGAAAAGAAAGAAGTCCTACAAGGGGACAGCTCAGAGGGGTAAGGAAGGCAGCGAGGCAGCTTGTTTGTAGGGGGGGCGCGAATCTCTCTCCGCACCCGGTCTTCTGAAAAGCAAGGGACCAACAAGTTCTACGAAAGAAATGGGCGATGCCGTTGTCTGGAAGCGCCCGCATCGTAGAACGCGCCGTCGGGGGGAAGGAGCCTCCGCGTTGTCTCAGAAGCGGAGTATCGAGAAGATACCTGAAAGGGAAAGCTGCAAGTACGCGAGCACTTGTGGTCTGGTCGCTAGCGACACTCTCGGGAAAAGAAAGGGGCTGGCAAAAATAGGGGGGTCAAAAAGTCAGGGCGCTCAAGGAGTCTGCTGTACAGGATTCTCAGGCGAGTCGTTAGACGAGCATCCGGAGGTAGGGAAAATATTCGCAACTGAAAGCAACCACAGAGACAGCCGGGAGAGAAACAGCGCGAGCACGATGCTGATAGCGCCAGTCCAGCGCCAAGGGGGAGCTCGAGTCGTGCGCTTCGCTCCGACCTGCGTCAAAAGCGGGGACCTTGTCCAGAGAAAAAACGTAGCGCGGTAGGGGGGGGGGAATCACCGAGCGCATCCAGCAATCGTCGAATAGCGAGTTCATCATTGCCCTAGGGATCGACAGAATCTGAAATTCGGGCCGCGCATCTTGGTTCACTGCCTGACTAGGTCATGTCCTTGGTGAAGACGTCGAGCGACACATTAGAACGTAATACCAGGGCAAAAGTCTGGGGGGGGTTTCCTCATCTGCGACACCACGGACCGTTCCGCACGGTTGTAGAGCCCCAATCCTCTCCTACCGAAGACGGCCACCTTGGGAAAACCTGCAGCCTTTGTCGAGCAGCTCGGGCGAGAAGCTGGGGGAGGAACTCACGCCGTTTATCGGCAAAACAACTAAAAAGTGCCCTCAAGACGAAGTAGGTGCACTATTGCTAGGTTTGAGGTCTGGAGAATCATAGCCTACCTGCGCAGCAGCGAGAGTTTCCACCCGAATATTCAAGGAGGATCGTAAAAAAGCAGAAGGGCTTCTTCAGGAGCAGGGAAGGGGGAGTTCCAGGGTCGGGGTCGGTGCAACTAAAGAGTTGTCTCAACAACCTCAAAGGTATAGATCTGCGCTCTCGCATCGAGGAACTTGACAGAAAAGGGGAAATCAATGGGAGTGGGGGCCGGTAAGTCGGCATACTCTCCGACCAATTTAGCACAAAAACCGTAAATCGTGCAATTCGCTTTGAGGCTAGAAGGGGCCTCCGCAAGAGTTTGGCAGACCGATTGCCTTTGCACCTAATTATAATTTAATCTTTTCTCTGGTGCTTTACAACCTCAGGAGCGACTTACAGTCGGTGGACACCGAATGTCCTCGTCTGTGTCCCCTTTCTAAGGCTCACAGGAAGATTTAATGAGGAAAAAAGAAAGGAACACGAACGCAAAAGGCACCTGCTAACGGTTTGTATTTCCCCGGAAAGGAGGGATCGAAGGGGTTGAGGAGACCTTCAATAGGGCAGGAGGATCGAAACGGCTTTGTCCGCAACAACCCCTAAACGTCTCTGACAAAGGAAAAGGAGAAGAAAGCTCAGAGTTCTTTTCTCCGGACCTCCGGGCCTTTCTCTGCATCAGCCGAGCTGCGAAGAAAAAGGCGTAAGCACAAAAGAAGGAGCAGGCTCTAAAAAAGGGGGAATATACGTCTAACCATTCCCCTGCACAAGGGGTCTGTAGAGGAAGGGGAATGAAAAAGGAGGCCTCAGTATGCTCTCTAAGGACCCTCCTTCTGATTGGTACGCTATCATCAGGGACATCATCCCGGTCACCAGAGAACGACGGGGAAAAGGAATCCGGAAAGATCAAAAATCGCGGGGGAAAAAAGAACAAGAGTCGAACCGAACCAAATCCCCACACTGGATACTTCCCCCAAAACGAAGTGAATTCAGGGGGGAGAAAACCTCGAAAAAAACACGGGACTCCGGACTCCCTCGCGAAAGACTATTACATCACAGAAGAGCCCCGTCGCCGCGAATGAAAAGGGAAACCTTGGAAAGCTTCAAAATGGGGAGGCCGCTTCCGGGGAATTCACAGAAGAAGGTTAACAAGCACCGTAACCCGAAAAATTGACGCACCTGGGGACTTCGGGGAGAGAAATCTAAATTAGAACAAGGGGGAGAAAGCACGTCGGAAAAACTCGCCCGCGAACCCTCACAGCATCGCTCCTTCATATAGGAAAAACTCCATGGGAGAGGACGTAAACTGTCAACGGCAGAAAGGCGAAAAGCCGAGAAAGAATCGAAAAGTCTCCAGGATTATCAGCAATTAGTCACTAGAGGAGGGGAGGTGGAACGAACGGGTCTGCTCACCTGGTCTAGCAAATCGTACCTGCACTCTGAAAAGAACAAGGGAAAGGGGGCTGAAAGAGAGTGGAAGGACTAAAAAGGCGCAAGGTCGGCGCGCTCGCTGACGAAACGGACAGGGGACTGAGGCCATTGAGAAAGAAAAGGGAATTAGAGGCGATTCAAGGTCCTCAACCTCACGTCGGACCGAAGAAAAAAGGGGGGAGGGGGGACGAGTACAGGGGGGAGGGGCGGGGCGTTCTCGGCTATTCTTTCGCGAGACTTTATTGCAACGGGGGGGGACGGAAATAAGGGATGCCGATAAAAGAATGGGAATCGCGTAGGTCCGTGCTGCTTACGCGTCTTCTGGTTGGTGCAATTCGGAAGAGAGAGCTGTATCCTTAGTGCAAGGCCACGCGATCTAGAAGAAAGGGAGTCCCGGCGAGAGAGATTGGGGAGGGGGACAAGAGGCGTAGAGAGAGGCTTCTAGGGCGTGCTTTTCTACGATGCTCTGCTTCCTCGCGAAGGCGCGGTATGATCGCATTGGAGAGTATTAGACAGAAAAAAGGAACGATGTCAAAAAGCGTCAGGGAGCTAAGGAGATATTCCGAATAGGTCGTCGCGTTACCCGGATGCTTACTCTATCAGCCTGCGCTTCGGAAAAGGAATAGGGAGGCACCTGAGACTGCCGGACCCGGAAAGTCCCTAAAAGTGGCCCTTGCTTCTTGCTGGTGGGGTCAAATCCATATCAAGGATCTGGAGCTTCGATAGACTGTGGGCGTGGCGTCGGAATGTACGCCCTCTTAATTACGAAAGACAAGGATTCCCGAGCGGATCCCAACTCACGAAGAAAAAACGGACGGTCGAAGAGGCGGGCAGGGTGGAGGGACAGAGCAGGAGAAATGCGCCCGCGTACATTTCTCCGAAACTAGGATATGACATACTTATCGTAGGAACTCCAAACCGCGACACAGTTTGACGGGGGAAAGGGGGGGAGAGGCTGCAAGAGTCAAAGAAGACTGTGGCTAGGTCACGTACTCTCAAGACTTGCCACTTTCCAAATCGACGCGGCTCGATCGACCTCCAGAAGCTAAAGCCGAAAAGTGCCACCTTGCGCCCCGCAAGCATAAAGGGAAATCTACTAAGAGGCCAGGGGAAGGGGGAAATTAAAAAAGGACGGTGAGAAAAAGAGTTAGGACGAGGCAACCTCTGGCATTGTCAGCCTACAGACCGTAGACAATCCGACAAGCACCAACCACCAACCGGCTCCGGAAAGTCGCTCTCGGAGTCTCTCGCGAACTGGGTAAAAAAAGGAAATCCTCTCTCTAGTTGGACGTTTACCCAAAAGGGGAAGGGTCTGCCAAACGATTCTAAACTTAGTCCCGAAACCATTCTACACGTCTTCTAAGTCAAATCACCGTCTGAAGAGGGGTCTGCGGGAGGGAAAAAGGGCTTGATGGGAGGGGCGAAAAGACGGGGGCCAGTCCTACTTCAGTTTGCTTAACTAGGAAAGCCAAAAATTCACAAACATGAGAGAAATAGTAAGAAACGGAGAGAATCAGGATACCTATCATTTGGGGATGGCTCGATCAGAATTGTTTACGTAGCTCGAGGAATCAAAAGGGCACTCATAGGGACCAAGAAGGAAGGTCAACGAAGGTGCTATCTAAAGGAGGCTCGCATTCAGACTATTCCCACGGTGCGAAAGAAAAGGAAGACAGTGGGAGGGAAAGAGAACAGAATAACGCCAACGGGTCAAGTCCGTCTGAAAGGTGATCAAGATCGGAGGCGAGTTAAACCGCCTTCGTGACCGAAAAGGCGAAGGAAGCGAAGAAAGGGGGAGGGATACGGAGAGCAAGCGCGATTGCAAGGACTAGAGATTGAGTCGGAAAAAGGGGCGCAGGGGGATCAAAGAGAGATGAAAAGTAGGCCCGACAAGGGCTAAGGGAGACATCGCTGACGGCTTCCAGGCCGAAGCGGGCCAAAAGAGTCGGAGAGAGATTTCGACAAGGGGGAATCGCAGAAAAAAAGTTCTCGCTTGCAAACGATCCCGGCGGAACTTGACGCAAGCGGTGAAGGCAGAAACCGTATCAAGAAGGGACTAAACACCGACGTGAACCCTCTAGAATAGAAAGATTACTTTCGAGAAGGAGAAAGACACACCGGGGGTTTTGGGGGGAAGGAGGCAAACGGAGAATAAGATAGAGGGAGGGACGCCCTATCAAAGAAAAACCAACGCGCCTCCCCCCTCCACGGCAACACATTACGTAAAGGGGAATACGATAAGGGGGAGGACACTCGAAACTAAGATCACGACTGCCTCTTACTACACTCACGTAGTTCTTTCACAAAATAGAACAATAAACAGGATTACTCCAAAATGAAAGGGGGAGAATGGCGGGGTCAAGAGAAATCTAAGGGCGTCGTTGTTGCGGGATAAATGAAAAATCGCCACTGCTAAAACAATAAAGGATGCGGGCGAATCAAACAGAGCGAGAAAAAACCGTATCCGATCCTTAAGGACTTCCGTAAGACTCATCAAAAACAACGGGATAAAAGAATCTATCAATGGAAGGGGGCTGACGGCAGAGGGGACTCGATCTAATTTCGAGAGGTCAAGGCCTTCTTTGGTTTCAGCAGAGACGGTCCTGGGGAGAGAACGAAACAAAAAAAAAAGCACGGTTCTCGCAGGGGGCGCGCCAGCATCACGTCTAAGACAGAATTGTCGGGAACGGCCGTTTGCTTTGATCGAGCCCGCTCGTCTTGGGAAGCAAGAAGGGGATAGGGGGTTTTGAGTGAGCCGAGGGACTGCAAAGGAGAAGTACGGGTGGTGCCGGACGGCGCGCTTGGGTCTTGTAGGGCGCAAACAATACAAGAGATCAGGAGAAAGAATCAATAGGGGGGGGGGAAAAACGGCCAGTCGGGGTGAAACGCGCGCAGACTTCTGCTTGTCTCCGATGGGGGGGGGGGGGGGGGGGGGGGGGGGGGGGGGGGGGGAGGCTGTGGGGAACGATCAGGCCGCGTCGAGGAAGATCGGATACTTCACTTTGTCGTGAATATAGTAATCCGAGGGGGGAAATTACGTAGAGAGAGGGACTCGAAGAGCAATAGATGCTCCGCGACGCCGCAAAACGTCTTTGGACTGTGCTCTCTTGATGATTCAGACGGGGAGTATCCGGTTAGAAGCGAAGGGGAAGGAGCTGGATTGAGCAGAGGGAGGACCCATCGAGAGTCGGGAGGTTCAAGGACAAACGGCAAGGGGAAAGGCATACTTCTGTCCTAGGGCTGAGCTCATCTTCTTCCCGAACCTAACTTCACTCTTCCACCTAAGTGAACCTGTCCTTTTTCTTCGCCCGAATTAAAGTGTATCAAAAAAATCTCCGCGAAAGTTTACACGCAGGGGTAGGAGGGACAAACTTCTGATCCAAGAGAAAAAAAAAAGGTCATCTTAACCCCGTGGGTTCTTTTTCCAGGCTAAGGATCTCCTAGCAAAGACGAGAACTGTGTAGCAGCTCTTTGGTAGATCGGTCTTGAGATATGGCTCTGGGGGAAATCGGAGAAGCTGAACCATGAAAGTTACGAGAAAACTAAAAAAACAAATCTACGGCTTTGAGGAACCCCCTCCGAAACTGACGAGTTCATTGGGGGCTATAAGGGGCGGGGGTTAGTATGTAGAATGCAGCTGAAAAGGGGGGGGGACCTCTCGACGACTTC
>Ga0179593_1712436_pt1 | contig 10967 bp, 7 predicted proteins | sample CZODoug2_1_08_16_FD_185931 | JGI IMG/M metagenome (GOLD analysis project Ga0179593, IMG submission 185931) | Vadose zone soil fungal communities from Angelo Coast Range Reserve, California, USA - CZODoug2_1_08_16fungal (PacBio error correction) | ecosystem: Environmental > Terrestrial > Soil >...
TCGTCGGCTTCTTGTCCGAAAGTCATCAGTCAACAGAAAAGTGGAAGGAAGGCTACCGCATAAAAAGCCGACCGAAACGATCTTGTGCACTACGTAAGGAAAATAGGCTTAGAGGACGCCCAGCCCCGGCGGGGGGACTTCTCGGCAAGCAAACAACACGGGACCTTCGCGTCCTGGAAAAAAGAGGGGGAACCGTTGGACAGGAGAGAAAGGGCGCGGGAAGGGAATTCGGGGGGTAAATACGCGAAAAAATGCGGAAACTGAACGTCTCCACCCGGTGGGTCGATTATTCGAGTTCTCGAGTAAGAGCAGGAGCCGAAGGAGGAAGACAGTAGTAAATCTGAGAATGTAAGTCCGGAATTCCTAGACGGCCGTTCGGAAAAAAGAAGCTGGGTTGAATGAATAGGAATGGAAAGGGTGCGTCATTTCCTGGCAGAGCTGAACTCTGCTAAGAGAGGAAGTCCTCGTGCGGAGGAAAAAAGAGCTAGCACCGAACATCGAGGGGGGACGCCAGGGATCGCGATCCCTTCAGCCGATGCGCTAATTCTCTTATCGATCGGGCTTATGGGTCCTGGCAGGGACTTCACGAAGGGAGGTGTGCAGATCCCGAAATGAGGCGGATCGTCCGACGCCTCCCACCGGGTGGGCGACTAATTGAGAGGCAGAGGAAAGGAAATTCACCCTATCCTACTCAGAAGACAGGCCGAGGGGATGGGGAACTGCAGGGGAGGCGAGCTACACGACTAAAAAACGGAAGGTAGGAACGCCTAAGATCCAGATCGGGAAGGGGAGGAAAAATCTCGGAAAGAGGGGGGGAATTAGGCGTCAAAAAGGGGAGGGACTCCTCTAGCGACAGGCGAGACGCCTCTCATCAACTGGACGGTTCGCGGTCTGAAGGTTTGCACCCATCGGCCTGAGGATGAGGGGGGGGCCCTGAAAAAAAAAGAGTCGGGGAGAGGGTTCGGGGGAAACCAGGATCGAGCGGAGGCCCCTGCGTGTATGGGTTGCGCGGAAGAGCCCATGCACCGGCGCTTTCTCAGAACCCCCCTCAGAAAGGAAGGTACGGCGATCCGCGCCGCAAACACGCCGGTCGTGGGGAGAAGGAAGTAGCCCCAGCCCATTAAGCGCAAAGCAGCATAAAAAAAAACCAGTTATACCGAAGGGAAGGTCAAAAAATAAACTGCTCAGAGACAGCAACGAAATCGCACGAGATCGCCATCAGGCACCCCTTCCGGCAGAGCCCGGGGTAGGCGGGCGCTCGCCGGGCTTTCTGAAAAAGGTAATGGAAAGAATAGGAAACGGCGAATACCATGAAGAGAGGCGGCGTGACAGGGGAGAACTCACCTAAATAAGAGACTGGGCGGGAACACCTTGTTTATAGTCATCGCTCCGGGAACATGGGAGAAGGGAGGCAAAAAAACTTCACGATTAAAGCCGTCGAGCTTACTCGAATCCCAAGATTTTCCATCTGAAACGGCGAGAGGGTGAATCTCTTCCAGAAGCCCTACTCAGAAACAGCCTAGGGCGGAAAGTCGGAATACGAACAGGTCCACGCGCGTAAAGAGAACGCGCCGTCTATATAATTACTGGGGAGGGGAAAGAGGGATTAGTTGAACTAGTATTACGTAAGGGCAGTTTTAAGGAAGGGGAGAAAAGACCGGGGAAAGGGCGCGCACTGGAAGAATGAAATGCACTCAGGAGGGAGGAGCGAGCCTACTCGAACGACAAAGCAGCCCTCAAGGATACCCTGACGTCCTCCGAGAAGACACGTGAAACGAGTCAAACGCGCTGCGGCTTCAGAAACAGAGAAAATCGCTGGGAAGCCTCTACGTCCGTCTTAGTAGAGAGCCTTTTCAAAAGAGAAAGACTAAAAGAAAAATATGGGAAAGGAGTGGTGGGGAACTCTACCAAACCGCGAAGCGCTAAAAACTTCTCGGGAACCGCACCTTATCGGCGCCCGCCGAAAGTTTCTTAGGGAAGGATTATAAGAGGTTAGCGAGAAGGGGGCGTCCCCGTGCCGCTCTGCATGGCCGGGACATCAAAAACCACTCCACACCACCAAACTTCAGCGCAAGAGGGAGGAGGTCATTTTGGACTGGGGGGACCTCGGAATAAGAGATCTCAACCAAACAACAAGGATAAATAGAGATCTCTTCGACGCAGTACTCCGCGGCCAACCTTACCCAAATCCTCGGCGATCAGGAGATTTTTGGGGAGGGGGGGGGCGAGGGGAAAAGAAGAATTTCGAGAGGAGGGAAGAACCGATTCGCCGAAGAGGCTATTACCTATTAACGTGGGCGCGGCCGTACGCAGACCATCAGTTCCGAAAGGGAAAATCTCGGAGGACGCGAAGGAGGAGTAGATAGAGGGGAGGCGGGAACCGCGACTGGGTCCCGCATCTGGTCGTCTGGGAGGAGACGTGGAAAAACACTCAGCCAGTCGAGCTGAAAAAGTCGATCAGCTGTTCTTCTCCTCCGAAAGCACGTGCTGCCGTGAGTCAGCCCCCGCGGCTTAGGGTGTAGTCGGGGCTAAACGGGGCTGCGAGCGATACGATCCTCCCTCAATGCGTAAGGAAAGCGGCGGTCGTAGAAACTTTGCAGCTCTCATCCCCGGACTCGGGAGGAAGAGGGGAGAAACATGATAAAAAAAACTGCGCATAGTTGCAAGCCTCCTAGGGGGCAGCGACATGAAACGGCCTGGGAGCGAAGGCCCTCGCCTTGAAGGGCGTGTCTTTCGAAAGCAACCGCGGGGAAGGGAGGTCGGAAGACTAGAAGGGATTGAGCGTCGCAGCCAGCCTCGTGCACGCCGCCTGACATCGTGGGAGGAGAGGGGAAAAACTCTACGGAGGGGAAGAATCGAAAGAAAGAGCGCCACAGAAAGGCGACCAATGATCCAAATATGAGTCTTCAACATGTGGGGGGATCCATATCTCTGGGGCGGTGCTTCTCCAAGTTCCCTTGTGGAGCGATAAAAGGAAGGGATCCTGAAGATGATAGACGGGGGGGCAGAAAAAGAACCTTCTCGAGGAGAAATATCGTGAGAAGAGTTCCATTCGCCAGAGGGTTATTAGTCTAGGAGGAAAGAGGAATCAAAGGAGATCTGAAAGCCACCGCGCAAAGGAACAAGCCATTCCTCCCGATGGACATGAAGAGAAGCTCTGTATTTGGTCCTGATCAAAAAAGAAAGCGTTTTTTCCGAAAAGGAGGGAAAGATCGCTAAGGATGAGGGGTAGGGTAGGGAGAGCGGTGCTGGTGGGTCTGATCGCCCGAAACCCAAGACACAAACTCGATCCCTGGATCAGCTTCGAAAAAGCGACTTCGGAGGCCATCAGACATGTTGAAAAAGAAGAAGGCAGTCAAAAGAAGCGGGGAGGCACAGAGGGCCTACTTCGCGGCGTCGCCTGCCTCAAAGAAGGCGCGGACTGCCACCGAGAGAAGAGGAGGGGAAGCCGACATAAGGGTCCGCGAGGGAGCAAGACTTCCTATATTGGGGGGGAGCAGACGCCTCTCCTTTTTGAGGTGGGACAGGGCGTTGAAGAGCGAAAGCCAAAACAAAAGGGTAAAGAAGAGGCTCGGGGGGACTACAGCATCGGGGTCAGAGGCGCCTCATCGATCAACACACCGCGTTGATGTGTATACTTAAGATAGACGAATGGGTTCAGCGGGGCGAAGAGAGGAAGGCGGTCCCGGGGGAGACCCATACGGCTCGTCTCGAAGAATCGAAACGGAGCATCGTCTGCGAAGCTCTCTATATGGGCAGAGGCACGAGCGGAAAAAAGTAGAGGGATAGGGAGAGTGCTGGTCAGGTACGAACCGAAGCTCTATCCGCCCAGAGGCAGCATGGACAGGCAAAACGCACAGCGGAAGAGGAAGTCTAATAGAGGAAAACAGGGGGTCCGAAGGGAAAAAAGGGGCTCGGCCCGACGTCAGATATCATCCTGAAACTACTTCATGCTGCTCCTTCTCCTCTTAACACAATGAGAGGAAGGGGAAAACAATCTAGAAATACCGGGAAGGAAAAACTTTTAATCCTGGAGGATTTACACTAAACCGCTATAGAAAGCCCTTCTCTCAAGCCCGGTTCCCGATAACGAAGAACGAGGCAAAGAGGGGGGGGGGGGGTGTTGGGGGGGAAAGCCACCAACCGCAAAAAAGGTTTGTTCAGGTCCACCCCGACACAAGGGACTTCCTGCCGGATAGGGCCAAGAAGTTGGCGGGGCGGGGGAAGAAAAAGGACGCCTGCATGTTTGGTAAGGGGACGACCCGCTGTGAAAGGAGACGTGGCTGAACAGAAAAAAGAAGAAATGTCTGCGGGAAGAAGACAACAAGGGAAGGAGAAAAAAAGCCGAGGAAGGAGTCGTGGAGAAACGTTGCCAAAGGGCACAGCGGGTCTTCCGAAAGGGGCCGACCGAAGCAAAAAACCACCGATCGGTGAACGTTCCCGAGAGGGGAAAGTCAGATGAACAAGAAGGGGGGAAAGGCACAAACCTAGAGAAAGGAAAAAAAAACCCACCACGTTGCACCTCGCTGCCGAGGGGATCGGGAAACCTTGTACCTCGAATGCGAGAGGGGGTTCGTGTAAACAGATCGCGATTCGCCATCGAAATCTTCCCCAAGGGTAAAATGAAAGGGGGCCAAAAGAGAAAGGAAATTTAGCGCGATGAGGGTTAAGTCAGAGGAGCCGCAGGGTTCGATCTGCGCCTGGGGCTAGACGTCTAGGGGGGGCGAACGGAGAGGGAGACCACGAAGATCCGCGAAGAGAGGTAAGGGACTCGAAGGAGGGCGGGAAGATCCCTCTAAAGGCAGGCCCACCATCTCAGAACTCACTTAGACAGAAATCTCCCGTCGTGGAGACGGACCGGAAAGGGAGAGACTTCCGAAGAAAGGAACTCTAGCGCGGGGACTACGGCCTTATTGGATGAGAAGCTGAAAACTGGATCTCTCAGAGCGCGCGCCCCGAAGAAAAACGAGCTGCACGTAAAAAAAGACTCCCAAGAGTGGGAGCATCGGAATACTACGGGGAACGGCCCGACTCGAAAGCAAGAGTTTCTCTGGGCGAAGAAGGAATCTAAAGGCTCCACGGAAACCCATTTGCAGAGAGGAAAGCCTAATGGAAAAAAACCATTAGGCGGACCTCGGAGGGGGGAGTCTTCTTCACGTCGGATAAGCAGCGCGAAAAAAGGCCAAAATCCTAGAGCTTCTTCGCGAAACCCTCGAATTAGGAGATAGTCCTTGCGGAAGGAAGATTAATGAAACTGGAAAGAAACCTTAGGGGAGGAAACCCCATTGACCGTCTCTATTAAACTCTTGAGGTTTCGGGAGAGGAGACAATGGATGGAAAAAGGCCCGAGGAGGGGTGCATCTTGGATCTACAAAAAGCAAATGGAATGCTTGCAGAAAGCTCAAAAGAGAAAAAGATCGATGGGAAAAAAATAAGTCGTGGTGATCGAAATCCAAAAAGAGAGCACGCGCCATACCATTATCTTCAGGGAGGATGGGGGTCAAGGAGAAGAGTTGTGGGAAAAAGCACGAAAAAACTGGGAATATCGCCATCCGCCCACTCGCCACAATGCCGAATTATATACGGGGAGTCAGGGAAGACTCGCGCCCACGTAGGAGCGTTATGCACCTCACGAGAGGCTCTCCCAGTGCAGCCGGCGAACGAAAAGGGGTCGGGGGGGAAAGAAGCCACAAGAGGCTCCCCACCGAAGGGTTAAAAGACTCTGCTGCGATGCCGTCCGGGCCGCCTCACTGGCCCTGTCGCGCTCGTAGCCAGGTCCCCGACAAGGAGAAAGAACCGAGGTAAATCAGGAAAAGCGGGCAAAAAAAGACCGATATGTCTGTTACAGGAAAGCACCCTACAGAAAAAGAGGCGCGGAAAAAGACGAACGACAACTCCGTCAAGAGGGAGTGAAAAAAAAAGTCGAGTATAAGACGAGGGGCGGAGAAGAGGGAGAGGTGGGGAAGGAGTCGGACGTTTTAGTCCAGGTAGAGGAGCGGGGGAGAGAGTCAAGCGCATAGAAACCTACGAGTCGTTCCTGAAGGGCCTCCAAAAGGAGGGAAAAAAGAAGCGAAAAGAAAAAACTTAAACAAGGGTAAAGACATACTAACGGGAGAAGAAATCCCCGAATACTTGGCAAATCGAGTCGTCAGCACCCAGAGCCTCTTTCCGCGAGAACAGATGAGGATAGAAAGGGGCCTCTGGGAAGAGGGAAATTATGCTGGGAAACCTCTCGCACGAAGAGAAACAGATTCTTTAATTACAGCTGTGAAAACCCCTCAACGAAATCGCTCCCTCGAGGGAAAAAGCGGAGATAAAAAACGCTAGGGGTCTCCGGCGAACCATATTTGAAACTCGGTGGATCCGAGAATCGGCAGCGGGGGTACTCCTCCGTCCGACCTGGGAGATGAAAACTGGGGGGGGAGGCCTATTCATCAACGACCTCCAACCAAATCGTACTGCTCTCCTATTCTGTGAAGGTTGGGACGCACTGGGGGAGAACTCGTAAACAGGAGTTCTAAGTCCTCATCTAAAAAAGAGAAAAAAACTTATATTATTAAAAGGTAAGACGCGCTGTAGACGATGAACCCGCCTCTTAGAACAACCTTACCAAATAAAAAAAGAGGACGTCAGACTAAGGGGGGGGGAAGGGGGTTCTAGATATTCATGCAACGGGTGACGGGCCTCCCTCTAGACCGCGCTCTCTTTCGTACCGCCGAAGAGAACTAGGGAATAAACATAAAGGGGGAGAGAACTCGAGGGGACTCTCCTATGAAAGAGTTCTCTATACTCGTGTTAAAAAAAAGGTCTACACTACCTCGAAGGTCCGCTCCATCTGTTCGAGGGAAAGGGGGGTGGGGGGGGGAGAGGCGTGGTCCCTTGGGACCTCGCCTCAAGTACGAGAGAATATAAAGTGAGGATGTTCTCTCATTCCCCCCCTTCGGCGAGGAAAAAGACTCGATATGGAAAAAAAACGTAGGTTCAAAGGGGGAAGGTAGGAGCATGGAAAAACGAAGGGGGGCTTGAGAAGAGGAGGCTAAGACCCAAAGAAAAAGCGTTCAGGAAAAATCCAAGAGTAGGCGCACTAGCCCCCGGAGCATCTCTCACCATTACGTCCCTAGGACACTACTCCTGAAAACCTTCTCAACGTCCTTCTATCGAATTCGCGTATTCACTCTCCGGGGGGGTCTTGTCGTTAGAGATAGAAAGGCTGGTAAAGGAAAGGCTATTCGGGAAGGAAAAAAGCCCTACATAATGCTCCTTGGGAAGAAGACGGTACCCGAGTGCGGTCTCTAAGGGCGTGACCTCCTCGTCTCCCACAGACAATGCCTCGCCTTGGGGAATCGCCCGGAGGGAAGGACGGATCAGGAGTAGGAAAAAGGTGTGTCAGGGGAAAGAAAAGAAGAGGTCAGAGGAAGGGGCTAATTTAAAAGAGAGCCTTGTAGCGCTCAAGGCTATCTTCATAGAAGAAGGGCATCCAAGACCGATACTAAAAAGGTCGAAGGCAGGCCGGCGGTGATTATCTCGTAGGCAAGTGACGAAGCCGCGCACTTATCGCCAAAACGAGACTAAAAGAAGGGGGGCGCTCTAAAAGACAAGAGTGAAGAGACGCACTAGAGCAGGAGGGGAGGTTTCTCCGAACCGACAAAAACTCGGCGTGTGAGCAGCTACGGTTCGGAGTAAAGGTAGGAGGGGAGGGGATCGGGGCCGGAGAAGTTGAGGGGAGAGCGTCGGAAGGACACCCCTACACTCAAGGGAAAGTCAGATAACCTGGTATCAGCGACACTAGCTAACTAGGAAGAAAGGAAGAACGACCTAAAAGGAGATAGCCTTCCGCGACGCTGCAATCATTCTAAAACCCGAAGCCGGTCAAAAAACGCGCTCTAGGAAAGCGCCCGGGAAACACGCCGAAGAGGGGAAAAGGGGCTCAGGATCTATTACCGCCCGATGGGTTGGGGGAACTCTTCGGAAGGGTCCGAACGACCGCGGAATTGGTCGCTCTCCATCCCGGGCGGAGACCCGCGGATTGTCGAGATCGGCGAGGGGAAGGGAATCGGAAGGAGGCTAAAAGGCTCGGGGTAGGTCTCCTTACTCGAGCCGGTGAAATGCAAGGGCTGCTCTCCGCCGAAAATCATCTTCCATGAGAAAAAAATCTCGCGATGCCGAGGGCATTCTCAGAGAAGAGGAGAAGGGAAAAAAGGAAGAGGGACAACGGCCGGGAGCGGATGATATCTTCGTCACTTGGATGCCGCCCGAGCCGGACGATCCCGCAAGAGTTCCGCAAGGCCAAAGAAAAGAGCAAGTCTGCATAGGGAGAGGCCTCGAAAAGGGGGTGGTCGAGACCGGAGAGGAATCACACGTAGAGGCCTAATGCATGAGATGGGCCGCCTCGGCCTCACCATTAAAAGTAACAGACGCAAAAAAAGACCGAAAAAGGGACGTAGAGAAAGGGCGAGCTGGAACCTCGAGAGGCGATTTACACAAACTCAGAAGACGCGCCCGGAGACGCAAAGGTCCCGGTCCCGAATCCAGGAACTGTAGGAAGAAGGGGGGGGGTGGGTGGGAAGTCGAGAAAGGTCCAGGAGTCCTCAAGACGACTGGGGAAGAACTGTCTTGCCCAACGCTCATCGCCTGTCCATTTTTTTTGGACAGACCGCTGGGGGAAGGAGGAAACGTGGGCACTGAAAAGGGAAAAAAGAAGAAAAAAGTCTAGTAAGAAGAGGAGGGAAAGAAATTCTTGAGAGGAAAGCCGTACATAGCTTAGGAGGGGTCGGGAAGGAAAAAACATTGGCAACATTGACGTTTGTTGAAACCACGATCCTTAACGACTTCCAAGAAAGGAAAGAGTTATTACAGAAAACCCAACAACAGGGGGGGAGAAAAATTGACGGAGTCCAACCACCATGTAGGGGAATTCGAAATTGAAAACGCATCACAGAAAATTCTACTAGTATATTTATTCCGGGGTCGTGTCAAATCTCCTCGCGCGCCATGCTAGAAGAAGAGGAAATCAGGGAGAACAGAAGGGGGGGGGTGGAGAGTGATAGATTATGAAGGGTATGAGCTTGGGGAAGAGAGCTCCTTCTCAGATCCTGAAGAAGGTCAGTATCTGGAAGGGAGAACTGAGGGGAGAAACGAGGGAGGGGCAAAAGATCTTGGAAGGGTATGTCCAGAGAGGATGAATGAAGGGGCCTCCAGGACTCGTTCTATAGCGCCAGCAATAAAGGAAGGGGCAAAAAGAGGACTCTCAAAAGAGAAGTTCTTGAAGTGGTGAAACGGAGCGGGGAAGAGGCGAGCCATTCACTCGAAACAAGACGACGCGGCAATTCTCTTATAGAAGCCGTGGGTCCTGGGAAAGGATTAAGAAAAAGCAAAGGGGAGGAACCAAGGGAAAAGCGAAGAGTACGAAACGCAAAAATCAACCAACTCTGATCCTCATGATACTACGAGAGAATTCCCCTGGCCCGATTCGCTAAGCCGTAGGTCGAGCAAATTTATGGAAACCGCCACGGGGAGTCCGACGGAAAGGGCAGAAAGACACGCAAAGGATCAGGGAATTGCTTGCGGAACTAGGGAAAAGCGTAACAGTCGGATACACGCGTTAGTTTGAAGGGGAGGGGCCTCAGCACTGCGGAGGGAAGAAGGACGAATCAGGAGTGATGGGAGGGCCATCGTGAGGATTTGAGGCGCATCTCTGGCAGCCGGAGTTCTGTCACCGGCCCTGGATGGAAGAGAATAGGAGGTTTCGCGACTAAGAGAGAGACCAGGGGGATTTTGGGGGGAGAATAAATATCTCCCAGACAAACTGGGCCACTATCCACCCGCTAAATGAAAAACCTCTTCAAGAATGAAGAGGGGCCACAACGGGGGGATCAAATCGATGTCGGAAAAGAGTCTCATCAAAGACTGGAAATATGAGAAGGGGGTCGGGAGAACTGAAGCGAAAGATCGCAAAAAATGAGATGAAAAATCACCAGATAGCCGGCTCCTGAGATCCTTTTTGGGAAAGGGCGCACAGCGCAGAGAAGAGGGGGTGGGACACCTAGGAGAGACTCTACGGATAAAAAAGGCCTCTCGCGCGACACCGGTTTCCTCCTCAAAGCATCAGAAAAAAGAAAAGACACAACGGGGGGCTGGACATCCTGAAGAGTCATTGAAAGGGCCAGGGAGGAAACGGAGCGACTCGGGGATCCCTAGGGTCCCTCCCTAGATGAGGAACATCGGAAAAAATATAGAAGCGGACTAAGAATGAGAGGAAGAAGGGGTAATCTCTTCCCTCAAAAAGAAGGAAGACCAGCAAAGAGCGAAAGGAGACGAACTACACTGTCCACGTGCTCGTGCCGGCCGCCTTCGGAGATCAGTTTGAGAGGGAAATCTAGGGAAAAGAAGAGCCGGGAATAGTATGTACGATCTGACGATGCCTTTGGGAGGAGAAAGCGAACTACCGAAGGAGAGGCGGAAGAAAGGGCACTCCTAGGGTTGGGGGATCTATCACAACGACGACGCTTTTCTAATCATCCTGACCATTACTAAACTTACTTGAAATATACCCCTAAAGGGGAGGTCAGGAAAAAAAGAGGGGGTCAGAAAAACAGATAGGCGCTGAAGAAATCCTGATAGGAGGGACGACGTGGTCTAGAGAGAAGGAAAAATATTAAAGGGGCACACCTCCCAAATCTACCATAATTCTTTAATCGAATCTTGTAGGTAGTCAGAAATCTAACAAAAATAGAGGAATAAAAAGAGAGTATAATCAGCGTCCTCACTTTGCTTGGTCTCTAAGGGGTCTTCTGTGTCCAGGCTCGTAGCGGCAAGCATTCTTTAATAGAACGCGATAGGAGGGAAAAATGGAAAGAAAAGGGACTCGAGGGGCTGTCCCTTGCCGATCAGCACCTCGAAAAAGCTTCACAAAAAGTACCGTGAAGGTTCATGGGGGAAGGAGAGTTCAAGACGAGTAGACTCGGTAG
>Ga0179593_1438146_pt1 | contig 10966 bp, 13 predicted proteins | sample CZODoug2_1_08_16_FD_185931 | JGI IMG/M metagenome (GOLD analysis project Ga0179593, IMG submission 185931) | Vadose zone soil fungal communities from Angelo Coast Range Reserve, California, USA - CZODoug2_1_08_16fungal (PacBio error correction) | ecosystem: Environmental > Terrestrial > Soil >...
CCTTCTCTAGACTCTCAACAAAAGATTGCAGAAGGGGAGAAGACACTGCGCAAAAAGAAGAAGATGGGTAAAAGGGCCGAATGGGCCATATTAAAAGAGTCATCTTCGCAACCGCCAGCGAAAACCTTCATCAGCGTGGAGATTGCAAACAAATCTTCCGGGTCCGGTCACAAGGGCTGCAGCAGGCGTTTGAGGTCGAAGCAAGGAAGGGGAAGAGTTGATAGGAGTCGCGCTAAAAGAAATGGAGGGGAAGGTGTAAAGACCGGCAAGGCAAGAACGAAGGGCGCCCTAGGAGAACAGAAGGGTGTGTCTGGCAGAACCACCATACGTTCTAAAAAGGAAAAAGCTCTCTTGATGGATCGCGGTCGCATCAAAAAGGGGGAAAGATCGCTTGGTCAAAGAACAGCGAGTACATCACAAGGGGGGGAAGTACTCTTACCAACAGCACGGGAGTGACCCTAAAGAGCGGATTGAGGGATTCCCGCGGGAAAAAACAAAACACTTAGGGGGATCTTTGGCCTGACAAGCGAGAACAAGGGGTGACACCTATCGAAGAACGCCCTTGGCCGGAGTCAAAATGTGACCACTCAGCCGGACGTAAGGCAAACCGACTGTACCGAAAAAAAATCGAGAAGAAAACGTTTACTCCAACGAGTCACATTGTCTTATAAGTGGTCGATCCTGAACGGGTAGGAACTTTCGATCGTAAGGTTGTCAAAGACATTCCAGGCACCTCGGGGAGCAATGGTGTCCAGAGGGTAGGATCTCCGGGAGAGGTCAAGTCAAAAGTATAGGATAGTTTGGGGAAGAAGCGGAGCAAACCCACCGGAGCCAAGAGTCTGAAGGATAAATGGAAAAAGTCTAAATTCAGCGAATCGTGTCAAAAGAAGGGGTCCTTGACAAGAACTTAGGCATCAAGAAGGTGCCGCGGGGAGGGGGTGGGACGCCGTGGGAGGTAAAAAAACCGGTCACTACAACTTGGGACGTGGAATTGTACAAACCGGGAGTGGAGAGAGAGGAAGTGCTGGAAAGTACGATCCCGTTCAGAGCGTTGCGAGGGCAAAAAAGGGGACAAAGAATTAATCGTGAGCAAAACGCCAAAACCGCTCACGGACTGGCAGAAAGATCGTGAGTTTACTGCCTGGAAAGGCAAAAATTCGATCAGAGAGTTCCGCCCACGGAAAGGGCCATGCACTTTCCACCAGGTTCAGCCAACGAGACTGAAGCTCAATGGGAGAAAAAAGGGAAACAAAGAGAAAAAACAACCGTCACAAAACGGAACGAAGTCCCCCCAGCAGGCACCCCACATAAAGGAACGGTTAGGACATCGGCCAAAGAAACGGTGGGATGGACTCGGACTGTTTGAAGGAAAAAGAGGAAAAAACAATCAACCTGCCATAACGAACGGAAGATGTGGGAAAATGTAATGTGATGGCGAAACGCACAAGTGCAGGAATGGGCACCAAGGGGGAAAAGGCAATACACCAACAAGAGGGAGCGGGGAGGTACCAACGGCCAATTTCGTGGTCTTCAATCCATATGGAACCGAAGTGGGGAGTGCCATGGGCCACGCGGTAAAACGTGATTAGGGGGGATGAGCTAAGGAAAAAAAAAGATCAGGTCAGGTGCTTTGAGCACTGCGGAGGAGGAGAAAGTCCAAAAAGAGTGCCAATCGGTGAAACCTAAAGTGAGGTTGCTTGGAGAAAAGGAGGAACAAGTAGCGCACCGAGATGGATGAGGTAATCCTTCGGACGGCCAGCGTAGGGTAGAGGATCCGAACCGAATTCGAATGAAATCCAGCCCACAGGGAGGCAGGGATAGAATTCCTGCAAAAGCTCATAAACGGGGCGGGACCAGAAAAAGGGAAGGGGAAGGAAGAACCCGCAAAGGGGCCGAAAAAGGAATGCCCTCCTCCCAAAAGCGGTGAGAACAAGATCTAGCTTCAACCGTGGAAAAATGACGGTGGTACAAACTGGGGTAAAAACGTTCTGGGCATGGGGATGGGGGTTCCATCAAAACAGACCGAGAACTCAAAACCACAAAGTAAAAGAGAGAGATCACCATTGTGAGGGAAAAAAAACTCCAGCCCATATTCCTGACCCAGGGTAGCAACATTAACGGGGGTCAAAACTGGGGGGGTCGAATATTGGAGCTGCTCGATAGCTAGAAAAGGTCTCTGAAAAAGCAGATGGGGTTGGAGGAAAAGACAAGCCGAGAAGAAGGAAGAAGAATGAGGGAAGGGAATATGAAAAGACACGAAAGGAGAATAAATGAGATGATGTCCCGTGAGTGTCTCAAACGGTGACAGGGTGCGGGCAACAAACAGGGATAGTGGCAGGGGAGGGTATTACTGCAAAACTCAGTTGGGAGAGAGGTTAGGCGCAGACCGTTAACACCGCCGCTCAAACAATACGGACAAGCCAAAGGGGCATCTGAAAGGTATCGTTGGGAAGAAGAGACGGTCAACAGAACAATCAATCACGGAAGGAAAAGGACGAAATTTGGGCACCGCAGGCCGAGCGTTCCGCGGGGGCATTAAGCAACTAACCAGGCAAAGACTTTGGCCTGTCCATAGCCTCGATCCACACAGAGACCGTTGGACCAGAAAACTCCACCTCAGGACGTCAATATTTGTTATGGCTGAAGAAAAAGGTTTTTGAAGTTGGGTACACAGAGACATGGGAAAGGGTGTTCACAATCAAAGACCGTTACCTGAAGATGGGAGGCGTGAGCACGCATCAATGACCCCAGACAAATATGAACCGGCTTTACGGGAATGGTGCGAGGTGGCAAAAGGAATTTAGGACATGGAGAAGGCAATCCAAACCAACGTTTGGCGACGATGAAGAAAAGGGTTGGGGCAGGCTGTGATTCAGTTTACGGCGTCGAAAGGAGAAAAAGGAGAACGAAAACTCCTAAAATCTCGCGTGGGAGTAAATCGATGGCGGGGGGAAACAAGAGGCGGGCAAACCTAACTATAGGATCGACGTGCGTGCAGGGACACGCACCTCAAAAAAAAAGGCGATCCTATTTAATATACGTGAAGGATACGTGGACTCATGGCTGGAGAAAAAAGCGGCGTGCCCATTTGGTGCGAGAACGACAAAAAATGAAAAACATCAGGACTCGCACAGAAAAAGAAAAAGGGCCCCAACGAACAGGAAATGCCCCTCCCTTTGGGGGGGAACGTTCTGAGGGGGGCACCCTTCGCCTCCAAGGAGGCAAACAACACGGCACTTCCACAGCCTTTGCTCCAAGCTATCAGAGATCAAAAGGCAAAAAGGGTGTGGACAAAGGAGAAGCTGACTGTAAAACAGCATAATCGTACGCAAAACCATGACAGGAAAAATATAGCCTGAGGTAGCCAGAAGGTGTACCTCAATCTCCGCCCCAAAGAGAAAGAAGTCGCTTAAGGGAAAGAAAAGAGAAAGGAGAAAAAGAGCCTGACCAAGTGGCTCCCCAGTGTGAAAATCACAGGTAAAAAAAAAAAAAAAAAAAAACAAAGAAAAGAGGAACCTAAAAACCCGCAGGAGAGACAACAAACTCAAAAAATCCTTGCTAACTAAGCGTAAAGGCAGGGATTTCTGGCAGAGATATTCGGTCAAAGTGGGCGGTGAATAGTAGAGTGGGACCATGAAACATGCGAAAGGAAGAAACCTTGCAAAGCACAGTTCGGGAGCCACGCGCAAATAAGATATCAAGAGAAATACGAACCCTGGTTGTATTTCGGCTCCCGAGTAAAGATCAATGCCGACGATGGCGGGAAAGAGACATGCGCAGTAGCGAGGAAAGGTCTTGTCCTGAGACCAGGAGAGGGACGTGTCGGACCGGATGGCGAAACGAAGCAGCAACGAAAAAACTTGTTCTGTCCCGAAAGTGCAAAAAGAAAGAAAAATAAAAAAAAAGAGGGAGAGCATCGAAAAAGGCCGCTTTGTATATTCCATACTCACCATACCATGTGGGAGGGCAAACGGCGTAAATTTACTTGGGAATGATTTTACCCTTGCAGATTTCAAGGGAGAAAAAAGCAAAAACAAAACAAAAAAAGGAAAAAAAAAAACAAAAACCCCACAAACACACCAACCACCACAAACAACAAACATAAAAAAATTCAACCAGATAGGGGGCCTTGTGTGTCCTCATGCAAGCAGCGCCAGAACGGTTGCGGGGCTAGGTTCTGTATGCCGGTGGCTAGGAGCAGCGGAAGGAATGGGATCGAATACTTGGAGTCCCAAGTAGTCTACAGTCCTGCAAAATCTCTAACTTCTGTCGACCAGGTGAGAAGACCAGTTCTCATGTTTTGTCAGATGGTAGGGGGGAACTAAGAAGGATGCCCCAGATCTTGCCATCTGAAGATAAAGGGGAAACAACCAAGGACAGCTGATGGAAAAATATAGAGAAAAGTCCCGAAGGGTTCTCGAAGAAAAGCAAACCTTATGGTTTACATTGCACCCAAGAAACTCAGAGGAGAAGGAAGGGAAAGGGGATGGCCATAGAAGGAGGAAGGGGTCGGCCATCGAGATTCAATAAGCGGGGATGGATTTCAGGAGTTAAGTGGGGGGAATAATGCCAGAGGCAGTCTTTGATGTACCGTGAGATAGGAAGTGGACTGTGCCAAGGAAAAGGTCACGAAATGTGAGGAGAAAACGTACACTAACGGGCCCATGAGGTTAACACTGTCGAGAAAAGAGGGGGGTAGTGTGGTCTCACCCAGGAATACCGGGGCGATTAAGAAGGAAAGAGAGGTGCTTAGGAGCGGGGGGAACTCAGTGCAACAGTTAAAAAAGGTCTGAGCGTGAAATAAAACATCTGGGGATTGAAAACCTTTATTAGGAAAAATCAGGGATGGGATTCCCGAGTAAAAAAAACCCTTAGGGGTATCTTGATCAAAAGAAATCAAAATGGTTCCGTCTCGAAACACCGGGGCCGGCAAAGTCCCGGGAAGTAGCATGAACAAACTCAGCAACCCCTTTGAATCCACAAGGGAAAACGAAAAGGAAGAAGCTAATAAAATTGGAAGCCAGGTCACGCAAGGATTGGTCTTGGGAGAAAGGGGTGGGGGGAGCATGCCGGGGGGCGTCTGTGAGGGGTAAACTGGGAAAACCTGGAAAAAGGAAAAACACTCGACACCAGAACCGGAGGAGGGGGTCGATCCAAAGATTTGCTCAACGGTAAGGTCTAAAGAGAGCTAAAGCGAGAAAAAAAAAGGTCCAAGACACTTAGAAGTTGTGGCAGGAAAGGTTGAGTACTCAAGAGAGGGGACCAAAGAAGCAACTTTTCGCAACCAACGTGGGCACTTTGTGAAGAGTAGATATCAAAGGGTGGCGTAGAACTTTGATGGTGGACGACTTGGAGCAGGGCATGAAAGAAAAAAACGGAGAACACAACGTGGTCGGGCCATTGTCCAGAGTGTCTGCGTAAGGGAGCTAACAGGAAAAGAGTCTGAAATTAAGGGAAAAACTGGGAAAAGAATGGTGGGAAAAAAACTTGAGTCAAACGGTCACGCAAAAAACCCAAGTATCGGAGCAAAGGAGAAATAAGCTTTTAATACTCTCGTCCGAGGCAAGCATTCATAAAGTTCAGGCCACTGAAGAACAGATGACAAAGTTCCACACAATCGATGCAACCAAGAGAGACTAACTGCGAAGGAAGAACCGGGGACAAAAAAGGCCGGACTGGTGAAGAGAAACAAGCCCGCACAAAACCATTAAAAAAAATTCCGTTTTAAAGACGCCACACGGTGGATGTAAACTGGACTAATTGTGAAGAAAACGGTCAACCTATGGCAACGATGAAATCCAAGGAAAATAACTTATTGTCATCGGTCAAATTAGGAGGCGAACGTCAGCAGTGAGGAAAAAGGGGGGAGAACTGACACACCAACAAATCACAAGTACACTGTCAAAATTTTAGGCAGAAGAAAAAAGGGGGGAAGCGAAGTGGAGAGTGTGCCATAAGATGGGCTGAATCGAGACAATAGGGCAGATCGTTGGCAATGTTTGGGGCTTTACAAATCCCATAAACTTCTGAATTCGAAGGAAGGAGGAAGGGGTGAACAAAACCTCTTGGGAGAAATCAGAAGTAAAGGATGCAGGGAAATATATAAGTCGATCAAAGAGAGAAGGAGATTCCGGCTGACGGGTCGGCGTAGGTTTTAGAATGAGAGGGGGCCTGAGAAACAGAATGAAAAATGATCCGCGACCGCACACAGGGAACATCGAAGAAAAGGAACCATACTTAAAGGGGGGGCTCAAGTCACAAGGTAAAAGGAGGATAACCTCCTCCAGGGGCCGGCTGTCCACCAAAGACCGCCGAAAAAACTAAACGCGGTTAAGGAGAGCGAAGCAGGAATAGTAAACAACAGTGGGACCCAGGTAATGTTGAAAGTGGGGGGAAGGAAATTTCTTATGGTCCAAGGTTGTGGAATCAACATTATCGATCGCAACAAAAAAAGGAAGGGGAACAACTCGAGAAAGTGGGGGAAGGAAACAAAAGGAGCCAAACCCCATAATGGAAGCCAAGGGGACAACGTACCTGGTGAAACACGGGGTGATCGAGGGGAGAGTCTCTGCTAATCAAAAAAAGGAGGTGCATGAGACGGGAGGGGAGTTGCGACCGAAAGGACGGGAAGCCTTGGACAGGGGCAGAGGACCACACAGGATCATTAGAAGGTATAACTAATCCGGGGGCGGCGAAATGACAGTCTAGGCTGGGTAACCAAGAAAAAGACTCCAACCCGAAAAAGTCCAGAAGATAATCATGCACAGATATCTTTGGAAAGAGGAGGGCACAGAGAGAACAACAAGTCAAGTCAAAAGGAGGATAAATGTTGGCAAAAAGGGAAAGGGAAAGTAGAAGCGTTCCTCAGAAGGGTGAGGCAGTTTAAAACAAGTGGAAGACGTGAAGGCACCTAGCGGGGGAAGATCAGGGGGAATCACAGAAAAAAAGCCCCGGGAAAAAGGGAGCACTCCAACGAAAAAAAGGTGTTGGGTCAGAAGAAAAAGAAATGGTTGCAGGTGGGGTACACTCGATTAAGGGTGAGGGGGGGTTGTTGGGTGCAGAGTGGAGCCATGCAAGGCAATGCGGAGTCGCCTTCCTCACAAAGGGGAAGCTGAACAATCATGCCCATTAGTTAAAGGGGGGAAGTGCAGATGTAAAAAAGGTTTGAAAAGTGGGAGCAGGACGCAGTCCATTCCAACCACATAAAGGGCTAACGGATGGGAGGGGGGAAGGCTGGGCTCAGGACGTAAACTCGGGACACCGGTCGAGTCAGCACAATCAATGGCTTTAGGACCCTCTGGGCTCAAAGAGAAATGTCCTGGGTTGGGGAAGGAATTCAGGACAGTTGGGCAAAGGCTCGCAAATCGAACTTATCCGGACGGAAAAATCAAAACGAACAGAGGGTAAACCGCTTTTCAAGATACTTGAGCGGGAGGGGAAAGGTGACTCAAAGAGAAAAAAAAATTCAAGGGAAACCAATTTGGAAGAAAAACGCTCTGGGAAACGCGATCAGTATCGCAACATAAATACTGCCCCCCTCAAAATGAAAAGGGAAAAGGAAAAAGTGGTTAGAGACAGGGACGGAGAGCCCCTGAGAATCCAAGGCGTCACAAACCAGCTTCAATCAGAGGATCTCAGACGGACTCAGATCTGAAGGAGGAAAAGCAACCAAAGAAGGATCAGCGGGGAGTAAAAAACGAATCTTACGGGAAAAAAAATCCATTGAAGAAATGCACACAAGATAAAGCAAGTGAAGAAAAAATTACTGGAGAGATTAGCTCCCCACAAGAAAATACTCAATGGTAAGAAAAGATGAAAGGAGCGCAAAAAGAGGCCTGACAAAGGTGGCCCCCCGATTGGTTGAAGGGGAAGGGCCCAGGAATGGGGGAAAGAACAAGAAAGGTAAAAAGAAATAGACCAAAACATCTCAAGCACCTGGGCGTTCCAGGGAGAAAAGCATCTAGGGCGTCAAGTCTCAGAGTGATAGAGGGAGCGACCCAGGGGGTCCACGTTGGAGAAGGCTGAGGGGAAAGAAGGCTAACGGGAAGGGTGCACGGAAAAAAAGTTCGTTGGACGTCGGAGAAAAAACATTGTAGCGCCAGGAAGAATCAAAGATAATACGAAAAGGGTGTGGGGGGGAGGGGGGGCAAAAGCGGGAATCCAGCAAAGGACTCCGCGATGTATGGTCCCCCAATAAAGGCTGTCAGTAAGGCGTAGATCCCAATGTCGGTGATGGAAAGGACAAAGAGACGGAAGGGGGGGTCACCAGAAAACCAGCAAAAGGGAGGGGGAGTAACTTTTCTGGGGTCAGAGGAGTAGAAATCATAAGAAGCAAGAGACAAAAGACAGGTCATACAGAGAAAAGAAAAAGGTGAGTGAAGGAAAGGGTCTTTATAAAAGAAGAAAACCTCTATTTGTCGTGCCCGGAAAAATAGCCGGACTGGGAAAAGTATCATGAAAAAGGAGGACTGTCTCGAAGGAAAAAGAAAACGGGACCCTGGAGGGACGATTGGGCCTTGAAATGAAAAGATTCCAGAAAAAATGTAAGAAGGTTCTTGTAATTGGAAAAGGTGGAGGACCAATTTTGAAAAAGTGGCCATGCGAGCGCTCGCTCGGAGATTGAGGGGACCAGGAAAACCATCGCCGGGAAGGATGAGCGTAAAAAAAGATCCCAAACACAACAAAAGGGGAAGGGGAATAGAGATATTAAAGACTGTGGGGGGAAAAGAGACGCCAAAAACAAGTTGCATCATGGTTGGCAGGGAAAAAACAATGAAAAAAAGAGAAAAGCTCCAATTCGGGAAGGCGGAATGGACAGATCAAAATTGAGAAAGGGGTACGCGCCAAGGCAAGCTACACGAAACTGCAAGATCAATATGGAAAGCAGGAGTTGGCCGCAAAAAATGCCCAATCTGCAAACAGTGCGGGGACTTTGGATTTCAGCAGACAACTGAAAAGGGAAATTTGAAGAAAGAAAAGCCCCGGCGAAATACGGCACGACAATGCGTGGTGATGGATGGAAAGACAGGAATGAAGAAAAAAAGAGCCCATGATGGACACGATGGAAAAACCGATTGTATTGTTGATGCGTCTCAAATCATATTATTGATACGCGAAAAGGGAAAGTATCATGCTCTTTGGAAAAAATGGGTACTGCAACTCAGGCAGACACCAGGTAAAGAGAGGGGGTATTAAAGCTCTGAAGAAAGAAATGTGATTACGAATAAATACAACGTATAGACCAAAATAAGAAGCATGAAAAAAATGCACCAAAGGAGGGAAGGCCGAAATCCAAAAGGAGGCGTATTGGAGGGGCGCCGGAATACACTGGGTCAAGATAATAAAGACCGGGCCGGACATAAGGAACAGAGCATGAAAAAATCACGTAACAATGGGAAGCAAAAAAGCCCCGGCGCAGAAGAAAAAGCAAGAAACATAACTTCGGGTGGACGCAAAAAGGAGGAAGCAGGGGGGAATTATTGGGGGAGATCCTGACGGGGAAGAACTGGATATACGTAGTTTGTCCACTGTACCCTTTAGGAAGGCCACAGAAGGGAGCAAATTGGGACAGGGGTAGAGGAGGGAGCGACTTCAACTCGTAAGATGGGGTAGCAACTTAAGCGATCTAGGGAGCGTTGGGAACCTCTAAAGGACAGACAAGTTCTCAACGAGCTGAGAGTTGCATAAATGAGAGTGGGGAGTTCGGGGAAAACGATTCCTGAATCAGCGCTGAAAATCCGTGTCACAACCAAAAGGCAATTTGGGAAAGGAGATGGAGAATCAAGAGGAAATGAAGGTGAAGCGGAGGGGGGGAAGGATTGAATGGCATCAACTAAGCCTATCTCCTAAAAGGGGGCGGGTCAAAATGAAAGGAGGGGGAAGAAAACGGTATGGGAGCAAGGAAAGGCAAGTTGGAAAAAGCGTGCGATACAAAAAGTAACAAGGAAGGAAAATTTGGTTCGCAAAAGAGGGGAAAAGACAACGTCCTAAAAAAGGCAGAAACGTAATCGGGCCAAAACGAAACGTAGTTGGTGAGTGAGGAAGGGGGACCGCCAGGAAAGGAGGGATCCTGAAGGTTAAAAAACATGTTCAGACGGGACTAAAAGGTTGGTGGGAAAAAAGCCAGAAGAGACACAGCGAAAAACTTCAAAATAAAAGGGGAGGACTCCGGGAAAAAGGGGAAAAAATGGGTGACAAAGGGGGGTGAAGAAGGTGAAACAACAAAAAAAAAATCAAGATAAACAGGGTATTCAAAGCTTAAGAACAAAAGGGGGGGGGGGGGAAGAGCTTGGTTAGAAAAGGTCCCGAGGACAAAAAAAGAGATCAACGAAACAAAACTTGCATGATTGGGGAGATTATTGGCGGAAACCCGCAAGGGGAAAGGGGCTACAAAGGGAAAAAGGAACACACAAAAAAGACACATGGAGAGTTGTAAAAAAAAAGGCAAACAAATTTCGGGGAGAAAAGAAACAGGGAATCAAAAGGGGAGTGCTCAGGGTGTCACACTGCTGGTGACAGGGTGGGAGGGGAGCTGCAATAATGAAGGAAAAAAATCTGAAGGGGAAACTGCCAGAAAAGGAGATGAGACTGAGAGGGAGTTTGGCCAAAAAAAAGGGAATGAGCGAAGGATTATTATAATATAGAAGTCCAGGAAAGAGAGTTAGAGGAAGCTTAGGAAAAAGTCAGGGTTGGGAGAAGAGAGGTACCTAACCGAGGCAGAAGAAAAATACGACGCACAAGAGACAGGACTATAAAATTCCTGCAGAATCGGGAATCAAGGGGGGAGACACAGAAAAAGGGACAAGACCCCCAAAAGTGGCCTCAAATCCAACAAAAGGCAAATTCGACCGCAAAGCACGCGGTGAGGAAAGAGAAAAATCAGAGAAAAATCAACCAGTGTGCAAAAGGACGGGGGAAGACTTGGGGGAAGGAAAAAAGAGGAAAGGCATTTTCATTGGGGTTGGAC
>Ga0179593_1477180_pt1 | contig 10966 bp, 12 predicted proteins | sample CZODoug2_1_08_16_FD_185931 | JGI IMG/M metagenome (GOLD analysis project Ga0179593, IMG submission 185931) | Vadose zone soil fungal communities from Angelo Coast Range Reserve, California, USA - CZODoug2_1_08_16fungal (PacBio error correction) | ecosystem: Environmental > Terrestrial > Soil >...
GGGCGGGAGAAAAGTAAATCCGTTTTCAAAAAAAACTGGCACGGTATCCTTTCAAGGGGCTCCGGCGAGGTCGGCCGATTTCCCTCGCATGGAAAGAACCTAGGAGGCAGTTTCGAGCTAGACCAGAAAGGCAAGGTACCGCAAATAGCGCCGGATGCTGATCGGTTGAAAGACTGAAAAGTCCACGGAGAAAATTACAAGGCATAGGAACATGCCGAGAGCCTCCCCGACAGGTGGAAATGAAAAATTACGCCAAAGAAAATGAGTACGGGACTTCTCTGGGCCGCTTCCAGGTGGAAGGCCGAGAGAGGGCTTTCCTGAAGGGAAAACAATGCCGATGGGGACCGTTCGCGCCAAAAAGATGCCCCAGGATGCCTCTGTTTCCCCAAAGGGGATGTTCTATGGAGTGAGGACGACCTGGTCTGGCTCCAGGTCCGGGGGGGTAGAAAGGGGAGGAAGCACGAACGGAGATGACGGCTCCGTACTCAACTCAAAAAAAGGTACAGTTCTCCATTCGCTAAAGGTTCCGTCCTACCGATCGAGGTTAGAGGAAAAGTCCGAAACCCAGCATCAAATAGGGAAGCAGTTTGCCGGAGCGTAAAAGGGGAAAAACTTGAATTAAAAAGGGACACAAAGAGGAAAAGGCTTAACGGTCGCCCGATCATGGACGGGGGGGGACGAACTGACACCGGACGGCGGCACGTTCGCGAAGAGGGGAAAGGGAATAGGGTCTATCACCTCAAAGGAAAAGGGTAGGAGCGGACTGCTCCCGCCTTCTCCGGCAAAAAGGAAGATGAGAAAAAGGAGGAATGGCGCGACTTCCCCCGCTAAAAAAAAAAACAATTCTTGCGTTGATAAAAAAAAAAAACGGCGACCTTGGATCTGGTTGGCCGAGGGCTCTCCAAAAAGGAAGAAAAAAACAGAAAAGCGTCAGTGCTTCCGGCCAAACGGCCGAAAGTGAGAATAGCGAAGGACTTCTCCCGAAAATACGGGGAACCTTCGCGAAACGGCGAGGAATCAGAAACCGTACGCGGAAAAGAAACACACAAGTCCCTCCAATGCCCGGACCCTGAAAAGAAGTTGGGCGAAGAGGGGGGGAAAAGCACGACCTCAAGGTACGGGAGAAGAAGCTGAGGAGAAAAAAAAGAGCATACTCACGTGCGAGGAGAGGAGAGCGGATCTGCCGAAAAAAAAAAAAGACTTCGGAGTGGGAGGACGTACAGCACGGGGGCGGGGAAAAAAACACTGGTTGCCTTCGCGGGAAAAAATACCCACGGCACCTGGGAAGATACAGGACCGCCTTCTATTAAAAGGGAGGGAAAAAAGGCGCGTCATGCAGAGGTCCTTCAGGGGTGTCCCTTTTCTGGAGGGGGCCTTTTCCTCAATAGGAAAAAGAAGAGTGAGAACCGTACTTTCCTCAGACCTGGAAAAGACAGGAAAACAAGAGCCGGGGGGACGGTTCTGGACAGTCAAGAATGGACGGAGGGCACCTAAAAAGAAGGAAACCAGGAAGAGAAAAAAGTGCACAGTCTCCGCGAGAACTCGTCAGTGCCAATTACATCCGCATCGAAAAGGGAAGGACACTGACCAAGAGTCGAGTTTGCTTGCAACTTTTGAAAGGAGAAACCCCACGGGGAGGAGGACAGAAGGTATTTCCCCAAAGGGAGCGGGAAATCTGGGCAGGTTCACGCTGCAAAAGTCAGGGCTGACGCGGCTTCTGCAAAAAAAAGGAAGCGCGAGTAATTTCAGGCGGCCGGTCGCGCAAAGGAGTCTGGTCCCGCCATGTGAACCCAACAGGTGCAATGGAAGAATCAACCAAAAATACCGACGCTCGTGCGTCATTTTCCAAGGAAAGGAACAAAGGACATGGGAGGAAGCAAACATGAACGCATCATTGAGGACCACCCGTGAGTTAAAAAAGAATGACTGCCAAAAAAACCGGGACTCGCAGGCTTCGTGCGCCAGGAAAAGATGCCGGGGGGGGAGCAGCCGAACCGTGGCTAAAAGTTTCAGGTGAAGGAGGATTGATCGTTGAGAAAGACTGGGGACCGGGGGGGCCGTGAGGGAAGAAAGAAAGGCAAGGGGAAGAAGGACTCCTTCAAAAGGAGAGAGGCGAGCTCTGGGACCTCCGCCGGATATAGTACTTGGGACGTGATAGAGGCAAGGCCCTAAATCCCAAAAAGCCCCGGGATAGTAAGGAGGGGGGCTACTCCCTTAAGGGGGGGAGGGCTGGTAACTGCTGTGAGGGGGTGAGGTCAGCTGCCGCTCGGAAAAGGGAAACGAAAGCCTCAGTCCCAAAAGGAGGGAGGGACTTCCCTTCTGGGGCCGAGGAGTTCGGTCACCTACCCGAAACACTCAAAAAGAGTCGAACCTGCCCGGGAGGAAAAAGAAAGAAAACGTGATACCGTTCGAAGGGGATCGTAAAGGAAACCGCAAGACTGAAAAAGTAGCTCGAAAAAAGAAAAAGAATGGCCGCAGGTCAGGAGAAGAGAGAGAGAGGTTAATCATTCGAAGGGTAATCTCAGCGGAAAGCTTCCGGGCTAAGAAACTCAGGGGAAACGGAGGGGCAGCACGAAAAGGAACGTCTATTCGAAGGGGCTCATAAGGACAGGCCTCCCTGACGGAAGAGAAAAAGGGAGGAACGGAAAGAAGTCCTCTTGATCAGAACGGAAGCGGGGGCGGGAAAAGTAGCCTCTTCTATCCGCCTTGAAACCCAGAAATCTCGAAAGCGCTACAAACCTCTCAAGAGGAGAGGACTAGGGGGGAGGAAACATCTCCGGGGTCGGGGACTGGAAAAAAAAAAAGAGCCTTCTTGAGGAAAAAGCTTGCGGGAAAAATTAGAGCTATCCCTATTTATTGGGGGGACGGGGGAAGACCTTGTCACCGTAGGAAGGGTAGTCGGAACGGGGAGGCTTCCGTCAAGAAAGGTCAGGGAGCAAAACTAATCAGTCAAGAGCCGGGAAAAAAAAATAACACCGGGTCTTTTGGGAGCGTCACCAAAATAACGGAACACTTATGGAATCCCCCTCAAGGAACCATCTTCCAGGGGGAGGAGAACCCGTCAAACCAAGGCGCCTCTTCCTTCATCACATCACGGCAGCAACGGGGGAAAAGGAATGGGGACTTCAAAAAAAACCCTCTCTTTCTCAGGGGAAAAGGAACTCATCAGATCTTTGCCTTCCGGGAACTGTTGCCCGAAGGGAGAAGGTCAAGACTGGTGGCATGTCACAATCATTGGGAGGAGAGAATCAGGCGCTCTAACAAAGGGAAATGCTTTCGCACGACAGAAAAAAACTGAAGGAAATTAAAAACGGACTGGGGGAAGATGCAGAAGGAATGCGAAGGACAAAATACCGGAAAGGAAATCCAGGACACTACTTCACCGGTTAATCTCTTTTCCGGAAACAATTTAGGGGTCGCCCCCACTCGAGAGAAGAAAAAACCAAGGAGGGAGGAAAAGAGGATTTGAAACGGAGAAAAAACCAAGGGTTGCGCATCCTCGAGGGGGGGGCAAAGTCCGCAAGTTGGCTGCCTGCATCGGAGAAATGCTTATGCCCGCGGGAAGTGTACTAAGTCAGGAAGGGCGGGCCAAAAGCGGCATGGAAAGGGAGAAACCCCGGGTTCAGAGGGTCCTGAGAAAAACACATGGAAAAATGCTTGAGAAAGGCACAGGGGCCGAGAGCACCCGCTTCAAAGAAGAGCTTCCCGCTATCATTCCTGCCCTAGGCATGTATGGAAAAAAGGTGGAGAACGTCTGTACCAGAAGTTGGCCTTTGCTAAAATGGACCTCTTCCGGGGGAAAGAAAAAAACGGCTCTTACTTCCTAGGGAGAGAGCTGAGGAGGGAAGATGGTGGAAAATTTGGGGTCCTCTCTTCTTAACTTGGGAAAACCACAAATATCAGAGAAAAAAACCCAAAAAAGAGTTGTGGATGGCTATTCAATTATCAGGGAAAGCATCGGGGCTCCTGAAGGGGGGGAAGGGGAAAGAGACAAGAACGGTGCCGAAGACCGGGAGGAGACCTTGATCTCCTCAGAACTCATTAAGAAGGGGACTCCGAATAGGATAGGGGACCGGCTCAAAAGGTTCGTCGCCATCGCAAGGGGGTAGAAACAATCCAAGAGCGGGATCATGGTTGCTAAGGAAAGAAGGTGGCCGTTATGTCAGGAGGGAAAAATTAGGGGAGCTTAAACCGCAAACAAGGAGAGTACCGAGCAGGATGGGACAAAAAAATTTAAAGGGGAAACCGAGAAGCTTGTCCCGGGCAAGGGAAGGGGGACTGGCATGGAAGAAAACGAGCAATAGACTGTCCTTTATGGAAGAGTCGAACTCGTGAGCCTTCAAGTGGAAGAGGAAGGGAGAGGGAAGCGCGAAAGGAAAAAAAAAAACGGAGCAGCGAAAGGTAACCTGAAAGGTGTGTGTCTCGGCTAGGAGAAGCGGGGTCAAGAAGTGGGGAAGGGCGGGAAGAGAGTCACGGAATCCGTCTGGAGAGAATGCAGACCCAAACTTTCCTTTTGCTAAGGGAAAAAAAAAAAAAGTAAAAAGGCGTCCGTCAAAAGCGCCCCCTTAAGCAGGATGCGAGGATGTCTCGGGAAAGAAGTTATGGAGCGTAGAGGCCTCTGGAGGACCCTACATCATTCCACCACCCAGCGGGAAAGGGGCAATATTACATCCCGAAAGGGTTTAGGGAGGATCGTTAGGAGTAAAGAAACTCACTACGGACAATCTCTATAATGGGGGTAAAAAATCGGACGCCTCCGAGAAACGAAGAGGACTGACCGGGATGCCTTACTTCCTGAAAGCACTCCTCACCGGCAGGATGCCAGTCCCGTGAGAAGATCAGCAAGGCTATTAACTCTAACTGGGGGGACGTAGGGTGCGGCCATGCTCAGAAGAAAATGATGGCCGAAAATCATGAAGGAAAGGGGGGCGCAACAACCCTGAAGGCTTCGGTCATGAAGAGAAAAAGAGTCACGTTTCCCAAGGGGTACTAAAGGATTTCGTCAGATGGGAATCAGCTTATTCAGCCACTTTAGAGGAGGACGGGGCCGGAGTGCACGGAAAAACAGAAAAGCCTGCGAAAAAGGGAAGATCTCGCCGGGGAAGTCAGGACAGGTGGCCCTACGAATTTCGAGGGCATCGAAAGTCTCTTGACGCGCCCGGGATAAGGAAAAAAAAATCCGGGCGAAAGACAATGCGACGAATCGGCAAAAAGGAAAAAGAATCGTGAACTAAAGGTATTCTTCCCGGACAAGAAACAGGGGGAAACACTGGGGAAGAGAGAGAAGACAAATATTGAAAGGAAGATATGGGGGGGAAAGGGAAAATCGAAAGAAAAATGGAGACTCTTCATTGGGAGAAATGGTGGATGTCCTGAGGAGCATCAAAAGGTCAAGAGGACGAGATTTCGGAGGCGAGAAGGGACGCGGATCCGTGTCAAAGGATCCGGACATGTCCCCGCTGTGGAACCCAAAGGGGAAGAAAAAGAAGCAACAACCGCGCGATAGCCAGGGGGAAGAGCGTAGAAGGGGGTTAAAACAAGAGAGGGAAAACTTCAAGAAGATAAACGTTTCTTCCAGAAATGGTAAAAGACCATACTCATAGTCTAAAGGAAAAGAAAACCCCACTTTCGGAAACTAGGGAGAAACCCGAAGAAGGGAAAAACTGGGAGGATTGAACTCGAGGCGTGGCAGGGCGAAAGAAAGGTGAAGTTTTTGTCTCTTGTCCGACGGAGAAAGGGGGACGCTACAGTTTCGGCAGGGGAAAAGGGAGTTCAGGGGAGGAAGTCCTCACCGGTGGATAAAAATCCTGTCAGAAAAGGGACCCTCCGGTAAAGCGTTAGGGGGGAAGCAGGGGGGGGGGGGAGACGGACCTCTCGATGGGAAGAGGAATTGAGGGAAGGGAAAAATATCAAGTCATCTAGAAAACAAAGGGATCAACTCAGGACTACACTTAACGGTGAAAGTGTCTTTTGGAGGGAGGAGTTTCTCTGGGGGATCCGGAAGGAACTATCCCGGGAAAAAGGGAGAGACCTACTCTAAAGAAAAATATGGGTTTCCTGCTGCCGGGGGGTGAAAGAAGTAATCCGTTTCCGACTTCTGGGACCCGGCAGAAAAAAACCCTGGAAAAACCTCCACGAACATAGCTTCGGAAAAAAAACTAGGACCGCCCCTTCGCAAAGAGTGGGAAGAACTGCCGGGTCCGAGAATAGAAAAAGTGTGGAAGGGCTGACAGGGGGGGCGAGGAATCTGCGTATCGGGGTCAAGTACACGCTACATGGATGAATCAGAGAGAAAGGCTCACGGGGGGAGCATCTCACCGAAAGCTGCCTCTCTAAAGGAAAGGGATCGCATAATGACAAACTGAAATCCATTCCGGATGGACTTCCCGGCGGGAAAAACAGAACGCGGGATTCCCAATTCAAAAAGGAGAAGGAACTACGCCGTAAAGGGGAATGGGGTGAGGACCGGTTGGAAATCCCGAAAAGGGGCATAGAACTAAACGTCCACGTGCTAAGAATCGTCAAGGAGGCCCGGCCTACAAGTTCTGAACTGGCGCCGAATTCACCGCGCTGCTTGAGCCCAGGGAACGAAAAGGATAAAAAGTGAGACTTTTCAGGAAAAGAACACAAAAAAAAATGGAAAAGGGAAACGCAACCAGGGAGCTTTACGCAAAAACACAAGGCAGAGGACCGCGAAGAAAAAAGGACGCCTCCGGAAAGGAACGGAACGAACAAACCAACCATGGCTGTATCGTCACAAAAAAAAAAGGAGGACGGTGTAAAACGGTCATCCTCCTCCAAGACACGGGGGACCAATACGTCCTCCAGGTTAAAAAAGGGGGAAGCTAACGTCAAACTCAAAGGGAGAGGGACTCATCATTGAGCTGCAGAAAGAAGATGGCCCATTTTTAAATAGGACGGGGGTCCCAAGATAAGAATTTTTAAGACAATCCTGAGTGAAAGGGAAATTCGCGCCTTTCCTCTCCTAAGGAAAGGCCTCAAAAGGCAAACGGGAAATTGAAAGGTCTCAAAAGGGAGGGAAAGGGAACGAAGGCGAGAGGGGGAGGTCGGACGCTTTCCCGTCCCAGAGAAAACCGCGCTTCCCCCTCAGTCCCGAATGAAATTCCAGACACTTGGCTGGAAAAGGGAACGAGGGAGAGATTTAACAGAGAAGATCCCAAACCAGGAACGGACTTCAACGGTCACGAGGGATAAGGGGAAAACCCGTATGTCCAGGGAGACACGAAAATCTCCTATCAACAAGAAAAAAGGGGAGTAGGAGAATGGGCGGCGAAAAAAAAAAAGCCGGTGGAAGAATCCGCGAGTGAAAAGAGAACGGGACTGGGTCTCCTGGCGGGGGGAACGGCGGAAAGTAGCGAAACTGATTGCCCTCTCATGGACTAGGGAGGCCATATCGGTCAGGTCAGAGGGAGGAGGGAAACCTCGGGAGAGATGAGGCCTGCGTGCCTTGAGCCAAAATTATTCCTGAAGGGAAAAAGGGAAAGAAATCGAGCAAGTCCGAGAGAAGACAAGGAGAAATGCAGGAGGAAGAAAACGGAGAAGGGTGCCTTGAAACTGGGGGAACGAAAGTCAGATCCTCTCAGGGGTGTTCGGGGGAGAGCTGGGCTTTTCAGTACGGGGGCGGGAGGTACGGGATGGCAGGCAGGGGGACGGAGGGCGGCTCCAAGGAAACTTTCCTCTCAAAGGGGGGAAGTTTGCCCCCACTCTCATAAAAGGTTGGGAGTGGGGGCGGGCAGGGAGGGGACCTTGGAGATCATTCTTATTCAAGGAGGAAAGATCTAAAACATGGCCATGACTTCAAGGGGAGCAGATCTCGAAAAGGCTCCTGGATCCATGGAAGGGGGAAACTCTAGGAGACGCAGCGGGGGGAAAAGAAAAAGCAAGGGAGAGAACTCACTAGTAGGGGAAGGGTGAAACTGGAAGCACAGGGCAGGAAGCGGGACCAGGGGGGATCTGAAACGGGGCGAACCAGTTCGCAGGAGGATGCCCGCACCAGAAGAAACAGGAAAGCTGCCCTTAAGAAGAAGCACATGCGGTCCCTTGATGTGGCATGTAGAAGTGAAAAGGAGACAAACTGTCAAGTGAGAAGAGAAGCGGCCCGAAGTCCCTTTCACCTTCGCCGAAGGGGGGGAGGTGCTATGAGCTTTACATTCTCTTACTGGGAAAAAGCTTCTCGCAATAAGGGGCCATGCTGGGAGGGCGAAAATGGAGCGGCGTCAGGCAAAGCCTGGGAGAAAGCTGAAGGAAGGGAAACTCCGATCCTCCGCTGGGGAAAAAGAAAAAAAGAAAGTTGGACTTGCCCTACTTCTTATTGACGGGGAGGAGCGGCCCTGAGAAGAACCCCGGGTCTCTGCTAAAAAAACCGAAACAGTGAAATCCTGTGAAAAACCATTAAGGGAAAAGTCTTCTGAGATTGATTAGAGATGGACGGATGGGGGAAAAATTCAGGGGCTTCCTCTGCCCGCGTACAAAAATAAAAAAACCGGGGGGAAAAATGTCCCTAAAAAAAAGGTTGGCAAAGGGATGACTCCGTGACCGAAGAAATAAGAGAGCGATGTCAAAGGAGCCTCCCGAGAGAGAATCTGAGGAGCAAAAAAATCCGGCGCTCCAGACACCTAGAAATTCCATGCCCGGAGAAAGAAAGACATTCACTGCGAGGGAGGAGGTTGGAAGGTCGCGGAATTCTTCCAGCTGAAAAGAAAGGGGGAGCAGGGGCCCCTCCACTCCGCAAGGGGGAAGGAAACGGCGAAGTACTCTAGGTCAAAGTAGAAGGAATAAGTAAAAGTTTTCCCTTTTCCCTTAGGGGGAAGACGACATACCGGGATGAGGCAGCCACGGGAAAAACCGTCAGGGGAGTTCCTTTACAGACCGCAGAAGGAAAATAGGAGAGGACTTGTGCTTGCTGTGACAGGGGAAAGAAGTCATTTAAGGAGCCTGGCCACGTCATGACGGGGAGCAATGCCCAAGGAGGGGGAACGGGAAGAGAATCAGCCCCTGAAAGAGGAGAAAGGGGGAAAACTGACACTATTCCTCAATTTATCACTGCCAAGTGGGAAGAGATACAAAACACTGAGTGGAAGAGAGATGGCAAAAGTAAGAACCTGGGTCATGTGGGGAAAAGAAAGCTCGGAGGGGTCAGGGGCCTGACGTCGCGTCTGCACCAAAAAAGAAAAAACGGGAGGTAGCGTCCCCAGGCTCCCGACGCAAAAAAAACTCCGCCAGACAGGTCCCAGTTAAACACAAAAGCGAAACGGCCCTAAGGAAAGGGGAATCGAGGGAGGTTGGGGGGGTGGGGGTGGGGGGGGGGGGTTTTGTGGGGGGGGGGGGGGGGGGGGGGGGGGGTGGGGGTTCCCGGCAGTGAAGGAAGAAACAGGAAAATGGGAGTCCTCACTGAGGAGAAGGAAGACGCGGGAAATTTTGACACCTTACGAATGGGGAAACCTTCATGACAAATGTCGTCAGGGCCCGCCCGGGGAGCTAGAAATCGGAGGACCATGAAGGGAAGGTTGAGGAATTTTGGGGGGGGGGGGAGACCTGCCTACGAAAGAGAACGTTCACGGGCCTCAGAGTTCTTTAAGGATGAAAAAGGAAGGGGAAAGTGGGAAAAGAGACCCGACAAAAAAGCCGCCTCGGCCCTTCCTCTCTGGAGTGGAGAAAATGTGGAACTGACCGAAATGCCTCTTACTGAATTTAGTACGGAAAGAGGGACCGCTCTTCGCAAAAGAGTGGAGCTGCTTGCCTACCCGGGCGGAAAAAAAAGGTTCGGTAAACTTCTGTTCTGGAAGGAGGACAGGGAACTGCCGAAGGAGCGCATGGGGGAAGACCGGACTATCCAAAGAGGACCGACCCGTACTTGGGTGGGAAGAAAAGAACGTAATAGATCTACCCCCCAAGCCGTAGAAAGAAGGAAAAGGGAAACGGGGCGGTCTTCAGAAAAAGAAGAGAGCTGCAGGAAGAGGGCACTCGTAAAAGGGTTACACCGGCAGAAGAGGGAAAGCAGCAAAGGGATGTGCTTCCGTTGCGCCAGAGCCGGCACATTTCACTCTCATCTAAAGCAAGGGAGTAGGAAGGCACAGGGAGGGGGGGGGAGAAGAACCGAGAAATCAGACTAGGGATCCCATAATCCGAAAGAGGAGATCCCGGCAAAGAAAAATGCAAAGGAGACGCTTTCCCGGAGAAAAAAAAAGGGCAATCCGTCCTCGCCGAGGAAGATCGACCCTGGTTAGCCCGGTGGCATGAAAAGGCCGAAAAGACGAAAAGGAAAAAACTGCTGAGAAGTCACCGGAAAAAAAAATCGCGGGGGCTGACTCGGACTGGGCGAAAACACCGCAGAGGGGGAAACTTAAAACGACGAGGAGGAGGGGAAAGGGGAGAAGGCAAGGATATCCCAGGAAGTCTAATCGGCACTGTTCGGAGAAATCCCAGAGCCATCCGACCCCACGCAGAAACCGCGAAGGGAATCACAAAACATCCAAAAAACTTGTGCAAGTGGGCGCGTCACAAGAAAAAGAGGAAGGGGGGGGAGAAGAGCGCCCCCGCAACGAAAAAGGGGGCCTAAGGTCCCGTCCCTCGGGAACGGCAAACCTCCATCGGCAGGCATCAAGACAACTGCAGCGGGGTCATCGGCAAAAAGAAAGAGTGTCATCGGCCGGCAAGAACGGGGAGGACCTTGTCATCCTCCTCATCCTGCGACGAAGGTGCTCGGACTCTGACCGCTTTCAGGCTGAGAAGGGAAAGGGGGGACGGAGTACAAGCATGGAGGAGAAGGGAACAGAGGCGAAGAACCTTGGAAAGGAAAAATGGCAAAATGTAACTTCCCTCGCTCCCCACAGGCCTCGGAAAGTAGCACTTAGGAAGAAGGCGAGAGAGATAGGACCAAGGGGGGACCCCCCCGGCAAAGGGACGGGAACGAGAGAGGCCGGGACCTGAAGGGAAGGAAAAAAAA
>Ga0179593_1560724_pt1 | contig 10966 bp, 12 predicted proteins | sample CZODoug2_1_08_16_FD_185931 | JGI IMG/M metagenome (GOLD analysis project Ga0179593, IMG submission 185931) | Vadose zone soil fungal communities from Angelo Coast Range Reserve, California, USA - CZODoug2_1_08_16fungal (PacBio error correction) | ecosystem: Environmental > Terrestrial > Soil >...
GCGAGTTTGGAAGGTCCAGAAGATTTGCAACTCGAATCAGAAGAGGAATGAAAAAGAAAAAGGTTAGCAGGCATGGCACGAGGGAAAAAAGGGAAAACAGAGAGGACCTGGGAGACTGCAAGACACGTCGTAATACCCATACCAACTTCTATCAATCCGACAAACCACGCGTCAGGAAGTTATTTTCGACAGTCGCCGAAGGAGCTGGGAAGTCATCGTCGTTTCTCACGCAAGCCGAAATGAGTCATCACAACATCGCCCAGCTAAGGGGACTGCAACGCATGAAGAAGATTTATCTCATAAAGAGGGTGAAAAGGAGAAGACTGAAAAAAGAGTCAGGTCCTCTCCCTGGATCGCTCCCAGAGATTTGAACGCTTATTCGTGGCCAAGTTAACTACAATCTTATGGGGGAAAGACCACACGGCAAAGCGGCCACTATGGGTTCCAAGGCAAAAAGAAAGGCTGATCACGAGAACCTCACCTCAGACCGTCGTTCCGCACGGAAAATCTGGCAAGCAACAAAACTAAAGCAACGCAAGTGACAGCTCCCCCCGGAAGAATGCTGCCCATGAAAGAGGTCCAGTACGCTCCAGCGGATTAACAACCCGTACTTGCAAGAGGCGACGTTATGAATGATTTCTAAGGGCTGGTGCCAAGTTGCCGGGGTGGGGAGCGCGGAAGAGTAGGAACGAAGGCGGCGTGGCAACAACCGGGTACTCTTTGCTGGACGCCGAGGGTTTTAAGGGCCAGAGAGGCGAACGAGGAAAACTCTATCTGGGACGCGCTACACTGATGTCTACTACAACTCGTGATTAAGATTGGGAAGGTCGAGTCGCGAAAGGTTGAGATACAGGAGGAGGCAACGGGAACTGGTGGGTTAAGAACTTCGTTGCCAGTCAATTAGGAGAAAAGGGAGTGTCTTGAAAACTCAGGGGGAGACGCACGGAAAAATCAAATCAGGGCAAGAAGTTTGTCATCTCCAAAGCAGGAGAAAAAAGGCTGGAAGGAAAGTCAAAGGCGCTCGAGGCCCTTCATTCCCAGTGGAAAGAAAGTCACCAGGAAAGCGCGTCGAGGGAGAACAGCTTTACAAGGCATTCATGCAGGCAAGTGTTCTAGGAGGCTTTCCGCGTCAAGAGAAGGAATTCGGCCGGAAGTCCGGAAAAACAATAAGGGATCAAAGGGAACAGAAGCAGAGCCAGGGGGTGCGGTCCGTCGGAGGGCCAGCTCTGAGATATCTCTCTCATTGAGCGACAAAGGGAAGAGGACCGCTAGGCCAGAGAAAAAAAGGACAGGCGCAATCTGATGTGAATTGTTGATCGATAATGGCCTGGCAGATCCTGGGTGAAGACGCACGTCCTCGAGCCTGGGCAAAAAGTCCCGAAGAGGAGGGGGGAATGAATCTCACAGGCAGGAAGTTGGTTTCCCTTCTGCTGGGATTGTTGAAAAATCGAGGGGACAGTGGGGGGTTTTCCGCAAGCAGATGCTCGAGGAATCGCCAGGCTTAGGGGGGGGAAGGATCCTCTCAGCAAAAAACGTCAAGTGAAGAAGTCCCCTCGGATAGAAACGGGGCAGCAGCGTTTAAATCCCCACGAGTCGATTCCCTTCGCAAAAAAAAAGGGAACCTTGGAGGGGACAAAGTCAGGGGAGGAACCACCCTGGAAGAGAAGATCACGAAGAGCTGTGAAATCACCGAAGGGAAAGGTAACGTGTGCCATCTTATGCCGCGGAGGGGAATTGACGCAAACCAGAAGGCCAACGAGAGAAAAAGGATAAAAAAAAAGTCAGAAAGGGACGAAGGCATGTGTTTCAGCGGGAGTCAATCCACCCATCACCTTAACTCGACCGACCGCCCAGATGGAATGGACATTACCGAGTGAGGGGAGAGTGGGAAGTTGCAACCAACCGGCGAGAAGATCTCGTTTGGATTGACGAGGCAGCCAGGGTGGAGCACCGGCGTAACTTATTCAGTTCGAGGACAGAAAAAGACATTGGGTTGGTTGAGAATGATGGATTATCAACGCTTGGGCCTGCGGGGCAGGGGTCGTCTTGCGATTGTTGGCGACCCCGGTGCTTGGGGACGCAACTCCAGCTCGTAGAGGTGCTGATAGATCCTAAAGAAGAGGGGGTGCTTGACAAGTCCGTCCTCAGGGGGAAGCCCTAGTATTTTGCAGGCTCGTGTTTGTGTATTCTAGCAGCAGAAAAATATCAGGAAGCCAGATCGACCTTTTGTGGGCCTCTTGAGAGTATTTGGCAGAACTCATGCCATGGTTGTTGAAAAAAGAACCTAGAAGTCAGTGGGGGGAGGAGTGAGGGAGGAAAGGTCGAAGAGAGCGTCTCGATGCGGGACGGTCGAAGCAGAATGAGACAAATATTGTCAGCGTGCCAAAAGGAACCATTGTGGGAGAAAAGGGAAGGGGAAAGGGCAAAATCAAAAAGAAGCTTTAGTCAATAAGGATTTCGTCGAAGATTGCATGCAGCATCTCAAAGCCACTAAAAAGTAGATATGCTGGGGGGGAATGAAAACCATCTGCGAGCGATGGGTGGATATATCAGCGAGCGTAGGCAGGAAAGGGAGTGTCTAGGAAAACCGACGCGTAAATTGGGAGACGCCCGTTACGCGAGCGAGGAAATTCATTCCTTGAGAGGCCCAGATCGGAATGCTTGTCCATCGCAAGGCTCGAAAGCTTCGATGAGCAAGGAGGAAAAAGTTGGAAGAGGGGGGGGGAAGAAACTCGGGGAAGGAGGGCAAAAAGGCGGGGTATTACTTATCGAAGTTGAAGGGATCGCAATCCACCAACAACGGAGGGAGGAGGCAAATTATGCTTATCCTTTTAGAACCGCTCAGAGAGTTCGAAGGTGAAAAGGAGCAGCATCGGATAGCTCATCGAAGCCCTGTCGAAGGGGATGGAAAAGGCCGGCCCCATCCGCTTCACTGATGATTTCTTCGCGACAAAGGGCGGAAAAATCCGAAAGGCGCTGGCGGAATAAGAAAAAAAAGGGCGGGAGGAACTCTATTCTGTGACTATCCACCCGGAAGGGGCCGCGGCAACTTAAGGTTCCAATGTCCAAATATCATCGCCCGCCAAGGGTAAAAGGGGGCTGGGGTGCTGCTGCATGAAAATATCGCGAAATAAGTCACAGGCAATAACTCCAAAGGTTTAAGAAGAAAAATTAGAAAAAATGAAAAAAAGAAGGGGGAAGACGCGCAAGGAAATTTTTCACGGAGGAGTCAGACCGGTCCCCTCATAACGCTCTACCGTCGAGACGGAGCGCAAAACTCAAAGTGTGCAAAGCCTTATAAGGAAAGCCGGAAGAAGCTGCAAAAAAAGAAGGGCATCCTCTCCGGGGCGGCATCACACCGCAGCCGGAAGGAAGATCGAATCCAGACGCAAAACCGAAAACGTCTGGAGGGGGGAACGGCAACAGCTAAAAAGAGGTTTTGAAGGCGAAGTAAGCCAGAGGATCGGCAGACGAGCTGGAAAGGTTGCGCAAAAACCCTGGGTCGAAAAAAAGGCCGAAAGAAAAGCAGGAGGAAGAACTCAGAAAGAAAGAAGCCCGGGGGCCAGAAAAATGAGCACCCGCGATCTGTAAAAAAAGGCTGGCATACCTGGAGTCGCTAAAGAGCAATAAATAATTTCAAGAAAAAAAAAAACACCAGAAAAAACCGAGGATGGGAGAAGGGGAGGGGAACGGGCGAATAAAAAACCTGGATAGTCACTGCCACAGTCTGCAAAGTCCATCCTGGGCGGTAGGGGCCAGCAGGTTGATGGGGAAAATCGATAATCCTTCGCAGGGGAGCTAGGGGGGGCTGGGGGGGCGGAGCTAGAAGGGAAGAGTGTGAAGTGGTTCCGGCATTCAGTGTGTTCCGAATCACTCGAACGCCGAACGAAGCTGTCACAAGAAAAGAGTAGAGGTAGAGCTTCCCGTGGGGGGGCACGGCAGAAAGGGGGGACTGAACCCTCGACTGGAAAAAGGTTCTAAACGAGCGTGGTGCCTCCGGCTTACGAAGGTACTACTCGCGTGTAATCGGGGATTTAAGGAAGGAAAAGGAACCTCGAGAAGGCGGTCGTGCGAAGGGGAAGGAGCACGCCGAAAGAGGAACTTTAAGCCTGTGGGGGAACGAGCCCCTCTTCTTCTGGCCACGCAGTAATCAGATCGTTGAAACAACTGCGCGAACGGGCAAAAGAAGCATGTTTGAGAAAAAACTCGGATGAAATGAGTTCGAAGTGGAGAGTCAAGGACAAGGAGGAGTTAGGCAGGGTCACATCAGCTGGAGATCGAATTTGATCACCAACGCTAGGAAGCAAAGAGTGGCATAGGCGACGAGAAGAGGAACACCGAAATATCTAAAGAAGACAGATGGCCCGAAGAACCGCGGACCTCCTCAGGGGGCGGTGGACTTGAGCTATGATCTGATGGAGGAACTTACGGAAAATTTCGAAGGGGAAAGGAAATTTGGGGAAGGGGAAGCCCGTGGCCCAGTAGAAACACAAATTGAAGAAATAAAAGGACCTGTCGCGGAAGGATCGCCGCATCTGGTACACAGGTTACAAGAAAAGGCCTTGAAAAAAAGCGAGGACGAGAATAGCGGGGAATGACACAGGGGGCTATTATTTGATTCTACCAGCATGCTCGGGGGGTTCCAATTCGGAAAATCGATAGTAAGAGTGTCGGAAACCAAGGGAACACGGTGATTGGGCAAAGATGACACTCCACCGGTCAGGACAAATTCTTCGCGAACCAGTGATTTGAATAAAAATATTCACTTAGCTCAGGGGGAGGAAAGGTAGCAGGACTAAGGAAATTGGAAAACCCAAAAACAGAACGAACCGGGGCAAGCCCGCAGAAGAAACATACTCGCTCCCTCCAAGAAGCACGAAAAACCAGCCAAGAAAAGGGGCCAAAAGAATACCTTGCCTCGGTGTGTACTCCTTAGGAGCGTACTTGACTTCTCAAAATGGAATCAGGGCGGGTTCCGAGGGGGAGCTGCATGTGCGGATGGGGGGAGAGATTGAAAGATAGGGCCAGGGATCACCCATGAAAAGGCGACTCCGATCAGACACCTCGTGGGGCGTACGTGTCCGGGCTAGTGGTCAGAGGGGGTTGGATGACAGGAAGGGGAAAATCTGGCCAGAAAAAAAGGGAATCAGAGGAGAGGGGAAGAAGGGGGAGGAAGGTTGGGGCAACGGAGCTTTTGAACCATCTGATGAATGAGCAACACTGTCGGGGGGAAAAACTCATAAAAGGTTGATCTAGGGGGAAGTGGGAGAGGGGGAGATCCAAAACTACATCCGCCGCCGGGGGGCAGCTCTTCCATGATGTGCGCCACCGTGTCAGGAGCGTCGAAAGCAGGACTACGCATGCGTCTGCGAGAGGGGAAGTTAAGTGGGAAGTGCGAGGGGACCATGAAAAAGAAGGGACGAATGGGGAACTGACGCACGCAGCGGAAAAGATAACTCGAACGGGAGGGCCGAAAGGGGGTGCGGCCGATTCGCTTGGCAAAGAGGCCATGGCTGAAAAAACTCATATTAACTCTCTCTCAAAAAAGAAAAGAAGACGATTGGGGAAAGGGCCATGCCTCTTGCGGAAGGCCCGCACCCAACGGATGGGCCGTACATGATATGTATCGACGAAAGGCGAGGAATCTAAGGAGCGTCCTTGAGGAAAAAGTAAGAGACAACCGAAAGGGAGGACCACGGCTATCTCATCAAACAAGGCAGGACCGTGCTTTTCGACGAGAGGAGCACAACAGGTTTAAAAAAAAAGCAGGAGGGGCGGGAGGTAGGGAAAGACGGGAAAGAAAGACAGCACATCGCCGAACGGAAGTGACGCAGGCATTCAAAAAACTTCGAAGGAAAAATGATGAGCAAAGGGAAAGGGGACCTCTCAAAGGGTCGAGCTCACCGAGCGCCAAAGGGGACGCTGAGCGATGGCCCCAGAAATCTGGGAGAATCTTAAATGGTCAAAAAAAAAAACTCTAAAAAGGAGGGTTCCAAAACGAGAGGGGTGGCTGGGGCAGGAGACCTCGAAGGCCGTCTTCCTACCGTCGTAAAGAAGACAACCCTCAACGCCGCCTCGGATACAATTAAAAAAAGTCCCAAGGGAGAGTAAGGCTCATCCAAAGGACATAAACAAACCCTTCAGTGGAAAGAGGGTGGAACGGTATGAAGCTAGGTGTCTGTTGATGGTTGCCTTTCTTAAAATTATGATTGTGGGAAAAAGGCATGCTGTGCAAGAGGGGTAAGGTAGACCCCGGCGGGTTGTAATGTGCACCGGCATAGTGGCGACCTAAGGAAAAGGGAGAGATCACAAAAAAAAGGTTTTGAGAACGAGCCTCTAGGATTCAATCACATCGGTTGGAACTTCGATTGTAAGGAGAAATTTGAGAAAGCAAAAGGGGGGAAAAGGGGAAGTCGTGGGGGGAAATCGCAACGGGAAGGTAACTTGTGGCCACCCAAACAGCTCTCCCGGTATAATCAAAGAGAGGGTCAGAAAGCTCGAAAAAAAGGGAGACTGACAAAATAGTCTTCCGAGGATTGTCCCAGGGTGTATAAACCTTCCAATGCGGCGGCGCGTACAAGTGCCGCGTAAGCGTGAGAAGGGGACAATGCGGGTAGTGGCGGAGCTTCAACGTTAACGAAAAAAAGGTGAGGGCCAGTCGCCGAGCGGAAGAGGGTAGGCGTCCGGTGAAGAAGATCCTCTCTCAAGTCCACGCCTAAAAATTCGGCCTGAGAAAAAAACTTAATCGAAGAGAGGAAAAGGGCCGAACCTTCCTCAAGAGGATCGATAAATGGTAGCGCACTGATGTGAATTGTGATCCGAAACTCCTGCCTGGGTCAAGATACGGAGGAGGAAGGCCAAAAAGCGGCAAAGGAAGGGTGTTCGGATATGAACAGGAGTCTCGGGGGGTGGGCGCCGTCGCCAGCTTGTTGAAAGAGATTGCTTCCTGCGGGGAAAAAAGAGAAAAAGGGACTCGATAAGGAGGGAAGTTTTCCCAAACGATTGAGACAAACGGCCCCGCTCCACTGCGCACGCCGTCACAGAGCAATCGTTCCTCGATGAAAGACTGGTGCAGGAAAGGGGAGAAAGGGAAAGGTCGATATGAAACGGACGGGAGGGCAACATCTAAAAGGGGAGCGGTAAGGTGTACCAACTTTTCCCTGAACGCTCCCCTGGAAGATAGACGTTCTCCTTCAGAAAAGAAAAAGAAAATACTGGTGAGTTGACAGGACGCGGAGGTTCGAGAAGCCAAACCCTTAAAAACCACTGCCACAACATGACACGGGATCGCGAAAAATCCAAATCCATCAGCATAAGGATTGCCGGATTTTGATTTTAAAGAGACCAAAAAAACGACCGACCGGAAGGGGGGGGAATAAGGGATGGGACTAAGCGACGGGGGGGGCATCCGGTGCAAGACAGGAGATTATCCGCCTCAAAGACCATTCCGCGGTGATGGCAAAACGGCCTGATTGCGCTTAGAGGGGGAAAGAAAAAAAGGTGGAAAAAAAAACAGGGGGAGGACAGGGGGAAGGGGGGCATGATGGAGTGGCATGCCTCGCGTGAGGTAGGTCTTTAAGAGGTTGCGACCAGTTTTGCGAACAAAAAAAGAGGGATGAAAGGAAGAGCTGGGAGGAGGTCGTGAAGAAAGGCGGTCTCGAAGCCCGCGAGGTTTGGCGCAAAAGATCGTTTAGGTTCTTCGATAAAAAAACGGGGCTGAGAGGGGGACAGACGGAAATGGTTGGGGGCGCCTCTTGGGTAGTATGGCAGAAGACAGGCCTTGGGAAAGACCGCAACATCCCTTTGGAAAAGGGAGGTCTAGGGGAGGACGATAATGAGATCGTAGACGGAAAGGGAAAAAGAAGAGACTTTATACAAGAATATCGCGCGCGCAAGATTGCCATCCTCGACTTGGGGGAAAAAATGAGCCAGAAAAAGTTCTGGGTGGGACAATCTTAAATGAGGAACGGGGAGCCGATTTCAGGAGAACACCAGCCAACTCAAATTGCTCCAGGCGCGGTCAGAAGTTCGACATTTGCCAAGAAATCGGCGGTAGAAAGAATAGAGCTGAGGAGGGGCGAGAGGAGAAACGCGTTAAATTTTGAGGTAACCGAAAGGTAAAATTCGAAGAATTCATTGAAAGAACCTATCGGGCTTCGGAAAACCTGAAAGATGAAATCGCATTATCGGGCCGAGGAATATTTTCAAAGGCCCGCTAATCGATGGTCAGAAGATCAGGAGAGGAAAGGAGGGCAATGGTCTGAAAGGAAACAAACAACAACGGGGGAAAAGAATAGAGGGGGGGGAATTGTTCAACTTCCGAAATCGCAGCTCTCCTTTCATTCGCGGGCTTCAGAGAGAAAGCATCGGAAATGACTCGAAGAGGGAGCATGTATATGACAAGCCGTCCAGAAGAGCAAGCGGCACTGAATGGATTCGCGATAAAGGAACGGGGCGGACTCCAGGTTACCGCGCTGGCTTAAGCCGATCGCCAGCATCTCGAAGGAATGAGGCACTCCCCACAACCAAAACCCCCAGACACCCAACACCGAAAACCCCCCCAAACCCAGGGGTGTAGCTCAAGACCGAGGGGAAAAGATTCGACAAATGGGCAAGCCTTAGGGGCAGTGATTCCTGCATGCAATCAAGAGGAAAACCATAAGGAATGAGGACATTAAGAACAGGCTCCCCAATTCTAAGGAGGCGCACAGCTGGGAGGCGGCGCGATTATTCGGTTCTCAATTGAGTCTAAGGATCAAAAACTGAAGGGAGAAGTGGAAGCAGAAAAGGAAATCAAGGGAAAAGCGCGGAATTATCTGTTCACCAAGTCGGATGGCGTCGGCAAGAGAGAGGGGGGCAAAAGGAGAGCCGAGAAAAAGGGGACAGGTCCTATCTTCTAATCCATAGACCTCAGACCAGGAGCAAAAAAGAGGAGAGAGAAAAATAAAGAAGCGACAGTGGGGGGGAGGATCACCCTCGAATCCAGAGCTTTACTGTGGAAAAGACCACCGGGGCGCCACCTACTGAAAACGACAGAAAAAAAATCCCTATTCAAATCGCGGGAATTCCAAAAAAAAAATGAAAAAAAAGGGAGGGGGTCAAATGACTGGAGTCCGCTAGAACAAATGAATAGGGCCCCGGAGTTGAAAAAAAGAAGGAGAAGACAAAAAAAATAAAAAGGTCTCGGAGGAACAAGGGCACACGTAGTTAAGACCAATGGGAATCAGGGGCGGTCCGGTCAAAAGGTGATTGAGGGGATTGATAGGGGATAGTGAAAATCAAAACTAGCGGTGAGAACCAGCGGTGGGGGGCCATGGAGGGGGCAGGGGGCAGAAAAGCACTCCGCGGCCAGACGGGCACACTTTCACGGGCCTTTTCCCTTCGGTGATTTTTACAAGGATGGTAAGTATAAGTATAGATGGCCAGGGAAAGGGAACCCTCACCTTCAACAGAGAAAACTGCGGCGAAAGAAAGTTGCCGTCTGGGGAGGTCCTGCAACCTCCTCAAAAATTTCATCGAGACGAGGGAAATCGAACGCTGTGCAGAGGAGGGGCGCGCGCAACCTGTGCGAAAAAAAAGAGGAGGAAAAAGGAAGCAATAGGTTTCAACAAGCTAGAAGGCGAAAAAAACGAGAAGAAGTTGGATCTATCCGAACACAATCTGAAACTAAAAGGACTTCGAGGTCTAAGAAAGGACTTGAGGCAGGTCAAACGTCACGTGCAGGAGTTGGATCACCACACATCAGCTGGCGCAAGGAGTTGGGGATGAAAAAGGCCGAAAAAGCTCGAGCAGCGAGTATACATCAAGAACCCGCGACCGACGACAGCTAGCGCAGGGGGAGGGGTGGAAGGTGGCGAGGATCTTGCCTCACCAGAAAAGAGAAAGACGCAACATAAAAACCAGGGAAGCCGTGGCCAAACATAAACCGAAATGAGGAAGCTACGGACCGCTGTCGCGGAGAACGACTACGCGCCGCATCGGAAAGTTACTTACACCTGTGAAAGTAAGGAAGAAAGTGCGGAAGAAGGGGAGAGACTAGGTGAGGGGGGGGGAAGGAGAGGGGACTATCATACGAGTGGGGACGCAGTCACTTCCGTTCCGCAGATTGCTGGGTCACAAAGGTAATTCACCAAAGTGAAAAAAAGCTGATTAAAACAAAGGAACGAGAAGCTGAAAAGAAAAAACCGGGGGGGGTTGAAGAGGGGAGCGTAAGCCTGGTATAGCAGTCCCCCTGATAAGGAGGGTTCAAGGAAGAGGCCGGGAAACCGGTTAAAGTGGTGGGAGAGGATGGCAGAGGGAAAGCACCGAGAAACCAAAACCCCAACACGCCACCCAAAGCCCGCCACCCCCCCCCAACCCTCAATCGCAAACCTCAACACACCTCCAAAAGCCGAAAAAAAACTAGAAAAACGTGCCACGCCAGTTGACGAATTTGGGGTGAGACCTTCTGGAGGGGAAGGGAACTTTCCGTTCCTGGAAGAAGGTACCGCGGGTAGCGCATGATCGTTCGGTGGAGGGGTGAGGGGGCGGGGGAGGTGCGGAGAATTAGGTGAAAACCACGAGGGGAAGGGAAAGTGAAGGTGGAAGGGGTGTGGGACCTGCAATTTCAAAAAAGATTTCAGATTCTGGCAAATCGATCTTCCATGGGGAGGATAGGGAAATACCGGGGGGCAGGCGTAGCGTGACAATCCAGCCCGGATGGAAAGGCCATTGGGGAGAGCGCTGCGTCATCAGACGCGAATGGGAAAAATTGAAAGAGGACCTAAAGAGAAATGAACGAGGGAAGGTGGAAGGTGGATACAGGAGCGTCAAAGGACGGACGCGTGTTTCGACGGCATGATAAGGAAAGGGAGTCGCCGGCATTGAATACTCTCCCGGGAAATCTCACAGAAAGGGAAATCGTACTGAATGGCCGACAATGTGTGCGGAAGATTAGGGCAAAAGAGGCTGTTATTAAAAAAAGGGA
>Ga0179593_1710946_pt1 | contig 10966 bp, 17 predicted proteins | sample CZODoug2_1_08_16_FD_185931 | JGI IMG/M metagenome (GOLD analysis project Ga0179593, IMG submission 185931) | Vadose zone soil fungal communities from Angelo Coast Range Reserve, California, USA - CZODoug2_1_08_16fungal (PacBio error correction) | ecosystem: Environmental > Terrestrial > Soil >...
GCAATATCCTGAAATGTAGCCCAGCGAAAGGCGACGGGCGTGTGAAGCATGAAAAATGGGCTGGTACAAACTACCGGTGGCAAAGGAAACCCTGCATGGAAATTTTTCCAACGGGGTGATCAGGAGAAACAAAATGAAAACCATCCCCTTAAAAATATCAAAGCTCCAAGAAACAACTCCACCCTCCAAAGGCTTGGCCGGGTGAATCAACCATCGTGGGGAAAAATATCTGGGGGGAAAGGTTTGCCAAGGCAACTAAACAGAGCGTGGAAAAAAAGGATTCATCGAGCATAAAAGCATCTGGGGAGTGGGGGTCGTGTGCCACCACTACTGGGTTAAAAGCCGTGGGAAAGTCTAGGGTGGGAATACGTGTTGGGGACATTCCTAAAGGAAAAAAACAAAATAGGTACGGGTTCATACTTCAGACTTGAATTCATTTCATACTGCCCCTTTGGGGTCCTTTTTAGAGACATTCGGGTGGAGGGACCTGGGGGGCCTTTGCGACAGAAATAAGGGACCGGAAAACTGACAACGCTGCAAAGCTCTACTACTACTTTACGTGAGGAGGGAGAGAACGAGCCCTCCTTCAAACCAGGTCTTCCTCTTTTGCCGCCTCGTATTTGGTAAAGGGGATGGTCGGAGAGGAAAAAAAAAAAGAGTGAGGGGGGCCAGGACCTAGGGCCGAAACCTATGTGTCGGAAATCAAGGAAAGCCGGGGAAGGGGCCAGGAGTCTAAATTTGATTTTTCGTGAAAAAAAATCCCAAAAAAGCCACCCGGTTTCCCGGAAAGGTTGGTGCGGGTAAAACAATGGGGCAAAAAAAAAATTTAATGGGCTGCTTCGGGTGGGGGGTTAAACGAAAACACCCCTGGATTTTCGGTAAGTTCTAATATGGGGGGGACGGGGCATTGAAAAGTTCCATTCGCTGGGAAGGCAAAGGGCGATGACAGAAGGTGTTTTATTAGTGGGGGAGAGGCAGTGGTGAATTCCTTAAGGGCCGCTTAAGAAAACTTACGAGGGGGGGGGTCCTCTCTGGACGTGTCTATTGGGAGAACAAAGGAATAAAATAAAACAAGAAACAACCGATGAAGTAAGGAAAAATGATATTCCAAAGGAAGGGTAAGTCTAGAAATGGGGGGTCTACTCTGAGAAGCCGTAGGAGGGAAAAATCGACATATCTCCGAGGGGGTGGGTGATAAGAAAAAGGGGTGGAAAGAACTCTCAAAAAACAAAAAAAAGGTCTTAAAAATTGTCCAAATCCATTTAGGGGGGGCATATCACAACAGATGACTGGGAGAGGAACGGAGAGACAATAGACTAAACGGAAGTTAGGGAAAGCTCCTTGGTGTGGTGGACGAATGGAAAGGTTTGAAATCCGAGGGGGAACGGGGGGGTCGGGGTCACTGGTTGATCAAAAACGACAGACAAGAGGGGAAAGAAAAATCGAATCGGGGTCATGAGCCGGGGAGAATGAGACGACAATAGCAACGGACTCACGACAGAATAAAAAAGGAACCCAAAAAAAGTTTTAACCCAAACATAGGGAAGGAGTTTACATAAGCTAACAGAAAAGGGTGGGGGGGCTCAAGTAAAAGACCAAGGCCCTAAAAAAAAAAGGTAAAAAAAAAAAAGGGGGGACTGGAAAAGAGAAGCAGTTGGGGAAGGGGGGAGATGTCGTTAGGGCAAGTTTGGAAAAGGAAAAAAAACTCAACAATACGACGGTTCCCAGGGAGTACGGGGAAAAAAGAAGAAAAGGGCGCGGAAGAGTGGGGGGAGGGACACACCCGACTTCTTCTCCAAGAAGAAAAAACTTAAAGAGTGATAGGAGAAAGGGGAGGAGAAAGTGGGAAAGGACATACAGGGGGGGGATCTTTCCCTTGGTCATTCCCTAAACGAAGGGCATGACACCCGCCATGGGAGAACAAAAGGGAAAAGGGGCCGTCCCAGGTCAAGGGGGTATCGGCTTCCCGGACGATTGGGGGAAAGCCATAAAAAAAAAAGATCCCAAAGAAAAGAAAAGATAGAGGAAATAACGAAGGTTGGCGAAGATACCCGCCCATCATGGGGGGCTAAGTGGGCAGGGTTTAACGGCGGGCAGTAAAAATCAGTTTGGGCACAGCCACGCGTGGGAAACTTTCACTAAAAAAAAAGTGGGGGGCGAGGGAAAAAGAAGCGGATAGCGTAGGGAAACTATTCTTTTCTGCCTTGCTGGTTTCAGGGGGGAGACGGTCGAAAGGGGAAAAAAAGTTAAGGGGCAGTTAAGGACAAGGTAATCCCAAGCCCATTTGTGGTCAGTAGAAAAGCGCAAAGGGAGGTTTAAACATCATAGGGCAAACGAAGAGTAAGAGACAAAGGTGCTTGTTTTTCAGACACGGGCAGAAAATGGGGAGCTGAACTGGGAGGTATTGGATGAAAACGAAAGAAAAGATGAAAGGTGGTTGTAGCACCGATTTTCGCGTTCCCAGGGGAAAGTGGACTTGGTGGAAACAGGGGGGGGGGGGGGGGCTGAAAAACAGATGCTTACAATACCGAGTTTCTCATGGGGGGGGGGGGTGAAACAAGGGGTTAAACAGAGGGGGGGGGCCTTAGGCTGCCACCCAAAAGTCCTTAACATTGGCCACATACTAGGGGTTTGTGAAAAGGGGGCAGAGTCAAGGGCAAGGAAATGGGAAGGGGCGCAACAATGGGTGGGGAAAAGGATCGTCTCCAGGTCTCGGAAACTCGGAAAGGGGGGGTTGGCTGGAGGAGGGAGTTTGGGGGAACTCAAAAAAGTCAAAAAAACAAGGTGTCTGATTTTTGTGGTCGGGGGAGGTGTTCTTGAACAAAAAAACGAGGAAAGGAACAAAAACGAAAAAATACCCAATACCAAAAAACACCAAAGAGAAAAAAGAAGGGGGGGGTTCCTTTGGAAGAAAAGGAGAAAAAGAAACAAAAAAAGAAAAGAACAACCATCTGGATTTTTCCCCTTGACCTTGGGAGAAGAAAGAAGGCACAAAGGGGGGCTCTGAGGAGGAAGATCTGATGCGGCGGTAAAAACCCCCGATGTGGGGGGCAGAAAAGGGAAATGGAAGGGGACAGTGGAGGGGGGGGAAAAGATCTCTGGGGAAAAAGACTGTGGGGGGAATGAGGTCATCCAACAATAACCCAACTCCTGGGTGTAGCGGAAAGCTGGGGGGAAAAAATTGCACAAAGAATTTCTAGAAAGTTGCAGCAAGGCAAGAAAAAAAAAAAAAAAAAAAAAAAAAAAAAAAGCAAACTCAGCACACACCACCTGAGACTCAAAAGACCTGAGAGGGGCAGTACAAAGCCAGAGGGGGGGTTTAGCCAGGGGAGTGAAAAAACCCTCCAGTCTGGTGGGGAAGGAGGTAACGGAAGTCGTGGGGGGGAAAAAGACAAACCGTGGGGGGAAACCGAGGGGCCCTGGAACATGAAAATGTTCAAGGGCCGCTACCGGGTTAGGGGGGAAATCGGAAAATGAACTTTGCACTACAGGCAAAAAGGAAAAAAGACAAGTCGAAAGCCGGAACTCTCAAGGGGGCGCACGGAACTTAAGGGAGGGGGGAAATCGGGGTAGAAAAAGAAAGACGTTGGGTACACGGGCAGAATCTCAAAAGTTGCAAAAAAAAAAAAGGAGGAATCAGGAAAGCACAATTCCGGCGGGGATCCACCGATTGTTCTTCTGGCCTTAATAAAAAAAGAAATTGGAAGACGGGGGGGATTCCTGGGTCGAAGAGGTCGCTTTTAAAAAAGCCTCCAAAAAAGGACAGGTTACAGGAGGCAAAAAAAAAAAAGTTGAAGGGGGGGAGGGAGAGGGACGCATTACCTAGGGGCCGGAAGAACAAGGGGCTTAAAAAACGAAAAAAAAAACATAGCAGAACTCTATCGAAATGTGGGGCCCAAAGAGGCGGGGTGCAACAGGTACAAGAGTGGGGAAGACGCCGTAAAAATTTGTCGCATCCTAAGGGGGAAAATATGGGGGGACTGCAGGGAAAAAAGGGTAGGAAGAAAGGTCGTTGCATTAAGACCACGTGAGGTGGGGAAAAAAAGGAAGAACAGATAACAGGTTCGCTGTTTCGAAAGAGTAGACCAGGGTCACAAAAATACGAACTGGAGGGGAAGGCACCAGCAACCAACTGGGGCGGTTCTCTTGAAAAGAAGAAGGGCCGGGTCTACTGGTGCTAAAACCACGATTTGGCTGAATGGTTTGGAAAGGAACTGGCGTGAAAAAAAAAAAAAAAACGGGGGGGGGGGGGGATCCTGAAAAAATGCAGATCAGAAAAGGAAACAACCATCTGGGTCATCGTCCTTGTTCCTGTCGATGTGATCACCAAAACCAGAAAAACAAGATTTTTCAAACCTGATGGGAAAAAAGAGGAGGGGGTACATAAACGACACGGGGGAGAGGGCTGATAAGTATTTTCGACGTCGAAAAGAAAATACAGAAAAGAAACCGAAGAGCCCTCTTGGGGGGGGGTTTTGGTGCTGCAACTAAATGGACACAGGAGATCCGAAAAAAAAAAAGGGAGGAAAGAGAGAAGGGGGGACTACCAACGTAAGTTCGTTCATATCCAAAACCAGAGGGATCTGGGAGGGGAGTATCAGGAAAAAAAAAAAAGTCCAAGAAGGAAAGGGAACCCACTTGGGGGGGCGAAGCTTTAAATCGGTTCAGATCCATCATTGGGGGGGGACGCTGTTTTCCTGGCCTGGGTGATCACTAAAAATGCCAGGAAAGTCCGCAATGGGGAAAGGAATTGTGAAGAAACGTCTGCAGAAAAGCGTTCAAGATAATCTGCACCGCAAAAAAAACACCCCCCTGGGGAAAAAACTGAGGGGGTGCAGAAGGGGGGTCAAAAACTGGGACAAGCACATCTTCCAGTTTTTAAACACCATTACAGCAAAAAGGTTTGTGGGGGAATTGCAGTAAAAACGCCCGAAGGGGGGGGGGTGAACCAAGGAAACGCTAAAAACAGCTTTAAAAAGGTTCGCTTTCGCTGCGGCACGTGGGGGTGTGTTCAAAAAAAAAATGGGACCGCAGGATGACCACCAATGTCATTACTGCGCATTGGCATGCACAGAAGGGGATGCGTGGAGGGAGCCAGCACTGGAAAAGCAAAGAAAAGGGGGACAAAAGCTAGGGGGGAGACAGTAGCTTTTTCAGGCTATGCCGATAGTAAGGGCCGTTTGAAGCTTTGGGAAAAAAAAAAAAAATAAAGAAAGGGAAAAAAAACGAAGAGGGACTCATGGAAAAGCATTCACTGGGTTTCCTTAATCCTTCAAACACATGGGAGCGGAATTCAAAAAGGGGCGGAAGGGAAAGAATAAAAAAAAAAAATGAGCACAGGGGAATGGGGGGGTTGGCGATACTCCCAGAAAATAATTATGCATGGCGCGATGAAGCTTTTTTGACACGGCCGGACTGAAGTCAAGTCCGAAGAAGACCTGAAAAGGAAGGTCAGGGCCCAGCAAAAAAGTTTCTCTTATATGGGGAAGGTCTTTGTCTCCTTGCGTTCCATGGTGTCACGAGACCGTGGAGGGAACCGTAAAAGGGGGGGTGACTGTCGGCAAGGTACAAATGCCGTTCTCTGTAAGAACCTTCCATCTAGGCCAATCCTACGGACGTTTTACAAAGGGGGGGGGAGGGGGGTTGGTGGGAACTTGAAGGAAAGGGGAAAAGCGAGGAAGAAGGGGGGACCAGGCGGGGGGGGCGATTAATCATTCCGGTTGGGGTGGTGAGATAGAGGGAGTTGCACTGTCAGTTTGTTCACTCGGAGGAAGTTGAGAATCATTAAACAATCAGCAACAGATGCTTACAGCCCAGAGTTTTCTGAATGGATTGGAACAATTTTTGGGGCAACTTGGAAAACTATCGGAAAACGAAATGAAAAGCCAAACCACTTGAATCAAACATAAAAAGAGGGGTTTGGGGGAACCGGCGCATCTGCAGTGCAGATAGGGAAGTCCCGTAACAAGGAAGGCGCAACAAGTGTGAAAAAGAAAAGAAATACCGTACTGACAGGGGGGGGGGAGCGCGAGTTTCCTTGTTCTTCAATGCCTACGAAAAGTGGGGGGCGTTTGCGGGGGGGTTTCTTGTCTTCGGGGGAGGGCTCATTAAAAAAAAGGAGGAGGAGGATACGAAAAAAAAAAAAAACAAAACGAACACAAAGACACCTTTCGTCGGATTGAAGAAACAAGTGAAACGCGAGAAACACGGGGACAAGCCGACCTGAAGTTTTCCGCTTCAAAAGGATGGGAACAAAGGGGAGCAACTTACTGTTAGCGGGGGAACAATTACCTATCCAAGCACGAGACGGCACAAAACCCTATAGTGGAAACTGGAAAGGGGGGGAAACTTGGAAACTGTTTGAAAGCAGGTCAAAAAGATCTGTTGTACCAGAACAAATGTTACAAAAAAAAAACCTCATCGGGGGTGGGGTGAAGGGAGAGGTGGGGGGGCCACAAGGGGGTGTTCCTGCTCTCACCAATTCCGCCACATGCAACAATAAAGGGGGAAAAATGACAGGGGCTCAAACCAAAAAAAAGGACGCACAGGAGGCCTGCTCAGTCCCCAATGCGCCAGCTGTTTTTGTCGGGCCAGTTCTTGAAAAAAAAACCAGATCTGAAGCCCAAGACCATTAAATGAATGTCCTATCCACCATAAGGAGACGGGAGGGGGGGGAATTGGGGGGGTGAAAAGAAAACCAACGGGAGTTTTCATCATTAATGAGAACTTTACCGGGGGGAGCCAAGGAAGAGCCAAAAGGGGGGAGGGGGACAAAGACTCTCACCCCTCCGCAAATGTCAATTGGGAAAGTAATCCTTGCAGGTTCCTCAACGCACCCCTGGGACACGTGATCGAACTCGGGCCTTTGGGGGGGGGGAAAAAAAAAAAGGGGGAGAAAAAAAAGGCATTGAAGTTGTGGGGGTCTGACAACAAAATAGGGGTCTTCAGTTTACCAGGAAAACTACTCATGGGGGATTAAAAAAAAGGGTCGCCACCACATCCGTCCGGTGAATGAACGCGCAATTCGGAAGGGGGACTGAAAGTGACCCTTCGTCAAGGCTGGCGGGGCATAAAAACTTCGGAAATGCTACCAGCAGGGGAAAACGGAGAATACTGTTGTCGGCATAGGACAGCGAGGGGGGTCAGGAGCCAGTAGGGGGGCAACAAACGGGGCATTGCAGTTCGGTGGGAGACTGCCGGAAGGGTTGGGAGGAGAAACGGGTTCGGACAGAGAAACGTCTTTTCGTCATAAGAACCGCGGCAGGAAGGTTGCAACTGTAAAAAAAAAAAAATCCAGAAAAAAAAAAACGAAGAGTTTACCCGAAGTAGCAAAAATTATGTGCACTTCGTTACGTCGGCCATGGCCCGGAAAACAAAACCCTGACTGTAAAGGGGATAGGAGAAGTCGCTGGGACAAACCCCGAGGGCTGAAGGGTGGATTGTGGGGGTCGGTGAGGGGGGGCGAGGAAGTCCATGCGTTGTCCCGGAACGGGCTCAATCCCATGAACCAAACACCCCACAGAAAGACCGATTAGAGTGACCCCGGGACCTGGAGGGGAGTCAAAAAAGACCAGAAGATAAAAAAACACTAGGCACTTAAAATATGAGGGTCAAGTCTTCCGACTAACACGGAAAACGAGAGAAATGAAGCTGCGTGGGCAAAAGAAAACTGAAACCCCTAAAATGATCGGGTTTTGGGGGACTGCCAACGAATGGACTGGTATAAATCCTCTCAAAAAAGCAACAAAAAGAGGGATAAAGAGACAAACCGTTGATTGGCGTTGCAGAGCACCACAAAAAGGGGAAGAAAGCGGGGGGAGGGAAAGCGAAAAGAAAAATTGAGCATCCCGTGTCGTGGGGGGTCAGAAGACTTGAAAGCCGAGGGTTTGGGCAGAAAAATCAAAAAATGGGTAAAAAAAAGAAGTGGGCCTGGGGGGGAGAGAAGGACTAAAGACAACTCGAAAGGTTTTTCTTCTTTGGGCGTCTGCTTGGAAGCAGGACACGAAACGCAACGCGGAAACCTTCATCAAAAACACTTGGGAACGCACTAAGTTTCCTGTGAATCGAAATATCACTGGTTTTTGGCTAAAAAGAAAACATCAAAAAGGGGGGGGGAGGTACAGAAGAAAAAAAAGAAGCCCGCAGACAGGTCAAAGCAAACCATCGGTAACCGTTGCGGGGACTGGCGTCGGCTTTCAAGCAAAACATCCATGACTCCGCAGGGGGGAGGGATGCAAGGAAGCGCCAAAGAAACGGGAGGAAACGGAGGACCCAATAAAGGAAAACACTAATGTTTCAAATCTAAATGTGAGAAAGAAAAGGCTGCTTGAGAAATTACAGGGGGACCTTCCGAAACGAGGGGAAGGGCCGAAGAAAAATAAACAATAAAAATCTAAAACTCCGACTAGTCAGAACAAGTCACCTTTGCGAGGGGAGAAATGCACAGGGGGATTCGGATCACAACAAGAAGGGCCAAACAACAAAAAAAAAAAAGTGGGGTGATTAATCCTAGTGGTGTGCGAATCCCCGAAAAAGCCTAATGAATGAAGAGGGGTCCGCTAAAAGGGGGTTTGGGAACGAGTCCGAAGCAAGCCATTGAAAAAAGAAAAACTTCTTCCAGGGGAAGGACTGTTCAAAGGTCCACAGAACTCCGAGAACGGGAACTCGGAGATCGGGAGCTGGTGGGAGTTGATCCGAGAAAAAGGAAATTTACGGCAAGGGTTAACCTGAAAATAAGGGCTTGCCAAAGACATTTTAAGTGGGAGCAACGGAAAAAATGGTCATCAAAAGGGGGCCAACCGGGGGGAAGAAGGACAAATTTGTCGGTGGGTTGGCAAGCACGGGCAGAAACCGTGTTCTGGCGCTTGTGAGCAAGCCAGAAGGTCTTGATGATATAAGGCAAGGTTTTGGGGGGGGAGCGGGAAAAAAGAGTGGCTTCACTTGGAAGAGCAATTAAACCAGGAGGGTTGTCAACAATGGGCCAAAAAAGGTAACCACCCAAGGGGGTCATTGGGACACTGAAACACCTATCAGGTACCTGCTAAATAAATTTACACCAAGCAAAGGAAAAGGCACCAATAAAAAGGGGGGGAAAAGCACCAAGAGGTTTGAGCTCAGCGGTTGAGTATTGTGCCGTAGGAAATTCGCAACAAGGGCAGATCCCGTCCGACAGAGGGACAACCTCAAGTTCAGGGGGTGGGGGAAAGGGTGGGGGGGGGGGGGGGGGCGAAAAAATTGGTCTAAAGGGCTTCTTTGCGGTTCTTGTTTGTAGGGGGGAGTTGGCGGGAGTCCCTCATGAAAAAAAAAAACAGGAGGGGGAGGAGAGAGGGAAAGAACGAAGGAGGAAACACGCCACCCTTTTCGTCGGTGAAAAGAAAAAACAAAGGAACTAGCGAGAAACCCAAAAAGAACGAAAACAAACCTCAACGGGGTGTACTCATGGAAAAAGATCTGCAAAAATTTTTGAGCCCCTTACTGTACGGGAAAGAATCTGACAAACCAAAAAGTATGCAAGGAAACCACTAGTAGACAGGGAAGGGGAATTGGGGGCGGTCAGTCCAGCTATTTTCGCCAGGGGACCACGATGCGGTGGTGACCAAGTGCAAAATGTTTTGTAAGAGAAAATTAGAAAAAGGGGGAGGGGGGGGTCTGAGGTTGCGAAAAACGAGGTTTAGGGGAAGTTCAAACAACTTCTCTAGGGGAAACTAAACCACCGTGATCAATCCCAAGAAAAGATGGGAAAAAAAGTCAAAAGCTGTTCAAAATCAATTGCGGGGGGATTTGAAACCCGCCCAAAGGGTTAACAATAGGAGCCTAGAGGGGGAGCTGAAGGAAAAAAAAGTGGGTCGCTTGGTGGAAGCCATGTGAAAAGGCTTTGTGGGCAAGAAAATAAACGGGAAGTTCAAGGAGGGACCGAGGTGACTGAGGGGTCCAGGAAAGTCTACAAGGAAAAAAGAAATTCTAAAGTCAGTTACCCTCCAGCCGTCTGAACCAAAAAAGTACTAGGACAATCATGTCAAGGAAGCAAAACTCTCTGGAAAATTATCGAAAAAAAAAAGAAAAAAAAAAAGAAAAATAAAGCATACCTTGGCAAAGGTAAAAATTGAAATGGGAACGGGTGGATCATCATTGGCTTGGAGGTGGATCTCTTCCAACCGAAAACCAGGTCCTGACAATGATCGGGTGTTCACTGGTGAAAGCCCAACAGCTTTCCGGGGGAAAAGCCGCTTCAAACTGTGGCAATTTGGGAGGGGAAGAAAAGGGTCTGATAGCCATGAAAAGGTTTTTGCCGCGCAAGGATGGGTCCAGTAAAGAGAGGAACCTAAAGCGTCAAAAAGAATACGTCAAAATAGCATACAGTTTCTACCAAACACAAAAAATATGCGGGGGGTGCCCAAACGATTGTCATTGCTGCGTGGGAGGACCGCCGTCGGTTTGGAAGAACCTGAGAAGTGGGGTGGGGGGAAAAAACTCTCGAATTAACTACGGGCCGGGCGGAGGGGGAAGGGGGGGCTGAAAAAAAGAGCAAGCAAAAAACCGAGTACAAGGCACGTTGGCCATGGGGAAAAAAATTCGGTGACGGCACCTGGTACTCGGCCAAATTTGGGAAAGAAAAACCTTAAAAAGTGAACTGGTAATGGCTAGTAAAAGGAGGTCCGATGCAAAAAAAAAAAAGGCAAAACCCGAAAGGGGGATGAATTTTGGGGGGGGAGTGTTCGCGGGGGGGGAAAGGGGGTGGGGAGGGATCCCTTCTCAAAAAGACTCCCAAAACCGCAGACAACAGATTCGTGGAATTCATCGCTTGGGAAAACTTGGGAGGAGGGGAACCCAGGAAGAAAAAAAAGAAACAGAGGTCTCCCACAGGAAGGGAGAGTTGGATACTGATTTTCGGACTATAATAAAAAAAAAAGTAACTCTCCCTATCAAGTCCCTCCTGGTTGGGTTTTTGGATGAAATGGAAAAAATG
>Ga0179593_1728428_pt1 | contig 10966 bp, 12 predicted proteins | sample CZODoug2_1_08_16_FD_185931 | JGI IMG/M metagenome (GOLD analysis project Ga0179593, IMG submission 185931) | Vadose zone soil fungal communities from Angelo Coast Range Reserve, California, USA - CZODoug2_1_08_16fungal (PacBio error correction) | ecosystem: Environmental > Terrestrial > Soil >...
AGCCGATCCCGATCTCCGGGGGGGGAAAAAAAAAAAAGAAGAAGGGGGAGAAAAAGCCCCTGCACGCGTTTTCAGCGGGAGCGTTCTCGGAGGACGGGAAAAAGAAAAGAGGAGGAAAGGGGAAAACGACCTTCCGAGGACCCTGCCCTACACGGCCGCGTTCAACCGGCAACCAGGGAAAGGAGAAGGGGAAAAAAAAGAGGGGGAGACCCGCCTTTCGAGCGCGGCCCCCGTGGGAGATCGTTCGACGTGCAAGGGGGAAGGGAGGAAAAGGAAAACTGCCAACGTCAACTGCGACCGGGGGGAAGAAAAAAAAAAAAGAAAAAAAGAAAAAACAATGTCCCTCAAACCACCCCGGCGATCGAGAGGGGGGAGGGGGGGGGAAAGGGGAGGAAAAAGGGGAAACCCCTTCTCTCAAGGGGGGAGGAAAGTGTACCTCCCTTCGGCGAGCCGAGCCTGCACAAAGAGAAGGAAAAAAGGGGGGAAGGGGGGGGGGGAAAATGCCTCGGACGAGCTTATCTTCTGCCCTTCCTCGCGAAGAGAGGGGGAGGGAGAAGAGGACTCCTATACTTCCTAGCACTCTTACTCTCTTCGGCAAGCCCTGAGAAGGGGGGGGGGGAGAAAGGGAAAGGCCTTGGTGAGTCTCCTTCTCTCCTTTCTACTCCTACCGGCTCAGAAAAGAAGAAAGAGGGGGTCGTCGTCGTTCCGGCTACTTTTCTCGTGTTTGGAGCCCGTGCGCCCGGGGAGGGGAAAAAAAAAAAAAAAAGGGTTCCTCGACGACGCGACGACCTTCCCCTTCCCCTTCGCGAGGCGGAGCGCGTCGTCAAGAGGAGGGGGGGGAAGAAAGGGTCTCCCCAACCTTTCGCGAAAGCTTCAGAGGGAAAAAAAGAAAGAAGAAGAGAAGAAAAAGGAAAATGGCTGCGGCCGCCTTCTACCTCTATCCTACACGGAAAAGAAGGGGAAAAAAAAAGAAAGGAAGGGGGGCGGTCGCCACGCGTTGGGGCCGCCCCTGCCCGGGAGAAAAAAGGGGGGGAAAGGGGGGGGAGCTCGTGTTTGGTGTCGGCCCGACGAAGGTCCGCGGGCGGACTACAACGGGCGCCCAGGGGGGGAGAAAAGGGGAAAAATCGATGTTTCGGCGGGGTCTTTCGCCGCCCGGCTGGGCAAGAAAGGAAAAGAAAAAAAAAAGGGGAGAAAAGAGAAAAAGGGAGGGCGCCTGCCTCGGCTTGTCGGGCGCACGGTGAAGCCCACCAGGGGGGAAAAAAAGGGGAGGGGGAAGATCGCCTCCGCGTTTCTAAAATAAAACGTCGACGTGGGCGCCCGGAAAGAAAAAAAAAAGAGCGCCGCGTCTCTACGGCCCTGGCTCGCGCTGAAGGGAAAAAAAAGGGGGGGAAAAAAGAAAGAGGAAAGGAAAGGGCCGTCAGCAAACCGTCCCTCACTCTGATTTCCCCCTCAGGGGAAAAAAAAGGAAGGAGAAAAAAAACGTACAAGCACCGCTGTTTTCTCCTTCGCCGCCCGTCCGAGCGCGTTCCAGGGGGAGATGAAAAGGGAAAAGGGAGGAAAAAAAAAAGACTCTGCGCCCTACCTGCCCTGGCGGCGCAAAGGGAGAGGGAAAGGGGGAGGTCTTCTCCGGAAGCTCAAACCCAACCGGAGTAAGGAAAGGCAGGCCCCTCTTTCAACCTCCCTCCCTGCGCACGGGGGGGGGGGATCGAAGCACTCCCAACATTTTTCGCGGCAAAAGAGGGAAGGGAAAAAGGGGGAAAAAAAAAAAAAAAGGGGGCCCGGCCCCTAGTGGAACAGTGGTGGGATCGCCGCTGGTAGGAGGGGGAGAAAGCCATCGTCCTCGGCCCTCTTCGCCTAATAGGAAAAAAGGGAGGGGGAGGGAAAAGGGGGGACCTCATGGGCCGGGGTTTGGGAATGCAGCGTCGCTTTCGGCCCCGAAAAAAAAAAAAAAAGAAAAGGAAAAAAAGCCGACCTCCTCACCCAAGCTGTTCCGCAAGGAGGCCTGAAGAAAAAGGAGGGAAAAAAAAAGGAAAAAAAAAAAGAAAAGGGGAGCCCCATCGTCCCTCGGGCCTTCAACGCTATCGCCCGCCTTTACAAGGGGAGGGGGAGGAAAAAAGGGGGCGCACATCACGGCGAGATCGCTGTAACCGGAGAAAGGAAAAATCTTCGCGCTCGCGGGGGGAGGGAAAAAAGGGGAGGGACTGGGCTTTCGGAGTCTAAGTACTCGATCCGAGGAAAGGAAAAAAAAAAAAAGTCTTCGTACGAGGGTTCTCGCTCGCGCCTCGAAAGTCCTCCCCTCGGCGCCGAGGGAAAAAAAAAAAAAAAAAAAAAAAAGGGGGAAAAAGGGACCGCCAGGGCTCGTTTTCCCCTGCCGTATACGCGAAAAATCCCGGAAGGGAAGAAGAGAAAAGGAAAGAAAAAAAAACTACCGGGCGCCGTTCGATCTGCCCCTAGGCCGAATCATTAGCGAGGGGGAAAAAAAAAAGAAGGGACCCGCTGGGGCCTGTTTTCCAGATGGCCGAGTAACATCAAACCCTGAGTAAAGGACCCTCCCTTGCCTGATGGTTGACGAGACAAAAGGGGAGGAAGGACACTATCCTGGTTTCCCCTGCTCAAGACGATGGGCTGTCATCTTTCCACCCCCGGGAAGGAAAGGAGGAAAAAGAAAAATCTCTCTCAACCAAAGGGAAGGGTTCTCACTCCAGATGGAGCGAAGAATGACCGCCATCTTTCCTTGAGCATTGAACCATAGCGGGGGGAAAAAGGGGAAAAAGAAAAAAGAGCGTCAACCATTCAGGCCGGAGAGCGGGGGAAAAGGGAAAAAAAAAGTGAATACAGGCCCCAGCGCATCCCCCGAAGAAAAAAAAAAAAAGGGGGGGGGAAGCGGCTACGAGCGACGGCCTCGGGCAGAGAAAAAAAAAGAAAAAAAAAAAAAAAAAAAAAAGACCGCGATCCCCCGGCCTTAAGAATACTATCCTCCCTAATTGAACTGCTGGGAAAAAGAGAGGAAAGGGAAAGAGGGAAAAAATCTCGGGTCCTGTTCATCTATCCTTCCGAGGTATGGACGACAGGGGAACTTATCTCCCGAGCCGAGAAACCTCCTTTACGATACGAGCTGACCAGACAGGAGGATACTTCAAAAGAGACCTCCGAATCCCAGAAAGGAAGGGGGGGGGAAAAAAAAAAAATCGAAAAGATCGCTAATCTAGGAAAAAGGGAGGGAAAAAAAAAAAAATGCCCCGGTGATTTTCCATCCATCCTTTTCACATGAAAAAGAAGGGGGGGAAAAAAAAGAGGGAAAAAGGACGGTGAAGGCCCGAAAGAACCGATGGGCGCGATGAATGTATTGCAGCCTCTGAATTGCCGGAAAGAGGGGGGGGAAGGTATGTCCGGCGGATCTCTGCCCAGTAGCCCTAACTTGCCCGCGCGGGTGTGACGGAAAAAGAAAAAAAAAAAGGAAGCCTTTCCGCTCGATCAGCGTCAGAATAGGCGAGAGGCCGAGGACGAAGAGGGGGAAAGAAAAAACTCGATCAAGCGCCGATCCACAACGGGGGGGAAAAAGAGAAGGCCTTCACGACCCCCTGACGGAAGGGAGGGGAAAAAAAAATTGTTTTTCGGCCCGGGGGGGGGGGAAAAAAAAAGAAAAAATGCCCGTGCGCAGGCGGAACGGGGTGGGAAGAGAAGGGGGGGGGGGCCTTCGAGCCGACCTTTTGACTATATCGCCGGTCCCGCCGGGAATAAAAGGGCTCCGCCGGGCGTCTTTCCCTTCCTATACAGCTAGAAGCATAGGGAGGGAGGGAAAAGGAAAGAAAACTCTCCTCGACGTCTTCTCCCTTAAAACATCTTCTTTGTAAAAGAAAGAAAAGGAAAAAAAAAAAGGGAGGAAAAATCCTTTCGGCTGCAAACAAAAAGTCAGGGGTCCTCGCGTGAGACGTGCTCCCCCGGCAAAGAGGGGAAAGAAGGAAAAAAAAAATCCGACCTCCGCAGGGAGAGGAAATCCCTCGTAGGACCACGAAAAAAAAAAGGAAAAAGGCGAAAGAACCAGCCGCGGCGTACGAGGCCGCCACGGAAAAAAGGGAAAAAAAAAAAAAAAGGGATAGATCCAGTCGAGCTCGTCCCTGTAACATGGTGGCTCGACACCGTGGGGAAAAAAAAAAAAAAAAAAAAGGAAAACCAGAAAGGCCGCCCCTCGGAGATTGACGAACGTGCCACCCGTGAAGAAGCCCGTGCCTGGGAGGATCATGTCCGGCCCAGAAGGGGGAGGGGAAAAGAGGAAAAAAACATCGAGATCACGAAAATCGCGTCCTCGGCCTTGCTTCGGCACGAAGAGGGGGGCTTTCCGCCTCCGGCCGGAAAGGAAGGAGGGCGGAGGCCACACCCACTCTCCTCCCTCTCGTCCCGTTCTACCGCCGGGGAGAGGAGGGAAGGGGGAAGTATCCTCGTTCCGATCCTCCTCTTTCCCCCCCTTTTCAGGGAGAAAAGAGAGAGAAAGTCCACGGCCCTTCGGCGTCTTCGGGAAAAGGGTAAAGGAAAGGAAAAAAAAAAAAAAAAAGCGGGCTTTCCTTTCTTCCGCAGCCCGGAAGAGGGAGGGGAAAAAAAACGGGCCCCCACGCCCGGCCACAGAAAAAAAGCTCGGCTGACGGCGGGTCGTCCTCTTCGTCGATGACCCTGGCGCCGTTGAGGGGACCGGGAAAAGAAAGGGGGGGAAAAAATCCACCACCGGGAACGTCCGCCGAGCACGACGACTACGTCTCGTCGCGGATCTCGGAGAGCCGGGAGCACCCGGGAGGAAGGGGAAAGAGGGGGGAAGAAAGAAAGAGCCCTTATGGGACCTCCCGAGCCCTACCCGGGAGCAGCTTGCCCGAGCGCCGTACCGCGTGCCCTGCCCGAGAAAGGGAAAAAAAAAAGGGGGAACGCTCCCCGCACCGCCCGCGCTACGGAGCCTCTCCTGCCTCAGTCGAGAAGGGAAGAAAGAGAGAAGGAAAATCTCAAGGCGCTGCATCTTCCTCTCCTCTCCTGTCCCGGGAGCAAAGGGGGGGGGGGAATGTCGCAGATCCAGCCCCTCTTCCGATCTACAAGGGGGGGGGGGAAAAAAAGGGGGGGGGCTTTTCTGTACCCCTCGCTCAGGGAGAGGGGGGGGGGGGGGGGAAAGAAGGCCGCAGACGGGCGCAACGTCGACGATCTCCCACTTCCGCGCATCGAAGCCACGGGTGAAGGGGCGCCGACCCTGGCCAGAGCTCTTTCACGTTTTGCCCCCCAGGTGGGAAAAAAGGAAAAAAAAAAGAAGACTAGTCGTGAAAATGACGGACATCACTTCTCCCCTCTTTTTTCTGGGAAGGAAGACTCTAACTCTCCTTCTCTTCCAAAAAGGGAAAGCTCTCGGGTCGAGCCGATCGTTGGCTAGATATCCGAATCGGCGTAGAGGCGAGAAAAAAAAAAAAGAAATCTCGCCCACAGGCAATTCATCGGCTCGAACCGGCGAGCAGGAGGGGGAAAGAAGAAGAGAGAAGTTCAGCGAGGAAGCGTCTCGTAGTACTCCCAGCTCAATCGGAAAAAAAAAAGAAAAGGCCGAGGACCTGCCCTAAACAACGGGTCGCTTTCACCGGCCAACGGTGAAAGGGGGGGGGGGGAAAAGAAACAACTCCTGCACCGACCGCAGTACCTCCTTCTGATGTCGCGGCTGGGGAGGAAAGAAAGGAAAGGTCTGTCCCTTCGGCTGCAAAACGTCAACGAGAAAAAAAGAAAAAAGACTCTCCCGAACAACCACCGGAGAAATCGACCGCGGGCTTTATCCTGCGACAAGGGCCCCTTTTCGCGTGACAAAAAAAGGAAAAAAAAAAAACTGAGCGGCACGGCGCCGACTCGTTCCTCGAGCTGGGGGGGGGGGAAAAAAAAAAAAAACACCCTGAGGAAAAAAAAAAAAAAAAAAAGCGCGCGCGGTGGGGGGCTTTCGACCAGGAGGGAGACCCTCCTAAACCGGTAAGACACCTCTTACTCTTCCTCGGCCAAGCTGCTCCCTTTAGTTCTCTCCGTCCCATCAAAGGAAGTCCTCGCCTTCCTCTCCCCACTCGCGGAAAAAGAAAGAAAAAAAAGCTCCTCGATCCTCTGACTCCCTACTTCGTCCGTCCGTGGAAGAGGGGTATCGTGCGGAACCGTCGTGGATCTCTGTATCAATTTCTTCCCCCCGCCGAAACGCAGACCGGGGGGAAAGAAAAGGGGAAAAAAAGGGGGCCGTCGCAGAGGCCGGAAGCGCGTTCTTCCGCTCTTCTGAGCGGGCCCCCAGGGGGGAAGAGGGGGGGGGAAAAGATTATAAGCACTCGGGCTCGGGAACCGAGGGTCTTGCGGCCCGCCCCTCTAAAGGGAAAAAAGCCTAACGCCGTGGCAGGTCTGCCGACGCTTTTTCCTCCCTTCCCACTGCCAGAGAGGAAAAGGGAAGAAAAGACCGGGCTTGTTCTCTTTTGTTGTCACAGGAGACGAAGGAGGGAGGGAAAGGGGGGAGAAGTCTCGACCCGCCCTCCTCCCCCGAGCAGGAAGGGGGAGGAAAGAACTAAAGGGGGGGTTTTCTGACGGGGCCTCCGCCGCCGTCTGGTCCGACCTGAATCCTCCCAGGCAACGGGAGAGGAGTCGTCCAAAAAATCTTCCGAGGGGCGGCCTGCAATCGGGGCTTGCCGGCGCACCGGTCGAGAACCAACACCGGAAAAAAAGGGGAAAAAGAAAAAGAAAAAAAACTCCGCCGCGCCGGTTCCGACGTCGACTTGGCGCCGTACGCCGCGGCGGTCTGAAAGGGAAAGGGAAACCTAGGCCGGGCTTTCGCGTTGAGGAGGGGGGAAAGGGGAGGAAAGTGTATCCCCGAGGCGCCGGACAACGTCCTCACGCAAGGGCACCACAGGGGGAAAAAAAAAAACCCGACGCCTGGGATATCCGGCTCCGTTGGGAAAAAGGAAACCTTTTGTTTTTCTCCCCCCCTGGGCCGAAAGAGAAGAAAAGAGCGTTGTGCCCCATGGAGCTTTCAGTTCATGCGGGCCAGACAAGGAAAAGCCGACCGCCCGGCGGAAAAAGGAGACTCCAGTCCACGGTCGGCTTCGAACGGGCACACCACCAAAAAGAGGGAAGAAAAAAAAAAAACAGGGACGCCCTTGCGCAACGGGCAGAGCTCTCTTCGAGCACTTCCCGAAAAGGGGGGAGGCTCGGGGGAAGGCAAACGGAGGTGCCGGCCTAATGGAAAAGGGGGGGGGAATCGCTCCTTATTCGAGGCGCACTGGGGGGGAGATCGGCCACCATCGCCTCTTGCCTATCTGACGCTGATCGAGGCGGAAAAAGAAAAGCCGTCGCTTTCGGCCCGAAACCAGGGTACTATCCTACCGCGCCCGGGGAGGGAAACCGCGAACCTCCTCAAGCTGATCCTCAAGTAGTGCCTTCGCACCCGAAGTGCACCACAAAAAGAGGGGGGAAGAAAAAAAATCAAAAGGCGATCGCCGAACTGAGAGGGGGGGGAAAAAGTTCCGGCCCCCCGGCTGGGATGTGTCACTGCTGGCACATCACGGCGAGAATGCGGAGAAAAAAAAGTCACACCACGGGGGGGGAAGACCGGCCTGATCGCGATCTTCGCGCAGAAAGACCCTCCATCGTCGGCGTCTGGGCGTCGGAGCGAAGTACTCCCCAAAAAGGGAAGAAAGAGAAAAGGACAAGCCTAGTCTCGTACGAGGTCCTCGCTCGCTCTCAGCTGCTCGGAGGAAAAAAGACAGCGCTGAACCTGCCACCTAGATTCGTTCTCTCCAAGGAAGGAAAGAGAAAAAAGTCCACGCAGTTCATCGGGCTGAATCGTCCTTCTTTCCGGGGGGAAAAAAACGAGCCGGGCAGACCCCCTTTCGATCTGCCCGAGGGCCGCCAGAGACACAAGGGAGGCGGGGAGGCACACCTGGGGGCCATGTTCCAGATGGCAGGAAGTAACTGAAGAACGCCCTCAGGGAAAAAACTCCTTCTTTTTCTATGTCTGGCCCACGGTCCCGTGGGACATCGGAAGGAAAGAGGGGGGGGGGGGGGAAAGAAAAAGAATTCAATCACACTGGATGCGCACCTCACGCTCCCATCCGGAGAGGAAAAAAAAGCTGTGGTGGCAGCCATAATTAATACGAATATTACTCCCAATCTTCCCCTTGGGAAAGAGAAGGGGGAAAAGGGAGGGGGGAAGGGAAGAAGCCCTCAAAGAAGAGCGTCACAATCAGGCCCTTATATCTTTATTCAGGTTGATGGTAAAGAGGGAAAAAAAAAAAAAAAAGCCCGAGTGAACTTCCCGTGTGATAGCCGTCGACGACAGGAAAAAAAAGCTCTTGCATATCGAAGGGCCAGGGGGAGCCTCAACAGATCCCCCCCTGCGAAGAAGAAGACGATTCAAAGGAAAAAAAAAAAAGGTCGCGTACGCAAAAGGAAACGAGCCCTGTGCGGGACAACGATATAGGACCGAAAGAATGACGACGCCCCCCGAGCACTCCTGAGCGCGAGAGAAAAGAAAAGGAAAATCGTATAGACGATCTGCCGAGGGAAGGGATCCGAATCCGAGGAATCGAGTACAATGTCGACTTTCCCACAGACGGGGGGAAAAAATGACTCCGTAATAAACGATCGAGCCCCTAGCGCTAAAGATCGCGATCAAAAAAAGTCCTATCCGAGAACGTTCGCGGGGAATAGAAAAAGAAGAACCTCAACCTCCCAGCCGGGGCCGTACGGGAAGAACGCGATAGGCCGGGGGGGGAAAGGGGAAAACTAATGGGGCGCTATTATTTTGTATGGCCAAGCTCCGATTTCGGAAGGAGGTGTCGGATCAGCTTTATGATGCGGCGATCGGGAAAAAAGGCCTAAACTTGGCCCGCCGCCGGTCGGGGAAAGGGAAAAAGGAAGCTTTACCCAGCGCCGATCAGCGGTCAGATAGGCCGAAGAGCCGAGGACCTATGTTTTGACATCGATCGAGCGCGCATTTCCACCACCGGTTTTTCCACTAGGCCACGGGCAAAAAAGGCACGGGCGGCCCGCGACCCGCGCGATGCCGCCGAAATTTTTTCTGCGTCTCCGACAGCGCCGACAAGAAGGAAAAAAAAGGGGGGGGAGTTGACGCGGGGACTGCAGCGTGAATCGCGTTTTGGTTGGTGCCCACAGGGGGGAGGAGAAAAAAAAAAAAAAAGCCACCCATGCGCGAATCTTGCCGCCGCGGGCGGAAAAAAGGGCTTGCGGCCGCTGGTGAACTGAAGCTCCCAAGACCGCGAAAAGAAAAAAGAACCGCGGCGGGGGGCGCGAACGAGCCGTCTCCACCAGGCTTCGCCCTTCCTGCGGCGGCAAAAAAAAAATGCCCTCGTCGTGAGACTTGCTCCGGCGCCGCGGGAAGAGGGAAAGGGAAAAAAAGCTCTCCGACCTCGAAACACCGCCGTAGACGCGCGGGCCGGGGGGAGAAAGCGGACGGGAGACCGCCCGCTGCGGTACGGCCGCCAACGGTCGACAGGAGGGGGGGGAAAAAACACCCGTGGAGGAAAGCCCTTGTCGGACAGGGGTGGCCTCACCGGGGAAAAAAAAAAAAAAGGGCCCCTAGGAGATTGAAACGACTTTGCCTTCTCGGGAGAAGAAAAAAAAAGGACATTTCGGCACAACCCCTGCGGAGCGATCGCCGCACCCAAGAAAAAAAAAAAAAAAACAACGATTCCTTCCGCCTCCCACGAATGAATAAGGAAAGGGACTTCGCACTTTTTCCATTCCGACCCAGGGAAACCCGGGGGTGGATAAGGACGTTAGGACCCGTAGGGAGCTTGGGGTCCTTCTTCCCTCCCCCACACTCTCGCGTCCCAACCAAACATCAAATAAAAACAAAAGAAAAAAAAAAAAGCGGGGGAACTAAAAATTTCGAATCCGCCGCTTCCCACCGGGGAAGGGGCCCCCACTGCGTCCTTCGACTCCAAAAATCGGGGCCGTCTTTCGGTTGTGCCAGGTTAGAGGGGGAGGGCACCCAGAGGCCCCTGAGCTTTCTTCTCCTCTAGCTTGAGGGGGGAGGGGAAAAAGAAGCCGAAGGGCCGCCTCCAGACTATGTACCGAAAAGGGCGCTCTCTCCTCTGCGTACTGGGGACCCGTTCGGGAGGAGGACCCGCTTTGCTCCGTTGAAAAAAAAAAAAAGGGGCAGAGATCCACGACTCGGGCGCACGGGAAGGAAAACGTCCGCGAGCCCCTACTACGAAGGCGCGGAGAGGGGAGCCGGTAGGCGTCGAGCGCGAAAGTCCGGAACATCTTCGCCTGAATGGGAACAGAAAACCCGGAGCAGCTTGCCGATCTCGTACGCGGTGCTCCCACCCGAAAAGGGGGATAGAACCTTTACGCCGAGGGAAAAGCAGACGCGAAAGGAGCCGCTCCGCAGGGGGAGTCATACGGGGGTACAGGGGGGGGAAAGGAAAAATGCAGACCGGCGTAGGAAGGTGAAGCGTTCTTCTTCCCTTCGCCTTGAAGAGGGGGGAGAAAAGAAAGGTCTCGCATGTGTGGGTTTACTCCCCTACGCCTTCCCTTGTTCGCAGATCCAGCCCTCGTCGAGAGAATACCGACTTGACTTTCCCCCTTCTTTCTCAGTAAAAAGGGGGGAAAGCCGACTGTACCTATTCCTCATACCCTTTCTTCAACTTCCCGAGATCGAAAAAGAAGGGGAAAAAAAAAGGGAGTAGTCTAATCTCGGTAGCCTAGGGGGGGTCTCCTACCCTTTCGCTCTCTCTTTTCACGGTGTGGGGGGAAGAAAGGGGGGGAGATCTTCTAAGCTTTTTTCTTTTCCCTTTTGAAATTGAGAGTTCGTGCTTCCTCCCCCGTGAAAACTTACGGTGGGCGGCCATGAGGCTGGCCGCCTCCGAGACGGAGGGAAAGTCGCTAAAAAAAAAAAGGGAGGCAGAGGCTCGCCGGTCGATCGTCGAAATCGTGGGGGGGGGGAGGGTGCTTGAAAAAAAGC
>Ga0179593_1810347_pt1 | contig 10966 bp, 5 predicted proteins | sample CZODoug2_1_08_16_FD_185931 | JGI IMG/M metagenome (GOLD analysis project Ga0179593, IMG submission 185931) | Vadose zone soil fungal communities from Angelo Coast Range Reserve, California, USA - CZODoug2_1_08_16fungal (PacBio error correction) | ecosystem: Environmental > Terrestrial > Soil >...
CTTCAAAATACCAAAATTGGTGAGAAAGTGCAAAAGGGAGCCCAAAACCTATACTCAATTGGACCTGGGAACTCTATACCCAGGGGCTCTACAAGAAGATTATGCGATAAACACTGAAACCTCGGTCCGGGGAAAAATCGCGATATGTGGTTGTCAGTGAACGAGAATTGAGGGACAAATGGGGGAATCATTGAAAAAAACATACCTCAAAATAAGGGAAAACATCAGCGCAAGACCGGGCAAAAACTGGAAAAAGGAACTTTGAAAGCGAGCCATGAATCGAGCAAAACAGTCGCAGACTCACATAGCAGCGAGAAAGGGGCAAGGGGTTCCCGAAGGATAGACGTCCGCATGGGAAGAGAAAAAGACCTGTCAGGAAAACGCTTGATCAGGTCGAGGTACAACTTTTAGAGAAAAGCTAGCCGCCCCCAAAGGCGAAAGGCACAAGAAAACTCTAAAATCCAAAAAAAGAAAGATAGAGATCACTTTGTGAGTCTTTCTAAGCCTCGGGGGGGGCCTGAGGGAGGGGATTAGAATTAACGCACCGGAGCAAAAAAGCGAAAAGGGGAAGTTCCTCCGAATCGGGAAGGAGGAAAGAAGAGCCAGCAGGTACATGAGGGAAGGAGAAAGCTGTAGCGGCGAAGGGGGGCTTCACTATGCAAAAACTGGTAGCAAGCAGAAAAAGGGAATGCAATTAATGAACAGAAGGAGGATCTAAAAATGCACATAAAAGGATAATAGGTCTTCCTAACTCTTCACAAAAACAGTAAAAAAAAAAAGAAAACATAAAGCCGAAAGAGGACAACCATGATATAATTGAAATAGAAGCCGAGACCTTACATACCACACGGGCTGAACTTGGAAACTTTGAAATCAGGTATGGGCTACAAGCAAAACTGGTGGTGTTCCTATGTCTGTGTAGGCTGGAAAAGACTAATAACAAGGGGGAGGGAACGGCAGGTAGGAAGGGGAAAAGAAGAAAAACGGGAGGAAGATCTGCATAAGAAGTAGCCAACCTAACCAAACCCATTAACGCATTAAAATCAATCGAAAAGACCCTCCCATAGGACGGACAGAAAATCACCAAAAAAAACCACTATGAGGGGTCTGAAAGTTTCTAGAAAAGCGCAGCAAGAGCACTAAGGAAGCTATCATCTATCGCAGTTCTCGTTCGTTTGATGTGGGCCGAGGAGAGATTTAATAGGAGGGGAGGACAGAAGAAAAAAAATAGTTGACAGGGGATTTTGGATCGCGCCGTAAAAAAACTGGGATGGCGTTCAAAGTTGTGTAGGAACAACCGAGGAAGAAGCTGAGGGGGACCGTACGTATACCATGGAGGGGCCGCTTTTGAGAAAAAATCAAACAGGGGGGGGACGAGCGGAAAGTCTCAAAGACGTTCAAGCAGAAAAGGGGATATGTCAGAAGTTAACCTCACATACGCAGAGAAGAGAGCACAGAGGCAGAACATGACACGCCAGAAGATCTGGGTAAGCAAAAAAGAGGGCTTAGGCTACCTCAAGAAAGAAAGGCACAAAGAACCAACGGTGGGGTTCCATCACCAACTAAGGAGCAAGTTATTTAACTAAAAATATATTCCCTCAAAAGTGAGGATAAAAACATTACCTCGACCGGAAACCGGAAACAGGGACGGGTGGGTCCACAAAGAAAGATCCTGCCAACCGTTTAACGGAATTACACGATCATGTGAGTGGAGGACTCTCAAAAGACTGGGTGAGGGTGGTTAAAAAAAAAACGGAAAAAAAAAGGAAGGTTCGGTACTTAGCGGAAATTGAAATCGGTCACAACTTGTTGAATGGCGGAACGAAGGCACTCCAACAGAAGGGGGGAAAGTAGGAAGACAATGAAGAAAATTCTTTCGCAAGAGGAGGGAGGGGTATTCAGAGACAGGGTTTCACACTCTGCTAGGCCTCTGGGGCTAATTGAAAAAGTAAGAAATGGAAAGGGTTGGAAATGACGGGCGAAAACGAAGGACAAAATCAAGCAGCCTGAGAAACAGAGTTAACTTAAAATAACGGTCATCCAGCAGGGAAATTTGAGCGGAGTCTCTCTCACAACAGAGGAAAAAAGGGAGACGAAAAGTTCCCAAATGCTATTGAGTTAAATGAAGCAAGGGAGGTGCTTGCTTTGGGGTTCCGCTCGTCCGTGGTTCGCGAGTTGGGGAGGGGGAAAAGACTCTGGAGGGGAAGGCTGAAGGGGAGTGCCACTAAGAAAGCCGCGAAAGCCGGGACCAATTCACGCCTCCCAGGAACCTCCCCAGCAACGCGCCTGCATCCCGTAATCGAAAAAAAAGAGGGTTGAGAAGAGGGGAAGGGGGAGTCTCGAAAGTAGTTCCGCCCGGCACCCAGCTTAACGATTCAATCTTACCTCCGGCCGAACCAAAGAGCGGCGGGAAAATGAGCGCCACTCGCTTCATCTTGAACGTCTCGCAAATCCTGATCGCTCGGTGAAGGCAAAGCCAGTGCGAGGGGGGAAGGACGCAAGGGGGATGAAGGCCGAGAGGGTACTGGCAAAATACGGCGTGAGGACACTCGGTGATGTTACCATTGTCGCGCTTGACTAGTTGGGGGGGGGGGGGGGGAACCAGGAAAAAAAGATAAGCAGAAACGCGGGGAAAACTCCTCAGCGGGGGTCCCGCATCTATGGCTTTTGACATTTCTGAAACTCGGTGCGCTCTGCCAAACGATCCGTCTTTGGGGTTTAGGGAAAAATCCAAACCGCGGACGCCGCACTGTGAACCCGGCTCTGTTCCTTAAGACGATTCCCACCCTCCGGAAGTTTTTGGGCTTGGGGGGCCAAACGGCAAAAAAAAAAAAAAAGGGGACGAAAGGTTTCTCGGTCTTGAGCACCGCAGCCGGCGCGTCGTGGCGCGGAGCAATCACCACGAAGGCCCGAAGGAAAGGGGAACGCGATCAAATCAAAGCTTAGCTAAAAAGGTTGCGTAACAACCTTAAATCCGCTCTCGCGAATAAAGATCGGAGTCGGCCACCTCACACAGAAAAAAGGGAGCCCGCTAGAAGGAAAGAGGGGGATAAAAAAAGCCCCAGTAAAGAGGGGAACCTGAACAGAAAAAAGCGGAGAAGAGTGTGGGCATTGCGGGGGGGGCGTTGCTTGGGGTGGGTCCCGCCTTGGCGGGTAGGAATTTGCGATTTGAAGGGTTCAGGGGAGGGGGGGGGGAGGGGGGGGGGGTGGGGAGACTGCGAAAAAGAAGGAAATCGGTCCCGCGCGCCCGCTTTGGGTGAGGGGCTACGTCTTTGAACTGCCTTTGCCGGCTCAACTTGGAGAAAGGGGTACCGTTTAACTCGAAAATGAGAAATGACAGGAACACGGGGAGCTCGGGAAAAAAAGTGGACGTTCCAGCCCGGGGACTCATCGCACTGCCTCCTAGGTCTCGGCTTATGGAAAAAGATAGATAAAATCGGCCAGGGAGTTGACTAAGGTCAAAAACTCAAAAAAAAACCGGGGCATACATCAGAAAATCCACTCTCGAGAGGGTTCAGCGAATCTTCCCAAAAACGGACCCTTGAAGAGAGTTGTCAAGGCGGAGAGATGAAGAAGAAAAGATAAAGCCTCACAGAAAAAACCTCCTACCTGAAAAAAAGGATACTACGTCGCTGGGGGGAGAGTAGTATGCTTTGTAGGGGACAACTGTGGTTCTAATCAGATCGATCCGCAAACAAAGCGCTGGAGAGGCCCCATAACGAAGGGATCTCAAAAAGGGAAGAGAGATCAACTGTGAGGGGGGGGGGAAGGATTGGGGGGGAACGGGCACAGTTGAAACGCGAAAGAATAACTCCTTCGCCAAAAGAACGGAAGACAGGCCACCTCCTATAGGAGCGCGTGAGGCAGAAAGGGAAACCAGCACTGCAGTGGAGTAGGGGTAGCGAAAGGGGAAGGAGAGCACTTTCTGACGAAACCGGGAGGCCTGACTCGCCGGGGGAATCAGACTTATGTCTGACCCGGTCGGATTTCCTGCCGCTTGAGGTAAAAGGGAAGAAGTCCGAAGAACTAGAAAGGATACAAAGAGGGCCATAAAAAAAGTGAGAGCCTTAAAAGAAAAATACTTTCTCGCACGTAGCTAGGATACAAAGCGAAGGGTGTCACGCAGGCTGGGAGTGAAACGTTGCGAGAAAAAAGGTTCCGCTCAAGTCAGAATCAAATATCAAAGGAAGGGAGGCAAGGATGAAAGAGTCTAGAACAAACCCCTAAACCAACACCATCTTAGACATTCACACTCCATCGAAGGAATCCCGTCCCAGGCTGGAACAATTCACAAGCACCACAAAGCAACCAGAAAACTATGATGAAACTGGGGGGGTGAAACAGCGAGGAGCTAGGATCTCGAAGAGAGGCGAGAAGCGTCGGTGAAATTTCGTGGAGTTGCAGAAACGATCTTTAGTGACGAGGGGACCGGGAACGCAACCTAACCCTGGAGCGGGGGGAAGTTTTGGGGGAGCGCCTTGAGAAATTGGATTGCTTTCTCCTTCAGTGATTTGCTAGCGGAAAAGAAGTCAAGAGGAGGACTAAACAGCCGGGAGTGGGGGGCAACAAGCAAACAGAGGGTGGGGTAACGATGCTTAAAACTCTCCTTCTTTGAGGAGTTCCGTCAATGAATGTGAAGATGACTTGGAGAGGTGACAACGAAAACTCATAGAAGAACAAAAGGTCAATTAAAGTAGCGGAAAATGTATTATTTAGGTGCTCTCATCCCCGCAAGGGCGCGAATCCAACACTCTTGGGAAAGTTCAAAAACCGTCGAAACGAAAGAGAGCAAGGGGGGGGGTAACTGTGTCCTCCCTAATGAGGGAAGTCCTCCTACTATTTACCTCAGCGCGAGGGACCCGGAAACAGCCTGCGGTTAACAAATCAACGCAAATGCCACAAAACGGGAACGGCCCTTCACCGAGCTCATGGATTTGCAAAAGCGCCAGAGAGGGGTGAATAGTGGAAGCAAGCTGGAGAAAGAAGGCACTGTGCGGGAGCTTAGCAAGGGGGGGAAAAACTTTAAAACTGGTGAAAGGGCGGAAAAGTCGAACGCAACGGAAGAATGAGGAAGGAAGCCGGGATGTAGCGAAGTGGGAGGGATGCATGCGAAGGACCTTTGGAGGTCCCGGCGCGATGGAATTGCACACCCCAGCAACTCGGAGGGAGGGATCGCAAAGACCGGGAAAGTGAAAAGGAGGCGGTGGTAAGAGGCTGGTACTTATCGAAAAGAAGCTCGAAAACTACGCGGAACCAAAAAAGGGGGGAGAGAGAAGAGAATGGTTGAAAATAGAGGGAGTATGGAAGGGGAGAAAGTGAGGTGGGGGGGGGTAGTGAGTGAGATAAGTGAGGAAGGAGGGAACGAGAGAAGAAAGTGGAGGTAGGAAAGGATAGCGTAAAGGTGCCGGATCGGATAGCAGAGGGGGTGGGGGGGGAGGCAACGAAGGGAAACAGTGGAGATAGGGGGGAGAATGAGGTAAAGAGAGGGGGGGGGGAGAAGGAGAGCATGATGGAGTTGGCGGGGTTCAGGACGTTGGGGAAAAAAGACAAGATCGGAGTAAGCAGAGAGAGCGAGGGGGTGGAAGGGTAGAGGTGGGGGGGGAGTAGAATCTCAAGTTCGGCCGGCCCTCTGGCGTTGACCCCTCCGTCTGGGTCGTGTCCACCATTTTCGGGGTAATTGACCAAAAAAAAAAAATCATGAAAGGAAGAGGGTCAAAAGGGGGAAATTCGGAGAAAGGCGGGTCCGTTCCCTCGGAATCAGCCTCTTGCGGCTTTGTTTGCGAGTCCGTCGTGAGGGGTAAAAGTAACCTCCCCCCGCCACCCCCCCCCACCCAACACGGTTGCTTTCCAACACGAAGGCTGCAAGGGTGCACACTAGCTAGTAAACACGCGAGAAGGGTCACGGAAGAAAGAGCCTAAAACCCATGAAGTATCGAAAATCCTGCGGGGCCTTTGTTAACAGGGGAAAGCGAGAAAAAAGGCGGAGGGATCGTGGTTCGTTGCATGGGCCTTGGAACCATCTTGCCCTATTGAATCTTGACAGAACTCACCAGGCAAGGGGGCACGTTGGGAGGTTTAACAAGAAGGCAAAAAAAGCCTCGAGGAGACGGAAGCGTCGAGCTCACATCCTGAGGATATGTTGAGGAAGTTCACAAGCTGGGGGGAAAAATGTGGGTGGATGGAACAAGAGGGAAAAGCACAGGAAAAGTCCGGTACTGTCTAGCAATCAATCGCATTCTGGACCTATCTGGGAGTACACTCAATTGCCGCGAAGGGCTAAAAGGGTGATTGAAAAAAAGGGAACCAAGTCGGGAAACGAAGGGGAAAATGGACGGCCACGGAGGAAGCAGCCCCAACTCAAAAAAAACTTTGGAAATAAGGTAGAGTGGGGGGGAAGGAGAAGCGACCTCTCTGCGCGCGGAGTCGGTTACGGTTGTGCAACCTCTGTCATCTGCACGCCTGAACGTCAACAGCTTCCGCGAAAAAACGAAGAAAAGCCGGTGGGTTAAAAAAAAAGCAGCCCGTTTATCGGGGGTCGGCACACCGTCCGCGATCCGGCTGTTGCGCAAAAAGTTCCGACACTAAAAAGCCCCATAACGGAAAAACCTAGAAACAAAGACACGCTTCACGGCAAAAAAAGGGGGCTTAGAACCCGGTAACAGCCGCTCCTCGCCTGTAAAGAATCGGTCGGACACCCAACAAAAAGTGGGAAAGAGGATGACCGAAGGGAGAGAAGATTGCGTGTGCGCTGCGGGGAATCCCTTCCCATTCCGACGAGGGCAATCTCATAGTGGGAATGCGCAGTTGGGCGGTTAAAAAGGGGAATGGGGGTCCCAATGGAATTTGGGGGAAGGGCGTTGGGTTTTGGTGCTGGCCCTCTTTCTAAGGGGGATGCCCTTCCGAGGCCTCCGCGCGTTCAGCGCCTAACCGCTGGTTCGGGAACGAGCGGGCAAAGGGGAAGTGCCCAAAGGTCTCTGGGGAAGGCCGAACCCGCGCGCCACAGGGCGCAAGTGTCAGTGTAGGAGGCTACCCAGCGTGCGCCAAGGATTCTTGGTCTCTCGTCCAAAAGGACCGCCAGAGAAGAACAACTGCGCCGTTCTAGGCAGAGGAGAGGAGAGGGGGTGGAATGTCGTGGCACCACCTTTAAAGACTAATTTTCAGCAAAACCCATGGAACAAAAAAACTGACTACAAAGAGAACTGCAAGGAACAGGCAGCTTGAAAGAAAAGGAACGCGAAAAGGACGTGCTCTCCTGAAGAGAAAAAAAGGCTCAGCTCGCCGAAGAAAACGCATTGATGTTAACCAGAGCGCTCAAAAGAAAAGAAGGTCTCAGAGAAACCTGCTTGGGGGGGGGGGAGGACGAAGAAGGCTTGGGGCGCGTTCACTTTGTTGAAAGCGATCCTCAACCAAATCTCTTCGAACTGCCCCGAAAAGGGATCTCGATCAAAACAACACTGATTGGAAAAAGAAGAAAAAAAGTAGGAAAGGGGAGGGGAGATTGGGGATCGAGGCGGAACAGGGTGGAAAGCATTCATCCTTGGAAAAGCGCTAACGTAGGAAAAGAACTAGCGAATTAGGCGGCGGGAGCGATCCCTCGACCCTCAAGCGTTCCGAAGAGCGGCAGGGGGAACTATTTGTGAGCGCCGGACAAAAGGGAGGGGAAAAAGGGTAAACCACGTAAGGAAGCGGCGCAATTCGATCTTTTATGAGTAATTTCTTCGCCTGATGCCAGGAGTTGAGGCCTAAGACAATTAAGGTCCAGGGGGGGAAGGGAAGAAAAATATAGGAATTGAAATCAGGAAAAGGCGCAGGGGAGGCTAGTGGGAAGATAGGCCTCAACGATATACATTTCTCCTCATGGAATACAACTGCACTAAAAGTTTGAGAAAAGACGGGAACGGGTACGGGGGGGAATCGAAAAAAGAAAGGAAGCGGCAAAGAGAGTTATCCTACAAACATCTAGCATTCGCAGGACTCTGATGCGGGCATAGGCAGATTCAGAAAAGCCAAAGAAAACAAGGACCATAAAGGAAACAGCAGTAATAAAGCGGCCGGGACCAAAGGAAAACCCAACTTCGCACTGTCAAGAAATGATATTCCTCGAAGGGGTACTGTAGGGGAAAGAAAAGAACACGAATCTGACAAGCCTCGAGGAAGACGCGTCAGAAGGACTGTCTCAAAAAAGTTGACGGGGGTCTGTTTGCAAACGACTACCAGGGGACGGGAGCGATTGAAGGGCGAAAAAACCTTCGAAAGGGCCGTGTTTGATTTTGGAGGTGTAGATGCAAAGGAAAGCGCAAAATGGGGGATGGGCAAGGGTGGGGTTGCTGCGAAAAGGCGGAGTTTGAGAAAAGAAAACAATTGCGGGTGGATCAGGGGTGTTTGCCCCAAGCAAGGAGGTTTGGAATCGGGGGGATTAAGGACCTGCGGCTGGCAAGAGCCGTGCCGAATGGGAAGAGGAAGGTGGGGAAAGAAGGGGGGAAAAAAACCTTAACAAAAAGAACGCAGAAAAAGGCAGGAAAGCCAAGACCAAGAAAAAACAAGCTTTATGATTGGGGCTGACGTACGCACGTGTAAAAAAAAAAAGGAAACTATGGCACTGAACTGAGCAAGGGGGTATCACAAACTAAAAAAGAGTTAGGGTAAGTGTCCTAAGAATGGGATTCGGGAGAAAGAGACCAGTACCGGCCGGCGAGAACCAAGAAGAGGGTGGGCCAAATCAACACGGACGGGCATTAAGACCGAAAACAAGGGAAAAAAGATCGCGAGGGAAAACTAGACCCAAAAGATAGCGGGGGGGGGAAGGGGTGTTAAAGAAACTCACTCATGGGGGAAAAACATCATTTTACCGGAACTTAGAGGAAGCAAAGAGGGAAAGCACGGGAAAATGGGTAGGGCGACAGAAAGAAAAGCAGTCTGCTCAGAAAAAAAGGAAAACGGCCAAGCTGAGGGAGGTATATCTGGGGCAGGCTGGGTGAAATGAGGGGGGCATTGCGTCGAGTCCAAAAAAATCAATCGGGAACTAGTTCACCGGAAAGAAATTTTGCCAAAAATTAAAGGGGAGAGCTGAACTGATCGGGTCGCTAACACGACAAAAGGAAAAACAAAATCCCTCAGCCTGAGGCAACAGAGTTAACGGGAAGAACAGTGGCAGCACAGGGAAGTGTAAGAGAAGTCAAAACACGGGAGGGGAAAGAAAAAGAGTTAAAGCGTCGTTATGGGGAGTTCCCTCTGGTGCATCCGCACTTGCTTGGTGGGGGGGGAAAAGTCTTGGTAGAAGGGGACAGTACAAGACAGATAACACCGACCTAGGCTGGCAATTTCAGGGGAAAAATTACACCGAAGCAGACCTGCGTGTGCATCCGACCTCGAAAAAAGAAAAATCCCCACACCAAAAAAAAAAACCGATAGAGTAATTGGGAAGGGTCAGCGGAAGGAGGAAGGCTTGAGCGGTGGCCTGAAGAATGTCCCCAGCGGTCCTATGTCAATCTTGCTCAGCTCCGGAAAGCCCCAGGCAAATGACTCTTGAAAAGATTGGAGTTTCACAAACCTCGACAACAGAAGAATGCCATTGAGCTTCGTCAAAAACGATCAGTGGAGTCCGTGCGAGGGAAAAGGGACGCGGCTGCCGCCTGGGTTTTTCCAACACTGGATTGGCCGGCTAAACTAGATTCGGTACGGTAGCGGGAAAGAAGTCGGAGGACCTATGGGTACCAGACTTGCGGCGCGGCTAGGTTGGGGGACAGAGCCAGAAGTCCGGGGGAGTTTGGTCATTTGGAGGTCGGCCACTTGCGGGGGATGACAGCCACAAGCTCCTCAAAGGGGTTTTCCGCTAAGGGGGAAGTTTGAAAAAATGGAAAGTGTAGACATAGGAGGGAGGGGCAGGAAAACGGTTTCGGGGAAACCTCTCCACCTTCTCTGAACATGCTAGGGGGAAATGGGTTCGGAAAAAAAAAAGGGACGGGATTAAACCGCCTCTGAAAAATCGGGGGGGCGGTGGGGCAAAAAACGTCCAAACTTTTTAATGTCGGAGGGGGGCACACCGCAGGAAACGCGGGGGCACGCACCTAGCAAAAGGAACCACGCCGGGCCGCCATCAAAATTGTGCCCACCAGCGTACATCCCAACGCTCAGAAGAGAAGAAAGAATGTTAGAAACAAAAGGCTCCTCGGCAGGAGAGAAAGCAAACTGGTGAGAAAATGACGCGCTCGAGAACTCTATCTGCTCTGTTTCTCGAGGGACGTTAGCACCTGGGAAAAGGACCCTCCGCGCATAGAAGTGCGCGTTGGCGTGCTTGGAAGAAAATGGGGAATGTACGATTTGAGTGGGGGAATGGTCATGGGGGGTTCTGGTTTGGTTTCTTGGTGGGGGGGAAAACTTTCTAAGTTAAGTCTGCCTCTGCCTCCGCCGAAGGGAGCCCAGTTTGTTCAAGGGGGAGGTGGCCGCTTCCTGGGGGTTTTCGCTGAACCCAATGTTCTCGTACCGGGGGGAAAATATCCACCGAACGCGAAGACCAGGGTAGTTAGGTAGCCTCGAAGAAGAATCAGAGGAGCTCATTGGGACCATCCCACTTAGCCAACAGCTCAACACTTCTACCTCTGTCGCGGCGGAGAGTCCATAGAAGATAGTCAGGGGTGGGTCCCTTTCGGAAGGGGAAAACTTGGAACGGGGAAAAAAGAAGGCATAACTCAACCCTCCGGGTAAATCAGCGCCCTCCAGGCGAAGTTCAGGAAACTTCCACGGGGAAAGGACCCAAAGAGAAGTTTGCCGGCGTATCGCAAAAGGGAAAGAGACGCAGAAAAACGAATAACGCAGTTGGAAGGAAATACCAGAGGCTCGCTCACAAAACCGGACCTTTCTCCTCGATGACCTGTCCGAATAGGGCTTTGGGGGAGGAGGGAGGAGGAGGGCAACTGTTGTGAATAATAAAACGATCTTCCGCCCCAGCGGAAAAAGAGGGGGGGTG
>Ga0179593_1328265_pt1 | contig 10965 bp, 15 predicted proteins | sample CZODoug2_1_08_16_FD_185931 | JGI IMG/M metagenome (GOLD analysis project Ga0179593, IMG submission 185931) | Vadose zone soil fungal communities from Angelo Coast Range Reserve, California, USA - CZODoug2_1_08_16fungal (PacBio error correction) | ecosystem: Environmental > Terrestrial > Soil >...
CAGGACGAAGCGGCTGGCATCGAAGGGGGAATGTGGGATTGGGGGTTCATAACGATTAGAAAAAGAGACAAAAGCTTCGGCGCAAGTCTCTCTCCATATTGATCGACAGATGAAAGGGTCGGGCTGAAAAAAGGCGAGGGGACTAAGAGCACTAGTGCACTGATTCGAGCTGCGTACATAACTAACAAGTAGGGGAGGGGGGCGGGGTTCGGCGGCGTGTATAAGAAATCCGGAATGGAAGGGGAGGGGGATTAGAATACAGAGGAAGAGAGTGTGAGATATATTCGTGGTATGAAGAAGAAATGAGGAGAAAATCACTATGCAGAGAAAGAAACGACGTAAAAAAATTTGGAGGCTGTGGGTCAGTGCGTAAAACTGAAGTTCATCTGGGGGGGCCAGGTGTCTAAGAAAAGCTTGTAACATCTAACGAAAGGGCAGAGGGAGAGGAAGGAAGAAGTCGAAACGAAGGGGGATACAGTATATAGTTCTCCATCAAAAGAATCGAGATCACAGATTTGATAAGGGAGAGACAAGACATCATAGAGTATTGGATGGCAAAGTGAAGGGATACTGTAGAGGAATACGAGGAGAGTCGAAAAAGTGGACTGCTGTCGAAGCTATTAAGAGTGCACAAGGAAACCACAGGGCCAACTCGAGTCTAACGGTATCAATAGGTAATGAAGAAGTGAGTGCAATTGGGAAGCTTATGAGCAGTGCTGAAAGAAAATAAGAGAGTATTGGGGTGTTCGGGGAGTGACACGCCATCCTAACGGAGTGAAAATTGAAAAGGAAATCGAAAAGAAAAGAAAAACATGCTTCGGGGGATTGCACACGGAAAAACGTCGGGCAAAAAAGTTACCCGCCGATACAGGCCCTGGTAGTAGCATGGAGGGTGAAGCACAGACATAGAAAGCATTCGAAAAGGTAGGGCATGGGACCAGCTGGTCAAAGGGGACAAGACTACTCGGGCAACGAAAAAGTTGGGGAATATAAATGATGGCACAAGGGGTCAAGTCATATATGTATATTCGGGGGGGGGGGTAACGGGGGGGGGGGAAAGGCATGGTAGTGGGGGACGATAGGGCGGGCAAAGGAAGGTAAAGAACTGAGAATTAATCAAATTCGGTCTGTGCAGAAATGAATCCTCCACAAATTCTATCGAGTACCGCGACCCGGGTAAAAGGGGGAGTGCCTGCCTCAGAGGAGACTAAATCAGGGGGGACAGGGCGACGAGCGCATGAAGAAAATCGATTTGTTTGACAAGGTTCAACGTAGCGGCTGGGAACAGAATAAAGGCAGAGCGAGTCGATAAAAAGCTGGGCATTTTTTTCATACGGAAGAATGAAGACAAGCGGGAAGAGAAAAGTAAAAAGGAGGGAAGGTGCCTCAGAGAGGAAAGAGATTCACGAGAGTCTGCAAATAGCGTCTTCAGGACAATAAACCGAAGCAAAGGGTATTTTAAAACATGATTTGAGCACAAAACAAAGCAGGAACGGCATGGAAGTAAGAAGGACACAGAGGGTGGAACTTGTTAAAAAAACAAGCAGTGTAGGGGAACACTGTCGTAGCGTACATGCAAGAAGTATCAAAAGCTTTGCTGGAAGAAAGGCTCTGAAGTCGAAAGAGAAGACTAGCTAATGCGGCAAAAAACCGAGAGACGGGACAGTCAGGCACATGGGGGCTTTGTGGAGGGCAAGTGGGGGAAAGAAGTCGAAAAAGAGGGTATCGAACGGCAATTTGGGACCCGAGGTCTCCTGACCACGAAAGAGCCGGATCCGAAAACACGACAAGGAAGCACGGACGTGTCTGAGACTTGGATGTCACAGGTTACCAAGTGCTTTTTGGAGAACGAAAGCACAACAAACAGGGGAGGTAAGAAAAGAGAGAAGAGATCCAAAAACTGGTTTGGGTAAAGAGCAAGTCAATCCAACAAAAGTCGGAGGAGGGTTGGCCAGGGGAGCCGTGCGTATGTTGGAACACAGTGCGGACACGGGGCCTCGGATTGCTGTTCTCTCCAATGGCTGTGAATGTTAAGCGGCGACCAAATGGCAACAGGCGGCGACAGCAGAGAACGCATGAGGTAACCAAGCGAAAGATAAATTACGAGTACATTGTCGCGCGTGGAGGTAAAAATAAGGCGGGATTTGCGGTCTGGTCGCGCTACGTCTGTCGAGGAACGAGCTCTGGCCCGGCGGTGGGGGCCGAACGATGTAACAGGCGGAATCAGGGGCCGAAAAAAGGTGAGAACAAAACAATCACCTGGTGAGACTTGAAGAAGCTTACAAATTTCTTCGTAAGGGGACGACGCATGACGGGAGAGAAAAATTGGGGGCAAAACTCGAAGTGATAAGTGTCGGCGGGACAAACAATAGTTTGTGAAACTGCCGAACAAGGAGGAGGCGGAAGGGTAGAAAAACATAGAATCCATGCGGCCGAAGGGCTTTGCAAAAAAAAGAAAATTGGTGGAAAACGGGACGCTTTGTTGGCCGAGCAGGGGGCTCGCACTCAAGAAAGGTCGGAGATGAAAAAGCAGACGGGTTCAAGGGCAGGGGTGACGAAGGCGGGTCGAGAATGAATCGAATAGGCTCGGGAGGCTCATCTCGCCGGGGAGAGGTTCTAAAGAAGAAAGGAATGCCCAAAAAAGAAGCTATAGTCGTCAGTATCGCATGGCCGCTAGCGCTCCAGGTTCCTTGACTGCGAGAGGGGTCATAGAGGGGGAAGAAGGATAGGGTAGTCGGTAGGACAACTACGTCGCGGAGCTGTATCGAATTAGAGGGGAAGAGTCTAAGGAGGAGAAAACCATGAAGTGTGGAAAGTGAGACGTGCGGACTCCTGAAACCTCTGTAGGGAAACTGTAGCCGTGTCAAGCGGGGAAAGCGGATTGCGTGGAGGAACTCACCAAAACCAAAATCGATCATATTCTGAAAGTACTGTCTCACCGAATTTCCTAGAAAGGTTCAAGGGGGGCCGATTCGTCTGAGGGGGGTTCCCGCGAAGACCTCGCCTTGGAAATCAGCAATGGCTCATAATCCGTGTGCGACCAGACAAAACGAGAAGAAGGGCCGGACAGCTTGCTGGGCTTAAAAAAGGGGAAGTAGAAAGGAGAACAAGGAAAGGAGAAAAACGTACAAGAGCTGGCTCGACAAACAGAGAATCTGCGATGTCAGTATCTCGAGGTGGCGACTGGCGAGACTCAGCAGAAATGGAAATGCAATAGAAAAACGGAAATCCAGCGAACCTATGCAGGAAGTGGGGCGGAATTTCGACCGGAGGGGGAAGTCCGAAAAAAGGGACGCTGCTTCGATGTTTTCAAAAAAAGAAAAAAAAGCGGAAAAATAGGGGTAGGTCCCTGGTAAGTTTTCGGCATGCGTGCATCTGAGGGATTCTTTCTGTTGCGAAGAACGAAATAAAGCTCGTACACGCACGAGGTATGGGAGACACTAAAACTTGTTCCTTAGGTCGAATCAAATCAACCGAAAAAGAATCGCGCGCAAAAAGCAGGGCACGATGTCGCGCGGGACGGAACTCGGGTGGCATTCAGAATGTCAGCAATCGCAGGGCACGTAGTCAAGCTGGCGGTAAAGGACCCGACCGTTCGTAAAGGTTCTGGCGATTAAAACGCTTGGAGCGGCTCGTATCTTGGAAGGAGAGGACCGTAAAGCAAAACATCGTGAGTGCCAAAGGGAGCTTCATGCCATAACAGCAAACAGGTATCGACGCCCAGTAAACACATAAAAGGGGAGTAGATGAGCTAACAGCAAGAAGGGTTGTGGAGCGTCATGGGACTGGCACGCAAAATTGTTCTTGTTCAGACTCTAAACAAACGACTAAAAAGGGGGAGCGCAAAGGCTTCAAAGGGAAAAATTCGAACTCTTTACAGTTTAGGATTTTCTTTATCGAAGAAGACTTTAAGAGAGAGGGGAAAGTCATCTAACGCATCACCGCAGGGAAGCAGAATCTGCGGCTTGTGTGTTTTTAAAAAAGGCAGGTAAAAGTGGAGGGGAGAAAGAACTGACGCTCCGCGTGGGGGGGGAGGCGGTCGGTAGCATAAAAGATGAAACTAGTGTAGAGTAATAGAACGAAAACAGACTTGGACGGGCTGGCGAGGGATCGCGAAACATCGAGCAAGGCGCCGGTACGGCGGAAGGTAACAAGGCGTGAGCACCGAACGTCCAAAAAAAAAAATCATGATGCAGTATGTAGGGAAAGAAAATCGCGTTCTTTCCGAATGGAACGTGCGAGGGAGGGGACTGCCAGCAAGCTGCGGGTCATGTCCTATCGGTTATCTGGGAGTAAGACAAAAAAAAAAAACTGGACGTTGTAATTATATATGGCACTCGGAGAAGGGGGGGCAAAGGGGAAGAGGGGGAACGAGTTGGTCTCTGGACTTTCAACGGCCAACACTGCCACACTAGGTTGCAAGGCGTTATCGGGAACACAAAAAGCAATTGAAGGAGGAGAACTAGGCAGTAAACATTTAATAAGATCGATGCTGTGCATTGGGGTAATAAAAGCGCAAACCGAACGTCCGAGAACATGAAAAAGCGACCCAAAATCATCGACTACCCATTCAGGCTTGCTGGAAACGGACGGCTGAGGCTTAAGTTCCAGAGAAAAGGTCTCCAGACCTTCACCTAGATTTCTTACAGGTCGCATCGAAAGTTAATCGGAAACGACGCAAAAAAAGTAAAGTCGGGAAAAATGAGAGGACTTGGGGTCTCTAATAAGGTTGGGGCTCCAAGGAACTCTCATGCACGAGAAGGGGATATCGTCTGGGGAAAAAGTTAGTGCGCATATGGCCAGAAGAATAAATACTGCTGGCGAGGGAAAATTCGGCCAGAAAGTGCTTTCGGACAAGAAGGCTGAAGGTAAAAGGGGGGAATCCGATAGGAAGCTCAAGGAAACTTGAGTCGAACACCAAATCATCTAAAGCGCGGGGAGGGCGACAAAACCAAAAGGAGGACACAGACACAATGGAATGAAGCATATCACGGGCATGAGAGATGGGGGGTCTGACGAAAAAAAGGAAGCAAGGAATCGCGCCAGTGGGGGAGGATTTTACCTCTTCGTTAGAGAACCTAAATCTTTCCAGAAAGGTTTGGGCTCAAAACCTGTTTAGGGGGAGGAGAGGTCGAGGATTCAAATCACGCACGCTCCCCGCGCGAAGGGAAAGAGATGTGAAAGGGAGAAAGGGAGGTGTGGAAATCAAAAAAAAATAATGCCCCTAGTATTCGCACAATGGCCACTCGTACCCGGACGAAACCGCGACGGGGAACAGCACTGACGGGGCTAGGAAGGCCCGAAATCTCGACAGTGACCATCGAGGGTTCGCTCCTGGGGGGCGGGGGGGGGGGAAAAAGAAAATATTCTAAGCTACTAAACGAGATACGGTGCCCTAAATGACACTAGGGGGGTCTGTGAGTGCAGTGGGCCTGCAGTCAATCGAACTAGCATTAAGAAAAACACCAGAGGAAAAGAGAGGAATGGGTCTAACGAAAAATAGGCGTAAAGAAGCCGCTTCCTGAAACTAAATAATAAACCTGGCTCGGTGGACGGGTGTGAGCTGTAAAACAATTGTCTCTGGGGAGAACGCTCGGTCAGAACCAAAAACGAGGAAAGGGAAAAAAGGAAAAGGAGGGAGTAGCCCAGGTCATGAACTTTGGGGAGTTCCTTCGTGCTCTCACAACCCAGAATCTGTGGCTTGGAGGCAATATGGCATGTTCGGATGGCAACAAAGGCCCTTCGCTGTCGCGGGTTCTCTGCAAAGATGAGGGGAAGTATGGAAATAGGAACAAAGAAGCTCAAATAAAACCATGTGCTTAGCCTCGAAGGCGCAAAAGAGAAATTAAGGAGGAATCATCGCAGGTCGAGATCGAGATGAGGAGGATGGAGAAGCGTCCTATTGCGCGATTACGCGTCTCCCGGAAGGTCGACATTGACGGATGAACGTTCTGGAGGGGAAGACGGAAGGGGGAGAGGGGTGGAGTGAACCACAAAGAAAAAGGGAGAAAGGTGGCTTCGTGGAGGTCAGGACGCTACGCAAAATCGTGAAAATTGGCAAGAAGAAAATTAAGAACAGCGCGGAGGCGTCGAAGAAAAGGGTCCTCTCGCCAACGGGATCATGTTGAAGAAAACGAAAAGAGGGAGGACGAGAGGCTTCAATCCATTGGTCAAGAAAATGGTCTCCGCTCAGAATTCGCAAACGACCTCTCATTGAGTGGCTCACACACGGGTGCGAGGAAGCTTGGGGCACTGTGGAACGGGGGCCGGAAAGGGATCTGGACGAATACCAAAGTCCTTCACGTCGCGCCTTTTGGGGAAAGTCTTGAGGTCAAAGAAGGGAGAAAGCACGGCAGCATCTATCCCTTCAAGAAGGAGAAACCAAAAGGGATGACGCCACTTCGCGAACTTGTCAAGAGGGCCAAGGCCGTTGGGGAGGAGGGGGGGGCCTTCGAATCTTCGGAGCTTGGGGAGGGGGGGGGGGGGGGGGGGGGGGGGGGGGGGGGGGGGGGGGGGGGGGGGGAGAAAAGATCTCGAATAGACTGATCGGAGAACGGATCTTGCGAAGCAAACGTTTGATTGGGGGAGTACGGCCGTGATCGAAACCGCACAGGGGGGGGTTAACAGTCTGGGTCGAGGGTGGGCTGTTAGTGGTGAAGAAAAGTAAGTAATCGGACGGGCGGATGGGGCTCATCCATCAGCGTAGCAAATGCGAGCTTCTAAAAGAAAAGGGAGAAAGGGGAGAAAAAGGAAGGAAACCGAGTAAAACGTCCTTCAGTTTTAAAGAAAATCGCGGCAATAGGGCGAGGGTAAGCCGGGCGAAATGCTGGTCGAGGAAGAGTCATGAATTCGCGGCATTATCACAGCATAGAGCTTGTCTCTCTCATCAACTAGGGGGGGAAGTTACGCGCGTATGAAAAGAGGGGAGGGAAGTCAATACGCTCCGCCATCATGTTGACTCTCAAGACTCGAAATCTTATATAAGAACGAGCGCATAAAAGGAGCGGAGGGGGCTCCGCTCTCCGGCCACGACAGGCAGACGCTGCTCGATTCGCGGCAAGCGCACAACGCCTGTGGTCAACAGTAGTCCAGTTGCGGGTTGAAATGCTAGGAAAAAGGTGAAGTAAAAAGGTTGGCCGCTCATTCTTTTGCTCAACCTCCTCAACCGCGATGCCGGTAGGGGTGTCCTACTCCATGTGGCGTCGGTGACACCCTCCGGACACGGGGGGGCGGCGTAACTGCCGGGCATCGGTCATGGGCAATAGGGGCTCAACGCTCTACTTTGGGGAGGAACGAATTGTCGGTCCAAAAACGCAGAAAGACCGGCTTGAGCGATGAACTCTTACGCAAAAGGTTGGATTTCAAAGATAGGTGTCCCACACGTTAGGGCAGGATGACGCGCTCCAAACTACGCGCAGTGCGAGAGAGACAAAAAAAACGGAGAGGATAGGGACTGCGCGAGTGTTGGTTGGAGATCATCGAAAAAAAAAAGAGGCTGGGGTTCAGAAAGCTAAAGCCGAGAGTATTCTCTTCAACTGGCTCCAGAGACGGTTCCATGAGTACTTGACAAGCTCGAAAAGCGGTCCCCAAAAAGACCCTTGTTATCGATGCCCGCGTTAGCCTAGGAACATAGGGGATGTGGCGGTGCGTGGAAAGTGACTGGAATAGTGGGAGTGGAAGGAATCCGCGGTGCGTCTTGGTTCAGCGGATAAGAATTGGATGAACCTCTAAGGGCACAGGAAAATGAACTACAGGGGGAATTAAGTTGGGGACGGATGGGGGGGCGTATTAGGAAACATCGGGAACGAGCACGTGGGGCGAAGAGCACGGAAGAACGTGGGTTGCAAAGCTTAAGGACAGTTAGGCTTGCATCGTTCTTCGACTTAAAATGAAGTAGGGAGGGGCTCTGCATCATTTAGTCGCAACTAAACGAGAGGGGAAGACGGTTGGATAATGGGGGAATATTTATTACATCGCGTTCTGCGGTGTGTTCCAAAAAAGAAGTAGAGCGTTGAACGAACTTCCGGCGAGGGTCTGCGGGGGGAGAGAAAGAGCGCGCCGACAGATGGTCAAAGGCAAGGAGGTAAAGAGGGACAACAAGGAACAAATAGAATTGAGAAACTATGATCAGTCAAGGACGATAGAATCGAGTTGGGGGAGGGTTCCCATTGAGCCGAAAGGCGATCCAATGACGAAAGCGTACCTCACGGACTACACACTCGGGGAGATACATCCATAAGGCATGCTAAACAGTAAGGTGGACAGAGAAACTAGAACAGACTCAGGCTAGAGGAATGACTTAAAGTAAATTATCTATTGCTTAAATAAGCAGGAGACGATGAGGCGCGTGAAAAAGTAATTTGGCTCAAGAAGGGGAGGGCCTCATCAGAGTAAGGGGGGGGGATTTGGGTGCAAGGTCGAGGAGAATGGCCGAAAAAAGAAAGAAAAGACAGGGAGGCGTACGATGAAGATACAGAGCGGTTTTCGTACTTCCAGATTCACCGGCGCCACCCGGTGGTGCATCCGCCTGCAGTCACTAATAAGTCGAATAAACGATCAATATCCCGAGACGGTGAGGTTTCATGGCTGGACGGGAAAAAAGGGGGCGGGAAAAAACAAAATGGTATAAGGAGCATAAATGGGTTTAACCGCTGGGAGGAATCTTTGGGTGTCCTACTAACGAGAATCCAGTAGTTGGGAGAGAACAACTCGTTATAGAAACAGAAGACGAAATGAGCTATTAAGTAGAGTCTTGCTAAATTCCGAGAACGAGCGGCTGGGAGAAAGAACCAGAAGGAAGAAAAGGGAGAGTTCTAATAGTTTAGGGAAGTCACAACAAAAAGGCGGGCAGGTCATTCCGTTCATAGCTAAAGGGGCGGTAAAACCGACGGGAGACGGGGAAGAAGAGACACATTGGACTCGGGCTACACCTCGAAACATCGCTTGGAGGACCCATGCGTAAATGTAGGATGTATGTACCAGCGGCGAAAACTATATAAAGGTCGGAGAACGAGGGGCACAGCCATGTGAGGGCAAGGGGTATATCGGCAATGGAGAGAACGAGATGAAAGCAGAGAATTTCCATGGCACGTAACTCGAGCATGAAGCCGCTCGCGGCAAAGACTGGGGTTGGAGTGGCAAAAGAGGGACAGGAAGAGGGGGTAGTCCGCCTCACACGTAAGGAGAGTAAAAGAGAGGACTGAAATGTGTGATACCGGGCAGTCCTCGTCAAAAGCCTGCGGGTCTTCATGCGTGTGACGTGTACGAAGATCAAAAGAAAGGGTCAAGGTTCTCCTCAACAAGGGGGGCAGGTGCGATATGGATGAGGTGCCTTACGCCCGCTGCAAACAAGAACACATGTATGGAGAAAAAGCGGGTAAGAGACGAAAAACAGGATAGTTCGCAGGAGGTGCACAAGGTCAAAAAGAGATTTCGGGCGTGTTAGCCCTTCAAAAAAAGAAAGAAAAGGGGGAGAAAAAAAAATCGGGGTGACCTGCATTGAGGATATTACTCGGGCGGAGAAAAACGGTGGCTTCAACACATGGAGCTTACCTGAAAAAGGTCGGGGTTCGAGGGTGGAGCGGAAGATGAGTGAGAAAAAAGGGGGGGCAAAACTCTCTTGATAGCTTGCACGTATCGGAGTCGCGAAAATGGTTTTCAACTGACTCCGCCAATGGGAAGGGAAACACCGGGAAAAAATGAAAGTGCGTCGGCGAGATGCTTAGAAAGTTCAATTGTGTCCACTCCGCGAAGGGGCAAGAAGTGCAGCCCTAAAGGAGAGGAGGGGGAGTGCTCGTCATTCACGGAGTTAACTGAATGCGTTATTGGGCCTGGTGACAGGCCCGTCGGAATCGAAATAACCGGGGGAAGAGGAAATCGTCACCGCCATGGGACTTTATTCTTATTCGTCGGGGGCGATATGGCTGTTGCAAAGCTCGCATCATGACGCCTGAGGAAACAGGGAAAAGGCCAACTGCAGCGTATTCAACAGGGGAAAAAACTGGAGGTCCGAGGGAGGACTGGGTGAAGCGCGCCGCGTTATCTTCAAAAAAGAGTTATTGTCTAGAGGAAAAGTAAGGTAGGGGAGACGACGAGTCAATGAGACGGCAACTGATTGATGTCAGACGTCGCGGAGCTCTCCGGCGTGCGAAGCGCGGTGGGTCCGGAGTCAGATGAAGGAAGAAAAGGGAAAGAGGACTGTTCGGATTCGGGAGTCAGCCCAAAATCGGAAATCTTCATTCAGCTCAAACTATTTAAGAAGGCATGCCGATGCGTTCTCGTATGGTTCAAGCTACGTTCGCCTTGAATGGGCCGGCGGCGCTCTGGAAGGATTCAGATATCTAAGCCAGAAACTCGCCGGAACTGGGGGGGATGTCAACCAAGGAGAGTCCAAGACATGAAAAGTGTAGGTGTGTGTTTGTGGTTGGGGGGGGGGGGTGGGGTCGTCCTATAGTCTCTCCTCGATACTCGTGGAAGATTACGGACGGGAAGAAGTGGATGGAGACGAAAACAAAAGAAACAGAAAAAATGGTCTCTCAATTCATAATGGACACTAAGCCTCTGGGAAGATCCTTTCTTGGTGCCCGATGTCAGAGTACCACGCTGCAGGGTTGCCAAAAAAATTGCGTCGTCCAAAGCAGGTAGGTGGTATTCGATTCTCTCAGGTGGGACGGAGAGAGTTGGAGAGGAACGGGGTGAAAAACTATATGCAGCTGATAACATCACGCAGCGATTTATTTCAATGCCAATAAAAAATTTTTCTTTACTCTAGGAAATGGAGTCCAAGGCGAGAGGGAACAACGAAGTAAGACAGCAATAGCCGCTGCATTCGCCTTCGAGGGACGGGGAGACGCCTCCATGTCGCGCGTAGGGGGAGAACTTGGAGAGGCGAGCGATAGGTCGTTTGGGAAAAGGATTGACTGAATTCTCGACACTTGATCGCGTGGCTGCGCTCCAACTCGGCCT
>Ga0179593_1426576_pt1 | contig 10965 bp, 12 predicted proteins | sample CZODoug2_1_08_16_FD_185931 | JGI IMG/M metagenome (GOLD analysis project Ga0179593, IMG submission 185931) | Vadose zone soil fungal communities from Angelo Coast Range Reserve, California, USA - CZODoug2_1_08_16fungal (PacBio error correction) | ecosystem: Environmental > Terrestrial > Soil >...
CTGAAGAGGGGGTTTTAGCTGAACTGCACTCTTGCGAGGGACGCAGGTTTCGGGAATTTTGGAAAAGTAGAGAATGGCGCCCGGGTGGTCCGCGAAGTAAGAATGTTTGAGGGGTGGGCCTCCCGGGGCGCATGGTGAGGAGGGGAGAGGGCCAACAAATACGGATATGAAACACCGTGGGTCGAAGGAGTCATGATTCCAGGAAGGTTATAAGGTCCATGTGAAAAAAAGCCAGGAGGTTCTTATTGAAAAAAGTGGCAAAGGGGATGTGTAAAAGGGGGAAGAGTGGGGACTTGGAACATCTGTAGAGAAGAGTAGGTCGCACAATAACATCCAGAAAGGACCTTTGTAATAAAAAAACGGGCCAACAGCGGACGAGGAAATGAAGTGAACGCGTGAGATAGGGCCAAGTTGAGAGAAAAAAAGGGAAAATTTAACCTCAGGGGTGCTTGAAGAAAAGGGGGCAGCCGGCAATTGGGTGTGAAGGCAACGGGGAGAAAAAGAGGATCGGGAATCGTTGTCGAGGAAAAAAAAGAAAGAAGCGGCCGCCGTGACTTGTCAAAATCACAGTCCTCACCCACTCAGAAAAGATAAACTGAAACATCTTGCACAGAAGCAGACAACCCAACCAAAACGGTTGTCAACTATGGCTGGATTTGTCCTTCGTGTAGAAAGCAAACCATTGCGTAAAAAAAAGAATTCCGAGGATTTAAGCGTTGCCCGGAAACAAGAAAAAAGGGGGGAGCGGCGTCAAAGCACCCCACATTGGTGCTTAGTGTGGGGAAAGATCTACCCGGCATTAGCCAAAGAAGTCTGAGAAAGCGCAAGAACAAAATAAAAGAATTGTGGAGGGTGGACAAGAAAAAAAAACAGGGTTTTGCACAACACAAAAAGGAGAAGGGGGAAGCAAGCAGTGGCCTCCATGATTTCTCCGTGAAGGGGGGGACGTTCAATTCAAGCAGACGTGGCGTGGAGGGCAAATAAGGTATTGACGCCAAATTGCGAGAGGGAAGGGAGCCTACCGAAGGTTATAACAAGAGGTACAAAGAGATCTTCCATTAGGTGAGAGTCGTGAAGCAAATCGGTCAAACGCCTTTCTATAGACGACAAAGCGACAAAAACTTTTGGGAACGGAGTCTGCACTTAAAGGGGAAGGCCAAAGCCTACGAAGGGTCATACGGGCAAATAACCTATACAAAAACCACAACAAGGAAAAAGAAAACAACACTAACAAAGTCAATTGATGATTCTCGAAAACATAGGGTCTTTAAACAATGGTAACATTGGGGCGGGGAGTCCCGAACTCTCTTGCTGGCACCATTTTCGAGAAAGGCTCACCAGAAATTTCGAAACGGGCTAAAAAAACAAAACTTCACTTCTAAAAGAAGTTCCCTTAAAGATCGTGAAGGGCTGGAAAAGGCAGAAAGGGATCCGCAAGCAAGGATTGCAGGGCCCTCTAAGTGAAAATAAATAGGTGGAGCAAACGTACAGTGCAATCTCTTAAGGGTCCCACTCAGGAAAAGGGGGGAAACAAAACTTTTGAAGTTCTACACTAAGAGTGGGTCAAGGATTCGTCCGTAGGGGGTTCCGGTCGGAGGATGCCACCAAAATAAGGCGAAGTATTACAACAAAAAAGAATTAACTCGAAGAGTCTGAAAAGGGCAATTGGGAACGTGTGACCTGAAGGAGCAAAAAAAAAGGCTGCTAAAGCTCATCGGGAAGGAAGAGGGAAAACAGCTGGGGTAGAGTGGGGAAAAGGAGAGGATACAGGAGGGACCAAGGGTAAATTCAAGTGCTTCTTTGAGAAAAGAAAAGGTGAGGATTGGCCTCGGGGGGAAGGGAAAAATGGGCTTTCAGGGAAGGGAAAAAAGAGGGGCCTCACGACCGAGCAATTAAAAAAGGACTTCTAATCAAAAGGAACAACCAAAAACAACGGGAGAAAAATCAATTTCAGGCTCAATGAAAGGAAGATGAATATGAACCCGCGTTTGAAGAAGGAGAGAAATTAGTTCCATCAGAAAACCGAAATCTCACCCAAGACATTGAAAACAAAAAGTGGAAGAGGGGCTACAAAGAAAGGGGCCCAAAACCATGGCCGGGGATGAAAAAGGTCAGCCTTTCCATCAATCCCAGCCCGTTTTTGGGGGAAACTGAAAGCGTGCACAAAGAAAACAGAGGGACCTACCCGGGTGATCGGAAGCGGTGGATCCATTCTTGTCGATTTAGGACTAGGCTGCTGGAAATGCAGTGGTTCGCAGGAAAAAAACCCTATTGGAGATCGATCAGAAGGGGAGGTTGAGTGTTTGACGGGGGGGTGCTGAGGGAAAAAGCCACAAACGGAAACAGAGGGCGGAAGCTGGAGGCGTTTGCAAAAAAAAATAGGGCTGCGACACGTCGAAAGCTGAAAAAAGGGCTCAGGAACCTATGATTTCCGGGAACGCTGGTCATAAGGGGAGATCTATTGAGTAGTAGTAATAAGGCATCCAACCGGAAGGGGTCGGTCGTAGTGGGCCCAGGGGCTTGCAACAGTACGGAATAACCATGACTTCCCTCGCCGCAAATCGAAGTCAGCGTGCTTCGTTGGATTACGAAGAACTGCGCGAGACGCCCAAGCGTGGACCGAAGAAAGAAGTCCGAAGAACAGGGAGCCTAAGCTAACCGCGCGCCGTTGCGATTCGCCTATGGGAAAAGGAGAATTTTTTTGGGGGGACGGTGCACTCAGAGAGAAGAGAAAAAAAAGAGGAGAACAGAGAGGCCACGAAGGAGTCCCCGAAAAACAAAACGGATGCAAACCTGGCCTAGGCTAAGGGAAAACGCAAGCGGAGCCGAGGGAGATGGGGGGCAAGGTCACCACGGGGGGAAAGGGGGAATCAGTAAGGGAGCCAGAGACAAGGCTCACTGCAGCGTATCATGCAAGTATGGGGACGTGAGGTGACTTATGTGGGAGAGCTTCCATGAACGAAGAGTTGAGAAAAAGAAACAAAATATCTAAGCTGAACGTACCAAATCGGTGGAAGACACCCGTAAGCTCGAAAGAGGGTTAAAAACGGAAAACAAATGCCACGGCAAACATAAACCATGTGGGATAGAGCAAAGCAACCGGCCGTAATAAAAAGCAAGGCCCGATGGAGCCAAGGGAAAAGCGGACCGGGGGTTGCCCAAAAAGAACTGCCAGCCGCGAACAGGCGAAAACCTCCAAAGTTAATAAAGAAGCTGGCTATAAATTGGGGGTCAAGTTAGTTCAGAATTAAAAATATGACCTCGTTGAAGTGTAAATTTACAGCCCAAGGTGATTTTCTTACCTGCCCAAACTATGATTCCTCCCACAGGCCAGTTTTTGGTCACCAAAAAAAAGGAGCGAATTAAACAGAGCCCTTGATTGCCTGAGGAAGAATCTCTAATCGAGAAGGCAAGGGGTAGAGACAACGCTGTCCTACTATAAATCCGCCAGGAGGGAGTCAAGGAGAGGGCGATGGTGGGGGGGGTTCCTGTGAAAAAAAAGGTACATTTTGATCGTCTACTTAAAGACAGAGAGAGGGGGACATGGTCTCTGGAAAGGAAAAGGTAATCGGACAACAAAAAAAAAAAAATCCCGAATTGCCACAAAGGAGAAAGATGGGGGGGTGACTCATACAGGGATTCCAATGGGACGAAGGGAAGAAAGTTATATAAATGCCCGGACGTAAAAAAGAAACGAGAGGAGAAAAAATCATCAATAGATCACGGGAATGTAAGGTAAAGGGGAAGGGTGGCCTAGTCGCAAACACAAATGTTCTCCCGCTGCAAGGAAGGGTCGGGCGACGCCAAAAGGAAGGAGGGTGAGGGTGAATCGCCGCCGAAGGGAGGGGGTTTGGAAAACATAAGAAAGAAAAATCCGGACGAAGTGGTGAGGGGGGAAAAGCGCGTCGCGCGAGAGTGAGGAAAATACAGGAGGCAAATACTCCCTTGAGTCCGAAGGGTGCAGAAAAAGAGTTCGAAACCGGTGGGGTTGAAAAGAATTGATTGCGGCGAAAAGAACTTCCAAAGACACGCAGGAAGAGTTCTCCTGGGAGGGAACGAAACAGTGTAGGGAAGACGTGTGGGTAAAGAAGGAAGAAAGGAGGGAATCCCCAAAACTGAAGAGCGTTCACTAAGAAGGGGAGACTAGAAGAACCTCTCGGAGCCGAAAAAAGGGGAAGGTGACAGGGTCCCCTGGTCGGGGGGTATTACTTCTTTTGTCTACTGATCCAAGGGAAGGAAGTCTGCCTTGGGAAGGAAATTGAATGAGGAAGAACGCAAAGAAATTTAAATGTCGGGCAGAAAAATGGGCACTGGAGGGCCAAAAGGCTTCGTCAAAATGTTCAAGAATCACCTAAATTGTATCCAGAGGCCCATAGTAAGGGGACCGGAAACAGCATTGGTTCGGCCGGAAGAAAATAAACAGAATAAACGCAGGAGCAATCAAGACGGCGATACACCTTCACAAGGGAAAGGGAAAACACGGAAAACGCCAAAAAACAAGCAGAGAAAGAAAGGGAGCCAACCAGAAAGAAAAACAGGTCCGGTGACAATTTTTGCTTGCGGGAGAACCCAAATTTTTATGAGGCTACCCTTGCTATGGAACGAGATTTCAGGAAGGAGGGAAGCAAGAAACCACCAAGAAAGGGAGGCAGGGAAAGCCTCGCGGAGTGTTCCCGGGAAAGGACGAACCTGCCCCGGACTCTGCCCAATCGTGGAAATCTAAGAGGGGGAACCGTTCTGTTCTGGTCGCCGATCTAAGAAGCGGAAACGGATCTGAATTTCGATGATAGACAAGGGCATGAAAGTTTTGAACGAAAATGCTCCTATTTGCTGGGGTAAAATCGAACGACGGGAGGATGACACATAGGAAAATGGCACGAAAATGGGCCTAAAACGCAGGCATAACGAAAACTAAAAAATTACGTTCCCCAGCAAAACGCGAGGGTGGCAAGGGGAAGATTGTTGACCGAGCAACAGCACGCAGGAAGGAAGGACGATGGCCTGACTGCTTCAAAGACTTTTGAGGAAAACCGCGGCTGGATGTTAACCTATATTGCACCAAATAGATTCTCAAGTGAAAAGGCAGAAAGATGAAAAATCCCCGGTCCAAGAGGAAAAAATAAAAACAATAAAGGTTCTTCATGTAAAGTTAAGAGGGGAAGAATGGGTGGGGGGACGGGCATACCTTGAGGAGACAACCACGGGATACACTATGGGGAAACCGAGTTCACTACTCAAAATGGACTACAAGGAAGGAAAAAATGAGGCCCCAAAGAGAAATTCTCGCCTAAGGGGACAAAGAAAAAAGATCGCTGCCGGAGGAGGCGAAGATGCAAGGAAAGAACTCAAGGGAAACAGAAAACCAAGATGAATCTAAAAAAAAAAAGTGATTAGGAAAAAAGAGAGAGGAGATGGAGAGGGTGTTAGTTGTGGAACACTCTCTCGAAATAAAAGAGAAAAGGTAGGGTAAGTTGGGGAAAGGATAAGGGAGAACAAGGGGGGGGGGAAAAGCGCGTACTTCTTTTCCGTTGTGCAGTGCGCATGTGGAAGTTGGAAAATCGGCAAAAATCAAGAGGGGGGGTAGCTACGGTCGTGAAGGAAAGGAAAATGGAAAAAAGGGTTCCTGCATAAGCAACGAGGAGTTGGAACTCAGGGGGGGGGGAAAAGAGGTGGTAAAGATGGATGGATTGAAATTGCGGAAAAGAAAAAGGGGGATCTCGCAAATCAAGACAGCCCAAGAGTGGAATGCAGAAGAAGAAGCCATCGGCGACAGTGTGGAGACGCGGCTGGTTGAAGGGAAAAAGAGTGACCGAAAATTCGCGTGGCCAGAAAAGAAGAAATGGGAAAAAAGGGCGGGAGGTGGGGGATGGGTATGGAGTTTTTCTTCGCAAAGGAGAAAGATGTTAGCGGTACAGGTAAGAAAACTCCATCGCTCAGCCGTTAGGGAACGAGATACAGGGTCAGGGAAAAACTAACAACGAAGCAGATCTATTCAATAGCTTAGAAGCGAAAAGGAAAAAAAAGAAAAAAGTTGTAAATTCACACGATATGGCTGGAACGTTGTTAAGAGGAAGCGCGGCCAGTGCTTTCCGAATAATGGGGTTGGACGGCAGACCAGCAGGCGGGGGGGTCGAAAAACAAAAAAAAAAATGGTCTGCTGTGTGGTGGCGGATGACGACAATGAAAAGGAATCCAAGAGAGGGGAAAAAAACGCAGACAACGTGTCGGGGGGGCAGAAAGCAAATTTAACAACCCAGAAGTGAGAAAGTCAGGAGCAGGGAGGGGAAAATTTGTTTCTACTGTGCTTGTTGTTGTTGGAGGGCAGTTCAACGCTCATGAGTAGAAAGAGTGAAAGGCGCGGATCTGTACCGAAACAGCAAGTTTTCTAACAAAGGAGGGGGAACGCACGTCATTGGAATAGGGATCACAATGTATTCAAAGGAAGAACTAAGGGGCAGAAGGTGAAAGGGACCACTGATCAAGCCTGAAATCCACAAAGGAGGTGGAAGAGGTCCATATTCGCCCCTTCAAATGCGGCATCACCGAAGATCATGGGGCCGAGAGGAAGTCGACAAAATCCGGGAGTCAAGAACAAAAAGAGAGGCGAACAACGGTAACCCGTCCCAGGCAGATCAGAAAAGAGTAGGGAGCAGAAGCCCTTCCTGCAAGAAACTAAATCAGGGGAAGGAAGGGAAAAAAATTGGCTAGCCAATCGACCGGGAAAGGGAAATCTGCGAAAAAAAAAAAAAACAAAAAAACAACTTCCGGAAGACACTGTAGTTCCCGGCCAAAAAAACGTCGAAAGAGGAAGTAAAATGGCCGGGTTACTGAGGAGAACAGCAATAGGCAGAGGGAAAGATCAGGAAAGGTCTGGGAACCGTCGCCAGGAGCAAGACTTGTCCCACTCAAAAGGGGTCGGCCTCACGGAAAAGGAAAGGCTAAAAACTGGCCGGAGTGTGAAGAAAAAGGAGCCGGATGGTGAAAAGAGGAGGAGGCCCAAAGTGAGCGGACCTGGGCAAACGGCAAGGAAAAGAAAACCCGAAGTTAACTACCGGAAGGGAGGAGTCGGGATTGAAAGGTAACTCGGGAACAACGGGTGATAAGAGGAGGAGAAAGGGAAAAACCTGACTAAACCTCGCATAAGTGTGGGGAGAAAGTTAGTGATGGACCTGGTTAGCTGGTGTTAAGAAGGTGAATTATATCCCTCCAACACAGGAGAAATGGAGAAATAAAACTCTTTGGGTGCTAAAAAGCGGGGTTAATTGCTGGAAGAGTGAATGCCTGGGCTTGAAGGGGAAAAAGGGCACAAAAATAAACGCGCGCTGATGACTAAATAGAAATTATGAAAAGATAGAAGAACAAACCAAATCGCCCGCGAAAGTGGAACTCTCATGAAAAAGATTCTCACTCTTGAAAACTTCATCGGGGTTCCATCCAAAAAAAACGGGGGGGGGGAAGTCGCCTGAAAGAAATGGACCCAGAGCAAGGTGGCTAGGCGCAACATTGGCCTGTTTGTAGAGGCAACAGGGGACTTTAGGGGAATCAGGCGCGGTAAATCAATCCCGTTGGTTAGGACCGAGTGGAAATCAAACGCTGTCAACTGAAAGCCTTGAGGGCAAGAGTGCTTGCAGAGGGGAAATCACGCGAGAGCTGTAATCGCTTGCCGTGGAAAGAGATAAACCTTGTGAAAGCGAGTGCGCTCAAGACAGGGAGGGTGCGTTGCAAGGGAGGCTGGGTAAAAGCGTCTGGGTAAAAAAAAAAAGGGAAAGTGGGGGGATGTCCGGCGGTCAAAGGGGGAAAGGTATTGGATCAATCTCCGAAGTAAGAAGTCTGGCCATGGCAAAGATTAGGGGCTACGGAAGTCGGGGAAGAGGATTGCTGAACGGCCCTAACAAGAAGGATGTGGGACGGACGCGCTTAAAAATCCGTAACAACGGAAGCCATCTGCCGTGAAGAGAAGACCTCTAATCAGTGCTTAGGGGAAGCTGCAGGGAAAAGGAGCGAAAGAGTCCTGTCGCCACCTATGGGGAAAAAATCAAAGCCGTCATCTCGCCATCCCCAAAAACCAATCAGTAGAACTATCCGTGGGTGTCTTCGCCGATGGGACGTGGAGAACGGGTCGGGGAGGTTTTTGGGAAGGGAAATCAGAGTGGTCTGAGGAAAAAACAACAACACCTTAGGTGATTAAAGATAATAAAATTGAAACTTCCAAAAAGGCTATTCAGCCCGCCATACAAAAGAGCTCCCCGTGGCAAGAGAGCACGAAGGCTAGGTCGATATTTACTTAGGCGGACAAAGAAAATCGGGGACGCAAAGAAAGCAGCGAATTGAAAAATAGAAAGAGCCACTGCTTAGAGAACATGCAATGTCGGGCAATGAAGGGACATTGGTCATTACTAGGAAAGAAAACGCTTGACTTGCCTGACAAAGAGGTCCCGGCAGTTGATGTCACGGAAGAAGGAGATCTCCGAGTCCGCAAAGAGGGTACCTAATATTTTCCCCTTGGGGGGGGGGGGGTTTGGTGAGAAACCCGTAAGCTCGAGAGAAGAGGGCAAAGGGTTAACGCCCGGCCGCATCAAGAAGTGTTTGAAAAATCAGACAGAAAAAAAACGCAAACGACTATGGGGATGCAGACGAAAGAAATATCTTATTGAAGAAGGAACCGGCAATCCGCGAAGCCGAAGCAAGCGGAAGGGTGAATCCGACAAAGAGAGCAAGAAAAAGACGAAACGACCAGTTTGCGCAAGGGATCAGTGAAGTGGTTCACAGTTGGAAGGCAAGCACTGTAGGTATTGATTAAGGAACTAGCCTATGATTCCGAGACTAACTTGGGGGGGTGACAAAAGAAAAATGGGCCGCGCGAGAAACTCAGAGATTGGCAAATGTAAAAGGGTGAGTTTATATATCATCGAGATGGGGAAGTTCAGCTCTGCGAAAAAAAGAGTGATAAGCATCCGGAACATTTATGAGGGAATGTAGAGTTAAAGGGTGTTTGTCCGGGGGAAAGCCGGTGAGAAAACATTGCTCGTCAAGAGCGCCTGAGGGGGGGGGGCCAGGATCCTACACGACATCCCCGCGCACAGTAAAAAAAAGCTTAAAAGAAACTCCAAAAAAGAAAAGGGGGGCTGACAATGGACATCAAGTTATCCCGGGCTGATAATCACAGCAACAGTCGGACCAACGCAAAAATAAACAGCGTGAAATCATCAATAAGAACTTCTGAGACGGCGCCGGTTTGTGGCCGAGCCGCTCCCAAAGGTTCATAAAGCGGGCAAAAAAATGAATAGGCGAGAAGAAAGGAGTTTGAATGCTTGCTTGTAAGAGGAGGAAAGCGAGAAAATTTAGGTGGCATCAAGGAATAAAAGCACTGACTAGGGGGGGCCTTGCAATTAAGGAATTTCGCTCGGAATGTCCCGTGTCCGTCAAATCAAAGGGAGTGAAATACGCGCCGCCGGTAAAAAAGGTGCCTAGAAAGATTTGGGAACTTGGGGTAGTAATTTCTCATGAAATACGGGGGGTAGGGGCGAAATGTTCCTGGAAACACCAAGGCATCGCCGCATTCATATAATGGGAATTAACCAGGGTCAAATAAAACGGTCCTTTTTAATCGGAGAAATTTTAAGGTCCGAGTTAATAGAAAGGACACTCTAGTTACGGATAACCAAGAAGGGGTCGATCAATAATCAGTGGTACTCCTATTGGTTAGCAATTTTTTGCTACGTGGGTTTGGGAAGGTGTGGGGGGAGAAGGAGCTATGTCCATTAGTAGGAGTCATTAGTCAGACCCTGGGGGAAGACAGTTTTTCGCTTTCAAGGGTCCGATAGCAGGGTGGAAAATTGCCTTCGTCCACCAGGGGAAAGAAAAAATCCACTTAAAGGGGGGATCCAGACCTCGGACTGGCACGGAAAACTTCATGGTGGGGCTCAAAAGTAGGGGAGACGCTCAAAACGGTTGGATTCACTAGGCCCTCCGCCATATAGGAACTTAAAAAAAAAGAAACAAAAACAAGCAGAAGAGAATAAAGATTGCCGCATCCTAATAAAGAGAAAAGCCAGGTGGGGGTAAAAAACACTTGAGAAAAGGCGAACGCAGGACTTCCACACACTGTTCTTGAACGAACTCCAACAGGGCTTAAAAGGCTGCGAAGGGCTTCAAAAACTCCTTGCCGGGAGGAAGAGAAAACCAAGAAACATTGGAGGGGTGCTGTTGGGAGCGACAAGCGACTGTGATGTCCGGGGAAAAAAAACGAAAAATAGGCCTAAGTGCCGCAGAGCCACGGAGGCCGCAACGGAACTGACAGCGGGGAAAAGTCTTGTTACTGTTCCACGCCGCTCTACTCCTGAGGGCAAGATCTTAAAGTAAAGGGGTACGACCGCTCAGTATTGGAAAGCGAAAGGGAGACAGAAGGGCGGGGGGTCCCTCGGAACGACGGAGAAACAGCGTTTCTCCTTGGCGAAAAAAAAGAATTGAAAAAAGACAACATTCAGACGGCAAGGACATGTATCTGGCGGACAGACCTTAATACCAAGGCACCACAGGGTTTCCAAAACACTAACTTGAACACTACCCGCACTCGCAGAAAAAATGAATACCTATTAATGAAAGCGTTCCTAAATTTCTAAATAACCCTATCAACTAATATATGCCGCGATATTTAGACCCAGTTCGCTTTGAGAAGTAAATGCCCATCAGCTGGAAACCAAATCCCGTAAACCTGAGTGCCACAGCCACGAATTGCGAGGAAGGGAAATTAGCTCAGGGCGACATCACATGCGGAGGTAGCGCCACAAGGTCTATAGATGTGGGGGGAAGAGGGGAACTAAACTCACAGCACAGGTACCCATGAAACAGGGACGCTTACCCACAAGGGTCGATTCCCCACGAGGTAAAACTGAAACGAAAACAGAAATCGCTAGGTATTAAACGCCGCAGAGCGTGAAGGGAAATTACCTAAAATAAGACGGC
>Ga0179593_1437923_pt1 | contig 10965 bp, 13 predicted proteins | sample CZODoug2_1_08_16_FD_185931 | JGI IMG/M metagenome (GOLD analysis project Ga0179593, IMG submission 185931) | Vadose zone soil fungal communities from Angelo Coast Range Reserve, California, USA - CZODoug2_1_08_16fungal (PacBio error correction) | ecosystem: Environmental > Terrestrial > Soil >...
GTCTTGGATTCACCTCCTGGGATGTGAAAACAGGAAGCGCAATAGGGGGGGGGGGTCGGTTTGACAAACGGGAGGTCAAGGAGGGGAGAATAGTGTCAGCAACTAGGAGGGTTTCGAACTCGCCGAAGGGGGAGAGGGGTGGGGAGACCGGTCTATTACGGATTCTGCTGGAAGAGTCCGCAGAGGACGCATGTTCGAGAAAAAGAAAAGCAGAGTGTTACAAAAGGGACCGTTAGAAGGACGAATTTTGACACATGGGGTGTTCTTCGGCGCGCCGGTCGGGGCATTGACAAGGGGGATGATCACTTGGGTTCTAAAGGGGAGTTGAGCGGTCGCGAAAGGGTGTCTCTCCCTGCGGGAAGGCGCGTTCGTCTGGCCCAGGGAAGGAGAGACGGAAGGCGCGCGACAAAGAGTGGCCAGGAGCAGGGAAATTGCAAAACAAAAGGTCCCTACGTGAAAGGTAAGAAAAACATCTGAAAATCGACAGCCATTGGGGGAAAGAGAGGAATGAAACCGCGGCAATCGAATCGAGTCAGGAGAGTTTCGAAAAGGGGGGGAGATGGAGGAGAACGCGCCTGTGGCCAGGCAACTGGGGGGGGTTTCACCTCCGCGCACTGAAAGAATTATCGTAACGGAGGGGAGCTGGAGCCCAAATAAAAAAAAAGACCCGCCAGGGAAGAAAAGAAGCAGTACAACAAGTCGACGTCCGACTGCGGGGAAAGGTCGGCCGAAGCTGTCGGAATATGAGTCAGGGCTAAGGTGAAGCAGAAAGAAAAACAAGAGCCCAGGAGAAGGGGGCAAGGCGGTCGGGAACCTAGACGTCAGTAGTAAAGGGGCCAGTAGATGAAGGAGACCAAAAGGAAAGAAATCATAGACGGGCGGGGAAATGCACGGGGTGTGCAAGATCTCAGCCGGGGGCATGAGCAACGCCTTCACAGAGGCCTTCGGCCAGCAAAGAAAAGGGAAGGTTAAAGGGCGCCCGCAAGGGGGAGAATAGCGGCGTAAGTGAAACAGGAAGGAACGAAAGGGGATAGGGAGGTTATCACTGAAACTTAAAACAAACGTAAATGAGACTGATCACGGAGGAACAAACCGATCCTACGAAGACGGGGGTAAGAGCTACCGCTCACTAAGGGAACTCCGCACTCCACTCCGAAAACCGAAACCACAGAGGACCCAAAGGGGAAGCAATCCAAGTTCGGCTTGAAGAAAAGCTTAAGGGACTGATCGCGCCCGGCACGCGCAAAGGAGTTGGCGAATTGGGGATTGCTGTGAAAAAAGGAGGGGTCAATTCTCATGAGAACTTGGTTGAAAAAAATGGGGGAAATCTGAACAACAGGAAAAAGAACGACATCACTCATCCTGAACAGAAAGAAAGGGAACCGACGAGAACTAAAGACAAAGCTCCTTGGCGTTGTTAGGGTGAAGTGAGGGTAACAGGGCCTTGTTTGGAAAGAGAAAGGGGGCAATCTGCACGGCCTGGCGGCAAGGTGGTCAGATGTGTCGAATAGACCAAGCGAAAGACGGCATCGGGGGAGACAGTAAGCCTATCCGGACTACCTAAAAGGACAATTTAAATAGCAAAGAGCCTATCTCGTCACGTCCGGTGAAATCGGTGTTTGAATCGCTCTACGCAAAGCCATTGCCTTTGCATCTACTCTTCTTTCGAAGCGGGATATGAATGCGTCGACAGGGGGGTTACTGGTAAGGGGTCTTTAACGGATTGGGCAAAATCCAGCATCCAAGTTCAACGGCAGGGATATTTAAAGTGGTTCCAAGTACAGAAGGGTCGAAAAGCGCGGGACTGGAGGGGGAAGGTTTTCCACATACATCGGAGAAAGCTTAAAAGTTGCAAAAAACGTCGAAGCACGCCAAGAATCGGACTGGTAGGATAAATTGTAGGGGGCGTGATCAGCTAGGACGATCTTGACGGCTACCTCCGCCGACCGGGCTAGATTGGGAACGAAGTTACAGTCACTTAGGAAGGGAAAAAAAGGGACGACGGGAAATCGCTCGACCGGTCTCCCTCGCAATTCCATCACTATCCCTGGGTGAAAAAGGGGACTTCAGGGCGATCAAAATTTGAGACGGTCCACACCGAAGGAGAGTCGGGGGAAGAATGTACGATAAAACAAGTCGGAAATTAAAATGAGGCTTGCCTTGGGGAAAAATCTTAATATAGTGTCAGGGGGCTGTAAAGAATCTCAAAAAAAGATTGCGCCAGCGACGTAAAATCCAGCCTGAGGAAGAGATCGAAAAGCCAAAAAAGATGAGTAGCCAGAGGACAGGTGCGAGGGCTAAGAAAGACCATCTGAGGCCTGGAGATTCTCCTCGCTTAAGGGGCCATACCAGAGATGAGCTGTAAAGTCAAAGAACAGGAGAAGACGAAGGGTCGGAAAAGAGGCTGTTACATCGGGAAGAAAAGATGGATGAGATTTCAGGCGAAAGGGGCGGACGGCGAGAAATACCGATCGTGATGGAAAAGGGGGGAAACTGTCGAGCGGGACCAGTAGCGGAGAACGAAGCCCCCGGGGGGGAAGAAAAAACAAGCCAAGAAAGTGAACAATAAATATCGCGTGACTCCCCAAGCTGTCTATCAACTGCCGAGGAAGAAAAGAACCTGCGAGCGTCCTCGGCGAGCCGCCGACGAAAAGAAAAACTTTCGTAAATTACTTTAATTTGGAAATAAAAAAGTCTGAGAGAAGGGGGAACTTGACGGAATTGACAAAGAAAGGAATCCAGCAGGAAGTGAAACTTTAGGCCTCATGAAAATAACCTTAAGTAACCAAAGTTTAGGACACATAGGCATTCCCGGGAAGCAGAGCGCGCAAAAAAGTAATTGCGTGATCCTGAATCAACAAATAAGTGGCAAAAAGGCAAAGTGACTTCTACATTCCATAGGTCAGGTCTTCTTCGCGAAAAAGTACTTCGTCCGTTATGGGCTGTTATTAAGTCTGTCTATGTCCCCGAGATAATCGGGGAAACTGAAAAAATCAAAGTGCTCCTCCCGTCCGATATGCGTTCTGCCGGTGAAAAATGAATTTTCAATCATCAACCCTAAAACCTCCATTCTCTTGCATCAGCGATAAACGGAAGTGGAAAACAGGCTTAGATGGCTTATTATTTTTGGAGGGGGGGTCTGTTTGCGGGGGCCTCAATTCTTTGGGTAAACAGTCTCATACGCCTTGGCAAATCCTGTTACAAAAAAAAACTCGCCAAAGAAAAGAAGGCGCGTTCAAAGGAAATGATCAGGAAGGGGCCCTGGGAATCCGCGAAAAGTACTACGCTTTATTCTCTCGCAAGGGGGGTCGGAACAGGGCGGCGGAGAGGGGACATTCTTATAAATAGTGGAAAAGAAGAATCGTAACAAGGAAGGAATTGAAGCGAATATGCGGGTCCAATGGAGCGGCTCCATGTGAAGGTGGGAGTGGTCGTGAAATCAGAAAAGGCATCTAAGGAAAGGGGCTCAGGCGGAAAAACCGCGATAGAAGCGCTAAGGGCTTGCGCACGGGGGAAACTCGCTGTGGGCCTAAGTCGCGCAAGAAGGAGAATGCGGGATAGAGCTTCACCAAGGGGGGCGGGAAGTCGGATAGGTATTGCTGTCTTCAAAGAAATCATCATCCTTGCGGAAACTCTCGAAAAGAAGGTTGTCAGAAAGGCCTGGTCCATGCCGGGGGGGGAAAAGGTCGGGTTAATGGCACGACATGAAATAAGAGGAATACGATCCGACCGATTGGAAGGGAAAACCGAGCGGGAAAAAATTACAGCATGCTAAGAAGTTTTTCTCTTGCGCATATGCAAATGAAAGAATGGTATGACGGTCTTGGGGCCTAAAGCGCAAAACATTAAGTAAATTGGAAAAAAAGAAAAAACCGAGCAGGCGATGAAAACATTTGCAGTGTACAACGTGCAAAGGGTACAGAAAATCCTAGAACAAAATCCTTGCGACATGGCCAGGTCTAGATCGATGGCCGCGTCATCCCCGACGTTGAAACACCGTGCAGTCGATGAGGAAGTAGGTCTTTCTTCAAAAAGGTTCACTTTTAGGGAATCTTTGGCGCAATTCACAGTCCGGAAAGTGCCATAGTGTCAGAAGGAAAAGCCCGTCGAGCAGACATAGAAAAAAGACAAGCACGAACCAGAGAAGTCGAAGGGTCGAGGCGACGCGTCCGCCACCGCTGCAAAAGCTAGTGCGCAGAAAGTTGAAAGTCCACCGCAGGCGTCCAATTAGGAAAAGAAACTAGCGTCTGACCGCCGACAACATCACGGTTCAAGGGGCGTCGAAATCAAGCTCTGTCCAAAGCCGATAAACAGAAAGGCGGATCACCCAGACGCCTCGGCCAGCAAACAAACAGGATCCAGGTCATAGACTTCTCTCAAAGGCTCCAAATTCGCGAAATTCACAAATAATCGCTGGACACTATCAAAAAAACTTGGAATAATTGAAAAAAGACAAAACCCGCTAAAATGAAAGCAACTGAGGTACTAAAACGACTCTCTCTCAACAAACCACCCAAGGAGGAGATTTCCCCTGAGGGGAGTTGGGGGAAGAATTGAGTTGCCCCCAGAAAGCGTCATCTTTTTTTGGTCGTTGGGAAACGCTAAAGTAACAGATGCTGATAGGTGAAACAACTCGTGTTTCGACTCAAAGATGGTGGAGAGGGGCGGAGACCGTCTAGTACAGGAATCGGCTTCCGAGGAAGGAGTGGCGTCTCCTCATTTCTACTTCGTTGCAGCCGTTGGAAAAAAAAAAAACGTAAAAAACATGTGACAAATATGGATGCGGCCAAAAAAAGCACGATCATTGCCCGGCAATCAAAAAGGGATCGCAGCCGTGTGAAAGGTAGCGGCGCTTCGACTCGCCCTTCTCCTGCGCGGGAAGGAGGGAAAAAAACTGGGGTCGGGAAAACTACGACGCGTCGACGCGAACGCGTGGCACCGAGACGTTAATTGCCCACAAGAGTCCAAGAAAGGGAAAAAGGAATAAAAGAGCTCTTCAGCAGCGCGAAAGGGGGGGCCCTCTTAGGAATGAAAAGTAATCGATTCGCTCTGGCAAGTTAGAAAAGGAGGGGCGAGTTAGGGAAAACGCCCGGGCCATGCAGTGTGGGTTCTCAACGACGCGCCGGTGGGGCAGGCAAAATTCCTAACGAAAACTTCAGGGAGCCCTACAGCAAAATCCGTGAAATCATAAAAAAACGCCATTGCATATGAAGAGCTCAGCAACAGAGGGACAATCAAGCTGAGGTGGGCGACACAAACGAATCGGCGTATCGTATCGGACCAGTTCTCAGTGCAGCACAAGACGAAACGGCCAGTCAGCATGTCCAAGGAGTTAAAAAGAAATGCACGAGGCCCGGGCTGAGGTTGATCAAAGCATCCGATCAAAAAGCAAGGTCATACCCGCAAACCTGTTGGGTACGATAGGGATACCGCCATGCGCCTCGACAGCCAAATTCGACGCATTCCGCCAGCCGCCGGGAAAGGAGAAAAGCCGCGCAGGAGAAGAGAGAAGTACCGCATGATACGAAGCGAGCGGGGAGGATGATAAAGCACGTCATTGATCTGATCAAGTGCGGACAAACAAAGGCGGGAAAATGAGTTACAAAAAAAGGCTCATCTCACTATTTGCTCAGCAAACAAGGAAGAAAGGCACGCACAAGGAGAAAACAAAACAAGCTTGTACTGACCGACCGAAAAAGAGGAGAGTGCCTCCAGCAGCTTCCATTGGATAATGGAAAGCCCTGCACCCAAATCTGGTTTTCGAGGGAAAAAGGGCTTGAAAAAGGAGTTGGGGGAAAGTAGCTGCAAAAAAACGTTAAAAAAAGGATGGGGCAAATCTCCGCACACATGAACAGCCCCTCAACTCCAACAGAAGATCCGACCAGGCGCCCAGCACCGGGCGAGCTCGAACGATGAAAGCAACTTGGCAGTTGGGAGGGTTGATTGGATGAAAATGGGGTGGGAAAAGTCTACAGGAAGAAATTCCTGCGACGGTGATTTGGGTCAGACATGCCGAAAACTCGCGCGAAAAGAGCAGGGTAAGAGAATCCGAGTCAGACGCAAGAGTAGGTCCGGAAAAGGCCCGACAATGCGACGTCAAGGCAAAAAAGCGGGGTTTTTCGAGCGAGAATACAGCTTTAATGCAGACGCGGGGAAAAAAAAAAACGTGGAGAAGAATGAGTGAGCAAGTGTTGTCAAGTCAGGGGAGGACATGCGGGACAAAGCAGCAAGGTCCGGAGTCAGGGGGGTTCCAACACCATGAGCGGAAGAGCGCGGAATGGATGGGTTTACAACCTCATACTGGCAAGCGTCGTTTTAGGAGTCGAACACGAAAAACTATAATGCAAGCGAGGTACGGGAGAGTGCGAGGAAAGAAAAACGAGAAAGTGACGGAGAAAGTCCTCGCCCAATCGATGTCCCGTGAAAGTTTGGAAGGAACGCTGGTCTAGGAGAAGAACTAGGGCTGATCTCTACCTTGTCCTAAAGCGCATGCCTCAAGAGGTAGTCCGAGCCCCCTTTCAGACCTCCAGCCCGAAGGCGTGAGTGTAACTAAAGAGTAGTAAATGGAGCCGACAGGGTGACTTCAAGTTTCCAGCTGAGATCAACGGGGAAGGAGGCAGCGATTCTAATACTCCAGAGGAAATTGCGGCATAGACGGAGCGAAAAAGAAAAAAAAACACAAAAAAAGATTATAGGAAAAAAGGAGAGTGCAAACTGATACTTAGAAAAAAAGGGAAGCACTATTCGCCGATTTACTCGCAGGACCGGGACCATACCCATAAAGTCAAGAAGTTTAAAAGGCGCCGAACTTGGGGTAAGGTCAGATGAATAGTGAATGCGGGTCAAGTCCTGCAGGAGATGGCGTAAGGGCGCAGAGAAATAACGATCGGGATGGCATCGCTTTATACAAGGTCAGGAGAGGACAGTCGCTAGAACAAGCAAATCCCGGGAGTCAAACGTCACGAAATCTATTAGTAGGGAAGGATTTCGAATTCACGCGGAGAACTCTAAGTCCTCTCCAGACCGCGCGAGTCGAGTTGATCGCCTACCACGAAGCTGTCGCCATGATGTGAAGGGTTGACAATAAGGAAAGCCGTGCGAGGAATCGGGCCTCGAGGACCATAATGAAGCAGCCGGACGAACGCTGTGATTCCTCCCTTAAGACCCTGAAAAAAAGTGTCTCCACGCAGGTCCCTATCCGGCACAGACGCCGAAAGGAATTAGGGGGAAGAGTCGGAGATCAAAACAACCAAGCTTGCCTTCACGGGACGGCGGGAAAAAAGTAATGGGCCTGGAATTCGGAGAAAGATGATTTCGTAAAAGGAAAGGACTTCCGGAACGTCTCTCTAGAGCAAGCGTCTAAAAAAAACTTAAAAGGCGCCAGCCTGTCCTCTGCCGTCAGCCTTTCAAAAACAAAAAATTAAAACACGGGAACATCAACCAAATCAAACACGGAAAGGCGCTAAGCTCTGATATCTACAGGTCAGGCTGGCGCGGTAGATGTGAGTTATTGGGACATGGGTGAAAGGATTTGGGCAACAGGAGGGGGAAAACCGGCGAGGATAAGGGGCAAAATGCCTGAAAGCACTACCTTACGAAAAATCATACGGCGAGTGAAAAAATGAGGAAAACGACCTTTAAGCAGTGAGTCGGCCGACTCTGGAGGAGTGGGAAGAGACAAAGGTCTGGTCTCTCCTGAGGCTGCGGATGTGCTTGCCGATAGAACACGTGCAAATAGTTACCCACTGAGGACAAGGATTAGGGTCAGCCGGGGATAAGAGAAGAAAACGTGAGGGAAGGAGCAATCAGAAAACCCCGAAGATATCGCTTCGCAGTCGACTCAGAAGCGCCTAAAGCGCTCTTTTGAGCAACGAATAAAATGAGAAGGAGGAAAAAAAAAGAAAGGCGCGCAAAGTCCTGAGGTCCGAGAGCGCGTAAAAACCAAATTGCCGGAGATTGAAATTCTAGGCGTGCGGCGGGGCATCATCATCAAGCCAGGGCGGCCGAAGACGAATTCATCGCCGCCTGGGTGAACAATGGCCGGTTTGCGGAGGGGAATGCAAGCTTAAAAAAGTTTGGAGCGGGAACCTAGATACCAGAAAATCGGCCTGCTGGGGTAACCGTCACGCGGTTCTAGGGGGAAAAGTAAACTGAACGTGCCAGGATAAAAGAGGATGGTGCTCAAGATAAACAAGTCCTAGAATTGAGACGGAAACGGCTGACGGTGGGAAAACCTGGTAAGCCTGGGCCACAAACTGAAAACATCAAGCCAATCCGTTTCAAGACCAATAAAACTCGAGAGCGGGCACAGCGGGAAGTCAACGGTCCGGACCAAGGGTTAAGTCTATGGGAATGCGGTCTTCTTCCAAGGGCACTTCGGAAAAAAAGGGTGCGCACCCGCGCGCGGAAAATGCGTGGGGGGGAGGAGCTACGCCCGCTCTCCTACCTGCTTTCGTACAGAACACGAACGCGACAGGCGGTTCGAGGCCGCGCCGCAGTCTACGCTGCCAAACGACGAGCAAACAGATTGGGTGATTCAGAAGCCGCCCAGCGTCAATGCTCAAAAAAAAAACAAGGCTAACTACCTGGTCGAAAATCAAACGGGTGTAAACTATCTTAAGAAAAGTAGTAGTCAAACCTAAATGCAAACTCCGAAACTGTCTGGGGATACCCTCGCAAATCGTAAGAAGTACAGGTCATAGCCGGCGAAAAAAAAAATAGTCAAAAAGTAGAGAGGTGACAACGCTAGCGCTGAAACGCTAAATAGGTAAGCCTTGTCAAACGACAAAAAAGATGACTCTGCATGTGTGCACCCTCCAAGTCAACTAAAACTACATCTATCAAAACAAACCAAAAGAGGAGGAGGGAGAGGTCCGTTTTAGGAACATCCTGAGTGCCCCATAAATCGAAATGGGGTTCGGTTTGCCCTGATTCAAGATGAAAAGGAGGTGAAGCGGTTCATAAACAAAGTTTGGCTAACGACGGAGGGGGGAGATGGGGTGGCCAGAGAAGGGAGATGCCAAACATCTGCGGACTATGCACCGCAGGTCTCTCCTGTTCAGGAGAAAATCGGCGGGGGGGCAGAAAGACATGGCGACGGAGAGTTGCTAATGTGGGAAAGTGAGGACTGCTGAAAGCGCGTTACCTAAATTGAGAAAGTGGAATCAAAAAATTTAGTGCGCAAGCGAGTCAGCGGTAGGCGGCGGCGCCGAAGGGGGAGCAGCGAGTGCAAGAGTGCCTGGACTCAGCAAATCAAAAGCTTCTGCACTAAAAAGAATTGTGCCAGGAGCGAGGGGTTCTAAACCAGAGGACGTGAAGTGAATGAAGCCGCAGTCTTGAAATCATCGACGGCACGGTGGACCTCGGGATGCCGGGCAATGATGGGTATCTCAGCCTCGGGCCATGGGTAGACAAGGATGGGGGGGCTATTAGGTAGCCCGGCCGAAATCACTGGTTGTGATACAAGACAGCGAAAGGGCCATTAGAAAAGTGAACGGGCTTACTTTATCTTTAGCAAAAAGAAATACGATAAAGAGGCCCGGGGAATAATGCAGAACGACTGAAAATCGATAAGACCGCTGGGAAATGTCGCCTAAACGTAATCTGAGGGTACGAGAAAAAAAGCAAATCTTTACTGACACGCAGAAACCTTACAGGTCCGAGAAATGAGGGCTAGACCCTGCCCAGAATGGCTATGCCGCCCCCTGGATGGAGGCAAGACTCCATCCGATAAAAGTAGGCTCCCTTCAAACTGGTTTTGACCTCGCGACCGAGGAGACAGAAACTCAATTAACTTAGGGGGGCCAGTCCGGAAGGGGAGAAGTCTCAACGACGCGCTAGGAATAGCGGGGGCCATGATATAAGAGAGAATCGGGCTAATAACTTCACTCACGGAAAGGGGCTGAGAACAAAACCTCATTAGAATGACTACAGGGGTTAAACGATGATCAACGCACTATTTCTAGCACAAAACAACCTCCGCCAGCCAAAACTCTCCAAGAAGATGGAAACGACGACTGCCAAGTACAGGATGGCCTCGCCTGATCCAAGGGAGGCGATAAAAGCCCGCACGCAAAAAAAATTAGTTGTCGAGGAGGGGGTGACCATGATTTGGCCAAAAGGAAAAAAAACCTGGTTACCACAAAGCCTTTTTCCATAAATAAGAACAAAGGCCCAGACCACTCAATCAAAAGGGACGCCGCCAAACTGCGGATATAGAGAAGAAAAGGAGACGGGAGGTGTGGAGGGGGGGAGGGAAAAGAATTTGGGGGAACATTCACCTTCATATAAGCCGGGGGCACAAAATGGCAGGATGGTCGACGGAAGACCGCGCTCTCAGCACATCGCGAAGTAAATCGCGACCGGCGAATCATCGATACAACGAATTCCAGTCCCCATCCGATCGCTCCAGGAATGGAAAAACGGGGGTTGGTAAAAAAAATCAGAGAGGCCAAAGTCCGTTCAGAGCCGGCTGCCCTTTAGCAGTAAAAACGTGTGGGCGTCGGGTCTTTAATTTCGGAATAAAACCAGGGCCGGATGGATAAGATTGGGTTCACACTTCAGAAGCAAACGGAGAGATGACGGTAGGGGTAAACCAATATCAAATGGGAAAAGAGTCGTGGTCGTCCGGCACGACAAACGAAAACGTGACGGGGTCCGACTAAAGAAAAAAAGACCTCAGGTCCGATAAAACACTAAACGCAAAAGCTCTCGAGTTTCCCTTGGAAGTTGCAAAGAAAAGGAGGGGAGATTGAACGACGAGGACGATAGATTTAAACAAGCCTGGAAAATAAGATCTGGGGAGAGCGGAGTCAAAAGTTTAGCCTCCATAGCCTGAAGAGTGGAAAGAATGTAAGGGAAAGATCGATTGAAAGAAAAGGACCAGTTTAGAAGCTTTTAAGGAGGTGTACTGGAGCAGGGAGAAGGAGCCACGAAGATTAGGAACTCGAACGAAAAACCCACAAA
>Ga0179593_1584163_pt1 | contig 10965 bp, 27 predicted proteins | sample CZODoug2_1_08_16_FD_185931 | JGI IMG/M metagenome (GOLD analysis project Ga0179593, IMG submission 185931) | Vadose zone soil fungal communities from Angelo Coast Range Reserve, California, USA - CZODoug2_1_08_16fungal (PacBio error correction) | ecosystem: Environmental > Terrestrial > Soil >...
ATCTTACTGGAAAGGAGAATATGGAAAAAAGGCCACCAAGGTGGCCCTGCGTAAATTGCAGGATGTCAATCGGTCTACTGAGAGAAAGGGAAAGGGGAGAAGGCAAGAAGCAATCGAGCGGTTCCCCTCACCAAAAGAAGTGAAGGATACGGTCTTGGGAAAGGGGGGGGGAGACGGGGTTCAATTTGAAAGGAATGCATTCTGCGGGGGAAAAAGGAAAGAAAGTAGGAATATCTGGGGAAAATACAAAGGGAGCTGGAATGAGAGGGGAAAGACAATGCCGGAATCCTGGTACCAAGAGAAAGAAAGATTCGCGAACCACCTGAAAAGGGAGGGGGGGAAATGAGGCCCATTTGCAAAGTACCAGGGGAGGATCAGGGGAAAAAAAAACCCAGTGTTGCAGAAGCCGTACGGAAAAAAAAAAAGGGAGGAGTGAAAGCGGTATTGGTGGTGAAGGGTTGAAGTAGAAAAAGGTGGTACTCGGTGGAATCTGAAGGGGGGCCCCCACCTTCACAGCGGGGGAAAAAAAAGAGGGGCGAGGCCGCCAAAGTTTCCGGAGGAAAGAAGGGAGTGGCATTTATGGTGGGCGTGGGGGGGAAAAGACATACCAAGACTCCCGAAAAAAAAAAAGGAGCCTTTAGTAGGTTTGTTTGAAGGCGAAAGGGGTCCGGGGGGAAACAAAGGGTGGCCGGCACCGAAAAAAGGAAAATGGCGACCTTCCGGCAAAAGAGGAGGAAAAGTTGTGACTGAGAGAGGGCAAGAATCCCTCATTTGCTGGAAGGAAAACCCTGGCATTCAACTGCCTGGACGGAAAATACAGGGACAGGTTTTTGAGAGGAAGAGGTTTGTGACGTATTGGGAAGAGAATGGTATTGAAGTCCTTTTCCCTTGTGGGAAAGGGGGGGCCACCATTTGTGCCAGATTCTCGTCATGAGGAGAAAAGCAGTCCTGGGAATGAAGGGGGGGCCGGGTTTAAAATTCAAAATCATGGAAGGGGAGGGGGGGAGTAAACGTGGCAATTTTAGTAAGAGAAAAAGCAGTCTCCTCTAAAAAAAAAAAACGTGGGAGAAAGGGAGCGTGTGTATTGTTTCGAAATACAAGGAGCATGTCTCTCCACAATTGATTAAAGAAGGGAAACAAACGAAGTGCCGCTTCCTTGGCCTTGGAGAGAAAAAGTTCCCAAAAAAGGGGGGGGAGGGGGGTGGGAAGGGTATCCCTGGCTCAAGAGGGTCACAGGGCGGCTTGGCAAATCCATCTTGAGAGGGGGGGGATAGTGTTGTACCTCATGCTGGAGAAGGGGAAGACAGAGGAGAAGAAGCGTTCTGTTACGAGGGGAAAAAAAAAGGGACGCTTAATCCTTAATTCCCGAAGGGGGATAAGGGGGGGGGGGCGAAGAAATTTCTATAGGGAAGGAAAAAAAAGCGGACGGCGTTCCGTTGCATAAAGGAAAAGAGGCAATAAGGTTGTTCGGCGTCCCAATCAAAAGGGAGAGAGGATTGTTGGTATCTCCTACCCAAGATAAAGGAAAAAAGGTATGCATCCAGGCATATCCACCAACGATTTGAGACGGTACGCGGGACAAGAGAGGAGAGGAGAAGTGTAAAGTTGGGGTTCAGAAAAAAAAAAAAAAGGGTTCGCATCTCTGGTCCCCTCATCCCCTTAGGGGAAGGAGGGGGGGGAAAGTATGGAAAAAAGAGGAAAGTATACGGGAAAACTGTCCAGAAAGGAGGGAGAAAGAGGGATCGATTATCTAAAGAGGGGGGAATGAGAAGAAAGGCTCTTCTATTGAAAAGGGAAGGGGAACAGTAAAGGGAAACGTTGGGTAAGAAGAGCACAGCCCGTTTGAAAGGAAGCTGCATCGCATCCATCCAGGAAGGAAGCCCTGTGGTCCTGGGTGGAGGAAAAAAGAAGAGATAGGGAGGGAGGGGGAAAAAAGCGGGGGGAAAGGGTCCCTCCGAAAAGGGGGGATTCTTGTTCCTCTTGAAAAAAAAAAAGGGGGAGAGGGCCGTAAGGTCGCCTAGTTTCTCAACCAAGAAAGGAAAGGATGGGAGGACATTGAACCGGAAAAAAAAAAAGGGGGGGGGAAAGAGAAACCCGGAAGAAATGGAGGTGGCTTTTAGGGAGGCATCAATAGAAGAGGGGGTAAGCGTCTATGTAATAGGGGAGGAGTAATCGGAACCCCAAGAGGAAAAAAAAAAGGAAGAGATATTCCATCAAAGAAGGTAAATCGACGCTTACAAAAAGAGAATGAGGAAGTCAATAAAATGCAACCGTAGGAAAGAAAAAGAAAAGGGGGCGCAGGAATAAAAAAGTCTATATAAGGGGAGAAGATAATCCATCTTGGAAAAAAAAATCGGCGAAATTTACTTTCAAAGAGAAAAAAGGGAAAAAGAAAAAAGAACACTGCAGCTTCGGAGAGGGGAGAAAAAAAAAAGGGGGGGAACCGCAGATTCTGCGTCTGACCTGGAACCACCTCTTCACGGAAAAAAAAGAAAGGATGCGAGGACAGATCAAGGAGAAAAGAAATGCGAATGCATTAACAAAAAGGACAGGAAAGGAAACACATCATTCAAGAAAAGAAAAAAAAGAGAAAGAAAAGTTGACACCTCTTTAGGAGAATCCGTGATCTACGAGAGGAAACACACAGAAAAGGGACAATACTTTCAACTCAAGAAGAAAGGGAAAAGGCAGGGCTGTACCCTAGCTGAGAACGAACGGGGGGGGAGGAACCACCACTACACTGCTGAAGAAAAAGGGGGGGGGGAAAGGAGAGGAGTTAAAAAGATGGCCAATTGATTCATTACAGCGAAAGGGGAAGGGAGGGCCCACTTCGATACCACCAAAGAAGGAGGGGGGGGGATTCAAGAGAGGTCTGGTGGGAAGAAACAAAAGGATGCTGATGGAAAGGGTATCAGGGGAAGAGGAGGGAACCAGCCACATTAAAAGAAAGGAGAAAAGTTGAGCGCATTACTTGAAAAGGGAGGAAAAGGAAAATGAGCAGTGTCAACCACTAAGAGAGAAAATCCGACATTTCTCTTGAAAAAAGAAAGAGTAATGAGGTCAACAACTATCCCAACAAAAAGAAAGAGAAAGAAGCAGGATAAGCCGCCGCCTCATTGGGGAAGGAGAAAAAAAGGGGAAGAAGGGACCACACTGGAGACGTGGTCAAGACGGATCAGGGACACGCCCGTCTTTAAAAGAAAGGGGGAAGAGGCCTCTGGAGTGGGAAGAAAGCAATTACACTTGGTAAGAAAAAGTACTAACAGTGAAATACGTTTGTTCGGGGGGGGTAGCGGAGCCTGCGTTCTCATTAAATAAAAAGTGAAAAGAACAAAGCGAACTCAACCTCAACGCGAAGGGAAAGGAAGAAAGGGGAAAAGAAAGCGGGTTCTGCAGGAAAAGGGGCAAAACAAACTGGAATAACATCCCTTGAGAATGGGAAAAGAGGCATAAAAGGCCAGCCAGCCATCCCCAGAAAGGCACCACATCTCAAAGAAGATAAAAAAGGACCGGCAGGACTGCATTGACTTCCATGGAAAAGGAAAAGCAGCAACTGCTTTCTTATGAGAGGAAAACGCAAATCACATTGAATAGGCCAAGATGGGGTTGGCTCGGAAGAGGAGAAAAGGGGAGTGATGTTCAAAAGATTTCGGCCCCCTAAAACAAAAAAAGAAACCTTACACAAAAACCTATAAAAAGGAGTTGCAAGGGATGAAAGGGGGAATTTTCAAAAAATAAAAAAAAACGGCCAACCATCCCTGACAACAGGAAGAAGAAGGACAGAAGGAAAATGTGCGTTCCAGGAAAGATGTAAGAGAGTATCAAGCGTAAGGGGAAAAAAATAAACATCCAAAAAAAAAAAGGGGGGCACTTTTTTCAAAAAAAAAAACATAGGCTAAAAAAAAACATGGGGTCACAAACTGTACCCTTGGGGGAAAGAGAAAATGAGGGCGCCAATTCTGTTGAAGGGAAAATGGGGCTTGAAAAATCAACTGGTCCCAAGCCAATACGATTCTTTTTGTCAAAAGGAAGAGGGAATGCGGTCCCCTTGATTCAGGTCAGGTCCCGTTTAAAGGAGGTCGCCATTCTACTGTTAGGAAATAGAGACTGGCCTGCCGTGGATCAGGGAAAAAAAATGCATTACTTGGAAGAAAAAGGGGAGGAGAAAAAAAATCAACTTCTAGAATGAAAAGGGTAGTGTTGCTTGCACAAGGAGGAAGGGGGGGAAGGTAGGCTGAATTTTCCTAGGGGGGAGAGGAATGCATCGGCAAGCCTCATACCTAGGGCAAAATGGAAAGAATGAAAGTAAAGTACGATACTCGAAAAAAGAAGGAAGGGATGAGGCCCCTCTATAGAGAGCGGGAAGGGGTGACATCATAGTTTTTCAAATGTGCAAAAGGGGGGGAAAAAGGGAGTGCAAGGGATTCATCGGCGAGGGGAAGAAAAGAGGTATCAGTACTTCAAATGGAAAAGTGCCACCTCACCCCTACTTTAAAGAGAGAAAAAGAAGGGAGAGTAAGTTTCTAAGGGAAAGCCAGTTAAATGCATTTCCAAGGAAACAGGCCCAGCGTTAGAGGGAGGAAAATACATTCTCTTGGGGAAAGAGAATTGCTGTCCACTGAAGACCAAGGAAGAAAGAAAAAGGAAAGCACCGACAGATAAAGAGGAAAAAGGGATTGGTGTGGGCAAATTAACCAAAAGGGCACGTACCGGATGTAGTCAGGGAGAAGGGAAAAAAAAATTGGGCGCCAAAGTCGTACATAAGAAAAAGCGAATTTCCTTTGGGGGGGGGGAAAGAGTGCGGTTGAAAGGAATCTGAGGCGGGTTCCGAAGGGATTTTAGGGGAGTACGTCTTGATACCGGGACTGAATGCGGAGGGAAGGGGAAGGGATGGCAGGCCGAATCTGGGGAAGTTGCCAGTGGTTTTAATGGGGAACAATTCAGCTTACTCAATTGGACAAAGAGGTAGAAGTTGGTGATGTGGAAGGGGGGGGACTGAGCCCGCATCATTGTGGAGGGAAAAAAAAGACACTGAAGATTTCTACGCTTCAGAGACCAAAATCGAGGGGGGCAAGTAAAGTCTTGCGTAGAAAAAAGAAAATAGTGGCCTGCCCGACTAAAAGTAAAAAGAAGGGGTCCTGATCAGGGAAAGGGGGGGTGAGATGTTTTCTGTGAGTGGAAAAAAAAAAACTGTGACTTTCGACGGGGCAAAGGAGATTTCAATTGCTCGAATGTTCCAGGGTGGGGGGGGAAAAAGGAAGGAAGGCCTTCGCTCGAATAAAGGAGGGGGAAATTGCAGGCCAGGCGTTTAGAAGGGGATGACGGTTGATTAGGGGGGGGTTGGAGTCCAAGGCAAGTAAGTAAGGCTCACTCAGGATAAGGGGAATCGCACCAATATCAATCTTATTCAGGAGGTAAATGTAAGTTGCTTTCCAGCGGAAAAAGAGAGGCATTTCTCTCATCAATTGAGTAAAGAAGGGGGAAAAGGAAGCTGCCTGTCCCGGGGACGTCCAAACAGTTTTGGTCCAATAAGAAAGGGGTAAGGTGAAATGCACAGTTCTCAACTTAGGGGCGCAGAAAGCGGCTTCAAAGCCAGCGTTCTAGGGGGGGGGGGGTGGAAAGAAAAGACATTGAGTCCGGGATCGGGGAAGTGAAGGACCTGTAGAGCATTCCTCGGAGCGGGGAAAGGAAGGTATCAGTAAGCCTAGTCCTGCGAGCAAACGGGGGGAATGCGAAAAAAAAAAGAGTAATGGTTGCTGGTACCGCAGAGAGAAGGAAAGAAAAAAACGTTCCATCAGAAAGAAGGGGGGGGGACAACCGGGTGTCAAACCCGGAAAGGACGGGATTGGAAGGGGTTGGTATCGAAGAAAGAAGAAAAAAAGAAGGGGGACCATCCATGGGCTCAGAAAGGGGAGGGGAAAGGACGTTCGAGGACAGTCTTTTCAGGAAGGGGGGGGGGGCATGAGGGTTTATTGTGAAAAAAAGAAAAAAACAACGGAAGGAAAGAGGGTAAAAGAAGGAAAGGGGAGGCCTGGAGGAAAGTATGTAACAAAGGTGAACCTAATCCTGACTTGAAGGAGGGAGGGAGCAAACCGGTCCGAATGATCGAAAAGAAACAGAAGAGGGAAATAGGGAATGGGATTCTTCGGGGAAGGGAAGGTGTTGAGAGAAATGCATTCGACCAGGTGAGGAAGAGAGGGAAGAGAATCATTCCTTTGGGAGAAGGACTGTGGGGAGGGGGTGCGTATTAATCTCATAGAGGGAAGAAGTTGAAAGTTCTAATTCAGGGAGGGGGGCTTGTTCAGAATTGAACCAAGGTGAAAAGGGGTCACGGAATGATTTTCTCAATCAAAAGTTTAGGAAAGGGCTTCAATTGAAGAGGAAGGTAAAAGCTAAATCTGCTCCCCTGAAAAGGGGCTATCGGGGCCGTTGCCTTAGGGGAAGAAAAGGAGGGAGGCGGCCCGAGAAGACCTTTCTGTCAGGAGAGAGACAAAAAAACACAACAACGAAGTGGAAAGTCCAAAAAAAAAGCTCCAATCGCGTCTACAACAGCAGGAAGGAGCGGAAGCGAAAGGCAACCTAAGTAGCAAAAAGGTGCGCCTATGAGAAAAAAAAAGGCTTTCCTGGAAGGGAAATGACTCCCATGCGGGGGAGAGGGGTTTGCTAAAGGCGTACCTTTACGGAAAGAGCAAGAAAAGAAAATCGAAAAAAGAATCAATCTCCAGGCGTTCTCAGAGGACCCACGCAGATAGAGAAGAAGGATTCCTTACTAACAAATGGAAAAAAAAGGAAAAAAAAGGGAATATTCTATTCATGAAAGGGAAAAAGGGGAAGAAATGCAGGAGACCAATTGGGAGGTGCCAGCTCAATAAGAATCAAAAAAAAAGTCGGTAACCTGCTGGAAGGAGGAGGAGAGAAAGGGGTCTAGAAGAGAAGAAAGGAAGGGCACTCACATGTGTCTGGAGAAGACTCCAGCCTCCTTTATGGGGAGGGAAAAAAGGAGAAAGTACTTTTTGTGGAGAAAAAAAAAAAAGGGGAGAGAAACAGTGGGCCTGATCTGGGGTCAAGAGAGAGCATAGAATTATTAAGGAAGGAAATCTACAAGAGGGCAGGTATGCTGGACTATCCCCGGGACCAAAATCAATAAGGAAGGTCAACAAGGGTTTGGTGTAAACAGGGAAAAAACGTAAAATGAAAATGGAACTTTGTGGGGAGGAAGGACGTCTCATGATAGGAGGGGGGGGAACAATTCCCGATAAGCTTTATGAAAAAGAAAAAGGGTGCAGAAGGAAGCAGGATTACGATTCACACGAAAGGGGATAAGCTTCCCCATCGAAGAAAGAGGCACTAAAGGCCCATTTCCCTTGAAAGACTAACCGGCTCAAGTCTTAGGTGAAAAAAAAAAAAACAGATCCATGATGGGGGGACAAAGCCGCCTGGAAGAAAAGCTAAAAAAAACCACGGGGGGAACTGCATCAACTACACACAAAAAGGGAGGAGAAAAAATGGTCCTGTGGGGAAAAGGAAAAGGATCGGCTCCAGTTGGGGGGGGTAAAAAAAGGACCACAATTGGGAAGAAAAGGAGAGTTTTCCTCTCTGGACAGAGGAAAAAAAAGAAGGAATTCCGGAGATCGTTTTGGGGGAAAAGGCGAGCTTCTTGATCTACAGAAAGGCACTGAAAAAACTCAAAAAAAGGAAATACAAGTAATTCAGCAAAGAAAAAAAAGGGAACCTGCAATGCCCATACGAGGAGAGGAGCGAAAAAGCGATATGGTCCTGCCAACTGTAACTAAAATGGAAAGGGAAAGAGGAAAATAACCCTTGAAAGGAAGGAAAAAAGAAAAGATCGAACCCACAGAAAGGGGAAGTGACTGCCATTTTGGAGGGAAGCAGCAACTGAGTTCTTCGGGAGCGCTAAGCAGAAAGGGGAACTATTCCTATCTCGAATTGGGGGGCGAGGAGGGAAAGGAAATCGTGGAAGGGGGTGGGGCTTAAGTCCAAAAAAATACCAGACTCATCGCCTATAAAAAAAGAAGCTCCTCCTTGTGTGGGAAAGGGAGGAAGGGGGTACTGTTTCAACTTAACAAACAAGGAAACAGGGGAATACGTCCTTGCACAAAAGGAAAATATCCTGGCAAAGAAGTTTTCCGGCGAGGGTGATCAGGAAAAAAAAAAAAAAAAGAAAAAAAAAAAAAAAAACAAAACAAACCAAAACCCCACAAAAAAACAAAAAAAAAACACCACAAAAAAAAAGAGAAAAGTTGTGGGAACCCCTTAAAACAGCACAAGCGGCCATGAAGTTTTTTCAGATTCCTTCAAACGCAATAAAGGGGGAACAAACTGGTTAGCCTTGTGGCAGCGTCTTTACCTACGGGAGGGGCGCCAAGGATCACACTTATAAGAAAAGCCCATAGCACCTGTACGGGCAAAGGGGGGGACTGGTACGCTTAATGAAAAAAGAAGTCCGGTGTTCTCTAATATTGAGGGAGGGTCAAAGGTCCCCGTGGAAGTGGAATCAATGAGGAAAGTATACCATCTGGACTTGTAATGAAAGAAAAAATGAGAGAGACTGGCTTCTTGAATAAAGGGAAAAAAAAAGATTCACAAGGGAAACCTTCGCCACGACGAGAAAAGTAGACCTTTCAAGTATTGGTGAACAGAGGACGTTTCAAAATCTGGGGAGGGGGAGGGACGGGGTGAGTCCAGAAGAATTCTAAAACGAAGGAATCGGAAAAAAGGAAAGGGGAAAACATAGAAAATGGCCCCTTAAAGTCAGAGATAGAAAAAAAAAAAAAAAAGAGGGGAGGAAACTCGTAAACAGGACGTTTCCAATAGGGGCAGGGGGCCTCGGTAAGCAGGGATTGCCTCTGCCTCGACGAAGGAGAGGAACAGGTCACCGAAACCAGCTTCAATACTGCACAAAGGGCAACATCCCACGATTTCAAGTGGAAGAGCGTCCTCGGGGTGGTGCGACTTTGCAAGGGAAAAAAAAGAATGCAGGAGGAATTGAGAACACCAATTCCACGTCTCCATCTCGAGATATGCTCTGCTGTGAATACATTCTATGGGAGAAGAAGGTGGGAGAACAACTACTGGAAATGCCTTAATCAATGGAACCAAGCACCTACCTAAAAAAGGGGGGGAAAACCGATATTTATGGGTGTGGGGAGTAAAAGGATGGCCAGTGGAGGGGATGACATGGTCTCCGGAAAAAAGCAGGGGGAGAGCAGTAAAGCCGGGAAAAAAAAAATTTTCCATTTTTGTGACCAGACAGAAAAAGGGGGGAGGCGTCAAACAAAAGCAAGGAGTTTTCTGTGGAAAAGTGGCAAACAAGGACTCTTTCTAGAGGCCGTCCAGGCGGGACGAAAAGGGGGTCCGGCTTGCCTGCCAGGGGGAGGATGGAATGGGTGTGCTTGGTTACATTGGGGAGAGGGAAATCAAAGGGACAACAAAAAGAGGAAATGGGGAAGGTCGATGTTCTTGGGGCCGGAGAAAAAAAGGCAAACTCCAAATTAAAAGGGGGGGAAGGGATGGAAGGGAACACCATCTCTATGGCAGGAGGGGGAGTAGTGAAAAAAGAGCTCAGTTGAAAAAGGGGGCACAACCTGACATTTCCTGATCAGGGACGGAGGGGGGGAAATTATTTGCGTCTTTGGTGCCAGGAGGAAGGGGGGGGGGGTCTAGGGGGAGGGCGACAGTTATGTTAAAGTGGAAAGGAGAAAGCACTTGGAGGGAAAAAAAAAGCGTCTGGGAAGGGACAGGGTGCATGGTGGAAATGAAAAACGGAATTTGATTAGCTTTTTGAGGGAAAAAGGTATTACTGCTCAAAAGGTCCTCTAAAAAGAAAAGGGTCCGTAAGTGCGTCGGAGGGGGATCTGACCTCTAAGAAAGTGTAGCTCCACAATTGATGAAAAAGAATTACGGAAAGAAGAGTACCCGACAGGAAAAGTTCTAGACGGAAGAGTCACAGGGGTTTTTCCCGAAGAAGGGTGAAGGGGGGGGCATTTCTCCATTGGCTGAAAGGTATAAAAAGGCGTCTTGCAAAGACAAGAGGGAAAGGGGTGGGGGCGGTTGGGGGGATGAAGGTACGCCCGGACGTTACAAAAAGGAATGAGAAAGGAAGAGCGGAGCTGGTTCCATCGCGCAGTATAAGTAGCACGTAACCTGTACGGCCATGTAGGGGGGGGGGAGGGGATATTGAAGGGGGGAACGGGTACCGCCGATCTGAAGAAGGAAAGGGAAGAAAACAACGTTCCATCAACAGACGGAGGGGGGGAACAAAGGTTCCCCACCCGTTGAAAAGGAAGGAAGGTGATTGGGGTGTATAAAGAAAAGGAAGAAAGGGCATTCCCTCCAATGGAGAGACAAGCCAGGCTTTGGAGAAGGAGGATTCCCAGGCAGGGGACAAGGGAAAGAGGGACTGGGGGTTTTGAAAAAAAACAAGTCCTGGTCTCAGCGCGGGTAAAAAGGAGGGGAAGGGATTCGAGGAGGAAAAAAGAAAGTGATGGAGTCAGGAATTTAACAAAAAAAAGGGAGAAGCACCTTCTCGATGATTGCAAGAAAAGTTGAGAAGCAGCTAACTACAACACACCTGGGAAATGCGTTCTGGTGAAAGGAAGACTGGGGGGCGAGCTGCAGGAGGGGGGGATGCTAATTTATCGGAAGAGAAGGCCAAAGGGGCTCCATTAAAAGCCTGGTGGGGGGGGGGGGGAAGGGAAGGCAATCTAAGGAAAGGGAAAAGTTCAGCGCGCCGGCTGCCATGGGGGAGGATTTTCAGATTGAACAAGGAGGATGTACCAGTAAAGTACGCCTGGATTTTCGGGGGGGGGTATGCACTCTGGCTTCATGGGGAACAAAAGGGAAGCAAAGGAGATCGTACTGTTGGTCATAGGGGAGATTCCCGGCGTTGGAAGGCGCCGTTTCTAGGACATCTTCGCAGGGGACGGCTATGGGGGTAGTCTAGAG
>Ga0179593_1540606_pt1 | contig 10964 bp, 17 predicted proteins | sample CZODoug2_1_08_16_FD_185931 | JGI IMG/M metagenome (GOLD analysis project Ga0179593, IMG submission 185931) | Vadose zone soil fungal communities from Angelo Coast Range Reserve, California, USA - CZODoug2_1_08_16fungal (PacBio error correction) | ecosystem: Environmental > Terrestrial > Soil >...
AAAAAGGGGGGGATCTTTCCAATCTAGAGAAGAGAGTTATCGCCTAAAAACCCCGGGAATGGCCACTCCTCCTTGAAACATTTGAGGATTGGGTGTTGGCTTCAATCTTGGAATGGGCGGGCACCAGAAAACTGGGAAAAAGGGGGGGGAAGGTTGGGGGGGGGGGGGGGGGGGGGGGGGGGGGGGGGGGGGGGTTTTGTGTTGGGGGGGTTGTCGGAAAAAAAGGGGGGGTGTGTGTCGATGCGAAAGGAAGGGGATCTGGTGGATGAAAGAAAAAACTTTGGAATAAAAAGAGGGGGAACCCAACTCTTCCATAAAACGTCCTCTACACCTCGGAGGGGGAAAAAGGGAAAACGTTTCCGAGAGAGAAGGAAAAGGGTTCTCTGGGGCGGTTGAAAAAAGGTTTCCCTGGGAGAAGAAAAAGATGCGCATATTCATAAGTTCAAGCTTTGTATTAACGTACGGGGGGGCGCCCGGGTCACTGGGGAGGGAAGGGGGAAAAGGGGCCCATTGGGCAGGAGAAAAAAAGGAAAGGGTGCTTTTGATGGGAGGGATGAAGGAACCTCGCGCGATGAACCGTCTTTCGCGGTGCTACCGGAGAGCAAAATGCTTTGCTCTCAAGAAAAGGGATTCCAAGAAAGTCAAACTGATCAGAGCAGAAAAAAAGGAGGAAGGGGACGCTAAATTGGTCTGCTCATAGGGACGACTCTTTGATCCCACCCGGAGAGGAGGGGCTACGGATTCAGCGAACGTAGGAGGCAATGATCCGAAAAGAAATATCCTTGTTAGAAGATGCGGACCACTCCTGCTATTCGGAAAAAGAGAAAAGGTGGGAAAGTGGAGCGAAGAGAGGGGGGGATAACGGAGACGGAAGAAAAAAGGGGACACCTCGCGTCGAGAGGAGGAAGAGGGAGGCAAAGAGCTACTGACCACTTGACTATATCTTCTTCAAATCCGGTAGAGAAAAGAATGGCGCCGTCCGGTTGGCTGAAGGGGGGAGGAGGGACCAGAAGGATCTGAAAAGGTGGGGTCAAATTCGGGGGATCCTGTTGCTTTCCTCCTAAGGAAGAGGGAATTTTAAAAGAAGAAAAGGGGTTCAAGTGATAACTAGGGGGAAATCTTCGAGGAAGGAAGAAAGGAAAATAAGGTCAAAAACTACTCGGCTGTTGGGGAATTTGCGCCCCGATGGCGGGGGACGTCATGGGCAACGTCTATTAAAGGGAGGGGGATCTGGGTTGAAAAAAAAAAACGCCGGGAGGAAAGCGAAAGGATGGAGAATGGTCCAACTTTGCATTCGGAATCTTATTTTTTCAGCAAAAAGGTGGAGTCATGCGAAAAAGGGAGCCGAGAGAGAAAAGAGTTACGTCGTCAGGGGAAGGACAATCTTTTTCTCTACGAAGGTACGCCCCTCAGACATGGATCCCTTTGGAAAGGAGGAAAACCATGCAGAGTGACATCTTGGGGGCAAGAGGGGGTCAAAAAGAGATCAGAAAAACGAAAGGAGGCTCGCTGTGGAAAATAGGGACGGGGGGAGGGAGACATGTTTCTTCCACAAATTAGAGGTCCTTCCCAGTGGCCAATTATTCTCCGAAGAATGGATTGAGCGTCGAGGAAGGGGGGTCCTTGAATCAGAAAGGGTGGAGAAGAATCGTAGAGTAAGACGAGAGGGGGGACCTTAACGATTAATACTCTCGTAAAACCTTTTGGGAAAAAAAGGAAAACGCAGGGTCATCAAGGGGAGCAAAGTAATTTTACTTTAGAGGGAAAAGCCGATATTTATGTCAAGAAGGTGCTTGAGTTCAGCCCTTTTGAAGAGGGACGGGGCTTCTTGCCTAAGGGGGGGGGGTCGTCCACGAGAACGCCCGCGTGAAAAAAAAAGACGGTCATTTCGGGTATGGAAGGGGGTGCCTTTCTTTGCAAGAAAGCTGGGGGAGGTTCTCGAAAAAAGAAAAAATTAAAGGGCTCATGGGAAGGAAGAAGGGTGGAACTTTCCTTAACTTGGGAGGAAGAGGGGAGAGGGGGAAGAATTCGTTATCAAACAGACCACACTACGCAGGCACGAAACGGGTGAAAAAGAAAAAAGGAGGGAAAACATTCGATGTGAGTCAACCGGATGAATTGGAAAGAAAAGCGGGGCAATAAACGGAGAAGGAGAGGGCCGACAGCGGGGAAGAAAGAAAGGAGGGAAAGCACATCTATGGGGAGGGACCGTTTCGTTTCCTTCGCCGAGTTCAAAAGGGGGGGTATGTGATTCCCGAGGAGAGCAAAAACACGCCGACGGAAAAAGAAAAGGGGCTTTGACGAAAGGATAAAAGGGGGTCGGCTGTCTCAGACCAGACTTCCGTTGAGAGAACCGCCCAAGCAAAAAGGCCCCCCCCCCCAAACAGGAGGGGGACCAAAAACCGCATGGGAAAAGAAGGATTTTTGGGACGCAAGGAGGGGAGGGGGACGGCGTCACTTAAGTAAAGAACCCTCTCCACACCCCACGGGGAACACTGCAGCCGCCTTAAAAAAAGGGGGGAGGAATCACAAGAGGGGAAGGGGGAAAAAGAAAGAAGGCTGATGTTATCGGTAAGGAAAGATGGAAAACATCAAAGTCATAGGACAGGGCCAAGTGTTTTCCGAAGGGGACGCCGACCGAAATCAGGGGGAGGATCAGGCTTCCAATACAAAGGGGAAAGCCTTTCTCGGGAGAGCGACGAAGGAGGACATTACGCTACGCAGATGAACTTCTACTCTATTTTCCAAGGGGGGGAAGTCATAGAGGGGTCATTAAACGGATAAGGAAATCAGCCAGAACGGAAAGAGAAAAAGAAAGGGCAGGTATTGGAAAAGAAAAATCTGTTGTCAATCTCATGCACAAAGAGGTTAACGAGGAAATTTTTCATCGAGCAGCACAAAATTGAGGGCAGGGAAAGTGCTTACACGAGGAAAGTAGCACTACTATGGCACCGGGAAAAAGTAAATGAGCGAGAAGATAAATTGAGGGAGGAAGCTTGTTTAGGAAGAAGAAGGGTGAGCCTTAATTATAAAAAGTATTGAGGAAAATACCGAGTCCTTCGGAAGATTTTAAAAGGAAGAAACCGGAGCGGGAATCTTTAAAGGAACGGGGAGGGCAAAACCAAAAGGTGGAATAACGTTGCACCATGACGTAAACAAGCCATCGGGTCCAGCCCATTGAAATCAATAAAAAAGCCGATTATTTTGTGAAAAAGGGAGGGCGTGGGGCAAGAGGTCCTGATGAAGGGGAGGGAGGTCCCCAGGGGATTCCTGGGAAAATGCGAGGAGGGCGAAGGAAATCACAAAAAGGAGACATGATGAAAACTGAGGGGAAAAAAAAAGAGGTTGTAAGGCGATCAATTAGAGGGGAAGAAAGCCCTTTTTGAGCTCCATCCTTTAAGTAGACTGAAAAGGGATTTGACGAAGGAAAAGAAAGGAGGTAAGTGAGGGGGGGAAAAGGAAAGTGGAAAGAGGGTGCCATCTTTCTCACGGGGGGAAGAAGCTCACTGCTCGTTCTAAAATGACCTCGAGATATCAAAGTAAGCGGGAAAGAAAAAGCCGCTCAAAAAAAAAAAAAAAATCTTCCGCAGACGAGTGGGAAAAGAAAGATGGAACATCTTTAAGGATTTTAAAACATCCCGGGGAAGGAATAAATGAGGAAGAGACTGAAGAGGGGATAAGGGGGGGGATCCATATCGGCCTTACGCCGAGGAAAAAGGGAAGTCTCCTATGATCAAAAGAGAAGATTTTGTCTAGTCTCCTTCTCCGGGAAAAGGAGAAGGAAGGGAAAAGGCCGTAAGAGGGGAGGGGAACTTAGAGCCAAAGAATTTGCTGAACTCCAGCCTGTAAAAAGTCTTCTCATATTTTGTGAAGGGGGGGGGGGGAAGAAGTAGAAAGAACAAAAAAGAAGCCCTACTTTCAGGGGGGGGATGGGAAAGACGCAGGGACCCTTGTCTCTTGGGGATGAACATCCTGTGGATTGAAAGTGGGGAGGAAGGAATCGTTCTGTAAACTTGAAAGCCTGGGAAATCAAAACAGGGGAAACTTCATGATCATTCCGATCTTGACAGGTTAAATCTTGAAAGGTCTGAGGGCGGAAAAAGGAGAGGAGAGTGGGCCGGTGGGAAAAGGGGGGGTCCAACGTTGGGGGAGAAGCGTCACAGACGGGGGACATCTTCTCCGGCGCGGCGCATAGACCCAACCCACCAGATTCCGTGCCCAAATTGGAGGGAAGCCCCGCCAAGGGGGAGGAAACCATGACAGGGACAAAAAAAGTAAAGGGAGTCGGCGTGGAAAGTAGAGGGGGGGGCACGATCATCGAAAAAGATAACTCATCGGCGCGCGCGGGGAAAAGGAGAGTGAAACGATTGGAAGTCTAAACAAAAAGGAGACCGAAATCGTTTGAACAGAAGGAAAAAAGCGCGCGCCGCGTCGTTTCTCAGGGAAATAAGTAATTTGCCATGGGGGGGGGCAAGAAGGAGAAAATGGAGAGTATGGGTTGGGGAAGCTTAAAAGGAAAAGAAAAGGGGGCGTTACTTTTCGGAAGAAAGGAAGGAAGTTGTTGTGTGTTGAAAAGTCTCGAGAAAGAGATAGGTGCCTCGGATCCAAAAAGGGGGAAAAGCGGGCGAACACTACAAGCGGGGAAATCTCCCGAAACGCTCAAGGATTTTACAAAAAAGACTGCCTCATGACGTTTCTGGGGGGAAAAGACGTGATTCGCCAAGAAGAAAATTTTCGTGGAAGGAAGTCCCTCCCCAGGGCTGTTGGAAAGAAGGTGGAAAAGGAGAAAAATGCGCCCCTTGTCCTGGAAAAAGGCGTTCTACTCTCTTCGCATCTACTATGGGGGATGGGGATTCCGTTATAACAAAGAAGATTAAGGATTGAGAAAGGGGAGGTCTGGGGAAGAAGCTAGCAATTATTGGGGGGAGAGAAGAAGGGGAAATCCTCCGCCGCAGGCCATGGGATCAGCCTCGACCAATTATTTCGGCAAGGGAGGGGGGAGGAGAGATAGTCCTAAGGCAAGACTGTGAAGACCTATCGATCCAGAGTCCAGGAAAAAAGAGCGTCAATCGAATTAGGAAGGGAGGGTCAAATATCCTTGTTCGCGGAACCACTCCTGGCTATGCTGACTCTTCTGCAGGGGGGGGAAGTAAAGTGGAAGAGCATCTCTATTGGTTAACAGGAGGAAAGGGAAAAAGAGGGGGGGGAGGGCACTCGTGAAAGGAGCAGTCTATCGGAGGGGGGGGATATCGTACCACTTTTAAGTAAAACGCAGAGGAAAACGTATCGGTCGTAAATCGATGGAGAAAGGGAAAACGATGCGAAATTTGGGAGCTGTCAGTACCAAGGGGGAATAGAAGAAAAAAAGGGAAGTTTGGCACTCCTGGGATGCTTTCTCGGGAAGCGCATTTTTCAAAAGGAGAAGGGGGATCTTGGAGATAGGGGGCCGGAAAGGGAAAAGAGGAGGAGGATTACGTCCAATCAGACGACAGTAATTTATTTCACGGGAAACGAGGAACCGATGGCGTGGAGGGGGGAAGAAAAGTCTAGACCCAGGGGGAGCCGCCGGCAGCGCCGGGGACAGATGAAAAGATCAAGAGGGAATTCTAGGGGACAACTGAAGGAGGAGGAAAGGTATGTGTTTGTGCACAAAAAAAAAACGGGGAGATCAGGCCTCAAAAGGAAGAGGCATCAACCCTCTAAGACGAAAATAGAAAGACAGAAAGGAAAACGGTGTCGGTGAAAAGGAAGGCTGCTCTAGGGCAAGTGTCCGCCCTTCAGAACCATGGGCACAGTGGCGCTCGATGGGAAAGAGGTGAACCTCTTGGGTTCCTCGAAGGGGGGAAAAGCGACATGTAAAAACCGCGGTCAGCTTTGGAACCTGGAGGGGGGGGGGATCGTGCCGTGGGGAGGGAAGCTAAAGGGAGAGTTCCACTGTCGATAGAAGGTTGGAGTCCCAGTGAAAAGGAGTTATCCGTAATACTAGGGAAAAGGCCCTTCCAGCCGTCGAGGAGGACGAAAATTGCTTTTTTTCTGAAGAGGGGGGAGACTATCTCATTTGGAGACGGGGACGGTCGAGGAAGGAAAAAGGGCGCAGGAAAGGACTTTGTATGAGCACCAAAATGGAGTAAAAGGGGCAGCTTAGAACCCTCCAGAAGCAGGTGTCACCCTTTTTCAGTAAGAAATTGTTTCCCCTACTGTTGGGTGTAGCGGGGGGAAGGAAGAAAAAAATCCTAAGTGCAGAGGAAAAAAGACGCGCGCCAAAAAGGATCAGGGGGGGGGGGCCTTGCGTGGAAGAAAAACTGGGGAGGTTCTCCTCCACGTAAGAAAGGGGGTCCTTGCTCCAGCGACAAGGTTTGAAAGGGAAAAAAAAGAGGTGGGCCTTTCTTACGGGGGAGGGGTGAAAATGGAAAGAATAAGAAAGAAAAGATTCCTGTAACCGCTGGCAAAAAAAAGGAATGTCATTTCACTCCCCGAGGAGTATTTTTGCCTTCCTGTCGGCAGCGCGGGGAGAGAAAAAAAAAACAAAAGAGGGATGAAAAAGGGAAGAGAAAAAAAAAGGGACGATCAGAAGAAGAAGAAATTGGGCTGAAAACGAGGGGGGGGAAAGTACCGTTTCGTTGCCAATCTCCCTAATTTGGTCTGTGGGGAAGGAGGAGGAAGCCCTTCGGCAAAAAAAACCGAAACAAAAGAAAGAAAAGGAGGGAGGGAAGCGACCCGACGGGGAAAGTCTTTCCTGGGGGAGGTTAGATTCTGCCACTAATGCCCACTCCGCATTTGGAACCGACCGACAGGGGGGGGTGAAAACTCGGGAGGGCCGGAGGAAAAAAGCCTACTTACAGACCGCTACAAGGAGTAAAAGAAATAAGGCCCCTTCAGATAACTCCATCCCGGCCTGGAAGTGGGGGGAAAAAATAACCGATAAGGCGGGGATGGGAAAATATGTGAGGCACGTGCGTTTTTAAGGGGAGAAAAAAGGGAAATTCCGCTCGTATGTCCAAAAAGTCCCATTATATCTTCAGCCTCTACGATAAGGAAAGGAAAAAAGCAGTGAGCGTGATCTAGAAGGTGGGAAAAGAACGGACAGGCCAGAAATGTGCCACTGGGAAGGAAGAACGGGGGCATCGACGTGACGAATTTACAAGACCATACTTCAACGATCCACAAAGACATGATTGAAGGGAAAAGCTTAAGAAAGGAGAAAAATCTTCGGTCGCAAGGAAAAAAAGAATGGTCACGGGGTCATCTAGCGCCACGGGAAGGAGGAATGGAGGACACGCTGTGGGGGCAGGAAGAAAAAGGTCGTAGGTATACTAAAAAAAAAAAACAAAACCTTAATTAGCATAGCAGAAGGGGTTAGTTCTTACGTGTTTTCTCAAATGCGGTCTCATACCCGAGGGGTGGAGAATGATTCTCAAACAGGGTAGGGGGTCTGACAAAGTTATCGCCTAAGGCACAAGTTGGAAAAAAGAGAGAAAAATTCCGTGATCGGGGGAGCCGTTCTTTCGATCATGAACCAAAAAAGAAACCCATCCCTGTGTAAATAGAAGAAAAAAAAGGATTAAAAGGAATAAAAAGGTGGCACGCCAGGCACTTTTCTCCATTGAAAGTTGACCTTCTCTGTCTGATTGGACAAGTGAAAGATGGGGGACTATTCCCCCCAATTATGGAAAGAGGGGGAGGGGCGTCCCGTGGAAAAAAGGGGAGGCAGCCCCCCGATCCTTTTCAGAGGTGGAAAAAACAGGGCCATTTCGAACAGAAGGAGAAAAAAAAGTGGAAGAAATTCGAGAAGTTCGGAGACAGACCAAGAGCATAAGTGAAGTAGCCGCGCCATCGGGGGGGGAGGTTTTGACAGGTGAGTCTTTTAGAAATAGAGGGGGGGGAGACTTGCAAAAAATGATGGAGAAAAAGCTCAGAATTCGGGGAAGAATTCTGCCCTCTGATCCTAGAAGAACGTGATACCCATATAGATTCGCTAAAGAGAGACGCGTCCCATCGCCGAAGGAAAAAAAAGAGGGGGAACAGCTGCAAAGAAAAAAAAAGATAGTGGAAGGAAGGGGTGCCGCCGAAGAGGAGAGAATCCGGACGTCGAAAGGTCCTTCGCCGCCTTCAAGCCAAAGGGAGCCTATGAGCGAGCAAGGTGGGGTTTGTGGAAGAGGAAAAGAGCGTATCATTTTACGAGACTTGGGGGGAGAAGGAGTTGCGCTCGGACTGAAGCCAAGAATCTCAAGCCGTAAAAAAGGGAGAGAATAGGGGGTAACGTTCTCGGAGGAGGAAAAAAATAGCCACTCAAAAGGCCTAAGGGGTTCAAATTGCGGGGAAGAGAAAGAGACAGTGACCCTGTCGCATTGGAAGAAAAAGCATTTCTGTAAAGTATGATCAGAAGGGGGCGGTCACGTAGACCAGTAAAACCTGGACTTGGTTCGAAAGGAAGGGAAAGGGGCTTGTTTAAAAGTGGGGCCGTGGAAGGAGGACGGGTCGATTGCCGCGAACTGGAGACCATCGTTTTTCTCAGGGGGGAAGTCCAATGTTAAAGGTGAATGACTGCAAACAAGGGGGGGGGAAAAGAAAAAAGGGGCCGGACATCGACACACACGACCACCACTTTTTCCGTGAGAAGGGGAGAAAGTAACCAACCGAAAAAAGGCCAAGTGGACGCCCAAAAAATCAAAAGAGAAAAAAATGGGATAAGGCGGCTTGGCCACAGAGGCAGCTACCCGGGTGTTTTTTTCGGGAAAGGGGAAGCGACGCGTGAAAGGGGGGGCAGCATAGAAAAAAAATAAAAAAACAACGGAGGAGGATTAAAAGGAAAAGGCTTTTCACTCGACATGCGGAGGGGGGGCAGAAAAAAAAAAAGACGAGGGAAGTTGCCACGCCGCAAGGGAGAGGGGCTCGATTTCTTTGAGGTCATCTTTAAGCCGTCTGGGGAGGGGAGGGACTTTAGGAAAGAATGTGGAAGGGAGGTCTATTCTAAGGGCCGCCGGGGGGAAGTAGGGGGCGCGGAGCCAAACGGGGGGGGGGAAAAAAAAAAAAAAAAAAAAAAAAAAACCTCTGCAAAAGGGAGAGCCTCTACACAAGGGAGGAAAAAAATCAACTTTTCCATCAGAGAGACATGGGAATTCTCCTATACTCACAGAAAGGGTTGAAAAGGGTCTCCAAGTGACAGAACGAGGAGGCCCCTTCTTTTTCATCATTTGGGCAGAAAAAAGGAGGACCGGTCCTGAGATGGGGGAGGGAAATTGCAAAAGGGTGCGAGGAGAACTACTAGGAAAGGTATAACAATCCAGCCAGGAACGGAAAAAGGATGGTACGGCTTGCGCTGTGTCTAACCTGGGAGGGCTCTCATTCCGAGGAGATATGGAGAAGGCATTCTCGGCAAAGGGAAAAACGTACTCCAAAGGAGGAATAAAGGGGATCATAGTCAATTCTCAGGTGAAAGGAAGGAAAAAGATCCTGGATCCACCAAGGGGGAGACGTCTGCCTGCAATCTCCTTGACAGATGTTTCAAATATCCTTGTTAGAGGAGGAGTCAAAAATTGGTTGAGACCGAAAAAAAGGCGGCAGTGTGATGCCAGTGGAGAAAAGGGGGTCGAACGGCTTACGTTTATATAAGGGGGACGCTACCGGCTACCGAGAAGGAGGAGGGGAAGAAAAGATGCAAGAGCACCACGCTAGCGAAAAGGGGGGGAAAAAAACTCCTGGAAGGGGCGTCAGAAAAGAAACACGTGATGTGCGCCGCCGGGTAGAGAAAAGGGAGGATTAATCCCGCTAATTAGGGAGGAGGGGGTCTACTTCGTTCAACGGTGGGAAAATAAGGAAGTCCGTGGAGAAAATCGAGATTCCCTCATCCCGAAAAGGTTCTAAAAGGAGAAGGGGACCGAGACATATTCAAATAGATTATTACGTCCCCATAGAAGAAGGGAAAAAAGCTTCGGGGTCAGAAAGGGGGGAAATTTGCCGCCAAAGAAAGGGTGGACGTCTGGGCAAAAGGATGGTCTTCTTTTTTTGTCATATCAAGACAGGAGAATGTGACAGAGCCCGCTAAGAGGAGGAAGGTTGCTGAAAGAATGTATGTTGTCACCCCAAGAAAATGGGTAGAATCAGGCTCAAAACGCCCTCTTGATAGAAGAAGAATGCGATAGCGAAAGGTACGTCGAGGGGGAAAAAGCCCCAAACAACCCCAAGAAACCCCCCCCAAGAGGGGGACCAAGCTTGTCCGAAAGGAAAAAGGGATCAGGGAGACTAAAAAGCCTCATTGAACATCTTGGGGGAAAAAGGGAAGATTTGCCATCGATCAAAGGGGAGAAGCTTTTCCCTACATGAGGGGGAGACTCCTGTGGGGGACGGGCCGGAGGAGAAAAAGAAATTCGTCACGTCGATGAAAGAGTGGGAATTCCCAGTTGTCCAATCGTCGAGAGGGCGTCATGGTCCCGCCATCCGTCGAGAAAAGGTTCGGAGAGAGTTTTGACAGGAGACCCGGGGACGATCGGGGGGGGAGAAAAAAGGGGTCGGCGGACCTACGAAACATTTGGCGCGCACTGAAAGTTTTGTGCTCACCAACGTTGGGAGGATACTATCATCCTTGATGGAGAGGACTGGAAAACGGGCTGAAACTTAATGAGTGCCTACGTTGGGTGTAGCGGGGAAAAAAAACGTCGGCGCTGACGCGGAGAGGACGTCTTCCCCAAGCCAGCTGGAAAGGAAGGGAAGGTCGGGAGTAAGCCGCCAAAGTCGGAAGGTTGGGGAAAGTTGAAATCTGGGTGAGGTTTCTCTAAAAGAGAAAAAGAAAAAGGTCGGGTCTTCTCCAGCGAAAAGGGGAGGGGGGGTAACTTTTGTTCCTGAGGGGGGGGGCGGCACGAGAGGAATAACAAAACAAGAGGGGCCCGGGGAAAAAACGGAATTTCAGGGAAAAAGAAGAGGAAAAGGAGAGGGAAAGTCACCTGTATTAAAAGGGAAGACTCTGC
>Ga0179593_1728740_pt1 | contig 10964 bp, 12 predicted proteins | sample CZODoug2_1_08_16_FD_185931 | JGI IMG/M metagenome (GOLD analysis project Ga0179593, IMG submission 185931) | Vadose zone soil fungal communities from Angelo Coast Range Reserve, California, USA - CZODoug2_1_08_16fungal (PacBio error correction) | ecosystem: Environmental > Terrestrial > Soil >...
AAGAAAGAAGAAAAAAAGCAATCCCCCGCGCCCGTCCCCCCTCCGCATTTTTGGGCCCGCTTGCCCTTGCTGACAGGGGAGGGGAATGACGCATGGATCTCGAACAAGATCGAACGAGGTCTATCCGGTTCTTGTGGGCGGGCGGGAGGGAAAAGGAGAGGGGAGGAAACTATGTACTTTAACGTCGCGAACTATGCCGACCACCTCTTGTATTCCCGCCACGATGAAGGGAGAGGGGAAAGAAGATTGCTGGGTGGCTGCGTCTTTTTGTTGTGCGCGTGAAGTATGGGAGGGGGGGGGAAGGGTGATTGTGCCTCGGCTGTACGGGCCCCCAATCGAAACAGAAAGAAAAAAGGCAAAAACGCCGCGCCTTTGTCACCAACCACGGCGGGCGGGGAAGAAAGGAAAGGGTACACATGTTTGTTTGGCACGATCTACTTTTCCTTTTCCTGTGGCGAACGGCACAAGGGAGAAAACGGCAACCTGTGCGGGTTTGGTCGGGTTCTTTACCGACTCTGGCGCAGGTCAGCAGGAGAAGCAGAGGAGAAAAAAAAAGCTTCTGGGGGGACCTGCCTCGTTCCCTGCGGGGGAGGGGGGGAGAAAGGTTCTGTCCTTTTCCCAAACTATTCTTGGGCCGGAGAAAGGGGGGGGGGGAAAAACCCCTTTCCCTCTACCCAAAGGGAGTTCTCTTTCTTTCCCCTTCCTGGTCGCATTAAAATCAATCTGTCCGTTTGGGAGGGGCTGCGACTTCGTGGCTTTTGCAATAATCTGGACTATCGATGATGGGGGGGAAAGTCCCATCGGCGTCTCCCCCTTTGCGCTACGACTGTAAGAAAAGGAAAAGACTTTGAGCGTGCCCCCACCCTCACACCCAGGCCGTCGGGCTGGGAAGGGGAAAAAGTTTGGCCGGAATGCCTACAACACACTAACAAAAGAAAAGGGAGGAAGAAGGGAGAAAAAAGGTTTAACAAGCTCAGAAACTGCAATCGTCTTCAGGAAGAGGGAGGTACAAGCCTTGCGGGCTTTGTGGTTACTCTTTGGGGAGAAAAACCTCTCGCTCTTCTTTCCATCATCAAAACGCCGAAAGGGGGGGGGGAGGAAATCGGTCTCCCTTACCTTTCTCGGCCTTCTGCGCGGCAGCGGGGGATGGGAAAAGAAAATCTTCTCTTCTGGAAAGTTTCTTTCTTTACTTCTTCGCTTAGAAAAATTCGATTACACAAAACGTCGAATATCCTCCTGAAACAGTGACGGGGCGGTTCGGGGAGAGAGAAAGGTGGTTGACGACATTCAATATCGGCGTGCGCCACAGCAGAGGACAAGAAAGAGTCCATTGTTTTGCTGCTTGCGGGTCAATGCGATCAAGGAAAAGGGGGGAAATAAAAACCTCCGCAAAGTTGGAAAGAAAAAGGGGAAGGGGGGAGTTTTTTGTCGTTGCTTTGCCCTTGCTCGCCGCCGGAGGGGGAGGGGAAGTGCTCTGCCCTCAACTAAAACCTGGGCGGGAGAAGGAAAAAATTTGCCCGTTCGTTCCGGCAAAAAGGAAAGAGGGGGACCTCCAACCTGGATTGTGTACAGGACCTGAAGGGGGGGAAAAGATGGAGAAAAGTTGCCCACATTAACTTGTCTACTAGCTTTGTGGTAAGGCTTCTTTTCTGTTAACGAGGAAGGGGATCCCCGGCCTATTACAAAATCGATTGCCAAGGGAGGATCGGGGCCGTTCTATGGACGATCCTTTGTGAATAATCCGCATTTGCCATGAATAGGGAGGGGAAAAAGGAGCACACAACCCAACCTGCTTGGGTGTTTAATTTATCTTAACAGAAACGTAAGGAAGAGAAATGAAGACCAAGCCCTTTGCGGAATCGGCTATACTCGGAGGAAGGGAGAAAAAAACTCTAAAACCCCCCACATCTAACCGTATCTCGAAGGCGTAGGAAAAAGTTCCCCCCCTGCTCCTCCCCCTACCCCCTATCTCTCCTCACAACAACAAAATCGCTCTCTCTTTCTCTTTTTCTTCTCTTTTTCCGACTACGTCCCCTCCTTCTCTCCTGTTCGTATTTAAAGGGGGAAATACCGCAACGGGCTTGGTCTTCGGAAGCTGTGTGGTAGAGGATAAGAGGAGGGGAAGGGGGGATAAACACCCACGCAGGTTTTGTGATGAAAAAGTTTCCTTTGCACTTGCTTATTCTGTTCACACATGGATCGTATAGAAGACGGAAAAAAAAAAAGGGAATCTCTTTTTGTCCTCTGCGGCGTAGGGCAGAAGGGGAAGTGCCTTCTACTCCCTTTCCCGACTGGGGGGGTACCCCCTGCTCGTGGTTCTTGTTAAGAAGGTGTGTGCCGCCGACCGCTTGCTGTTTGCGCTTTTCACGCCATCCAGGGGGGTCCTTATCGCCTCCTCTCGCTTGTTCCCCTTTTTTCCGTGACCGTTGAAAGAGGGGTAGAGTTTTTTTCCGCTTCCACCGAGCCCCTTTCTTTGGAAGTGAAGGAGGGGGAGACTCCCCTCCTTCTATTCCACTCAATGCACTCCCAACCACGAGAAAAAAGGGGAAAAAAGGGGGAAAAAACCTTTCCTTTATCTCTTTCCGCAGAAGCAAAAAAAGAAAAGGAGGATGTGGCGCCGCCGATATTCAATTTCGTCAACATCGCCGGAGGAGGGAAGGAAAAAAAAAAGGAAGTCAACTGTCAGGAAGATATAGACCGTTTGTAATCGAAGAAGCTCCGCCAGCAAAGAGGAGGAAAAAGTCTCCTCTAATCACACCTGCGAGAAGCTTAAAACGCGAGCGGGAAGAAGTTACACCCAGCCCGCAAGGGGGGGGAAAGGGAGGGGGAAATGGTTTCTGAGCTTTACCTGGCCGAGCAGGAAGACAGAGGGGGGGGGGGGAAGCGGTGTCATCGGCCCACGCGACGGCCTGGGGGAGGGGGGGGAAGAAAAACGGATTTTTATTGAAGTCGTAGCGGGGGAAAAGGGGATGTATCTAAAATCATATATCTTCCAGATTGCCAACACGAGCGGGAGAAAACGACTATTTCTAAAATTGCGACCAGCAGTTTAAAAGAAAAAATACCTTTTTTTTTGCTACCCCCAGGCGGACGGGCACAAAGGAAAAAAAAGGGAAAAAAAGTACGATCGGTCCCAGCCCGGAGCGCGGAGAACGGGAGGGAGGGACGTAAATACCCCCTACCAACCCTCACCCATGTTGCCGAATGCAATAGAAAAGGGGAAGGGGGAGAAGTATCTCTTGCCAAACATAAATCATTTCAGGCCGAAATCCGTGGGGAAAAGGAAGGAGAAAGGGGGGGGGGTGGCGTACAGCCGAGCACAATCACTGCCGGCCAAAAGCCCATACCTTCACAAGAGAACAAAAAAAGAGAAAAGAAAAAAAAAAAAAAAGAACGACTATGAAGCGTGCTGCATACCAATAGGTTCTGCATCGTTAGAGACAGGAAAGGGAAAGAGGAACGCCCACAAGACCGGATCGACCTCGTCTGATCTTGTGATATCCAGCTTCACGTCGTCGGGAGAAAAAAGGGAAACGAGGGAAAGAGGAGCGTGCGGTAGTCTGGTAACCGAGCGCGGCAGTAGCCCGTGACAAGGTGCGGTTTCATCCCACGGTTGCCGACTCGCGCGTGTACTGCTCGCGGCCAAAAAGCGAAGAAAAAAAAAAAAAAGGGCCGTCGCTGTTCAGACAATTTCATGGTGTGTATTGTACCACCAATCGGTTTTAGGAAAAAGAGAAGGAAGGGGAAAAAAAATCCAGCATCGGCTGCTTATAATTCGCTGCATCGGCGTTGGGAGGGGGAAAAAAGGAGCCTGGCATAGCGGTTCCGTGACCTTCGCCGTCAAATAAGGAGGCGACCAACCAACAGGGTACGGGAGAAGAAAGAGAGAAAGGAGAAAAAAAAGAGGGAAGGGAAGGGGTTTTCAGCGGCTTCGAGATCCTGGCCCCAGTCGAGATTTTGAATCGAGGAGGACCCGATGACCGTTCTGCGGGGACAAAGAGTGAATAGGGGGGGGGGAAAAAAAAAGAGAAAAAAAAAAGGCTAGTGCAACCGGCACGAACAAGAACAATCGTACGCCACTTGGCGCGCATTTCGTCGCATGGGCGGGGAAAAAAAAGGGACGTAACGCCGATGTTGAGATGGTCGTCATCGCGATCCAAGTAAATCACAGCGGCAGCAAGAGGGGCGGTCACGTTCCTTCGCGTCAGCGCAGGCCCGCCGAAGAAGAAAGTCAGAACTGTTAGCGGCGTTTTCACAAAGAGAAAAGGGGGGAAAAAGAAAAAAAAAAAATATAGTCCTGATCGGTGCTGTCCTTTATCTGGCCGAGGACGAGGCTCTTCGTGTACGTGGGCGGAAGGGAGGAGAGGAGGGGGAAAAAAAGAAGAAAGCCGGATCTTCCGCAGGCCGCACAGATCATCTCTCGGGTCCGGGTCGGCCGTAGCGAAACCGGAAACGGCAACAATGAAAAAAAGAAGAGGGGGAAGAAAGAAAGAAAAAAAAAGGATGGGATTGAAACTTCCACCTGCGACCACACGCTGATAGTTCCAAGCTGCCTTGCATGGGGGGGGCGGATAGGCACCAGCACAAGAGCAACGAGAGGGGGAAAAAGAAAAAAGGAAAAAAAAAAGGGGAAAAAAAGGAGGCTTCAGGACCAATCTCCTCGATTCTTCGCCGCTCAGCGCGATTCAAAATTTCTCTGGCTCGTGCTCCGGGCAAAGAGAGAAGGGGAGAGAAAAGGGGAACAAGGGCTCTTGCCTATCAGCTTGGTGGTCCGCGGTGAATTTCAATCCCAGCGCCGCAAACTGCTCGTCGTGGTCGGAATCGTCTGAGAAGGGAAAAAAAAAACGACGCCCCTAGCGAGGATCTTTTTCGCCTGCGGAAAATCCGGAGATTGCTCGAAACGGGTGAGGCCAAGGGAAAAAAGAAAAAACGTAACGAAGGCCTCGTCCTCGTCCAATCAGAGGCCCAGCACCGCGAAGAAGAGAGGGAAGAAACAAGCCACGCGGGCTGGTGGTGTTTTTTTTCCCCTGTAACGGGAGGGAGGGGGGGGGAAAAAAGTCTGCTTTTCTTTCCTTTCTTCTTCGGGCGGCCTGGAGATGAAAGCGAAGAGAGAGAGCCTGTTTCTCGTGCTTTCCGCTGGTTATTACCTGTGTTGGATTCCTCGATGAAAGAAAAGAGAAAAAAGGAAATCCTTCCTGATTTAAACTAAATATATATTATCCGAGAGAAAGGGGGGGAGAGGAGGAGAAATGCCGCGCCAAAGTTGCGTACGATTGGTCTTGTTCGTGAAGGGGGGGGAAGAGAAGGAGGAAACCCTCATTGGGTCTCTCCGCGTTCTTTCACGAGGGAAAGAGGGGGGGAAAAAGAGCAATTCTCGACTGGGGCCAGTCTCTTCGATCCTCTGAAACAATGGATGGACGAGAAAAAAAGAAGGAAAAAAAAACACCCCTTTACTTCGTGACCGCTGATAGGAAAGTAAGTACACTGACTTTCCTCTACCTTACCGCGCAAAAAAGGGATTTCGCCTCTAGTGGAAAAAGGGGGGCCCCGCATCTAATCTTCTCTGCCCGGCTACGTGGCTGTAAGGGGGGGAAAAGAAAAAAGGGAAAAGAAAAAAATTCCTTCTTTCTATCTTTCTACTCGCCCTTGCTGGAGCGCGAAAAAAGGGAGTACTCACTCCATTCACGTTCTATTGGACTGAAACCGATTTGGGGGAAGAAAGAGGTCTGAACACTACTTTTTCAATCACTCCAGTGCACTTGGGGGGGGGGGGGAAAAGGAAAGTGTGTTCCCGCCGAGCATTTACCCGCGCGAGTCGGGCAACGGGGGGAAGGGAAAAAAGAAAGGTCACTGGCTACTCGCGCTCCGGGTACCAAAAAAAGAAAGGGGAAAAGAAGAAAAATCCTCCTTTCCCCTCCGCAGGTGTGGAAAAGGGGAGACGAACGTGAGCTTGGATCTCGCAATATCGACGAGGTTCCGAGCGGGGAGGGGGATTTCTGTCAACGATGTACTTTACCACGTCCGCGAAACGATGCCGACCAAAGAGGGGGAAGGAAAAAGAAGAGAGGCTCCTGTTCTTTAATGCTCTTGTTGTGCTGTCTTTTGTTGGGGAGAGGAAGGAGGGGAAAAGGGGGGGTTATTTTGCCGGGCTGTACGCCCATCGAAAAACCGAAGAGAAAAAGGGAAAAACGCACGCAGCGCACTGGTCACCACGGATTTGGTCGGAAGAAAAAGGTCACGATTACTTTCCTGTGGCGAACGCAACGGGAGAAAGGGGAGGTACCTGTTCGGGTTGGTTCTTTGTTCTTTTAAGAGGAGGAAAAGGCATCGCTCTCGCGATCAGAAAAAGAACCCTTCTTTTATCTCATTTCCTCGGAGGGGGACAAGAAGTGGGTGGCGGGCTGCCAACGAGGAAGGGGGGGGAAAACTGGGTAGCACAAACCACTTTACCCGGGTCGTTGAGGGAAAAAAAAAGTACAATCTGTTTTTGTCTTTCTGCGACGTTCGTGGCTGGAAGCGGAAAAAAAAAGAAAGGAAATGAGCCGCCCCCCCCCCCCACCAGCCCGCCCAGGCGCCCCCACCCGAAAAAAAGACCCACCCCGTCCCATCGTCCGGGACAGAAAAAGGAAGACCTTCCATCCCTCCTCGCCTATGAAAAAAGAAAAGAAAAGCACCCCGCCTTAAAAAGCTTGTTGCCGATTGCCCTACAACCGAGGGCGGAAGAAGGAGAAAAAAAGAGGGAGAGCGGCTTTCCTCGCTGGCAACGAAAGGAAGGAGGAGTACTTCTTTCTTCCCCGAGACGAGGGAAGAGAAGAAAGATTTCTTTTCTTCCTCTCCCTGACCAGAAAAAAAAGAGACTTCTCCTTCTGGTCTTCTCTTCAGGCTGCGGCGCTGGAGGAGGGACAATACAACGTCTATATCCTCCTGACAGTGACTCGCGGCGGTTTCGTAGGGAAGGAGGGAAGGGAGGGCGGCGATGTTGACTAAATTGATATCCGGCGTGCGGACAAGAGGAAAAAAAAGGGGGGGGCTTCTGTGTCGGGCAACTGCGCTCACGGAACTGTTCACAGAAAAAAGAAGTGTTTGTTGGTCGTTTTTCTTGCTTGCCGACAAAGATGAAAAAAAAAAAGGAAATCTCCTACCTGCCGTGGGAGGGAGAAAAGAAGTCTTTCCTATCCACCTGTACCCACGAATAATTATAGAGGGAAAGAGGGAATTTCTTTTGTGGCCAGACTGAAGTGGGTTGAAAAGCGAAAGGAAAAAACCCACCTTAACCTTGAGCTTACTGAAGAAGGGGGGGGGAGCTGGGGAAGGCGTAGTCGGGGGAAGGGAAAAAAAGAAAAGAGACTGCTCTTTCCCACCTGTCTTTCCCTCCGGGCGGGCAGGGGAGAAAATTTTTCCTCTCCCTCCTGTTGTTCCAGTACTCGGGGAGGGGAGGGAAAAAGGGGAAAAAGGAAGAGGCCCCCCGCCCCTCTTCGGTGGTGTTTTGATCTCCGTAAAAAGAGGGAAGAACATCGCCCTTTCCTGCGCAATCTCCAACAGGAAGCTTCTGCATAAAAACCAAGCCAGGGAACTTCTCCTCATTACCATCTAAACCGGATAAGGAAAGAAGAGGAAAAAGCCCCCTCTCCTCCCCACTCTCCCTAATCGCCGAGAAAAAAAGAAGGATTAAAAGATTCTATATAGTGAGCGTGGGCGGCGAGGGGGAATAAGAGGGCAAACGCCTTCGATCCGTAGATGTAAATGGAGTAGCCGAGGAAGAAAGAAGGTTGGTTAGATTTCTCGTAAGTGCGCCGGGAAAGAGAAAAAAAAAAAAATGGCTCACCGCCCCTCTTCCTGGCAATGCGGAGGAGGAAAGGGGGACCGCCCGGAAGCAGTGTGCAATCGATTGGGGGGAAGGGGGAAGGGGGAAGGAAGATATGGGTGGAGGGGGCCAGAGAGAAGGACCTTCCCCCCTTCGCTCAAGTGAAAGGGGGAGAGGAAAAGTGGGTGTTCCATCCAGCTTTCACCCCTTCAGGGGAAAGGAAAAGGGGGAATCGAACCATATATTCGTGTCGTTGGAAGGGGAAGACGGCAAATTGGTTGAAGAACGGCCAGGGAGGGGGGGAGGGAGAAGGAGAGGCCCCACAACACGCTACAATGTTTCCACTTTGTGCGGGAAAAGGGGAAGGGGAAAAATCATCAACACCAATGGCTGGATGGGAAAGGAAAAAAATCTTCAACATCTCCTTTCTATAAACCTCCTTCTCACTGTCAGGAGAGATAGAAAGGGGGGAAGAGGGAAGAGATCCTGGTCATGGAGAGAATAATCACCGCGATCGGCGTTGGAAAGGAAGAGAGGAAGGAACCCTCAATGCTGTAGTTTCCCTCGAGGACCCCGCTGAGTGGAGGGGAGGGGAAAGGATTCGGCAACAAGCTGTGTTCATCGGCCCACCGAAAGGAAGGGGGGGAGGGGAAGGATTCTTTATGGAAGTCGTAGTCGACAAGGGAAAGGGAAAAATCATAGATCGTCCAGATTGCGCCTCCACCACGTCCGCCGCAAGCCCAACGAACGAATTGAGAAGAGAAAAAGGGAAAAAAAGGTTAACATTTTTTTTTTCTACCGGCAATGAAGGGAAAAAGGGAGAAAGGAAATCTGCCAGTAGCTATCTTCCCATCATGAGCGCCGGAGAACGTGATGGAAAAGAGGGAAAAAGCACATTTTTCCTATTCTCATTCGACACGTTCCTTTCGCCCCAGGAAATAGAGAGGAGAGGAGTGGTTCCCATTCTCTCTTGCGTCGCCAGAGATCGTTCGATGATGACAGAAAGGGAAAAAGAAGAAAAACAAACGCTCTCACCCCCCTCATCTCCCCCTTATCCCGATCATAAGCGTGCGGCATACAGAGGGGGGAGGAAGAAAAAAGGCCCGCCTCCCTCCCACAAGACCTTATTCCCTCGTCTATCTTGTCGATATCCCCCACTTCACGTCTAGGGAGAAGGGAAGAAAAAGCGGTTCTTCTTCTTTTTACCGGAGCGCGCAGTAGCCCTTGACAACTTTTGCGGTTCATCCGGAAAAGGAAGGAACGAGAAGAAAAAAAAAAAAAGCAATGCGTGCCGTCGCTGTTTCAGAACATTTTCATGGGGGTGGATTGTACCACCAATCGGTTTCAGGAAGGGGGAAGGGAAGAGAAAAAAAGAGCATCGGGCGTGTTCTGCTGGACTCCGTGCAGGTTCTGGACACTGACAGCCACGTGAGACGGGGAAGAGGAGGGGGGAAGGGAGCCACCAACCCAACATTGAACTTTCGATCCCGTCGTATGCCGGATCCGCGGTCCCGATAACCGAGGTTGATGTGCGCGAAAGGGGAGAGAGAAAAGAAGGAAAGATGATTTGATCGAGGATTGTACCCTATTACCGTTCTTCGGGCAACGAGGAAGAGGGGGAAAGGAAAGAAGAAGCTGCGTGCTGTGCAACCGTGCATGCAACAAGACAAAAGAGAAAAAAAAAGGGGAAGAAAAAAAAGGAAACAGTGTCTATTCGTCTAAAATCGGCAGGATGTGGCGTAATCGCCGATGTTGGAGATGGGTTAGGAAGAGAGAGAAAAAAAGGAAAAAAAAGGAAAAAAGGGACTTCGCTGCATCTCCCGTCCTCCTGAAGACAGAAAATCATAACTTTTTAGCGGCGTTTTCACAAAACGGAACGACCACGGGAAAATAAAAAAAAAAAAAAAGAAAGAAAGGAGGAAAGTGATCTGGCCGAGTACCTAGTCTCTTCGTGTACTTGTCGGGAAGGAGCATGCCTGTCGAACCACTCAGGAGAGGGGGGGAAGGGAAAGAAGAGAAAGGGGGGAAAAAAAAAAAAAAGATATCCTCGCTCGGGCTGTCGGGTTATCGAAACCCGTAAACTGCCCACACTCAAATCGCGGGAAGGGGGAAAAAAGAAAGAAAAAAAAAGGGAAAGTGCAACGTATATTCACACCATCAACAATAGCACGACGATGGGCCGAGCACTATCGCAAGAATTTGAATCTGCGCGAGCGCGAAGACATCGCGCGCAACAAAAAAAGGGAAAAAAAAAAGAGAAAGAAAGGACTTGCTCTTGGCCCATCGTCGTGCTCTTCTGCTGCTGGTGCATATATACGTTGAAAGGGAAGGAAAGAGAAAGGGAAGCTCGTCGTTGTCGGCCCTCGTTCTAGGAGCATGGGGGGCAAAAAAGGGGGGGGGGGGAAAAAAAGAAGGCCCGAACCGCCCGATCGAGGATCTTGTGCGCCTCGGAAATATCCGAGATGCGAGAAAGGGGGGGGAAAGGGAAAAGAACGTACCGAAGAGCCTCGTCCTCGCCAGTCAAGGCCCAGCACCCGCTCCGCCTAAGCTGCGAAAGGGAAAAAAAAAAACCTTTTTCCCCCCGTTGCGGTTCGTTGTGAAAACGGGAAAAGAGGGAAGGGGAGAAAGGGGAAAAAAAAAGGGCGGGGCCTGCGCTGACCCCGCGAAAGGAACGTGACCGAAGGAAAAAAAGAAGAGGGGAAGGGGGGGGGGGGGAAAGAAAAAAAGCGATGACGACCCATCTCAACATCTTCGTACGCCACACATCCGCCGATGGAAATCAGAAGAGAAAGGGAAAAAAAAAGGTACTATTGTCTTTTCGTGCCGGGTCTGCACGAGACGAAGGGGGGAAAAGGGGGGGGGGAAAAAGGGAAAAAGGTCTTCAACGATTCATCGTGTGGACCGAAGAAAGGAAGAGAAAAAAAAAAAGAAATTCTCTCTCTCCGCTGAACACTTGATGTACTATCCACCAAGAGGAAAAATACTTCTTTCCCCCGCTGATTCCGGGAGAAAAAACGGGAAGGAAAACGCCATCCTTATTTTACTTCTCATTCACGGAACCCGCAGAGGAAAGGAAAGAAGAAAAAAACGTCCATCAGAACCCTCCGTGAATGCCGAATTCTAAACTACGCGACACGCAGTAGGAAAGAGGAGGGAAGGC
>Ga0179593_1260668_pt1 | contig 10963 bp, 9 predicted proteins | sample CZODoug2_1_08_16_FD_185931 | JGI IMG/M metagenome (GOLD analysis project Ga0179593, IMG submission 185931) | Vadose zone soil fungal communities from Angelo Coast Range Reserve, California, USA - CZODoug2_1_08_16fungal (PacBio error correction) | ecosystem: Environmental > Terrestrial > Soil >...
ACAGTCGGAGTGGGCAAGAAAATGTATACTGAGGACCGCCAAGAAATTACCATCTGTTCTAACTGAAATTAAAGAAGCCTGGTTGGGGTTCAAGGGAACCATGCAGGAGATCATTGAGGGCTGGCTGTTGGCTGAAATGAGGGGAAAGAGCCCCCATGAGAAAACTATTAATAGATGTATTTATCATAACATGGGGCCGTAGAGGCGAGCGGAGAATCTCAAATAACAACAGGAAGCTTAACTTATGCAGAACGTCAGAAAAACCTAAAAGAAAACATGTAGCTGCTCCCGGTTCCGGAGTCGGTCGTCACTGAAGAAGCTGGGTGGGATTGGGGGAGAGGGAGTGGGATTCTTGAACAGTACAACGAGGGAACCACCTTCCCCTTATAGCAGCCAGAACCCTTTTATAGGTCTTTGATTCCCCGAATCACCGTTACTGACTCTATAAAATTTCTGCCGAAGGGGGGGCGTATTGGGAGACTTGTCAAAGTTGAGCAGCAACAGGACACGTCTCTGGCATTCGAGTTTGGGGATGTGATAAAAAGAGAAATGCGCCAGGAGGAACAATTTTCTAGAGTTGGCAATTGCGCTGTGCGAGGAAATGCCCAGTGAGTCGGGGTCCATAAGTCTGGGAGAAATTGGGCAAAGGGGTGTTGTGCGGCTTGGAGAAGGACCCTCCGTATTGGGGAAAAGACAGGGGGGAAGGCTATGAGAGGACAGAAGAGACGAAGAACTTCGAGTTCTAGAGTAATGGTTGAACCAGGGGGGGGAGTTCTTTGGTTGACAAAGGGGGGGATTCTTCAAAAAAATTGCGTTTCTAAGATTAATGGGCCACCTGGAAGGGGTCGCCACTCTGCAAGCACAGAGCCAGAATGCAGTGAGTACACATTTGGTTAATCGCTGCCCCGGGCGCAGCCAGTGCCTTCAAACTTTTATAAGGAAGAAAGAGGGACCGCCGCCTCGGGGAAGGGAAAAGAGGGGACGAGTGATGAGTCCGGGCAAACTTATGGAGAGAACTATTAGCCTGGACAATAGTCCATGCTGGTTTAATAAAAACATTAGAAAGGCCGATAAAGCCGAAAAACCCCCGTAATCGAGAGATAAAACTCTTGAAAGAAAAACTATCACAGAGCAGCAGATCCCCGCGAAAGGACCGGCGCGTGATCCGTTACTCAAAGACCGTAGAACGACATTTAAATTATTAGGTTATTGGGATGGAGGATAAAGCGAAAAAAAATGGGAACCGAACGGAATTGGGGGGCGAGGCAGGTCTAGGTTGACTCGGGGAAGAGGGGGTGTCGCACAATTGACAATACTATGGGGGTGGGAAACTGTCTAGAAAAAATTGGGCAAGGTTCGTCCGTAAAGTAACCATTGAATGCGGTCGAAGAAAAGCCAGGCCAATAAAACGGTATATAGTGGGGAGCTATCAACCAAAGATCAAAGTGGCGTTGTGATGGGCTGGAAAAGGGGAAATTAAAACCCAAAACAAAATTGAAGTGCTCGCTCACAAAAACAAAGCAAACAAATGAAACGCACAATGCTGACTCGAAAGAAGGGGGAGTAAAGATAAAGGGGAAAGCGAAAATTAGGTGTCTCAGGTGGGGGGCGTTACGCGACATAGGTGGGGGGTGTAACATGACCTCAGACCATCAAACCAAGGTGGGATGGCTGCAAAAAGGGGAGACCGATGTCAAGGAGTCTCGACCCTACAAATGCAAGTGTAATGCAAGAAAAGCAAAAGACACTCCTAAAGGGGGGGGGAAGAAAAAATGCGTAACAGGGGTGTGGAGACGAGCTAAGAAGGTGTGAGAAAAATGGGAGTGCCAACATTTCATGCTACTATCAAATAACAGAGAGGAACTACAACTCCTCAGCTCCTGAAGGGAGAACTCGGCACGGCACGCTGTAAGCCGAGACGTAAGGCCATCAGGCTTCGGAAGGGGACCATTGGCTACCGTGATAGAGGTTGCTATAGCTCAAGTGAGCTGTTGGTGTCGAACGCTTGAGAGAAGGAAGGTGTTTTCTTCAACCAAAAAAAGAAATTTGTTAGGCGCTAAAAAAAACTGGGCTCTTCGCTAAAATAAAGTGGTGACCCTCCACTGGGCCACTAGTCGATCAAATTGCCTGCGAACGAGTCGGCCCTTCTAAAAGGAAGGGGTTTGCGAACCGATCAACAAGGGGGAATCTGAGAACCTTAATCACCCTGGGAGTATTCATCGCTTTCAGGCAAAAGGAATACAGGTGAATACTCGGGGTGCCTTTAGAACGGACACAACGTAGTTAGAAGAGATCAAGTAAGGGTTAAACCATGGAAGAGGAGGTGAGCTGTTTCCCCGCTGGGGGCAGGGCTAGAAGAATGAGCCCTCATCCGGGCTTTGAGGACTTTTATTTAAAGGCAAGCAGCCACCCTTAAACAGGGGGGGGGGCAATAAAGCTTCCGTAAAAACAGGGGGCATGAGAAAGAGGGAAAAGGATGCCCAGCAGAAAAATTGGTGAATAGTGTGGCAAAAATTGCATGGGTAGAATATCAAAGAGCAAAAGTGTGGGACGGAAGCTCAACGTTTTTGACGAACTTTCTGGCCTTCGTCCCGGGCAAACCCATCGAAACCTGAGGCGTTCCCTCGTTGGAGAATACGAGATAGTTCAGGGGCTGTTAGGACTCTGGGTAAAAAGCTAAAGGGGGGAAAGAGGACGATCATGAAAAATTGACGGAGATTTGAGGGTTGTTGTAGTTGTCGTGACAGAGGAAAAGGCCGAAGAAAGGGGAATTCCACCCGAAAGTGGTTCAAAAAGGAGTTCCGAAATACTGCCACGGAGCCGCAAATTTTTGATGGGGGCAGATACAGGGGCTCCGATGGCTGGTGGAGGTGGGCCGCCGAATGATCTATGCCTAAAAGGGCTTATCCCCAGATTCCAACCTCCTAAAAAAAAGGTGACGGGCATGGGTAATAGGCGACAAAAAGGAAAAAAAAAAACCGCAAAGAAAGACAATGGTTTGGAGAGGGGAACAAAAGAGGATTTAAACGAGTGCAACAGAATCATGGGGGGGGGGCCGCGGCCGCCCTCCGTCGTCTCTCCACGCCGGTTAGGAGGAACTCAAAAAAACAAAAGAGGATATTAAGAAGAGAGACAGAGGGGGCGAAGAGAACGTCTATGAGAGCAGGGAAACGGAAAAGGGAATAAAGACGGCCTGGGGGAGGAAAACGTTAAGAGGACTTGGGTCAACATAAAAAAACATCCTAAACAGAGGGAAAGAAGGTTGCGGCTGTGTCGGTGTCGCCGGGCCCATGCCCAAGGTCAGACGATGTAGGGAAATAGGAAATTGGGGGAATGGGAAAGTCTAATCTTCTTCCCAAAAGCCAGCGAGAATCGATCAACTGAGAGTTAAAAATGTGAATCCGTGGCCCAATGATCGTACCCGGCGGTCACTCAAAAAGCGGTGTAATGGGAACGGGGTCTGATCATCTTCAAGAGCAGATATTCACCGAAAAAGAAAAAACAACTACAAGAGGCAAATCACCAAAGATTCACCCGGGGGAGAAGCTCCCCGCTTTTTATAGAGGGGACTGGTTAACAATAAAAGCCAAAAAAGGGGGATATCTCTAGGGGGAAAAAAATTGGAGGATGGGTTGGGCTGGAGGAGGCGAGAAGGTTGCACAAACCTTCCCGCTCTTCCCACTCAGGCGGTGGGGGAAAACCGTATAACAGAAACGCAATTTTGAGAAAAAAAGCATATGGTTCTAGAGTGGCATCCTTTACGACAGGAGTCCTTCCCTGGGGGAGGGTGGATGGCCGAAGGATCGCCTAGCAAAAAATTGTTTCAAGGGTGGACGTCCAGGACGGCTATCCCAACACATTTAAGAGAGGAGGAAGAATCCTAGAGTTGGGGAAAACGGGGAAACCCGTCGAGGCTATCTAGGGGTGAACCAGGGGGGAGGTTCAGGGGTATCGTGAAGAACACATTGGGTAGGTTCTCAAAAGGTGGGAGGAAAGAGTATTCCAAAGTTTCCGTGGAGACGGGTGGAGAGCACTATAAAAACAAAGCACCGGATCCGAATAAGGAAAGGTGTGGGGGGGGAAAACTCAAGGATTAATTAATGGGGGCAAAAGAAAGTTCCAAGTTTAGAAGCAACGATCGTTCTAGACAGGAGGGGGGGGGGAGATGGGAGGGATAGAGTAGGAGAGGAATCAAAAACGTGCGCTGGTGGCGAAAGAAAGGAAGCCAAAAGGTTTGGGCGCCTAATGGAGAAGAAATGGTTGAAGACCAAAGGACTACGAGAAAACCTCAGAAAAACCACCGGGGGCAATTACTGGGGTCACATCTTAGACCCAATGCGAAGGGGGTAGCCCACTCGACTGCGGCTCATCGAGAAACTACGCGACTTCCGGAGGGACTAAAAAGATCCGTGGACGGAGGTTCCCACTAAATCTAAGGGGAAAGGAGGAAAAAAGGTAGAGGGGTAGGCTTGATGACTCGCCTTGGTGACAAAAGGTTGGTGGGGGGGACACGCTAGTTTTTCTCGCATACATCACACGTGAAGAGTGGGCTTTCATCCGCCAAAGGTAGGACGGGGACTGGGTGTCACAGGGGAGATTGACATGGGTACTGGTGTTATCTAAAATAAGGGGAAAAAGAGAAGGGGCGCTATCCAGACTGTGGCCTGTGGGGGGGGTGGGCTTGAATGGACCAGGTTCAAAAAGTATGCAGAATCGTCGAGAAAACACAAACAACACGAAAAAAAATATCTCTAGAAACAAAGGAGATGAGAAACGAATATTTCGTTGGTGGGGTTCGGTTCATTGGGTTTGGGAGAAGCGAGAAAAATAATTGTGGGGGTGGGGTCACAGTCCTAAAAGGAAAGGAGAAAATGGATATACTGCACGGCTCACTGAGTGGGCCAAGGGGGGACAGGGATTCAAAAATCACCGACAAATGCCACGGGTAATGCCGGAAGGACAAAAAGAAAACCTACCGTGGAAAACTAGCAGGCCCCAGGGGTGGGGAAAGGGGCTGGAAAAATGGACTGCCGACAAGTGGCGTATTGCTGCCGGAGCTCCAGAAAACATAAACCGGTCCATTGGGAGATGGCAGTAGAGGAATACAACTCTCACGGTAACGAAAAGTCCCGAAGAGAAAGTCGCGCTACTATGGAAGCATAATTTGGCTAAGAGCAAAGGGGGGGAAGATAATACGCGGCAGTGGCTGGAACGGGTGGGGGGGGGGGGTCGTCCTCTTGTTCTAAGGCCGGGAATGGGGGGGTGCAGGAAAAAACCCAATTTTGGAACTAAAAGGGCGAAAGGGGGGGGGACTCGTCGTCTCAGAGCTACCTTTGGATTCCCGACAAAAAGCCCAAAGGCACGGGGCTGCCGACCGATCGTGGCCTCTAGGAAGCGTTTTGAGAAAATCTTCCAGTTTCGATAATCACCCCTAAACTAGTAGGCGGATTCCGGGAGGGCAGATTGCGCAGGGGAAAAAAATACAGGGGAAAAATAAAGATGACTTGGGTAGCATACGAACAGACGGAAGTCTTAATAACCGGAACAGAAAAACTTCAACAATCTGAATCGAGAACGTTCTGGTGAACCCAGCTTGAGAAGGGGGGTGGTATATCAGGGAAAGTGAGGGATCCCGACTATCTTTCCGGAGAAGGGGAGGGGACGAGCAAGCCGAAAAAGGAAGCCCACCTTGGAAACACTTTTTTGGCAAGAAATGCTATCCTGTCGGGACAGAACCAGCCAAGGCATAATCAGAAAGACTAAATAGAAAAAATATGTGGAGGTAAGTGAGTCTGTTTAACGGGAAGCTAACAAACAGACTTTAAGTGGGAAGATACCGGGAAGGGGTGGGTGAGCACGGGCGAAAAACGGCTACAAAAAAACAACTGACCAGCAAAAGAGCATAAGAAAAAAGGAAAGTTGTTCACTACTGGGGGGGGTGACCCAGTCGGCCCTCCAGGTAGGTGCTGAGAAAGCAAGTGGGTTTAGCGGGCGAGTTCGTGTTTTATTTATGACTCTCTGAAGGAAAAATCGAGACTAGGCAAAATCAGGCGGGGATTAGTGCAGCCATACTGGGGAAAAACGGAGCCGCTCCCTTGTTTTACCCTCATGAAGCTGGAGGGGGAGGGGGGGCGCCGCGGCGCCTCTAATAACCTTTTCTTATAAGGGGAAAGAGTTCCTAAGTCTGCAGGTGCGGCAGGTGGGTAGAGTAAAGACAACGAAACCAGAAGCATCAAGATGAAAATGTTTGGGGGCGGGGACTATGTGCCCAAAGACTTCGGTGGAAGGATTCCAGTAAAAACTGGTGGTTCTTAGGACAAGGGACGAGGAAAAGAGAGTCAATTCCACAGTCCAGGGGGGAATAGGAAATCAACAACAACCCCGAGGGAGTGGGCCCTCGATAGTAAGGGAATGCGAAGACACGCGGAGGCCAGGAACGGGGTGACATTAACGGGGTCTTGCGAATTAAAGAACAAGAAGAGGGGGGGGGGAATATACAATAAAGACGATCAGGGTCTTGCGGATGGGGGTTCTGGTCGCGCACGGAAAAAGCAAAAATACGAGGAGTAAAGAGAGGGATAATAAATGGTAGGGGAATTATAGAGAGCGGGGGCGCCACGCTAAACCTGGGGAAAAGCAGCCGGGCCAATAGTCAAGGAAAAAGTTGAGCGGGCTCAAAAGGGAATATCGCTTTCCGAAAGAAAAAAAAAAACGCGGGTTTGAGTTTGAAGTAGTGCCATAGGGGCACCTGAAAAAACACAATCGGGAAAAATCAGAGACCCTTACCCTGGGAGGAAAGAAGCCCCTCTGGGTATAAGGAAGCGTGGTAGTTGAGAAGACGAACCCCGGTAAAAACTAAGGGCGCTAAAGGCGAAAGGAGATTTGGGGGCTGGGGGAGCCGTAGGAGGGCGCAAAAACCTCAAAGGGGCTCGTCCACTCATTGAGTTGAGAAACCGTCTAACAAACCTTTGTGCGACCCAGACTAAAATTTCTAGTATGAAAAGCGTGAGCAAAGAAGGGGGAAAAAAACGAAGGCAGGCTTGGTCTGCAAGCACTGGTTGCAACAAGTGGGTCAAAAAATGTGGGGGAAGGCGGATTGCGACAAAAAGAGACAGTTTTAGAGTAGCAAATAGTAGGAATAGTCCAAAAGAACTAAAGATGGCCAGAACGGTCGATTCAGAGATATGTTTGAACCCTTCTGGATGTTGGTTCAGGGATCGGAGGAGGAACTTATAAGTGTGTTCTAAAAATAGAAAAGAGTGAGGTTGGGGAAAAAAACTGTACTAGGGGCGGCAAGATGAAAAAACGCGTAATGCAGGGTAAGGCGCAGGGGGATGAGGAAAAACTTGGAGAGGTACAAAAGCCTTCCCGGTAGGAAGGCGAAGTCATAATGAAAAGTGGGAAGGGGGGTCAGAAGAGAGGGAAATTAAACAAAGGCTAGGAGAGGAAGAGAAAAGCAAAAGTTGTATGAGAATTAATTAAAAGGGACGACACAACATTAAAAGGACTCTCCTCAAGAAGGGAACAACCCAGGGGAATGCCACAGCGGAAGGGCGAAACGAAATCAACGGTAGGACGAAAGGACTCAACGTCGACGTAGTTGCGCGGGAAAACGTGACGATTTGGACAAGTCGCATTCAACAAACTGGAGCAGGATGAGTGTCGGGGCGACGCATAAGGAAACGCACTTTGGCGGCAAAAGGCTATTTGGAGTCTTAGACACAACCTGGAAACGCACTGAGAGGTGGCGTCAACTTAGGGCAGTTGAGCATAAGGGGCAGGGTAAAAGTCAGGAAGAACGTCCAGGGGGAAAAGACGGGAGTCCGGGGAAGCAGGAAAGGGGGATCCGTCCTTTGTATGGGCGGACGGTTCCAAAACAAATGATTGCTCTGGCAAACCAAAAAACAAACCAACCTGGACCAAAACGAGATCTTCAAAAAAAAAACCAAAACGGAGGAGAAGAAAGAAAGAGGGAAAAAATTGGGGTTCGTCATTGGGGGGGGGGAGTTGGTGAGGAGAAGTGGGTGGGGGGGGGGGGTTTAAAATTGGGACAGTCCAAAAGCCCAAAAAGCAATCGGTGGGTAATTGCAGACCGGGAGTAACCAACTTGACGGGGGCTTACTCGAAACCACCATGCAATGTACTGAAAAAAAGCAAGAAGAAGGGAATAAACTTCAGCGGAACTTGGGGCGGCTGCAAAACTAGCCATGGGACTGCCAAGGTGCAGGTCAAACGGGAGAAAACAACTACGCCGCAGCAAAGGAGACCAGTGGGGTGGAAGTATAAGGGGGGGATGCAACGAGCAAGGATCACCGAATCCCGCTAGAACGTCGCGAAGGGAGGTGGACCAGAAAGCAGTAAAGGAACCGGAGAGGGGAAAGAGCAATGAGGGGGGGGTCACTTGAGAATGTGTTGGAGGACAAAAATGAAAATCATTTTGAAAAGGCCGAAAATTTGGATCAGACTAAGGTTCCTAACGCAATAGCACTTGTTGGCGGAAGCCACACTCCTCTAAAGGCGGAAGGATCGCCTCAAGCAAGAATCACGGGGCACCTTCTAAGGGAGGCCGTTTTGCCGAAACGCAAAAGATGGCGCTCAGAAAACATTCTAAAAAAGCCGAGACGGGATAAGTGCTGGGGCGAGTTGGACCGAAGTCAACATAAAAAAAGTGCAAATAAAGGTCCCGGTTTAGAATACGAAACAGCGGTGTTTGAATAAGTCCGAACAGAACTCAAAGGGTGAACAACCATGATAAATCTACGTAGGCCCGCTTTAGCTTAGAGGCTTAAAACTTATACGTGGCCTGAAGAGGGGGGGGGGGCTGCTCTACAGCCACAACCCCCACCTGGTGAAAAAGTTTTTGCCATCCGCTAGACGGCGGGAAAAAAGACGCGGGGGAAAATCGCCTCTCGAAGGAGGACCAGCCTCGAAAATGGGAAGCGTGGGGGGCGGGGGGGGGGTCGGTCTGTAGCTTTTTGAATAAAAGAATTGGAGGTGGGGGTAGCCAAAGGTTGCGAAAGGGCGCCCGGAGCCATAAAAACCATATCCGTAGGACGAAATTGAGCAAGGTTAAACGGGAAAAGGGGGTCCCTCAATTTGGTACCTCAGTCGGGGAGGAGGAGGGGAAGGGTGGCTGGGGCGATGAGGTGGGGGGTATTGTGTCGTTGACTCTGGTACGCCGCGAGTTTCACAAATTAAAAACCGAAGTGGGGGGGATTAGCCACAAGGAAAGATACAAAGTCGGCCAAGGAGAATGGAGACGTCTCAGCTGAGGGTTAGAGTGGGGGAATCAGGCGGAAATTTGCGGTACCTTCAGAGGGAAAAAGCCCGGGGAAAAGTGGTGGCGGGTACAAAGACACGAAAAACGCAAGGCAATGATAAAGCGATGGTTAGGCTGAAATCGTGCCAGAAAAAAAGATTCTTGATTCAAAGTTCGAAAAGAAGAGTATGGAGACCGGGAAAATGAACGAAAAAAGGCCGGACAGGAGGTCGGACCAAATGTAACTTCTCACAAAGAAGAAGAGGAAAAAGAAATTTGAGAACACGCTATGAAAGGGGACCGGGACAATGATGGAGCGGCTTTAGAGGGGAAGGCTGGGGAAACGAAAAGCATGTCGGGGCGTCGGATAAAGTTTTAGGGGGGGAGTAAACCGCAAAAGACGTGAGTGGGACGAGTATTGAAGAAAGGGAGAGGATAGGCCACTAAAGCACTTAAACGTATAAGAGAAGCTGGATCCGAATTTTGAAAAAACCAGGAGACGGGGGTATGGAGACTCAGAAAGAAAGCTGGGGGACTGGTTTATCGAAGGGTAGTACAAAAAAGACAAAAGAAAATAGAGAACGCCAAAGTCAACTGATCGAAACACGCCAAGATAAGAGGGATATTGGAAAAAATGGGTATAAAGAAATCCCTTGGACCATAGGAAGAACACTCTGGAGCTTAGATAAATTACAGTGGTTGGGATTCCGGGGCAATTTCGCAGCCCCGTTCACTGGCCTCTTCCACTCAGATTTGGGGGGAAAACAGGGATAAAAAAAAACGGCATCTAAAAGTAAGGGTGGGGGCTATTGTGCCATAAATCGGGGATTTCCGCCCGTGAAGTGGTCTTTGGCCCAAAGGGGAGCCTTTTGTCTCAGGGGTGTTTTTCCGGAGCTGAAAACAATTTCCAATCTAGGAAGCTAAGTTAAAAAAAAAAAGTAACGCTAAAAAGCGGGGAACAAAAGTACTTTCGTTATATGTGGGGGTGAACACCTTTTGGTTATTGGGTAGTAAACTGGTGTCGGGATTGAAAGGAAAAGAAGAGAGTATGTAAAAAAATGGTAGGGTCCGGGGTAATTCGGAACACGAACACGTCCGCAGGTGATGTCGAAAAGTGGGTGAGGGTTAAGTGTGTCGCAAAGCACCTGGCCAAGGGGAAGAAGGCACGAGGGCCGCAATTCGGAGATGAATTAAGGAAGTGGGAGGAAGCAAAAGTGCGAGAATGAGAGAGGAGGAAGACGCTCCGAAGGACTAAATGGCTGTTTTCATCCAAAAGTCCAGAAAACGCAAAAAAAAAAGAGGGAACAAAAGGGCAGGAAAAAAAAGAAGGCGCCCACCGATCAGAACAAGGTGGGACAACTATTCTAGGGAAGCAGAGCCTCGCGAAGATCGGCGGCATAATTGGACAATAACTAAGAACTGCATCTCCCTGACCTGGGGGAGGGAGGGGAAGGAGGAAAGAAAGAATGTGACCCAAGTTGGCGAAAGCCGCAGAGAAGTGTTCTCGACGCGGCCGAAAATGCGAGGTTTCCCGCCTTGTATGCGGTCAGGGGTGGCTGTGATGAAAAGGGGAACTGGTAGGGGAGCAAAAAGTCCAGGGCAATACGGAATTGCACTTCCAAACTCCGGTGGAACTGTTGTGAAAGGGGGAGACGGGAAGGTCGAAAAAAAAACATGCTCCTCACAAAAACAAAGAAAAAAAGA
>Ga0179593_1302944_pt1 | contig 10963 bp, 11 predicted proteins | sample CZODoug2_1_08_16_FD_185931 | JGI IMG/M metagenome (GOLD analysis project Ga0179593, IMG submission 185931) | Vadose zone soil fungal communities from Angelo Coast Range Reserve, California, USA - CZODoug2_1_08_16fungal (PacBio error correction) | ecosystem: Environmental > Terrestrial > Soil >...
GAGGCCGCCGAAATTGCGTAACTAGGAACCTTCAACTGGCTGAAAAACGTCTTTTGTCGGAGTCTGGGATAGTGGAAACGAGGGACGGACACGTTCGTAAACATAGGCAAGGACAATCCAGATGGTCAGGGGTTTGGGACGCGTGGAGAAACCGATAGATGGTCGCGGGTAAAGGAAAGAAACACCTAAAACAGTCAGGAGAAGAAGCGAACAGGTCGGAACTCAGGTCAAGGGAGTCAGACAGGATATAAGGAGCGAGTGACGGGAAAACATCCGAAAGGCTCCTACTGAGAGCCAGGAGGAGGCTTGTATCACCGCTTTTGAGCCTTATCGGGGAGAGATCGGCGCGCTCAAGACTGCGCCAAGGGCTGGCATCAGTACCCGAACATGGGAAAAAAAAAAGAAGCGAGGTCCTCCAAACCAACTTCGTGGAAAGGGGGGCTCGCATTTTGGGCTCTAATGGAAAAATGTCGCGTGGGGGTGTCGGTTGGCTCTGGGGAGGGGCCAAAAAAAGGCGAAATGCGGGCGATTCTCGGGGGGAAATCGGGATCAACCGTTGGGGGGCGAATCGGTTACGTACCTGCGGGAAGGGGGCTCGAAAGGGTCAAACGCATAAAGGGTAAAAACCAAAATGTCTATATCAAAGGAAAGGTCAGGACTAAAGGGAAAGGTTGAGAGTTGACCTCTCGGCACGCAGCGGCGCAGTAACAGCAAAAGAAAGCCGGCCAAACTCAAAAAAAAAGGTGACTATGATCACCGAAAAAGAAATAAACGAACCATCTTTGGCCAGCCGAGGCTTGGAAGGAGGCGCGATCACGCGCCAACATCAGAGCGACTCGGGCGACCGATAATGAGAAGAGGGAAAAGGGATTTTTTAGAGCAGGATGTAAAAAGAAGAAAGAAAAAAACAAACCAACGATCATAGGAAACGGAATGGGGGTGGTAATCGTCGCAACCGGAAAGGGGGGAAAAAAGAGATGCAGGGAGAAACAAGGGGGCCGTCTACTGACTGAAGAATAGCTCCTCAGTCCTTAATCCCATGAGAACAAAAAAAAGAGGAGGTCCGCAATAAAGAGGTGCTGGCGCAAATCTCGTTTAGTTTGTCTTTATCAGAGGAGAGACCCCTTCAGAAGAAAGGGACTCAACTAAATCATAGAGGAAAAACGGAGAGCATCATCAAACAGTCTTCCAGATGGCCCACCCTCCTGGAAAAGGGGAGTGAAACTTCCACCCGAAGATTGATACAGAAAGGTAAAACCTTACCGTTCGACCCAAAGAGGCATCAAGGGTAAGTTTATAAGGAGAATATAAACCTGCGCAAATGTGTGAGTTAGTTCTACCTTCCGAGGCAGGTGGAGGTTTCTCACGAAGAAAGGGCAGTATCCTGGGTGAAAGCAGTGGGAATCAATAGAACGGACCCTAGATATTGTAAGTCGCAGAGAAAGGAAACATTTCAGAGAAAGAACAAAAAGGTCGGATTGTAGAGAAAACGAAGAAGAAACACTTTTTGAAGGAGCCACGATGTTTGCTAAATGGGAGAGCTTGGTCATCATAGTAGGAGTAAAGTTGGAAGCTAAAACGCATGGGCAAATCACACAGTCAGAAGAGAAGGGCGGTTTCAGGACGTCCGAATCTAGCACAAAAAGAGAAGAAGAAGAATGAAGCCGGTGTCCAGGCAGTTTCGGAATAGAAGAGTGAAATCGGGAACACCCGCGTTATCAGGGGAAATGCACTCAACGGTGAGGGGTGTCTTGAAAAAGAAAACGAAGTGGCGGCAGGGAAGGCAGGGAGAGGGAAGAGGTTACTCGAGCGAGAAAAACCGCGGCGTAACTGAGGACGTGATAGACCGGGAAGAAAGAACTAGTCGCGTAGGACGGGCACGGAGGGAGGGGAAGAAGGTGACTCGGTGACATGAAGGCACGCAGAGGGGAAGAGGTCGAATCAAACCGAACGGTAGTATGAGAAAGCAAAGCGATGTTTCAACTTGTGTTTCCCAAGACAAGATAGGGAGATACTAAGGTGAAGTAGCTGGATGCTAACGTGTTAAGGGAAAGATCTTTTACAAAAAGGGAACCAATTCAAATGACACATATATCGAGGGAAAGCAAAGGGGAAATATAGAGAAGGCAAAGGTCATAGGCACGGATTGGTTGGACAACGTCAATCATGTCGCCGAAAGCATTCAAATTCGTTCAAAAAATGTTGGGGATCCAGAAGGAGAGGAGCTGTGCCAAGAGGGATTCTTTAAGAAAGTCAGCAACAAATCGCGAGGTGAATCATGAAGGGCACAAGAGGGAACGTTCGTGGTGAAGGGCACATCCCAGAACGAACGGATGCTTATGAATGGTTGAGGAGGGCAAAGTCCTCTTGAGGAAGTCCATTCCGAAGTGAGAGGGAGTTTTAGAATAAGAAAGAGGGGAGAGGAACCCGATTGCACAAGGCCGTCCGGTATCTCGGCGCAGGCAAAAAGGCAGGGCGAGTGGGATGCGGATAAAAAAAAAAGTGATTAGGAAGTCCTAGAGCAAGTTTACCGTCGGCGCCGCGAACTACCAGTATTGAAGAAGGGTGCGGGACACTTTTTAAGAGGACAACGGTCTTCTAAAGACTAGCATGAGGGCAGGACGTCACGAAGGCAGCGAACAGGAAGAATCCGTCTGTCTGGGTAGGATCTGGAGTGTGAAGTTTCCGCTGGTCGAGGGCGCATCACGACGATTGTTGACATGAGGGCGAAATAACGAAAAAGGAAGAGGCAGCAATCGCGCAGTCGAAGTCGCCTCCTGGGCCGCATCGATGGGGGGTTCTGGCCAAATGATGGAGATTGGAACAGTCCAAGAAACGTTCGAGGGACCTGGTGGAATTCGATGGAAAGAAGGGAGGAGGCCAGAATATAGGGAAGCGACGAGAGGTCCGTGATGGTGATTAGAGGAACGGAACAGCAGTGACAAAAAGACGTACATAAAAGGAAGCCATTATAAAGACTTTGTGGCGGGGGGAAAACACGTGGGAGAGGGGGGAGGGCGGGCGGGTCATATACAAAAAAGGGCGGTGGGAAGTCATTGATCCAATCGCGGGAACCGAGAGCGGGAGAGGGGTGAAAACACCGGTGGTTCCGGTAGACAGTGCGGACTCATTTAATCGAGACGTGTAAAGGAGACGTGGCGCATAGCCGAGGGTTGAAGAGAGAGAGGTAGATAGGTCGAAGACGGTCACGAAGAGTGTCTGGGAGGGCAGCCCAAACCGAAGTGTAATCCTGGGTCGATAGACGAGGGGCCCGATTGGAAACCTCAGTAGAGGAAGTAAAGGAGGAACCCAAGCGTAAGCAGTGTCGAGGGGAAGGGGGGGGCACGAAAATGTAATGACGAGGGAAAAAGACATAAAGGAGGGGAGAGGGAAACCGGGACTGGAGTTTGAAGATATATAGGGATCTGATGACAAGCGTCGACGCAAGTTCGGGAACTTCCAACAGGGGAAGGAAAGGTTCCGACCCGCACGGAGGGAACCTGAAAAGATTCACTGCATGAACACTGTCTTCTAAAAATGTTACCGCTGTCCGTTTCCAGTACGGTATGATTCCAGTAGGTCTAAACAACGATAAGCTTGCTGGGTCAAGCGAAACGAGGGGCCGGGAAAAAATACACGGCGCAAAAGGGAGTAGGACAGTGACGAAAGGGTCATACGGGTGTCAGCTGAGGTGAGCACGGAATGGGTCCGACGATCGGAGCATCGAAAATAGGGGGGGGTTGAAAGAAGGGGAAGCCTCGGCGGCTGGGACGATAACGCGTGAGGCTGCTCGCCGCGTAAGCTAAGAGAATTGGATTTAAGTACCTTGCAACTCATATCGAGTCAGCGTAAAGAAAAATCATTAAGTTGCGCAGCAACATCCAAAACAAAGCCCCGCTCTGCACCGCCCGCCCGGGGGACGTGTCACGGAGCAATGCAAGGTATTAGCAGCCTGGAGCGTAACCAAGGGAAAAAATCGACAATAAATGAAATCGCGCAAAAGGGAGCCAACATCTAAAACCACGATGACGAGAGAGGCTGGGCTCATGTCTATGTGTGGGGGGTGTGGGGGTGTTTTTTAGGCTCAGGGGGCATCAGTCAGGAAGAAAAATCCGTCGCGGTCGCCGTCAAAAGAAATTGTCAAACAGCGCGCATTCCTGAACGAGCAAATTCAAGGCAAAAAAGGGGCGGCAGCGAAGGGATCGAAAGAAGACTCTCGTCAAAATGAGGACGCGGGGGAGGAGAGGTTCGGTATGGGAGGCGCAAAGTCATTACGAGGGGGGCAATCCCGGTTTTCCAGGAACGGGAATGAAAAGTTTGAAAAACCGATAATAGCCATTGGTAGGAACGATCAAAATTGGAGGAAAAACCAAGTAGCAGAGTAAAAGGGAGGAGCCCAACCCACCGGGAATTAACTCAAAGAACGGGAATAGAGTCGGGAAAACCGTCAGTCGAACACCAAAATAGAAAAACAAAGAAACCGCTCTTCCATCAAGTCAATCAGATAAAATATAGCAAACGTAACATCGGGGCGACAGTTGGCCGGGGTGAGGCGAAGAAGGGAAGAGGAGAAAATGTTCGGGGAGTCTGCGTACCTCAGCAGAACCTTGGCGCCGCGGTCTACGGCCTATCGGGACCGAAATGGTGTAAGGAAACCGAATGAACACCAGGGTCATGGCGAGCAACTTTGGAACCTAAAGTCACTGTAAACGACTCCTGAGGGAGAGAACATGTAAACAAAGAAAGAGGGAGATCAAAGACCGGGGTCCGTGACTGTTGGTTAGGGGAAAAGTGGATTAGCTAAAGAAAGATGAGCACCGACTTTGTGCAACAAAAGAAACCGGGAAGGAGAGGGAAGGGAGCATCTAAAAAGGGGGCAGAGGGTTGTTCAAATAAGAAGAACAAGGCGCATGCAGCCGTCTAGTTACTCACTAGACGTAAGCAATTGAGGCTCCTCTCTCAACACCACCCGTGGAGGACAGAGAGAGATAGCAGCCGTCATGGCTTACGTCTAGAGAACAAAAGGAAGGGAGGGGGGAGGAAAACTTTTGTCTCGTCTTAAGTGGGGAAACATCTGAAATTTGGGTGGGGCTTTCACATGTGGCATAGCGGGAACCGGGTGATTGTTGGTGGCGAGTGAGGGCACGACTATGATTCGACTAGAAGGCAATTCACTGAACGAAAAAAAGGGAAATTTTGAAGAAGAAGGGTACAAGGGGCAGAGGGAGCTTGGCTCAAATCAGAGCTAGGGGCATGAAGGGACTTGGAAAACAACAAGGCTCGACGGTCCGGACAGGAGACTGGTCGTCACCGAGGGGGGGAGTCGGGGATCTGCGAAGAGGAAGGCAGGAGCTCTCTCGAAAAGGTTCTGCTGGCTAAAAAATGTCCCGACAGTAAGGGGAAAGAGGGTAAAGACGATTTAACGAAACCCCAATTAAACGGAAAGGGGAAGCGTGGAGTTCCAAAGTTGGGCTGATAGTTTTATCTTTTGCGAACTGGGGGGGGAAGTGGGATCTTTCGGGGGAGAGTTGTAGGTGGGTCAGTCCTGCCTGTCGGCAGATCGCTTTGGCTCACTAGGGGGAAGGATTGTCACGATTTCTTAGTGGAGGGGATAGATAGGGTGGGGTTGGTATTCAAGTCACCGGGTAGACAGCGACGGGGTCTCAGGGACAAGTGGGTGATCTCACAATTGGGTTCCAGAAATGTTAGAAATACGAACAATCACAACCTTTAGGCTTTAAAATTACGTATTGCCCACATCAATGAAAAGACACAGTGAAGTGAGGCGGGTCAGGGGTCCAATAAACATGAATCCTAACAACTGGTCAGACAATAGGGGGGGTAAAAATACTCGGAGAGAAGCTATTCAACCAGATGGTCATAAACTCTTCCGGGGAATGGGATGAGAAAATTGTGCGAACCACTCAGATTGAAGTACCTAAAGTGTGACGGAAGATCGAAAACGGGTGATTTTCACACGTGGCACAAAGGTAGACAAAGGAGCAAAAACAGGGACAAAAAAGACGCGAATGCAAAGCAAGGCGGGGGGAAAGTGGGGGATCGTCTCGACGCTGGGGGCAGCAGATGAGTCAAGATGCGAGCTAGGACAGGGGACGGCAATGCACGATAAAGAACGCTGTAAAGAAAGAGGCATCCGGCGTCAGAGACGAGACAACAACATGGGTCGGGGGGCCGACCCGGGCTTGACAGCGGGATACTAAAAGTCTTCTGGATAAAATCGCTTATTCCTTTTATGGAGCTGCACGTTTTAAGGAAAAGGGTCCTTACCACTTCGCACCTCCTAAAGTGCAAGGCATTATTCGGTCGTAAGAAGGTTCTCTGATTCACTCTGGCCCCCGCACCGGCCAGGGGAGCGGCCGGAGTGCCGGGTCCAAGGGGGGTTGACGATAGACTACGATAGTCTGCCCAAACATGATGGCTCCTAAGAGGCGGGAGGAAAAGCCGTGACCGTCTGTGGGACCAACGCACGAGGGGCATCCACCTAAAAGTTGAAAAATCAATGACCTCCTCCTAACTATCAAGTGTAATGAGAACCCGGGGGCCGGCAGGTTTGGAAGGTGTCGCAGGACACTCCCTGGTCACGGTCAAGAGAAGTTTTACTGAGTATCACAAGCCTGGTATTTAACCTCACCCACCGTAGAATTTAGGGATGCTCTCACGAAAGGTCGGACGTAGAGTGGGTGCATAGAAGACGTCGTATGTCAATTAATACCAGCGTTTCTTTGGTACAATATCGCTACAACGGTGGTGACTCGGCGCCCTAGGTCGCCCTTTCTGGTAATTACTCAGGCGTGTCATCAAGGGAGGGCTCACTCTTACTGACCGCCCTACGCTCTTCCGATGTAGAAGAGAAAAAATTCCGTAAATACACTGACGGAATCCCTGCCAGTTGACGTTTTCGTGTGCTTCGTTAGCGGGTCCCCGATAGGTAGCAACTAAGAGAGGTGACGGAAGGAGACGAAGGTATTGCACTCACCTTTACCGGGCTAGGGGTGGGAGAGGAGGTGTTTTGGGGGTGTCTGCGGGAGCCAACTGCATTGTTGAGGGACGTCGTACCCTTCCGATTACGACTGGACATTGGGTGGTTAGATGCTGTGCAAGGGCCCGGGGGAGCACGTGATGGCTTATCGCTGATATAAGGTGGGGTAGTGACCGGGGCGCAGAACGGTCGAGTGTGCAAGGTGTTGGGTGTAGGGCCGGGAAAATGGACTGGGGTTGTCGTTGTCAATGCGTATTCAGGGAGTAAGCAGGACCGCTTTGGTGGCATACGGCCACGCGGCGGGCGTCATATTACTTCTCATTTTCAGGTGGGACGTGGTGCCTGACGGGCTTCGGCCGAAACTCCCTGCTTAACGGGGGGAGATAGGGCGGGTGTAGTGAGGTGCTGGTATGTGGACGCGGGGGGGTATGGCTGCGTAGCGCCGACAGGAGGATAATCTGTCAAGACAAATGGGAACTTAAAAGGGTGGGGCGGGGGAACAGGAAGATGGTATGGGGACGTGGGGTCTTAGGATGGGCCAGTGTGACGCGAGGTTGTGTTAGAAGAAGGGGTGTTGAGTAGTCAGTTCGGCACGCACGGGGGCGCGAGTGCTTAAGAGGGGGGTGGGGAGCTGCGGCAGGACACGCATCCTTTTGGGTTGGTCGACTATTTGGGCTTTGACACGTCTAGCCAACCGTGAATGGACAGTGGGAGGGAGGATGTCGCCGGAGCCTACGAACCTCTGGCATGTTTAGCCAAAGAGTGGTGGTGTTTGCACCCACGGAGCTGAGGGACAGACCCTGACATGGGTCAGTGCGAAGTCTTAGGCCTATGGGTGGTTAATGGTGTTTAACTTGGGGAGGGTTGAGGGGAAGTTCGTCTCTCGCCTGGCTTTCACTCTATCGTTATGAGCGGAGGGGAGTCAGCGGGGGCGTGCAATCGGGATAATCACAGGGGACCACAGACTTGGCAGAAACGGCCCCCAGTCCTCTCATAAAATTGAGATGCGGAGTAGGCCCCTGACCGGGGGGATCTCAACCTGAGCTGTGATAAGTGTACTCCTCCTCGGACTTTTCCCTAGGGAAAGGTGGGGTGGGGGTTAGAAAAGGTGGGATCGACCAAGGAGTTACAGGAGGCCGGCCGGGTGAGGGACTGTAGGGATCATGGGGGGCGGCTTCGTTTTCCCGAGGATCGTAGGGGAGAGGGCATTTCAGGTGGAAGGAAAGGGAGACCCGAATGTCCCATGTGAGCGGTCTCTAACGTGGTTGGGGTAGAGGGGAGGTGACGAGGGGAGGGGATGAGGGACGAATTAAGGGTTAGCATCCATGCGGGATTTCTGCGAAGTCGGTGAAACGTAGTGGGGGTGTAGTTGAGATAACTAGGAGTTTGTCGAGGGGTGCGGGGTGGAGGGGGCGGAGTACGGGCGGGCAGGGGTGAGAATGGGGACGCTTAACTCAGAAACACATCGGAACTCTGCAAGTGCAAGCGCACCAGAGAAAGGAGAAACTCACTTAAGAACGAAAAGCAGACCGGATGAAATAAAATTGGGGAATGGGGGGGAACTCTAAAACTCCTTCGATGCACGGTCCTCCGATAATGGGATAGGAGAACGCCTATAACTGCTCGAAGGGACCTCAACAAATAAGTGGGAGAAGACTAGGTGCCATCGTCACGGAGGATATTGATCTCAACAGGGGGGGAGGAAAGAAGAGGATAAGTCGGGGCCCAGTGCAATCTCGGCTACCGCGAGCATACCCGAAAGTGAGGAGGGTGCGGACCGAGTTGTCCTCTACGGATGCAGAAAAAGGGGGGGGGAACGCCGGCCTATGAGGCAGTCGGAAAGCTCAGGCCTGCAAACAGAAGGCGCAACAGGAGGATAAAGGAGGTCTTGCAGGGGGGAAGGTACAGCTGCCGTTTTTCGTTGGTCGCTTTGCAGCGATTTGGGAGAGGGTTGGGGGTTTTTGGGGGGGGGGGGGGGGGGGGGGGGGGGGGGGGGGGGGGGGGGGGGGGGGGGGGGGGGGGGGGGGGGGGGGGGGGGGGGGGGGGGGGGGGGGGGGGTTGTTTTTTGGTTGGGTTGTAGTGTTACAGGAATGGCGATGGAGCGCAACGCAAGGCGGCAATTGCCTCGCTGAAGTCGAAGATGGCTCAGCCGAGTTGGCCCGAAAGAAAGCTGGTAAGGAAAGGATGCGGAGGGGTTTGAACAGCGCTAACTGCGAGGGACGTTGACTTCAAAGGAGAGTATTCCAGCCGGATATGTGTCCTATTAACAATGGCAGGGTTCCGTATGGTGAGAAAAGATTGAAAGGAAAGGAGAGAACAAAAACGTCACTAATCCGATAGAAACGCGATTGTGTCGGGATGAAAGACGGCTGCATGCGGGCAGGACAAGTCCTTCAGTGATCGACGCTGAAAAAGGGGTTGCGAGGGGACTAAAGTCTTCCAACGGATCTAGCTTAGAAACGAAGGGGTGAGCCCGGTCAAATCTCAAGGAGAAAAAAAAAAAAAAAAAAAAATAAACAGAGCCATGGGGGTGTTTCTCTAAGGAAAGCTATCGACAGGCTGTAAAAATCGGATGTAAACGTGGGCAGCAAAAAACCGCCTGGTGGTAGCGAAACGGGCAGTAGCGCGTTCAAAATCGCGAGAAACAGGGGAAAAGAGGGAAAAACAACGCGGGGATGGCAGACTTCTTGAGTTTGACTCATGTCAGTTAACGAGGGCGAAACCGCCGGAGAGGCAAGACCTGCTGGATTTGAAAAACGCGAGAAGGTGAGCTATACCTATGAGAACAAGCGTACATTTCTCAACAGACGAAGCACAGCAAAAAACCGGGGAACGGCGGACTTCTGAATCAAGGGGTAACTGGGGAAAGGGAACGGGACTAACAGGAAAAAGGGGTCTGGAAAGAAATACCGCTCGATGGGGTCCAGTTGACTTTGACGGCTGATCCTGCGGGGGGATTGACCGCGCAGGGGTACCACTGCAAATACGCCGGGACATACTACACAAGGAAAAAAAGTCTCTGAGGAAGGGGTAAGGGGAATTTTTGAGTTATGAACGGGGGAAGCACGGTGTAACCGGAGTTGGTACCGCAAGAACAAAGGGACGATGGTGACGGGTGGGGTCGGGGGAAAGTTTAAACACCGAAAAAGGGCATGGGATGGAAAGGGAGAGACCCTAAAGATCCTGACCTTGGATCGTGCGGAGGTACCTTGGCCTGTAAATCTGACCGTCAACGGAAGCACACATAGGTCGCACAAGCCGAGTCCTCCCGGGCCAGCGGCCGCCGAGTTGGGGAAAGGGGCGAGCCTGATGTCTCTTGGTTAAAGCAAGCCTGTTACGTCAATCTTGCTCGGCATTGCCGGAGAAATAGGAGCCAATGTGTCAGCGCGATTAAACAAAGTCAGAAAACCTCTGACGATTAAGGGAAGGGTGGCGAGGACTTGAGTGAGCGTTGCAGAGGGCTCTGAGAAAGGGCCGTCGAAGTAACGAACTAGGAAAAAAGGAAAGGGAAAGTTGTCGAGGGCGCGCGTTGACCTGGAGGAGAAACATGGTAAAACGCATCTGCTGATCTGCAAGCAGGCGAACCTCGCAACCGAGGGACGCGGGGAGGGCAACAAAAATGGTAAGTGCGCGCCGCGAAGGCCGCAATGTGGTCAATATTCGGGTCCCTTCGAAAATGGGATTTCGAAACGGGTTCCAAAAGTAAGAAGGGGGTCTGAAACAAGGGAGGAAAACCCTGGAACAACTTCCATAGTCGTATAACCAGCACCCCCAACCGGGAAGGGACGACAAGAAACCGGGAATTATCACCGGTAGGACCACGGGAGGAAGAAGGAAACACCAAAACAAAAGCAAGAGCCCATCACCGACGTCTAAATCATATAAAAAAGAGAAAAACTGAAAAGAGCCGGAGACTGAGAACTTTTGTGAGGCGAGAGTAGCGGGAACGTCGCCGTTCGGGGA